>VSSQ01000061.1_pt1 | contig 165034 bp, 150 predicted proteins | sample 4763081 | NCBI WGS metagenome assembly VSSQ01 (sample SAMN12137344, study PRJNA551015) | bioreactor metagenome | isolation source: SDC9 anaerobic chlorinated ethene degrading culture | place: USA: Knoxville, Tennesee | collected 2015-01-01 | reverse complement strand
AGTTATATCAAGGCTCTATTCCCTCAACTGGGGTGCGAAAGTTGAGTTATTAATAATAAAAGAGGAAGCCTTTTTGGGCTTCCCCTTCTACACTGCACTAAGCTAAAGTGCAATCAATATTTCCTGTAAATCAAGTTTCAATGTTCTCCATGCAGGATAAATCATCGCCAATATTCCCACCAAAAGAGAACCGATAACCAAAGCGCTTCCTAATCCGACATGAAAGGCAAAGGAAAATTTGCCATAGCCTAATAACGGCCCCAGAACGAGAGGAGCAACGATTCCTATACTGTAGCCAAGAAGACTTCCGACAAGGCTGATGATCAGCGCTTCTCGGCCAAGCAAGAATAATATATGCTTTTGACGAAAGCCAATCGCACGGAGCACTCCCAGTTCCCGAGTCCGGTCATTCACATTTCCGGCCAAGGTCACGATAATCACCATGGCTCCAATTAAGCCCATGGCTAAGGAGATAGTCCGGGAAAAACTGGTGAAGCGCTCCACATTCTCTTGGGAGCCTTGAACGAGCTGAGTCACTTCCGTGACATTAGCCGACTCCAGAACAGGCCTTAATTGGGCTACGGTCTGTGCAGCATCCGGCGTGTTAAGTTCGATCAAGGACCATTCGGAAGTAATTCCTGTAAGAGTTCGGGCAGTATGGATCGTTGTAAACACTCCTTGGTCCTCAGAGCCCCCTGTCTCCGCCATAATTCCTACCACCGGATAGTTTCCCTTCCCTAAATCCAGTGTATCCCCTATCTTCAGGTCAGAACTCATAGCCAACCGGGAACCGATGACCACCTGGTTGTCTTGAGCAGCCATGCCCTCAATTTTCCACCATGGCTTCATCTTAAGCTCTTGGTCGAAGTCAACGCCGATAATCATAAAGGTTTGGCCCGGGGTTTCCGCTGAGCCAATAACTTTGGGAGCAATGATCACTTCCTGGCCCACCTCTTGGGAGACCTTCTCCCCAGTACCGGCATCCAGCTTCTTGACCTCATACTCCACTCCTGAGACAGATAATCCGCCATAGCTTAAATTCAAGTGCTCGGAGCGCGGGCTAATCACTACATTGGCACCGTATTCGGTTAAACTTTTCTGCAAATTTGCTTTCATTTCCAACGCCAGAATCGTTAAGGCGGAAATGGCCGCAACGATAAAGGCAAAAATCAGGATCAAAAAGAGGGTTTTGCCCGGTCTTCTACGCAGATTTTGCAGAGCGATGTGGTTAAGTGTCATATATACCTCCGAGATAGAAGTAAGCAAAATTCCTTAGAAATAACGCAAGGCTTCAACAGGATCAAGCCTGCTGGCCTGCCAGGCTGGATAGATGCCGGCTATAAGGCTGATCACCAGGGCGGCTGCCAGAGAATAAAGGGCAAGCAGCGGCTGAAAGGGTACCTGAACGGTCATCTGGACCACAGTGGAACCCAATTGCATCGCCAGCCCCATGCCCAGAGCAAAGCCCATTAAACCTCCCAAGGCGCTGATCAGGCTGACTTCATAAAGAAACATACGCAGAATATGCTTTTTCCGAAAGCCAATGGCGCGCAAAATTCCAATATCCCGTGTCCGTTCTTTAACTGCCGAGATCATGGACATGGCCACTACAAAGCCACTGGTCATGAGCAAAATCACGGATATTACCGCAGCAAAAAGGCTGAATTGAGCGACGGTATCATCCCTTGATTCTATGGTGGACTGGAGAGCGGCCACTTTAGTACCGGGGAGTTTTTCACTTAATTGCAGGCTGACATCTTCAATGGGACAGGTGTAGCAAAGCACTGCTGCTTCAATAAGGCTGATAGCGGTGGGCTTATCTTCAATTTTTTGCAAGGTAGGCAAATCCATAAAGATCGCCTGGTCATTTTCCAAGGAACCTGTGGGTTGGATGACCCCTCCTACCCAGAATTTTTCCCCTTTAATTTCAACCTCTTGCCCAATGCTAAGATTAAGGATGCGTACCACTTCGCTGCCGATCAGAATCTCGTTGCTCTTTGGGAGCTGGCCAACTGCCAATCCCTCAATCGTCCACCACTTTTTTAGGCGCAGTTCCTCAGGGAACTGCACCCCCACCAGGAGTACTCTCTTCGTGTTTATCTCCCCTTCGGCAAGCAGTTTAGGGGATATGGTGGCTAACGTCTCATTATTCTTAATGGTTTTCATCTGCGGGATCATGTCCATATCCAGCTCTTGGCCCGGGCTGGTTCCCACGGTCACCCCGCCAAAGGATAAGGTTTCGCCAGTCTTGGGGAGAATGAGAAGATTGGAGCCAAACTGGTCGATTTTATCAGCTACATCCTGTTCCATAGAGCGGGTGGTGGTAAAAAGAAAGACACTGGAGGCCACACCGATGATGATGCTGAATAAAAGCAAAAGAGAACGCAGTTTGCGCCGTTTTAAATTCCCCAGAGTAATGGTGAAGAGGTTCATATCACACCACCGACCACAGGCTGAGGAGCTTTTTCAATAATTCCATCCCGGATCTGCACCGCATGGGAGACATAGGCAAGATTCTCCAGATTATGGGTCACCATAATGATCGTCTGCCCCTCTTTATTCAAGGCTTGGAAGAGTTCCAGAATTTCCTTGGCCGTCTTGGTGTCAAGGCTTCCTGTTGGTTCATCGGCGAACAGAATCACTGGATTATTGACGATGGCCCGGGCAATGGCCACCCGGTTTTGCTCGCCACCGGAAAGCTGGTTAGGCAGGCGCAGGGACTTACTGCCCAGCCCCACCTTTTCCAGAACTTTTTGAGCCATCTCACGCTGAGTTCGATCAGAGTGCCGGGTGATCGCTAAAGGGAGCATCACATTTTCCAGGGCGGTGAGATAGGGTATCAACTGATATTGCTGAAAGACAAAGCCAATATACTCGTGGCGGAAATCAGCTCTGCGCTCTTCATCCAGCCCATAGATATCAATATCATCGATGAAGACCTTACCCTCTGTGGGCGGATTCAAGGCACCGAGGATGCTGAGCAGGGTGCTCTTCCCTGAGCCGGAAGGTCCCAGCAAAGCCAGAAACTGACCTTGAAGAACCTGGAGATTCGTATCTTTCAGGGCATAGACTGTTCCCTCGCCGCCTTGATAGATTTTTGCTACATGATCGACCTTGATTAAACTCATCTTCAACCTCCCTGCTGCTCAAGGCTATTTACCTGAATACTGCTGGATTCCATGGGCAAGCTATTGACTAAACTCTGGGCTTCCAGGCATCCAGGATCCCTTGATCTACCTCCAGGTTATCCCCATTTTGAGTATAGATGAGGCGATCCGGCGGATAAGCCTGGCATCCTCCGCTTAAGCCTTTGAAAGAGTCCAAGGCCCAGGTGGTGTTGCAGGCATTGCAGACCAGCTTTGTCCCTTCAATCCGGAAAGAGTCACTGTTGCAGGGCTCGCAGATACTCACAGCCACAATGGCTTTGCCATCGGGCAGAGCGATAGCGGTAAGCGGAATGGTCTTGTCATTGACCTGATATTGAGTATAGATAAATTTCTTTTCCTTAAGTTCGGATAACGTGGTGACCACCACTTTGCCGTTTGCGGCCTGAACAGGTGGCGTTTCCACCTGGGGAAGAGGAGACCCGCTGTAATCGAAGGTTTGACCAAGAGTTGCGACAGCGTATTGATCCCCGTCGGAGCCTTTGTTCCCCAGGAAAAAGCTTCCAGCAATAATGGCGATTCCTAGTACGATCACTCCGCCAATCAGAGGCGCCTTACTTTTTTTCTCAGGTTGGGTGAATTTTTCTTTTTTACTGTTTTGGTTATTGCTCATCAGATCCATACCTCCATAATTTTTGTTTGGACAGTCATACCATATACAATACAAGTGAGCGATCGTCCACGGTCTGTACCTCACGAAACCTCTCAGAAAATAATAGCTTAAACGTAATCTTTACAAACTGGCCTTTCCTAAATATAATCAAAATACGAGAGTTTTTCAAGTAAGCCTATCATCTTTCTAATATTTTCTTGTTCTTCGTTCAGGGCACCGCCTTTCACACTCACTTTCTTTGCCTAAAACACTATGCTATACTGATTAACTGAAATCATCAGATCAATCCAATCAATCAATAAACTTCTACTAAACTTCCGACAAATGAGGAGGATACTCATGCAGCATAAATTCTCAAGAACTGAGCTTCTTATCGGCAAATCCGCCTTGGCGAAGCTCAGCCAAAGCACAGTCATCATCTTCGGCATAGGCGGCGTAGGCTCTTATACCGCAGAAGCCTTAGCACGGGCCGGCGTGGGGCATTTAATCCTCGTGGACTACGACGAGATTTGCCTGACCAATATCAACCGTCAGCTTCATGCTCTCCATTCCACCATCGGTAAAGCAAAGGTTGATGTCATGAAAAACCGCATCTTGGATATTAACCCCAAAGCGAAGGTGGATGCCGTTAAAGAATTCTTCTCCGCTGAGAATGCGGAAAGCTTCCTGGGCCAAAAGCCGGATTATGTGGTGGACGCCATCGATACCGTCTCCGGTAAAGTTGCCCTGGCTAAGGAATGCAGCCAGCGCAATATTCCCTTGATTGCCAGCATGGGAGCCGGCAATCGCCTTTCTGCCGAAAATTACCGCATTACAGATTTATCCAAAACCAGCGGTGATCCTTTGGCCAAGGCCGTGCGGAAATTACTGCGCAAAGAAGGGATTACCAAGGGAATCAAAGTCGTCTATTCTCCCGATCTCCCCCTTACTCCTCTGGATACGGAAGCCGACTGCCGCTCCAACTGCATTTGCCCGGGGGGCGATGCCCATTGTGCCCTTAAACGGCAGATTCCCGGCAGCATTTCCTTTGTTCCTCCTGTATCAGGACTTCTCATGGCCGGGCAGGTCGTGAATGACCTAATTGCCGATTGTCCCCGTGAGGCCTGAAAACTAAGAAGACCGAAAGCAAACGGCTTGGGTCTTCTTTATTTTTACTGATGGCTGTGATTTCCCTATGAAAAACTTATGACTTTCTTATGAATTCCATGAATAATCCAGATTGATTACTTTCCAACAGCAATTTGGTCCACTAAAATTAAACTATGTTGAAAAAGAGGTGAATCTTCATGCGAATTCTCTTAGTTGATGATGAAAAAAATATCAGCAATGTCCTGAAAGCGTATTTACAGCAAGAAGGGTTTCATGTGACCACAGCGGTCAATGGCCTCGTAGCCTTGACCTTATTTAAAGAGAACTCCTACGATCTCGTCCTTCTCGATCTTATGCTGCCAGGTTTATCCGGTGAGGAGATCTGTAGAGAGATTCGTAAAATCTCGGCCACTCCCGTTATTATGCTCACAGCCAAGGTCGAGCTGGAGGATCGGCTGCAAGGCCTTAACTTGGGTGCCGATGACTATATCGGCAAACCTTTCAGTCCCCGGGAAGTGGTGGCCCGGATCAAAGCCGTGCTTAGGCGAACCCATATTGAGACCTCTCTCCTTGCCGACAGCATCACTTACGATAACGGTTTGACCATTGATAACGCACAGCACGAAGTCCGTTTACAGGAAGAGGTTATCTCCCTTACCCCCACTGAGTTCAAAATTCTTGGTGCTTTAGCCAAGTATCCGGGGCGAGTGTATTCCCGGGGGCAGTTGGTACAAATCGTCCAAGGCCATGATTTCGGCGGGGATGAACGGGTAATCGATGCCCATATCAAAAAATTACGCCAGAAACTTGAGCGAGTACCCAGCGATCCTAAAATTATACTGACGGTCTATGGAGTCGGCTATAAATTCAATGCCCATAAGGAGGAGTAAACTCATGCGTAAACGCTTATTTCTCTCCTTCCTGGCCATTATTCTCCTGACCTTATTGCTCAGCATTCTGTCCGTTAACTTTGTCTTCCAAAAACATTTCAGTGATTATCTCGCCCGCTCCACGGAAGTAACTCTGGAACAATTGCCCGAGCGTTTAAGCAGCAGTTTCTTCAGCCATGGGTGCTGGAATTCCGATTCCCTGTATAACATCGCCCACTCCCTTCCCTTTGGAACCCATATCGTAATCAAAGAACCCTCCGGGAAGACCATCTTGACCCTCATCAACCCCATGGAATCCATGCTGAAAAATGATCCCGGTCTATGGATGGACATGGGTTTAAACTACACTATTGAGGAATGGAAAAACAAGACCCTTATGATCTCCGGTCCCAATGGAGTCTTTGCTGTTGCGGAAGTTCGCTATCCGGCCAGGGCCAGGGTTTTGAACCCTGCTGATCAATCCTTTATTTCCGCTATCTACCAATCCTTGTTTCTGGCCGGAGCTTTGGCCTTGATCATTGGCATAATCCTGAGTTATTGGATCAGTCGGCGCCTGACTTCCCCTTTGCAGGGGTTGACGAAGGCCGTGCAGAGGGTGGGGGAAGGATCTCTGGACGAACAAGTCCCAGTTACCACTAAAGATGAAGTCGGTCAATTGGCTACTGCCTTCAATGGGATGGCCGAAAACCTGAAAAAGCAGGAACGGCTCCGCAAGCAGTTCACTGCAGATATTGCTCACGAATTGCGCACTCCCTTAACCTCTATCCGCAGTTATATCGAAGCCTTCCAAGACGGAGTTCTGCCAGCCGACAAGGAGAACCTTGCCATTATCAATGAAGAAATTGAGCGGTTGACAAGGTTATCCAGCGATCTTAAAGATCTCAATGTCGCGGAGATGGGAGCCTTACGCCCTTATTTGACTCAGGTCAATCTTTCCGCCCTTATCGATAAAACAGTGAATATGCTCTCCCCGCTTATCCAGGAAAAAGGAATTTCTTTAACATGGCACAAGCCTGAATCAATTCTTATCGAAGGGGATGAATACCTGCTAACCCGCCTCTTCTACAACCTTCTTCACAATGCTTACAAATTTACGGAAAGTCCGGGCAAAATTGAGGTTCAAATGGAGCTTCGCCATCAGGAGGTCCTGATCACCATTTCCGACTCTGGAATCGGTATTCCTGAAGAAGATCTTCCCTTTATTTTCGAACGGTTCTATCGCTCAGAAAAATCCCGCTCTCGGGAAACTGGCGGTACAGGCATCGGCCTCGCCTTAGCTCAACAGATCGCTCTTCTTCATCAAGGGACACTTACGGTCGAAAGCTGCCCAGATAAAGGCAGCCGATTTATGCTCCTACTTCCCCTAACCATTGGAGAAAAATCCACCTCCGTCTAAAACAGAAAGTTTCTCTGCCGTAAGGAGTCCGAAGGGTTTAATTCACATGATCTTCACAACAAAATTCACACGATATTCATGATTATCCGCTATGATGATGTTGTTATGGTATTGCCCATTTAAAATCAACTATTGTAGGGAGGAATTGAAATGATAAAAAAACTCGCTTTAGGAGTCATTACCGCAGCCCTGCTGATTGTCGGAACTACTGCCGTCTTTGCAGAAACCGGTGGTTCCGCGCAACCTGCTCAGAATCAAGGCTGCTACGGGCCACAATGCGGAGCGTCACCCTGCGGTCCTATCAATAACAGCTACTAATTCTAAGTCTGCGGCCACTTTCTGACCCACTCAGTCGCTGAAGTCTGATTATGTAAAAATTGTAGCCATGGTAGTTTTGAAAATTAAAATAACCATGCTATAATTTTTATATTAGAAAGGAGTGTTGCCTTTTGAAATGTCCAGTCTGTGATGCAGAACTGACCATGTCCGAAAGACAAGGTATAGAGATTGATTACTGCCCTAAATGCCGGGGTGTCTGGCTAGACCGAGGTGAGCTGGATAAAATCATTGAAAGAAGCAATTCTTTTGCCAGTTCCGTAAACCCTGCCCCTGCCTCAAGTAATGCTCCTAATCCCGGACAGCAATACAGCGGACAAACTTATGAGCAGCCTTATGGGCAGCCTCAGCACAACCCCAATTATTCTAATCAGGATTACTATTACAAAAAGAAACGGCGTAAATCTTTCCTTGAAGAGTTATTTGACTAAACAGAGGACGTGTGAAATCTTAATTTTCTCACGGCCCATAAACTTAGAGACACTAATCTATTAAAGATGGCACGACCACCCTTACACCAGGGTAGCTGCCATTTTTCTCATATTATGAGCTATACAATCACCTGCCTTAGCTCTGCAGACCTCAATCCGGAATCTTGGCGTTTATAGACTCTTCATAGCCTTTAGTGACTCAATTGTGCCAAATCTTTCTATACAACTTCATTTACTAAATGTTTGGATTAGAGTAAAATTAACTAAACATTTTCCAAGCTTTGAAAACAAAGAAAACTTTGCTTGTTGGAGGAGAGACTGGATCATGGATACTATCAAGGCCATAGAGTTAAGAAAAAGTGTGCGGAGCTATCTGCCCAAACCTGTAGAAGCAGAAATTATAACCCAACTTGTGAGAGCCGGCAATAGTGCGCCTAAAGTGGGGATCTTCCATACTTCAGTCATTGAGAATCCTGGAATATTAGGAGAAATTAACGAAGAAGCCTTAGTACAATACCAGAACTCCGGCGACAAACTTCTGATGGGGCGGGCGGCACTGGAAGGGTATCAGCCCCTATACGGCGCTCCTGTCTTCTTTCTCTTTTCTGCCCCCTTTGCCAACCCTCTGAAAGAAGCCACCACCTCCTGTGCCGCAACATGTATTACCATAGCGGCAACGGCACTGGGACTGGGTTCTTGTTATATTCATTCTGCCTTACAGGGTATCAGAGGAAATTCAAAACTTATGGAAAAAATCGGTATCCCCTTTGGCTTAACTCCTATCTGCGGAGTCGTGGTAGGCCATTCTGCCGAAGATTCCTTGTCTCCCCACCGTTCCATCACAGAAAATGTGAATTATTGCCGATAAAAAAGCGCCTGCCCCCGTGACTTGGTTGGGGCAGACGCTCATATTTATAGATTCAGATGATTAGCCCGCTTGATTTATGGTGTTCTTTATTGCTGCTCTATGCCCGGCATCAACCGGGAAAAGATGTCTCAAGAACCCTTTGTTTAAGATGGGGAATTTATCCACCAGTTTATGCATAAAGAAACGATCTACACCAATTGCCCCCGAAGCAGCTGCAAAATATAAAATAAATAAGAACCCTATAACCATTTGGGGATTAGAAGATACTGTACCCGAAAGTAAAAAGGAAAAATTCATAGTTAGGGCAAAAAATGCTGCTAAGGTGGTAAAACAGCCAAGAATAAGACCCAGACCAATCATTACTTCACCGGTTTTAACCGCAACAGCCATGATATCTGCATTAGGTAAGAACACATGGCTGATCAGCCAGCCCCAGGTGTCGGTTACATTGGCTTTCCCGGTTTTACCCGCAGCTGCCATAGCTTCCGCTGTCTGAGCCAAGCCTCCTTTTAAGAAGCCACCGACTGAGTCTCCGTTAAAACCGGTTTGGAACTTACCAATGCCGGCATTAAGGAAGTAGTAACCAAAGTAGAGACGAATCAATAGGGCAATAACGGACTTGATTGGATTTTTCATCTAAAACCCTCCTGCAAAATTATAATAATATCAGTGCTTTTTGATCTGAGGTTAGGCCTCCTCTCCCCGCCTCAGTAACACTTATATCTACATCAAGATTACATTGCAAATATCATGCCAATACTAAAAAGGCTTATTTTCACTATGATATTCAGAATTAACGGTTAACTGTTAACACTGTCAAGTTAACAGTGTTAACTCAGACCCTATTCACTTTGCTCTTATATCTATCTGTGCTGAAGAGACAGTTGTTAACCCTGAGGGCAAAAGCAAAATTGCCCATAAGACTGCCATGAGGATTGCCTTAAACAGATTAGGGAGAACGATTATGCGTGATGAACTATTTGAATCCTTTCCTTTTGGGATAATCCGTATAGACTCCGCCAACAAAATACAGCGGATGAATTATTATGCCAAACAACTGACTCATGCCCTGGATCAGGAATCTTTAGAGACCCTTCTCACCTTAAAACCGAAAAATGATATTACCACATGGTCTGTGGCCAATCATCAGATTGCTTTAAATGTCGAACTCTTTATGGTAAGCGGCGACTCCAACCGCCTGCTTCTGCTTGGGTTGGAACCGAATTTTACATCTGCACTTCCTCCCCAGTTTGAACGAGCGCTTGAAGATCTGACCACAGATCCGGAAGAGATCGTGCTGCGAATTGTAACTATGATCAGCGAGGCAACCTCTTTTGAACGTTTTGATTTGGTACGGGTGAATCCCCAGCTTCGCAAATACAGCTATGCTTACTCCATTGGTTTGGAAATAGAGGGCAGTATCTACGCACCTTATTCTCAGATTCGCAAGACCGGTTTAGGCTGGATTTTAGAAACGGAAGCTCCCCAACTGAGCTCCTCTCTTCAGCCGGAAGGTTTCTCCTTCAGCGAGGATCCCATGCTCTATCGGACAGGATTTCGTTCCGCCCTGAGAGTTCCTATCCTCTTTGGTCACGAGGTAATCGGCGCCATCTTATTGGGCGGCACCAAAGCCTTGCAATTTGAGATAGAAGATGCCTATTTAATTAGCCAGATTTCCCGGCACTTCAGTCAGGCCTTTTATCATTCCGGAATAATCCAGGAACGCTCTTATCAGGCTATGGCTACATCAGCCTTTCTGCACAGCATGGCGGAAAACCTTAAAGATGATCACATCCTTGATTTTCTCAATGACTATTGCATTCAATTGCAAATCGCCACTCAGCTGGAAAGCATTTATCTTTGTCTCCTTGATCAGACTCACCAACAGCAAAAACTCCTCGTTAGCGCAGGCAGAAAATTTCCCCAGAAAAATGAGTGGAAACCTTTGGACAAGGAAATCGCCGCAATGCTTCAAGCAAAGAGTATTGTCTGCTATAGCTTAGTCCATACCTCAATCCAAAATACGGACGAACTTTTGAACCAGGGATTTACCTCTACTCTTTACGCTCCCATCGAACATCGGGAAACTATTGTCGCCGCGCTGGTGGCCGCCGCAATGGACGAAAAAGCTTCTTCCCCCTATATGTCCGGATTATTCAAAGTAGCTACAGAGCAACTTAGCTCTGTAGTAGCCCGCCTCCCAAACGCTCCCGGTGCTGTCCCTGAACCAAACTCTTCTCGGCAGCTCCCTAAGCCAACAAGAAAAGATCGTCTACAAGATCAAGAGACTTCCGGATTTTCACGAATTATCGGCAGCTCCAGAATCATGCAGGACACGCTCCAGAATGCTGCCCGAGCTGCTCAATATGACTTCCCCATATTGATTACCGGTGAAACAGGAACCGGGAAAGAGCTGCTGGCGAAAGCGATTCATCAATCAAGTCAAGTTGCTCAGGGTCCGTTTATTGTGGTTAATTCGGCAGCTATACCGGCTAATCTTTTAGAATCCGAGCTTTTCGGTTATCAGGAGGGTGCCTTTAGCGGCGGAGTGAAAGGCGGCAAGCCCGGAAAAATCCTGCTGGCCAATCGAGGAACTTTGTTTCTGGATGAGATTGGTGAGCTTTCTCCGGAACTGCAAGCAAAACTCTTAAGAGTTATCCAGGAACAAGAAATAGAACCTTTAGGCGCTATCAAGCCCATTCCGATTAAGGTCCGCATTCTCTCCGCAACCCATCGCGACCTTAGTTCGATGGTTGAGCAGGGAGAATTCCGGGAAGATTTATTATATCGACTTAATTCTATTGAGATCAAAATCCCTCCCTTACGAGAGCGGGGGCAGGATATTCTGGAATTAGCCGAGCATATGCTTCAGTTCCTTGCTCAAAGTCATGATACTCCGGAAAAAACCCTTTCCCCTGGCGCTCAAGACCTCTTTCTCAAATACACTTGGCCGGGCAATATCCGCCAACTCCAAAATATTATCAACCGGCTTTACGTTTTTGCGGAAGGTTCCACCATTCATACTCAGGATCTGCCTCCTGACCTGCGGGTGGCTGAGACGGACAAGGGACATTCCGAGAAAGAAGAAATCTCAGGCTTACTTGCAGAGTTTGGAGGAAACAAAACCGCTCTGGCACAATATCTGGGGATTACCCGGACCGGTCTTTGGAAAAAGCTAAAACGTCTAGGACTTCAATAAATGAATCAGGGGGACAGGTACCATTATTCATCTGAATAATGGTACCTGTCCCCCTGATTCACCCCTGCCAAAGGAACCCACTCACCCGTGGGAAAAAGTCTCCATTCTCCGTCCGCCATAAAGTTCAGCGGATAGATCTTCCTGGCCAATAATGCCGCAGGCATCAGCCCGGCAATGTTGGCAGTGACGGAATTGCTTCAGATAAATTTCTCCGTCACTACGGGCTTTATTGATTTGTTCGCAGGTGGGGGCCGGAATATCCTTCAGCTCATGCTGAGGTATAAGAGGGATGATATTATGCACTGTTGCCCCTGCCTTCTTTACCGTACGGGCAATATCTCCGATGCCGTGATCATTGATTGTGGGAATGAGTACTGTATTGACCTTGACCATTATCCCTCTTTGACTTGCTTGCTGAATCCCGCGCAACTGATGAGCAAGCAATATCCGCCCTGCTTCTTCACCCCTGTAAACCTTCCCCTCCCAAAGGATATGAGAGACCACCTTGGATGCGCTCCAAGGATCTACGGCATTGACCGTCACCGTTACAGTGCGGAGTCCCAAATCATACAAAAGATCCGCTTTGCCGGGGAGAGCTAATCCATTGGTACTCAGGCATTTAATTAAGTGGGGGTACGCTTTGTGAACCTGCCGGAAAGCTTCGACTGCATGAAAAGAGGCCAGAGCGTCCCCGGGTCCGGCAATCCCCACTACCGTGATTTCCGGACACAGTTCCAAGGCTTTGCCCACTATATCAACTGCTTCTTCTATGGGAAGGATGCCTTTGGCAACTCCGGGGCGCAATTCCTTACTATTGCAGGCCCGCCGGCAAAACCGGCACTGGATATTGCAGGCGGGGCTGATCGGCAGATGAAGTCTGCCCTTTTTCCCATGGACTGCTCCGTTGAAGCAGGGATGATCAGAAATATTAGGAGTTCGCAATTGATACTCCATCTGAGTTTCTATCAACTGCTCTATTTGATTGATGATCTGCCTTCGCAAGGGTCTTACACCTTGAGCCTCAATTTCCACGGCCATTTCAGCCTTGGCACCCCTCCTCTGGAGCCGGATGCCGCTTTCATCATTAATGCTTATGATGAACCCTCCTCTCCTTCTGCTTTTTCAGATAGGAGATATATCCTGTTAAGATATCTTCAATAAAGCCGGTCATCTCCAAGACCTGAACATTGTGTCTCTGCAGCACTGCCTTAGCGTAAGATCCTACTTTGACCGCAAAGAGAACCTGGCAGTCAGATAGTAAGGAGATACTATCTGCAAAAGTCTGATCATCATGCTCACCGAAACGGCAGGGAGGACTGTTTTCACGACGTTCCGCGAAGGTCCAGGCATAGGACTCCTCATTGATTTCCACGATATAAAAGCAGGGACTATGCCCAAAATGCTGACTTACGAATTTCCCATCCTTAGAGGCAAAGGCTGCCAACATAAGCACCTCCCCTTTCCTTCAGAGATAGTATTCCGTTACCTCTTCATCGGCAAAATGCAGAAGCTTGAGGATTTGATTGCGATAATCGACAAATTCAGAAGCTCCCCGATTGCGGGGATGGTACATATCCAATTTTAACTCTTTCATGATGCGCCCCGGCCGGGGCGACATCACAATAATTCGATTGGAAAGATAGATAGCTTCGTCCACATCGTGGGTAATAAGGATCATGATGGTACCGCGCTGCTTCCAGAGATTGATCAGCTCATCCTGGATATTCATGCGGGTAAAAGCATCCAGAGCACCCAAAGGTTCATCCAGAAGCAGAACATCCGGTTCATTGGCCAGTGCCCTAATCAGAGAAACCCGCTGGCTCATGCCTCCGGAAAGCTGATGAGGGTAAGACTTATGAAACTCCTCCAGCCCAATGAGTTGGAGCAATTTTGAAATGCTTTCTTTTTTCTCCTGATATTTCCCCTCTGCTTTCAGCCCGAAAGCAACGTTATCCCAGACATTGAGCCAGGGAAAAAGCGTTGGATCCTGAAAAACCAACCCTCGCCTGGCACTGGGTTCCTCTATCCTTTTCCCATCGCAAAAAGCTCCTCCATGAGTGGGTGTCTCCAACCCGGCGATAATTCGCAAAAGGGTGGATTTACCGCAGCCGCTGGCCCCCACGATGGACACAAATTCTCCCGGCTGAATATCTATACTCACATCACTTAAGGCAGTCAGGGTCGTAGCCAGATCATTGCGGGCAAAAATTTTAGTAACATTCTTGATTTGGATATACCCTTTTCCTCCGTTCATTGGATCGTCCCTTCCTGCCAGCGCAATACTCGTTTTTTCACTTGGGTCAGCACGATGTTCACCACAGTGAAGGTCAGGCAAATGACAATAACCGCTGCATACATCTTGCCAAACTCCGCCCAGCCCTTTTGCCAGTTGATATACCACCCCAACCCTGACTCCACTCCCATCATCTCCGCCACCATAAGGGTAGTGCAGGCTACACTCATGCCCTGGGTTAACCCTTGAAAGATATTCGGCATAGCGGCAGGAAAGGCAACTTTAAAAATAAGCCGTCTCTGCCGTGCACCCAGGGTTCTGGCGACTTCAAAATAGGATTTGCGCACATTCGCAACTCCTGTCAGAGTGGCTATGGTCACCGGATACCAGACTCCTAAAGCAATGAGAAACACACTTCCTTTAAACAATGAAGACGCTATGATCAGAACAATAGGCAGCCAGGTGGTGGAAGGAATCGGGCCTAAGATCTTAATGAGCGGCATAACCCAGTAATGAACTTTTTTCGACCATCCGGCAGTCACGCCGGTGATGAGGCCAACAATGCCTCCAAAAAAGTATCCCGTAAACAGCAGAATGAGCGAATTTCTGATGCAATCCAACAGCAGCACCCGGTCCTCAATGATGGCATTGAGAATCTTGTCCGGCCAGGGAAAGTAAGGAAGGGGCAGTTTTCCGGTTTTAAGAGTCAGGTAATCAAATATAATCAGCACAATAAAAACTGCGCTATAAAAAGGAGCTTGAGCCCTTAAGCTTTCATGAACTTTTTTGGAGAAGAAAGACCCAATGAACCGTCCCAGCAGCAGGAGCACAAAGAATCCCACAAACAGCGGATAAACCGCTGTTGTGGTATTGAATTTATAGTTGGGCAGGAAATAATATTGCAGAAAGAGGGTTACGGCCACGGCTACAGGTGCACCACTGATCATATAATCTAAAGTTCGCTGCCATTCAGTCTTGGGGCGTTTTTCCAATTCCGCCAGCTGGTCGCTGGTCAACGGCGGTGTGGTGCTCATGATAATTTCCCCTTTCGCTCATTAATTCTTCAGATCTTCCAGCTCAAACCGATGCCAGACTTGTTTCTTAAAGGTTTCAGCATCAAGATTCTGATCGATGACACCCAAGGCCTTATATTCGTCGATAGAATCATAGATTGATTTTTCCGTGCCATCGTTGGTGACGTTATAATTATAGAGCTTAAGCAAATCCACGGCATAATCAACACTGCCACTGATATGCTTATTATCCAGGAGAATCTGAGCTGTTTCTTCTTTATTTTCTTCTACCCACAGACTGGCCTTGTAAATTGCTCTGGTAATTTTTTCGGCAGTTACAGGATTCTCACGGATAAAATCTCCTGAGATACCCAGTACGCAGCAGGTTTCATTCTTAAAATCTTCATCCAGAGTAGTGGAACGAACTCTTTTCACCAGTCCTTCCTGGACCCATTTCTCAGCTAGTTGATCCGCAAGAACGGCTATAGAAGCTTCCCCTTTCTGCAATACCTGAAGAACCTGTTCGGCAGGGAAGTCCTTCCAAGTAAAATCTCCCGGAACGTACCCATCATGGGCAATCAAACGATAAGCAATGTTATGATAGATACCGCCGATCCCGCCATTAATGGCCACAACCTTTCCTTTGGCATCCGCAAAGGAATTGATGGGCGAATCAGCCAGGGCAATGGCCGAGGCGCAGCCGGTGTGCAGGCCGACCGTAAATACCAGATCCACTCCGCTGGTGATGGGTTTAAGCCAGCCGGCAACCATGCCTGCCGAGGTATCGATCTTCCCGCCCACAATAGCGTCACGGGTATCTTCGGCACGGGTCAGCTCCGTATTAAGTCCTTCCGCCTCGAAAAAGCCTTTTTCTTGAGCAATGGCGATGGGCGCCTGGCACAGCCCGCCATTGTACCCAATATGAATCACCCGTTTGGCGGCCGGCTCCGCTTGATAGGCTGCCTCATATTGCTCCGGGGTCAGATTGGCGGATTCTCCGGGCTGCGGCTGTTCTGTCCCGACTTGGCTGCTTTGGGCCGGAGCCCCTTGGTTCGAAGCGCAGCCTGTAAGACTCCCTGCCAGCAGCGCTCCTGCAAGAAGCACTGCGGTTAATCGGAATACCAAGCCTCTTTGCGGTTTTCTCATACTCATCTTCTCCTTCTCATCATCTATTTTTCCTGGCTCATCCTTTGAGGTAACTGAAAGGATCCTTTTCGTACCATTCCTTTTTATAAGGAAGGTTCACATGTTGGGCCAAACGCCTGGGCAATGAAGTATTCTCAAAGGCAAAAGCGATCCGTTTGACCAGGGAGAACAGCCCTCTGTATCCAAAGTAGGCCCGATCCACATCGAATAACTGAATGGCCGGCACCCCCATCTTCGCTACCCAACCCTGGGTGCCGTTGTGGGCAATCACCAAATCCGGCTGATACCGGGCGATTTGATTGGCCAATTCAAACAGTTGGTTGCTTACCGACACGTGAACTTCGGGCAACTCATCAACCAAGGAGCCATAAACAGGCTCTGCACCGTTATCATAGTGATAGGCTCTCACACCGATGACTTCCAGGCCCAGGTCCTTGAGAACTTTTGCTTCTTCGGCTACGCGGATGACCCCGCCGCTGATCAATACACGCTTGCCCTTTAGGGCCGGCAGGAAGGGCTGAAGGGCTTCGTTCACCTGCTTTTCCTCTTGGTCTGCCAGCCGATTAGCTTTCTCTTCCAGGTCGAAATGCTCTGCCACCGCAAGGAGCCATTTTCTCACTGCTTTCGTACCGATAGGCATTCCTTGGATTACATAGGGTAGAGCGTATTTATCCTGCAAATAAGCAAGCAGATAATCGTCATGAACATTGCACATGCTGATATTCAACGCAGCCTGAGACATTTTACGGTACTCAGCCAAGGAACTGTATTCTGTGTAAACCTGTACATTAAGGTTCAAGGCCTTTAACAAACGCACCAGTTCTTCCTCATCGGCAGGGCCGATGGAGGTGGCGTTAAACAAATTGACCGTGCGGCTTTTCCGGTAAGCAAATTGTTGAGCTGCCAACTCATATCCGGGATCATTTTCCTTAAGGGGAATAAAAGCCTCAGCGGGAAGCGGTTCTAAAGGAAGATGCTTAAGCAGTCCGTGATAAAAGGAATCATAAGCCGTTGCCACCACACGGGTTCGAAAGCCCGGGCAATGAATGGAGACCAGATGAGCAGCAACTCCTTTCTGGGTTTGATGAACTACTTCTTCCACATCATCACCAATGATGCTTGGGGTACAGGTGGATACTACAAAAATGATCTCAGGACGGAAGGTTTTGTCCGCATATTCGACAGTTTCTCTAAGCTTCTTTTCCCCGCCGCCGATGACGTCTGACTCCTGCAAATTGGTTGTCAGCCAGACCAGGGCCTGCGGCTTCTTTCCCCGTTTCGCTTTGCCTTTATTGGCTGCGGGCCCAAGACTATGCAGTGTACTTCCGCACCCCACCGGACCGTGCATAATGATGACTGAATTCTCCACCGTTGCAGCCATCATCAGGGACAACTGCATCTGGCAGGCACCGGCTTGCCAAAACTTCCTGTTTTTTTGCAGCATGCATCCCGATTGGGCGCAGTCCAACAGCTCTTTCCCGCAGCCGCTGAAGCTGTCTCCGATGGTTAGACGCTGTTCCCGGGTGGGGGGAATATTTTGTTCATAATAGCTCATGTTTGACCTCCTACTTCGGGGCGACAAGGACATTGATCAGATCTTCAAATAAGTGCAGCCCGCCCCGGTATCCTGAATACCCTCGGTCCACAATAATGCGGTTGTATACGGGGAAGCTGACGCTTAAGTAATGGAGACCCCGGCCGACTGCCAGCTCCTTCTCCAGTGAACTGCCTAAGAGGTAAAGAGGAGTATAGGCATCAAAGTAACGCTGTCCCTGGTCCTGAGGATGCCTTTGCCTGAGAGTCACACCGATGCGGCTGGTGTCCCTTTCAAATATCAACTCACCCAGTAAATTCTTCGCCTGAAACGCCTCCCTGAGTAGTTCTTTTTGTCCGTCATGAAGAAGATCGGTTATGAAAATATCTTTGGGTACCCACCCTAACTCCCTTTCTAAAAACTCTGCATAGGGGATGGCATAGTTGGAGTTGGTGATTATGGCTGCATAAAATTTGTAGTCAGCATCGGTAAAAATATCCACAGCCCGTTCGAAATAGCCATAATACTCTTTGTTTTCCTGGGCAATAACCTCTTCAACCTTTTGCGGTTCTATCTCCAGCTTTTCTGCAACCTCCTTCAGAAAGTGATCAGTGGCTTCAGGACCGATGGGCAGATCGGTGATCCAGTAGGGTGTACCATGTCTTTGCTCAAAGTTCTCCACAAACTCCACCCCCCACACATGGGAAAACAGAATATTTAAGGTGGCTGACGGAGCACTGGTAAGGTTGGCAAAGGTCTGTTCAGGGGTAAAGAAGGTATTCACCTCCAGGCCCAGCTTTTCTAATAGCCGTTTTATTTCACTTAGATCTCCCCGGAAAAACGGGTCGTAAGAGGGCACCAAACCAAAAAGATTGACCAGTTTAGGTTTTTTAGGGTTAGACCTGGGCAGATACTTATTAAAAATACCTTCCAGGGTGATGGAATAGCCCGCATAGGCATCTCCCTTAAAACTGGGAGTGCTGATGGCGATGACAGGCTTTCTCCCGCCGGCAAATTCACTGACGACACCCTGCACATCATCTCCGATCATCTCGGTCATGCAGCCGGTAGCTACGACAAATAAGTCGGCATCAATAAGGTCCAGCGTGGATTGAATTTCCTCATGCAGACGGTCACTGCCGCCAAAGACAATTTCCGTCTCGGTCACGGCACTGGTAGGCGCACTTTGACCACTGGCATAGCTGGAACCGCAGTATCCGGCTCCAAAAGCCGCGGCACCGCTGAGATTGCCTCCGCAGCCGAGGGCGCTGTGAATTATGGGCACCACCCTGGGCAGAGCACTCATGGTGGCCAGAGCCCCTCCCAATGCGCAGGATGTTCGCGGTCTTTCGATAAAGATTGCCATGGTTTTCCTCCCCTAAAGTCTTAATCAGATAAAAGCGGCTAAATCCCCGCAGCATTTCCCCCGACGACCACTCCCCTTTCCAAGGCCAACAATTGATCTGACCAGCTTGTCGCCCACTCTTGCAGTTCTTTTATTTCCAAGGGAGCGGGAACCTTAGAGCTTTTATGCTCCACAATTTTTTCGGCCAGGCGGGTATATACTTTTGCTTGTTCGGATTCAGGAGCAGCTTCAATGGTGGTCTTTCCCTGCAACTCACTTTGGGTTACTGTAATGGAGCGGGGAATATATTCCACCACCTGGGTCTGAGTCCGTTCAACAAAATCATCGACAATGGCTTTGGCATAGCCCTGGTTGATGGAATTGGCAATGACGCCCCCCAACAACGCTCCACCTGAATTGGAATATTTCTTGATCCCTTTAAAGAGATTATTGGAGGCATAAATGCTCATAAAATCTGATGAGGAAACCGTAAACACATGTTCGGCGATCCCTTCCCGAATCGGAATCGCAAACCCTCCGCAAACCACGTCCCCTAATACGTCATAAATGACAAAATCCAAATCCAGGCTTGCAAAGACTTTTTGCTGCTTAAACAATTCCACCGCTGTGATAATCCCCCGTCCCGCGCAGCCCACACCCGGGGCCGGGCCTCCTGCCTCCACGCAATAGATTCCATTGAAGCCCTCAAAGATTACTTCGGATGCTTTCACCACACTTTTTTCCCTCAAGGTATCCAGCACCGTAGGGATGTACCTTCCTCCCCGCAGCGTATTGGTGGAATCGCTCTTAGGATCGCAGCCAAACTGCATCACCTTATACCCGAGCTTTGACAAAGCTGCACTTAGATTTGATGTGGTGGTGGATTTGCCAATCCCTCCCTTGCCATAAATTGCAATCTGTGTGATTTTCTTTTCCATAACACCCTCCGCAAAAATTAGTTCTGTCTACTCCATACACTTCTGATGTGATCACTAAGCTAAAATCTTTACACAAAAGAAAAAGAGATCAAGTATATACCTTAAGATAAGGTCCTGCTTAATCTCCAGTTTACTGGTCAATTATTATCAAGTTGTCAGGTTTTGATGCTTAATCCCTATAGATTATGATCCTTTAACTAGGCTGTTCCTTTTCTATTAACTTGGTTTTTTAACCTGAATTTCTCATTTTTATCAATCTGGATGACAATACCATCTTGAACAATTATCGTGACAGAACCATGTTTCATTGAGTCAATAATTTCTAATAGTGTTACTACCCATGAAGGATTAACCTGGCTGACGGCGGGTTGGACTTTTTCGCTCTCTTTAATCCTCAACACCTCCTGACAAGGGTACTTGATCAAGGCATTCCTGAATACGCCGCCTGAAACTATCTATGCTGTATACGCAGGTTTTCCCGCAATTTGCTTAACTATAGAGGAAATTCCAATTCCCCTGGAAAAAAGCACTTCTTTATGGCATTTTTTTGCTGCCTTTTTGGTATCCCACATACTGGCATGTGAACAAGCTCCCAGAATTACGATTACCAAATCCACGTCTTTAATTAATTTCTCTAAATTCCTTTTATTATGTTTCTTCGGAATGCCATCATAAAAGTGAATTTCGACCCGGCCTGTTTTTCCCAGAAGCTTACCATATGTTTCTTGATTATGATTTTGCCCACCTACGATAGCAATCCTCATTTTAATCCCTCTCCTTCCACTAGATGATAACACTTTTCAACACTTACTTATCCAATCAATTTACTATGTTTTGCATTAAAAAAAGAGAGCTGCAAACTTCATACCATTCTTTAATTTGTCTATGCAAAAAATTATATGTTTTTATTTTACTATTATTCCTATAGGATTTATAAATATATCTTAAGGGGTATTCTATTCTACAACAGATCTTTTGTCAATAGCAATTTCATCAAATTTTCTTCCCTTACATTCCCGGATTTTTTTATGTTCTTTCAATCTGGCATAAAAGTGCTTTCAACACCGGGAACCCGGAGATTGGATCGCGATTATAGAAATCAGTCAAATTATTGGCATTGGCACGGCGCCAGGGTTCCGCCTGGATCGGCCCTCCCCCGCCCACATTAAGTTCTACCACTCCCTGGGGAATGTCTTCCGTTACGGCAGCATAAAACTCCACACTTCCTCGTTCCGTACGAATGACAACCTTATCGCCATTCCGGACACCACGAAGGGAAGCATCTTCCGGATTAATAATGACCTGAGGTTTTTCTTGAAGTTTGAGCAAACCAGGGATATTCAAATGCTGGGAACGGAAAGTAGATTGAATTCTCGCTCCGGTATTCAAAATCAAAGGATATTTCTTATACAAATCCGGGTTGCCGAACTTCCCTTCTGCGGGTTCTGAGTATACCGGCAAGCCGTCGTATCCATATTGGAGCAGTATGCCGGCATTGATTTCTACTTTGCCGGAGGGGGTATTAAATCCTGCTTGACCATCAGCCCGCAGCAACCCTTTCGCGTATTTTTGATACTGCGGTTCCGGCCGGGGTAAAAGAATTCCATCTTCTGCTTCCTGCAATCTCTCCAATACTTCAGGATTTTCAGCAAAAGCCTGCTTTAAAAACTCATCATCACCTTGAGGAAACAGCTCGCCATATCCTAACCGTTCAGCCAAAGCCGCCAAGATTGCCAAGTCGCTTTTTGCTTCACCCACTGGTTCAATCACTGGTCGTCTTAAACGCAGATAACCTGGATAACGCTGATAAGATGTGTTTTCAAAATAGGTTGCAGCCGGCAGCACTACGTCTGCGAATTGAGCATCCCGGGTGAGAAAACGATCTATTACCACCAAGAAATCCAAGCTTGCAAAGGTCTCTTCCCATATGTGGGTTTGGGGATAGGAGGTCAAAATAGATGCACCTATATTGATCAGCCCTTTGATTGGGTAGGGTTTACCTTCTAAGACTGCTTTGGGGAATTCCATAAATTGAGCACTTTCCGTGAGTTCGTAGAACAGTGGGTATTCTGCCGCACCAATCGGAGCTATGCCTTCAGGTTTATAGACAAGTAATCTTTGGTTCCCTGGTCGCAAAGCCTGATTGATGACTAACCCACCGGGCACATCGATATTTCCGGTAATGGCCCAAAGAAGATAGACAGCTCGAATGGATTGTACTCCCCCATTGGAATACTCCAATCCGGTATACGTCCTTAAAGTCGTGTGCTTCGTTGTTGCAATCAGACGGGCCAATTGAATGACTTGCTCAGCCGGAACCCCAGTAATTTTCTCCACTTCAACAGGGGAAAATTCTTTCACATATTCCCTTAGCTCGGCAAAGCCTATAGTCCAGCTCTCCACAAATTCTTTGTCATATAATTCTTCTTCAATCACCAAATTGAGAAGACCTAAAGCTAACGCGCCATCCGTCCCCGGGCGAACAGCGATCCACTGATCCGCTCTTTTGGCAATATCGCTGCGCATATGGTCAATGGCAATAATCCCTATTCCTTTCTGCTTCGCTTTTAGAATCCGGTCAAACATAAAGGGCGGGGAATCCGTAGCAGGATTTGCTCCCCAGACAACAATCAGCTTGCTGTTCTCAATATCCGGTTCTAAAGCGGGTCCCAGCAGCCCGAAATTCGCCTTAGGTGCCAATACACCGAAAGAGGTGAAACATAAGGAGCTTACACTAGCCACATTAGGAGAGCCAAAAGGCCAAAGAAATCTGGAAGTCATGGTTTCCCCACCACCGGTGAACTCCGCAAAAGACTGTTCAAAGGTTCCCCTTCCGCTATGACTGGCTACCGCTTGAGGGCCATATTTCTCCTTAATTGCCAGGAGCCTCTCAGCCACATAATTCAAAGCTTCATCCCAGGTGGTTTCCCTAAATTGACCGTCTCCCCGTTTTCCTGTACGAATCAGCGGTTTTTTCAAACGATCAGGTGAGTGAACCACTTCAGGTGCATGTTTTCCCCGAATGCATAAGGCTCCAAAAGGAACCCCCTTTAAAGGAGAGATCTCCACTAATTCACCGTTCTTAACTCCAACTTCTACAGCGCACCCTCCCGGGCAAATCCCGCAAATTGTTTTCTGGGTTACCTTGGTACTCATTTTCATCCCACCTACCCCTTCTTATTTTGTCAAACATAAAGTGATTCCGCCTGCCTTAATGACCCTAATTCCTGCCTTAACAATGACTGTATCAATTATCCGCTTGAGTCCTCCATTCATGGTTTTCATGGTTATATAATAAAGGCCCCATAACATCAGTATTTCACTAATGTCATAGGGCCTTTAGTTGACTAATCAGCCATTGAGTTAAGGAGATATTCAATTATATACCCGACTAAACCTAGTTGATTACTTTTATTTATAAAGCAACTTTAATCTAACACTATTAAAATGTCAATGCCTTCTTCTATAATATCCTGCCCCTGCCGCCACTAACTCCTGAAATATCTTTTGACTGCTCTTATCCTTCATCATCACTTCAGGATGCCATTGCACTCCTATGCAGAAATGGGCGTCAACTTTCTCAATCCCTTCGATGATGCCATCGGGAGCGACAGCGCTGATCACAAATCCTTGGGGAGCCTCGGAAACTGCCTGGTGATGAACACTGTTAACTGCGATTCGCTCTTCACCAAGGAAGGTCCTTAATCGGGATTCCTTGAGAGTTATTTCATGCCAGGGGAAGTCCCGGGGGGCTTTCATCTTATGCTCCATAGATTCTGGGCATTGGCTGATAATATCCTGAAAAATCTTTCCGCCTGCGGCTACAGCCAGCACTTGAATCCCTTTGCATATCCCTAAGAGAGGAAGGTTCACTTCCAGAGCCTTTTGGGTCAGGAGAATCTCACTGAAATCCCGATCCGGCAGACAATCTCCGATTCCCCGCAGCGGATCTTCCCCCAGCAAAATAGGGGAGATATCCCCTCCACCCGTAAGGATAAGTCCATCCATAAGGGCAATGACTTCCTCGGCATCTTCAGCGGCAGCGACTGGGGGTAATAGTATGGGCTGCCCTCCCGCTTCCCTAACCGCTTCCACATAGCGGGCCCGCGGATAGGATTTTAGCTCCTCATTACAATGAGCAGCAGTTATGCCAATGACAGGTTTGCGCTTCATTATGTATCTCCTCTCCATACATTTCTCTACACCGTCTTTATAGCGTATGATTATTGGGCCGCTCAGAGCCTCTTCCCTAAACATACTATTCAATACTCTGCATTAAGTGATGAAGAATAAAAACAGCATTAGTCGTTCCGACCAACGCTGCCGCTGTGTTTATCTTAATTTATCTTCATTCCATGTATTATACTCATTAAATATCAGTCAGTCCTAAACTGATTTCAATCGCTTGATCCACCCTCAGCATCACTTCTTCATCAAGAACGGCGACCTTCTCCTTGAGGCGGCTTTTGTCAATCGTTCGGATCTGTTCCGTCAAAATGACCGAATCCCGTTCCAAACCACTGCGCTTGGCCCGCACCTCCACATGAGTCGGCAGCTTTGCTTTGGCAATCTGAGATGTAATCGCAGCTATAATAGTCGTCGGACTAAACTGATTTCCGATATCATTTTGGATCACCAACACAGGGCGGGTACCGCCTTGCTCGGATCCGACGACGGGGTTGAGTTCAGCATAGTAGATTTCCCCGCGTTTTATAATCATCTCTGACACTCCACATTAGAATCTTCATAAACCACCTGGACTTCTTCCTCAGCAAGGAACAGCTCTCTGGCAATGGCTAAGTTCAATTGAGCCATTTCCTCATAACCTTTACGCATCTGTTCGCGGATTCCCCGTTTCCGGCGTTCATGAAGAACACTGTTGATTGCTTCACGTATAAATTCGCTACGATTTCTATTCTCAAGCGTAACGACATCATCCACTTCCGCGAGCAAATTCTCCGGCAAACTAATCATTATCCGCTTACTCTCTGCCACACCAGCACCCCCAAGTCATTTAGCCACAGCTATACTTCATTATAGACAATAACCCTAAAAAGTGTCAACGAAGTATGACGTTGAGATAAGCTAAAAAACCTTCAAATCAGCCTTATTCGCCATGTAAATTTTGGCATTCCTTGGTTTTCGCCATTAATTAGCTTATTTTTCGGGATTATATCTATTATATGAGTATAGCCTCAATGATATACTCTCAATCTGCATTCTGCTAAATTTTCTTCTGCTTGGCAAGAATTCGTTCCACTACGCTTTCATGGGCAAGTCTTTCCAATTGATCATCTAAAAGAGTTAAGTTCCCGGCTTCTCCTCTTCTTTCCATGGCTAATTTCAGCAACACATCAGCAAAATGAGGATTCTTAGGCAGCAGGGGGCCATGCAGATAGGTTCCAAAGACATTTTTATAGCGCATGCCCTCTCCTTGATCCTCGCCATTATTCCCATGACCATGGATGACCTTGCCCAGGGGTTCTAGTCCAGGGCCAAGATAAGTTCTCCCCGAATGATTTTCGAATCCCACCAAAGTAGACAGGGAACCGGAATTCACCTCTGCCAGCTCTTCAAGCTCTAAATTCACCACCACATTGCCGATCAAGCGGTTGGCACCGGCCACGGTCCAGAGATCCAGAATCCCCAAACCGGGAATCCTCTGCCCCTCAGCGGTCTGATAGTATTGACCCAGAAGCTGATAACCACCGCAGATGGATAATACCACCAGTCCATCTTCAATGGCTGCCTTTAATTCCTCAACCCGTCCCATCAGGTCAGCCACGAGTATGTTTTGTTCCCGATCCGATCCTCCCCCGAGAAACAAGATATCCAAAGCATGAAAATCAATCTGCTCCCCTAAAGAAACATTTTGCACCTCAAAATCTAACCCACGCCAACGGGTTCGTGCTTCCAGGACCAGAATATTTCCTCGATCCCCATAGAGATCCAACAAATCCGGATAGAGATGGCCGAGTTTGATTTTCAAATTTACCCCTCCCCTCTTTGGATATGTTGCCTGGAATTCAGCTCGCAGCTCTTAATCTGCCTGTTCGCCAGAAGTTCCCGTGTGGGAAAAAGCAAGGTGTAGGTAGGAAGGATAAAGATTGTTGCCTGACCTGCCAAGCCCTCAGATAGTTTCTCCAGAGCATTGCTCATTTCCCGTTCAAGGTGCAACTTGTCTGCCGGTACTCCTGCATATTTGAGGCGGACCGCCATATCCTCCGCCCGCAGCCCGGAACAGACAATTCTTTGAATTCGTTCCTCTTCCCGGCCTAAACACTCAAAGTCTACATCCCACAGCCAGGAAATATCCCGGCCATCGGCCGCTAAATCATTGATGCCGATGAGCAGACGAATAGGATGCTCTTTACGGCTTAATACGGTCTGAAGCACTTGATTAAAGCCGGTGGGATTCTTAACCAGGGTCAAAGTAACTGCTCCTTGGGGCAGGATGAATTGCTCCATGCGGCCGGCCTGGGGTATGAATTCACTTAAGCCCCTCTGAATTTCCCGATCTTTTATTCCTATACGCTTGGCTGCCGTCATGGCCGCTAAAGCATTGTAAAGATTATAGTATCCTTGCAGGGCTATGGAATAGGAAGTCGGCTCCACCCTGAATTGGATTCCATCTTCCCCCGCTTTGACATTCTGAGCCAGTACAGGGGGCTCCGGACGCTTATAACCGCAGGGGCAGGCATAGATTCCTAATTGTCCATAATGATAAAGAGTATAAACCAATTCTGCTCCGCAATGAGGGCAGAACCTGGCTTCCCGAGTCTCTGTGCTGTAGATTTTGCTGTCCGGAGTCTGCTCCACCCCATAATATAAAGTATGGATTCGCTCCCGACCGAATTGAGCCACCAAGGGATCGTCAGCATTAAGAATCAAATGCGTTTGAGGGGGAATGGCGTCCCGGACAAGTTTAATGGTGGTATCCAGTTCTCCATAGCGATCCAACTGATCTCTGAAAAAGTTCGTTACGATGGCGACATGAGGAGCGACCTGCTGACAGAATTTCGGTACCGTAGCCTCATCCACCTCCAAGAGGGCCATCTTTACTTTGGATCGTCCCCCCCAACCGGTATTGGCCAGCAACGCCCCGGTAATCCCTGTGACTAAGTTAGCCCCCGCCTGATTAAAGGCAAAGGTCTTCCCGTCCGCCTTGAGTATCTGGGCCAGGAGGTTGGCTGTGGTAGTCTTGCCATTGGTTCCTGTCACCATAATAATCCCATCCGTATAAGCGCTGCTCAGCATGCCCATGAGCTGAGGTTCAATCTGCAAAGCTATTTTGCCAGGCAGGGTTGTTCCCTTTTTGCCCAGCAGCTTTAATATACTGCTCATGCCCTTGCCCGCCCATAGGGCAAGCCAAAAACGACTTGTTCGTCTCACGCCTGTATCTCCTTTTCACCCGATGTCCCAATTTTAGCATTCCTTAAGGGACTATATCAAGGATTAACACAGGTTCCTGTCAGAACTACTTGAAAATAAAGCAGGGAACGGACTTCGCCGTTCCCTGCCAGGCTCTTACTTAGCAGCCATGTTCCTCTTCTTCAGATAATTTTGATTGACACAAGTCAAGGGAGCTTCCCCTCTCAGCACAGCGGCAATATTTCCAGCGGCAATCTCGGCCATGGCATCCCTGGTCTCAACAGTAGCATTGCCGATATGAGGAGTAAGGATGACCTGATCCAGCTTTTCCAGCCCTGCCGTGATCTGAGGTTCAAACTCATACACATCCAGAGCTGCTCCGGCAATGCTTTTATTTTCCAGAGCCTTCAACAAAGCTTTCTCATCGACCAAAGGCCCCCGAGCGGTATTGATCAGATATGCCGAAGGTTTCATGGTTTCCAGCTCCCTTTCCCCGATCATATGATGGGTGGCAGGACTATAGCTTAAGCTCAAACTCACAAAATCCGCAGTTTTCAACACACCTTCCAAAGACATATAGGTGAACCCAAGTTCTTTCTCCTGCTGTTCTGAGAGGCGTGTTCGGCTGGTATAGACGATTTTCATATCAAAACCTTTCGCCCGCCGGGCAATAGCCTTCCCAATATTCCCCATGCCGATAATCCCGAGGGTCTTGCCTGTAACATCCACTCCCAGATGGTACAAAGGAGCCCAACCTTTAAAGCGTCCGGCACGGGTCTCTTTATCCCCTTCAACAATGCGGCGGGCGATGGCCAGAATAAGGCCGAAGGTCAAATCCGCCGTGGCATCCGTGGAAACATCCGGAGTGTTGGTTACTGGGATATTGGCTTCCCCAGCTGCAGCAATATCAATATTGTTATAACCGGCACCATAATTGGCGATCACTTTCAGCTGGGGGTTGGCTTCGATAATATCTTTATCAATCGCATCGGACAAAAGGCAGAGCAGAGCATCCTTGCCTTTCAGACCGGCAATGATTTCCTCCTTGCTCAATAGCCGCAAATCATCATGCATAGTTACATCAAATTCTTTAGAGAGAATCTCATAAGCAAGTGAAGGAATCCTTCCTGTAATAAACACCTTTTTTCTGTTTGAATCTACATTTTGTTTCATATATTAAAACCACCTTCCGCAATGTAAAACACTCTTTGTTGGTTCTAAAATACCATAGCACTCACCCAAAGACAATACCTGGAAAAAAAGCTTTTATCTTTGAAAAACTGTTAAATTTAAAAACGTTCCAATAAAAGAGATAGTTCAGATAATTATCTTAAATCTGTATACCTGTGCTGGACAGTCCCCAAAAATCATCTTATAATTTAATAGCCAATTTCCTTTTGGTAAAACCTATTTGTGATGTATTTATGATGTAGTTGTATTGAGCAAAAGACAGGAGGGAAAGCCCGTGCTCTATTCTTATCTGGATAAACGGCCCACCCTGGGGAAGGATGTCTTCATCGCCGATGGAGCAAAGATAATCGGCGATGTCCATATCGATGAGGGTGCCAGCATTTGGTACAATTCCGTAATTCGCGGTGATATAGCTTCTATTTATATTGGTAAAGGAACAAATATTCAGGATCTCTCCGTAATCCACGTTAATACTAATGTGCCCGTGATCATTGAAGATGATGTTTCCATAGGCCACTCCGTAACTCTGCATGGGTGTACCATTAAGAAAGGAACCATGGTCGGCATGGGTTCCACGATTCTTAACGGAGCCATTATTGAGGAGGGCTCTATGGTGGCTGCAGGCTCCCTCATCACAGAGAACAAACAGTTTCCCCCTCATGTTCTGATTATGGGATCACCGGCTAAAGTGGTAAGAGAGCTCACCTCTGATGAAGTAAACGCTCTTAAAGAAACTGCCGAACGTTACTCCCAAAAAGCGCGGGAACATCGGGAAAACAGCCCTCTTCCTATAGCAAAATGCTAAAATCTGTTTAAAAATCCGGCAATTTCGAAATGACTCAGCAAGATGAGTAAACTTCAAAAGCGGTGATTTTTAATATACCGGTCGAATAATACACTTCCCACAGAAAAAGCACCTTCCTCAAACTGCTATGCTCCCCTTAATGACATTGACTTGACAGGGGGCAGTTCAAATGGAAAGTGCTTTGTTTTATTTAATATACACCCGTGGAACCCGCTTCGATATTCCACAGACAATCTCATAATTTATCGTATCCAACCAACCGGCCATTTCCGTGGCATCGATCCGTTCATAACCATCCATGCCGAGTAGGGTAACCACATCCCCTACCTGCACCTCCGGTATTTTCGTGACATCCAGCATGGTCTGATCCATACAGACTCTCCCAATCATGGTGGTTCTTCTGCCTTTAATTAAAACTTCACCCTTATTGGATAGATTCCGGCGCAGACCATCGGCATAACCGAGGGGAATCGTCGCCACCCGGGTGGGATAGGCGGTTCTGAAGGTTCTGCCATAGCTGATGGTTTCCCCTTGGGGGACCACCTTGATATGGCTGATCTTGGCTTTCCAGGAAAGTACGGGCTCCAAACCTAAATCATTGCCCACATGCTGGGAGGGAGGAAGTCCATAGAGAATAATCCCCGGCCGCACCATGTCCAGATGAGCCTCCGGCAGCTGCAGCAGAGCTCCGCTGTTGGCCGCATGCCGGATAGGGATATGAATTCCCTGGGCTTTGATTTTATCACACATCACTAAAAATTTCCTCAGTTGCTCCCGGGCAAACCTCAGATCACTATGATCCGCCGTGGCAAAATGAGTATAAATTCCCTCTATGTAAAGACCAGGCAGCTTGGTACAGCCGAAAAGTTCTTCCCAATCCTCTTCTCTGAAGCCAATGCGCCCCATTCCTGTATCCACTTTAAGATGAATTACTGCCTTCTTGCCCTGTCTCTCTGCTTCTTTCGCTAAAATTACTGCTTGATCTAACTGATACACCCCGCAAATAATATCTTCTTTAACAACTGTCTCTATGGATTCTTCGGGTAAAGAACCGATGAGCATGACTTTGATATCCGGATACGCTCTTCTAAGCTCCAAAGCTTCATTCAATAAGGCAACTCCGAAACGACGGGCACCTCTTTCATAAAATGCTTCTACTGCTTGTAAGGCTCCATGTCCGTATGCATCAGCTTTGACTATGGGCATGATTTCACTTTCAGTCAAGGCCTGAATCCGGTCATAATTCCTCTGCAGCGCTTGTAAGTTGATTTCTGTCCAAACCGGTCGTCTATTTTCCATGGTGCCCTCCTTAATGATTATTCTCCAGACTTCTCCGTGCCTTGGGCAGCTGATCCGCCACCTCACCGGCTGTGTATCCGCTTAAGCCGAATTCACCGGTCAATTGATCCGCTGCCTTGCCATGGAGATATACCCCCAGACAGGCTGCAGCTAAAGGTTCCACCCCTTGGGCCAACCAAGCCAGAATACTCCCTGTAAGCACATCTCCCGTCCCTCCGGTCCCTAATCCTGGATTACCGGTAGGGTTAAGGAATGCCCGCCCATCCGGGGCAGCAATAATAGTAATCGCTCCTTTAAGAACAATGATACTTTCCCATTCTACAGCCTTACTTATGGCCAGTTCAAGCCGATTGGCCTGCACTTCTTCCGTCGTACACCCGCACAAGCGAGCCATTTCGCCGGGATGAGGGGTAAGGATTAAAGGCCCCCGGCCCTGGCGCCAACCCAGAATTCCTGGTTCCTTGGCCAAAACATTCAAAGCATCGGCATCAAGGATTACCGGAAGAGGAAGATTGCGTAGAACTTCCTCTATAACCAGCAGCAACTCAGGCTCTTGCCCTAATCCCGGGCCTATGGCTAAGGCTTGGGCCTTCTCCGCCCGTTCGTAGATAACAGGCCAGGCATTGCCATTGAGGGCCTTTTCACTTTCCGCACCCCAAACCGTAGCTTCTGTCAAAGCAAGATCGATTCCTTCCGCAAGTCCACGGGGAACAACCATCTGCAATAAACCTATCCCCGAGCGCAGGGCGGCTTTACCAGCCAACAAAGCGGCGCCGGTCATTCCTTCCGAACCTGCCACCAAAACCCCCCGGCCATGGGTCCCTTTATGTCCCTGCAGACTGCGGATGGGTAAATATTGGCACACATCCTCAGTCAATATAGATGTAGTCAGCTTTTCATCATCCAGGAAGCGTTCCGGAATGGAAATAGGGTCTACGCTGACCCGACCCGCATATTCGGGTCCTACCCCTAAAAAATGACCGAGCTTGGGCAGACCAAAGGTAACCGTGGCATCAGCCATGATGGCCTTGCGGTAAACTTTTCCCGTATCTGCCTCCACACCACTGGGAATATCTACGGCAACAACAGGCACCTGAGCCCGATTGATTTCTTCCACATATTCATCAATTAAGCTGGGCAGGGCGCCGCGAAAGCCCGTCCCATAGATAGCATCTATAATCACATCAGCCTGAGCAAGCGAGATTCTCACCAGTCTGCGCTGTTTTTCTCCCTCGATAGTGAAGAGCTTACCCCCGGTATTTTGGTACAGTCGATAATTGAGGGCTGCATCACCTTTGAATTCTTCAGCCCTGGCGAAAGAATAGACGGTTATATCCATTCCTAAGATCAAGAGGTGCCGGGCAACAGCTAAGCCATCCCCGCCATTATTGCCTTTACCCACAAAGACCGTAGCTCTTCCTGCCAACAGTTGAATATGCCGGTCTTCAAGCATTTGACGGACTTCTTGAATCACTGCCAAGGCTGCATTTTCCATGAGCAATAAACTGGGTATACCAAAATCCCGAACTGCCCGTTCTTCCAGTTCGCGCATTTGTTGGGCACTGACCACTCTCATAGCTCCACCCCCACCTATCTTTATAGAAAACCCCGAAAGCACTGCTTTCGCACTTGTTGCTTCGCCGTGCTTTAAACGCATGCTCGTAAATGAGGCGAAGTCGCTGGTTGCACTTATGCTTAGAAAGTATATAGCGCAAGCTTATACTTTCTGACAGTGCTAAAAAAGTATGGCCATTCCTACAGCGTACTCTTTCTCGTGGGAAAGGCTTATGCGGATCTGAGTTCCTCCCCGTCTATGCAATACCATCTCAGCCTTTTCCGTAAGGAATACAGCAGGTTCCCCCAAGTCATTGCTGAGGATCTCAATATCATGCCAGGAAAGGCCTCTTAGTCCTGTCCCTAAAGCTTTAAGGACCGCTTCTTTACCTGCAAAACGCGCCGCCCAGCTGGCTACTGCCTTATGCTGCAATTTCTCAATTTCACGTTCGGTAAACAAACGCTCCCGAAGCTTTGGTGTTCGCTCACAAGCTTTAGCAAAGCGCTGAATTTCTACAATATCCACTCCTGGGATCATAATATGCCTCCCTAAAAATCCCTACAACTTTTCCAACATATCCTCATCTTCCATAGTGGTTAAGGGCAAATGCATGGTTACAGTCGTGCTGATATTAGGTTGACTCTTAATCTGTAAACCATACTCTTTGCCATAGTGGCCAATTAAGCGTTCATGAACATTAGCCATACCTACTCCATTACCTGAACCAACACCGGGTTTTAACACTTCCTGGAGACGTTCCGGCTGTATGCCGACTCCATCATCAGCCACAGTAATATACAGCTCCTGGCCTTTTTGCTCCACTTTCACAGAGACGACTCCATTGCCGATTTTCTCCGTAATCCCATGCTTGACGGCGTTTTCCACGAGGGGCTGAACGCTTAAGCGCGGAACCAAGGCATCCATGAGCTCTTCGGGAATCTCACTTTTAAAATGAAGCTTACGCCCAAAGCGAGCTTTTTCGAGAATTAAGTAAGTCTTAACAAAGCTCATTTCCTCCCGCAAAGTAATCAAACTTCCATGGGATTTGAGCGCCTTGCGGAAAAATTCCGCAAGATGAATCAACAATCGTCGTGAACGATTGGGGCTGGTGCGGCTGGTGGCAATAATAGTATTGAGAACATTGAAAAAGAAATGGGGATTGATTTGAGCTTGCAAGGCATTCAGTTGTGCTTCCGCAGCCAGTTTCGCCTGGTGATCAAGTTCTGCTAGTTCAATTTGAATCCCCAGTAGATCAGCCATCCCAATAGCTAAGCGAATCAGATCCGATGAGAGCTGTCCAACCTTGGTTTCATACAATTTCATGGTTCCCACTACTTCACCCTGACACTTCAGAGGTACGATAACAGCCGCCGCCAGAGGACAATCACAGGTGTTCTGTCTGGGACAATTCAATTCTTTTTGAGTTCGTACTATCTTATAAACTCCGGATTGGATCACATCCCGTGTCGCCCGGGTAAGAATTTTATCTCCCGGATGATGCTGATCGCAGCCCACGCCCAAGTAGGCCAGCTGCTTTTCACAATCTGTGATCGAAACAGCCGCCACTTGGCCAATCTCTTGAATGATTTTAGCGATGTACTCTGCGTTTTGTTCATTAAGCCCCCGGCGCAGGTAAGGAAGAGTCTGGTTGGCTATTTTGAAGCTAAGCTCCGCGTTTCGCTCTGTAGCCTGCCGGGCAGTTTTTTTATATTCCAGATTTAAGTGATATAAAAGAAAAAATGTATTGCCTATTAAAAATAAAATTAACAGATTCATCTGGCCTGTTACTAAGACCAGCATTAATTCCACACCGAGTATGACTATGCTTTCAAAGATCATCCATCATCCCTCATGTCCTCTATAATTCATAGAGAGTTTCGACAGATGGCTATCCACTTCCTGTATTCTAGCGAAGGATTTCCTGAAGTTTTTCTTTCCCTTGTTCAGAGCCTACCGCCAGTAGGATATCTCCGTCGTCCAGGATAAACTCCGCTCCCGGAGAAAATTGCTCGATTCCCCCTCTGACCACAGCCACCACCGTTAAACCTGTTTTCTCCCTTAATTTTAAATCGCTTAAGGTTTTTCCCTTGGCGCTGGAGCCTTTGGCAACTTCAATTTCGGCCACATCCATCCAACGGCTGGCCAAACGATCCGTATAGTTCACGATTTTCGTGAGATGGGCATCGATCTTCTGATCGAGCTCACGTCTTTGTTCCATCAGCTTTTTCAGCTCATCAAAATAGACCTGAATTTCTGCTTTCTGGTCAAAACCCCTCATAAATTTTTCGGCCATGCTTTTGGAGACTACCGTAATCCCCACCCCTTGGCTTACCATGACTACACCCATCGTTTGGAGGATAGCAATGGAACGCCGGATGGTCTCCGGAGATACATTATAACGACCCGCTAAAGTAGAGCGTCCATGAATTTTTTCCCCTTCCCGGTATTCTCCCATAACGATAGAATGAGCAATATCTATCGCAATTTCCTGATAACGTGCATTATATTCCATCGGATTCCTCTCCTTGATTCATCTTATCATTAACCTTTAATTCTGCTACTAAGTGAACTACAAATTCTTACACTTAAATGCTTACTAAGATAACCCATATACAAAATAAACATATGTACAAAATATACAATTGACTGCTACCAACCCATATGATACTATTAAGTTGTTAGTTATGCAACTTAATATGGGCTTAATTTCCCAAGGGGAAAACGGGGGAACCAATTTAGGGGTGAATCGTTTTAAACGTAGAGCATGTTTCAGCTCGAACCCGTCAGCTAACCTCGTAAGCATTGAAGCACATGAGGCGTAAACACCTGATTATGTAATATGCTTTTTCTTGGGAACCGCGAGGTTCTTTTTTGATTCTAAAGACTTATTTTATATCTGCAAATAGAGGAGGGCAATCACTATGGCAATAGAATTTCTACCCCCTAACCCAAGACAGGCTTCACAAGCAAGAGCTTTGGAATTAAAACAAAAAGTTCAATCCTACAACAAACGCAAAGAAACGATTCCCTGCGGCCTTGCCTTAAGCGAAGAATTTAATGAAAACCGAGACTTTATACTGGATCAGTTAGATGCTGACCTGGAGCATTGGCAGGATTGGAAGTGGCAGCTTAAAAACCGTATTCAGGATGCTGAAAACTTGAGCACCCTGCTTCCCCTGACCCCCAAGCAAAGACATGAAATCAACGAGGTGGGCAAGGCTTACCGTTGGGCTGTTTCACCCTATTATTTAAGCCTGATCGATAAAGATGATCCTCAGGATCCCATCCGTCTGCAAAGTCTCCCCTCTGTGGAAGAGATCCTCGACGATTCCGGAGAAGCAGATCCCATGGGAGAAGAGTATACATCCCCTGCGCCTTGCATCACACGTCGTTACCCGGATCGCCTCATTATTAATGTAACCAATTTGTGTGCTATGTATTGCAGGCACTGCCAACGCCGACGGAATATCGGGGAAATTGACCTCCATGAAACCCGTGCTAACCTGGAGGCCGCCCTGGATTATATACGCTCCAATCCAGAGATTCGGGATGTGCTGGTCACCGGTGGCGATGCTCTCCTTCTCAGCGATCAAATGCTGGACTGGTTATTGGGAGAATTGCATGAAATTAAGCATGTGGAGATCAAACGTATTGGCACCCGGGTTCCTGTCACTCTGCCCATGCGCATTACCGATGAGCTCTGCGCCATTCTTGAAAAATATCCACCCCTTTATATCAATACTCAATTCAATCATCCCCAAGAGGTGACCGAGGAGACCAAGAAAGCTGCTGATCGCTTAATCAAAGCGGGAGTCATCTTAGGCAACCAAGCAGTTCTTCTCAAAGGAATCAATGACCAACCAGAGATTATGAAACGCCTTAACCAAGAACTTCTTAAAATTCGCGTTCGCCCCTACTATATTTTCCATGCCAAAAATGTTAAAGGCACGAGCCACTTTATTCCCCGCATTCAGGACGGGTTAAGGATTATGGAAAACTTGCGCGGCTACACCTCTGGTTTGGCCATTCCGACCTATATTATTAATGCCCCGGGAGGCGGTGGCAAAACCCCCATCTTACCACAGTACCTTATTTCCCTAAACGATGAAGAAGCAGTCATCAGAACCTGGGAAGGTAAGGTTGTGCATTATCCTAATCATTAACTATCTATATAAGGAGGAATCGGTATGAATTCACAAAAACTAACCCCTGACCCAGTCTATCAGGCCATCCTCCAGACCCATACCGACAGCCTAAAGCGCTATCTCTCTTTAGCGCCTGCCCTCAGAACTCCTTCTCAAGGGAATAAGAGTGGGGCCAATCCGGCCAATCAATACAATCAAAATCTACAGAGTCAAGCCAAATCATTCGAAGAAGGCTAATAACCTTATCCAAAGTCAAAAATTTATCTTGCCAAGCGATTTACGGCTGGCCCCCTTTCCTTAAATTGAATGGGTGGTGTCAGCCGCTTTATTTTGCGCCTTTTTCCCTTGCCAGGTTCCCCTTCTCTCCAGTTCACGGTCAATGGCATTAAGAATTTCCCATTTTTTCAGGCTCCAAAGAGGGGCTAGCAAATCCTTGCGGGGGGCATCCCCAGTCAGGCGGTGAATAACCGTCTGCGCAGGCAGGATTTCCAGTGTATCGCAAATCAAATGGATATACTCATCCTGAGAGAGTAAGGGAAAAGGACTCTGCTCGTAGATATCAGCCAGAGGTGTCCCCTTCAGCACATGCAAAAGATGCAGCTTAACTCCCTGCACATCGAGTTTGGCTAACGTTTGTGCTGAGCCGAACATATCCTCCAGGGTTTCCCCCGGCAGCCCATAAATCATATGGGTACAGACCCGTATGTTTCTGCGGCGGAGCTTATCCAAACCCTGAAGAAAATCCTCAAAAGTATGTCCTCTCCCCACCCATTCCATAGTCCGATCATGAATGCTTTGCAGGCCCAGCTCCACCCAGAGATACGTTCGTTGATTGAGCTCTTCCAAATAATTCAGCACCTCAGCCGGCAAACAATCCGGACGGGTGGCAATGGACAGCCCCACCACACCCTCCTCCGCCAAAGCTTGCTCATAGACTTCCTGCAAGCGCTTCAGTGGGGCATAGGTATTGGTATAAGCCTGAAAATAAGCCAGATATCTGGCACTGGACCATTTCCGGTTCATGACTTCCTTAATTTCACAGAATTGTTCATGAATAGATTTTTCCGCCTGACCGGCAAAGTCTCCGGAACCTCTCGCGCTGCAATAAATACACCCTCCCTGTCCAACCCGGCCATCCCGATTAGGACAAGTAAATCCTGCATCAAGGGATACCTTGAACACTTTGTCACCAAAAAAATGGCGCAAATGTTGATTTAAAGTGTAATAACGCTTATCCCCATTTTGCCAATTAAAGTTTGATTTTTCTTGCCTACCGTAACTCAACTTGGTATTGCCTCCCATTTCCTCGGCTGAGCTGCTGATTATCCCTGAAATAGTTCCAGTTTCTCACCTGAGGGACCTCTAAAGAAAAAATTATAGCGTCCTCCTTCCATCTCACGAGGTTCTTCATCAATACATTCTACATGGTGATCCTTCAACCAGGCTACCGCCGGAAAGATATCTTTTACTCCCAGTGCCAGATGATTGACCACGCCATCCCCGAATTTCCTTTGGTCATTAACTTCAATCAGCTCAATGACAGTTTCCCCGCATTTCAAGAAAATAAGCTCTACATCCCCGGGTTTAATCCGCTCGATGAGTTCAAAGCCAAGTACCTCAGAATAAAAAGCGGCGGCCCGATCCATATCGATTGCTTTAATCCCAATATGGGCTATACCCTGGAACAATTTCTTCTCGCTCACTTCAATACCTCCACTATCTTTTTTGAACTGCCGCTTATAGAGCCTTATTGGTGACGATGGGCGGCTTCCCAGTTGAGAAGCCGCACTTTATGATCAAGACCACTGGCATACCCCACCAAATCCCCCTTCTTACCTACTACCCGATGACAGGGTATGATGATAGCTATGGGATTCTTGTTATTAGCCAAACCCACGGCCCTTTGGCCTTTAGGGTTGCCAATATTTTGAGCAATCTCGCCATAACTGCGGGTTTCCCCATAGGGTATTCTGCACAGCTCTTCCCATACTTTAAGTTGAAAATCTGTTCCCCTGGGGTCCAAAGGAAGATTGAATTCTTGGCGGATACCCGAAAAATAGTCTTCCAACTGCTCCATAACCTTTTGATTAGGCAAAGCTCGAGGAATAACCAATGAGCCAGGCACACGCTTCTGCACCCAGGTTCTCAATTCACCTTCTTCTCTTTCCGGAGTCCCTAAGCCTACCCAACAAAGGCCTTTCTGAGAACTGGCCACGCTGATATTCCAAGTGAAATCTGCTTGCTTATATTCTCTGGCATAGAAAGTAACTATCTCTTTTCCTAATAATTCAGAGACCGGAAAGTGGTAATATTCCCCTTCCCAATAGATTTCAGCCATCTCTTGATCCTGAATAAGTGTTTTGTGCAATTCCTCCTCAATTTCCCATCGTTCCTTGGCTGAGGGACAGGCTTTCATCAAAGAAAAAATCCAGACCGCCAGCCCTCTTTGGTTGACATCCCGGGCTTCGAGAAAGGGATACACCCTCTCCACCAAGGGATCCACCACTTCGGGAGCATTAATGGATAGGTTAAGCAACCCCCAAAGAGTCCCTTCCTGCAAGCTTTCATCTTCCAAAAGATTAGCAAGCATCCAGTTAAAGTGACCGCACTCCTTAGGGTTAGAGGCCATGATACTGCCAATCGCCTCAGCGGCATTCCAAGCATTGCCGCCGGATTCTTCATTCAAAGACCAAAAATACCGGCGTACCAGTTCCACAGAAGAATCCTTCTTCTGTTCCTCCGCCAAAGCGGAAGCCACCCCCAGCGCTTCTACTGCACGCCAAAAACCCAATCCATCCTTTATATAAATCCTGTTTACTAAGGTGCGAATTGCTTTTTTACTGCTGACAAGAACCAACTTCTCTAAGTCCTGCCAATTTCGTTCCAGTAAGATTTTTTCCATCCTCTCCATCGTTTCACCCACTTTTCTGATTCTCGACCTATTTATTAATCATCCTCTAAAAGTGGAATTTTTTCAATAGCAAAATAAAGCTAGCGGGGATTTCCGCTAGCTTTATAGCTTCGCCAGATTGAAAATACTCATCCTAGTCTTTAATCTCTTTAACCTTAGCCCAAAAATTAGACTCAACCAATACTTCTCCCCCGATACCAAAGTTGCTGTACTCATGCTCATCGAGAACAACAGTAAAGGAGGCCATTGGCAATCCTGTTGCTTGAGAGGCTGCTTGGGATATTCCATGAATCAGACTTCGCTTCTGATCCATAGTAAGTACAGGACCATCGAAATGAATCATTGGCATAAAATGACACCTCCAAAAAGCTTCTTAATACATCTATTAAGCTTCCCGAATTATAACCGAAACATGTAAAAATAAAGAAGGAAAATTTCAATGAATGGAGAATAACCATGATAAAGGAATGGATTAATAAGGCCATGGAGGTCTTGCCGTTACAATGGTGTCTCCATGGCTTTTTAGCACTCTTTTCGCATTAACATATACAGCACGAAAGGATTGGGCGTTAAAATACTTTAGGTATGTTACTCATGATAAGGAGGAATGGCAATGTGTGAAGCAAATGCTTATTTGAAAGATGGTGTTGAGGAAGTTCTATTTATGGAAGCGGTGGATATTATCGAACCTCATGACGAAGGGCTGAAGCTCGTCGATATTTACGGCAAGCAAAAGTTTATCAGAGCGAGTATTAAGGATATGAATTTGCTCAATCATCGCATTGTGCTTGAGAAAGGTTGATATGTATGAGCATTGAATTGAAATCCATCGGGACCATTCATACTCCCTATATACCAACACTGCCGATTCCTGAGCAACCTGTGCAGGACGCTCCCGGGGAATTCTGGATTTCCCTTAACCCTGAGTATGTCGAGGGATTGAGCGAGCTTTCATCTTATCGCTACATTACACTGCTTTTTTACCTTGACAAGGTATCTGAAAAGAGTTTAAAAGTTAACCCATCTATAGCGCCCGAATTGGAAGTGGGGGTTTTTGCCAGCCGCTCTCCCCGCCGTCCCAACCCTCTCGGCTTAAGTGTGGTGGAGCTTAGAGGAATTGAAGGAAACGAGATTCTCATTTCCAGCATTGATGCCTATAATGGTACGCCTCTATTGGATATTAAACCCTATATTAAGTCCATTGATATAAAGGCTGATGCCAATGACGGCTGGATGGATACCCTTCCCGACAAGGAGCATCTCCTGGCTCATTTCCTGGGCCTCCCCCACGACCATGCTCATGAGCACTCCCACGACCATGCCCATAAACACTCCCACGACCATAACCATTGATCTAGTGCTGATAACAAACAATGCTCCCTGGAGAATCAGGTTTACCTCTTCTCAGGGAGCATTTTCATAGTGCAATGCATACTCGGGTTTAGTGCACCGGTTTTTCCTGCCCCGCTACATTAGGGGTAGGTGCCTTGGGTTGAGTGTACTGGGGATTATTTCGTGTGCTATCACTATAGCCGGGGCCAATTTCTCCCTTGCTGTCTGCACCAAGGTCTTGGCCATATGATGCGGGTCCACCATACTTTTCATTAGGATTCTCCTCATATTGGATGCCATTGCCCTGGTTCCATGGACCACGGGCATCCCCCGCACCGGTGGATAGATTCATATACTTCTTCGTGAATTCAGTATCCCGGAAATTCGCATCTGTTCCCGTGCCTTTTAGAGTTTCCAGCGCCTGCAAAAAGGAGAAGTTATGAGATTCTTCCCGACTGAGGAGGAAACGAATCATATCTTTTACACCTGCATCGTCAGTTTGTTGAAGCAAACGCTCATAGATTAGTTTTGCCCGAAGTTCGGCAGATGAATTGGAGGCTAAATCTGTATAAAGATCGCCAGTGGTCTCGATATAAGCCGCGGTCCAAGGAGCGCCCATGGAATTCGTAATAATCGGTCCTGCAGGTAAGAGCGCCATGTGAATCGCCGGAAAATCCCGAGATACATTATCAGTTGGACCAAGAAGCATGGCGATACATTCCCCAACCATCTCAAAGTGGCTTAATTCCTCTGCCGCGATATCCTGCAGCATATCCCGAAGCTTAGGATCGTTGCAGCCAACGGCTTGAGAGAAATATTGCATTGCCGCTTTCAATTCTCCATGGGGTCCACCAAACTGTTCAAGCAAGAGATTGGCAAAACGAGGATCGGGGCGATCGACACGTACGGTGTATTCCATATCCTTGATATGTTTAAACATACGAACCCTCCTTTAATTTAGCTATAAGCAGTCGAATTTATTATCCTCAAAAGGGGAGAAACTATGCGAATAAAAATGCCCAACAGACAATGGTTTCATCTGTTGGGCTATCTTTTTTAAAAGCTTAATTCAATTAAATTTTAAACTGAGCAATTTCCAGACTTAATTTTCCGGCCAGCTGTTCAAGTTCTTCTGCCGTTTTGACTACATTGCTAAAAGCACTGGCTGTTTGCTCCATGGATGCACTCACTTCTTCTGATGCGGCAGCGGTTTCCTCGGTTACTGCGGAGATATTCTGAATCACGTCCACGACTTGATTCGAATCCATGGTCATTTCTTGAATCAAAGCCGTAGTATGCGCAATTTTTTCTCTAATTGCAGCCATGGCTTGAGATATCTCAGCAAAGGACTGGCTGACATCCGCCACAGATTGCACAGTGGCTTGGGAGTGATTCTTCACTTCTTTCATCACACCCACCGCATGATAGCTCTCCCTTTGAATATCTTCCACAATCCCTTCAATACCTTGGACCGATTGAGCAGATTGCTCAGCAAGCTTACGGATCTCATCCGCCACCACGGAGAATCCCCGACCGGCCTCTCCGGCCCGGGCAGCTTCAATGGAAGCATTTAAAGCCAAGAGATTGGTTTGCTCTGCAATATTTGTAATTGCAGCAAGAATACTGCCAATAGCTTGGGATTTACCATCAAGATTACCGATCACTTCACTGATCTGATCAACAGCTAAGCTGCTGTCTTCCGTTTTTACACGCAAATGCTCAACCGACTGCAGCCCCCGCTCATTGGCCTGTTTAGCATCCATGGAGGAGTTAACCATTTCCACCGAGTTCGCCCCGAGGGTTTGGATTTTTGTGGCAAGTTCCGTAACCATTCGAGTACCTTTTTCCGCCTGAGCCGCTTGGTCGGAAGCACCGCCGGCAATCTGTGCTGCCGTGGCATTAATCTCTTCACTGGAGGCCATCGTCTCCTCGGCACTGGCTGCCAACTTTTCGGCAGAGGTATTCATCTCTTCAGCAACATGCTTAATATTTCCGATCAGACCCGCCAACTGAATGACCATTTGATTTAAGGTGTTGGTCAATGCACCGGTTTCATCCCGGGACAAGGCCCTGGCCCGAACTGTAAAATCCCCGGAACCAATTTTCTCGCTATAGGCAAACAAGGCTTTAAGGGCTTTAGTGAAGCCACGGGTGGCAAGTATTCCAAAAACTATAGCTAACGCGGCAAAAATTACACAATAGGTCAAAGTATTTCTGAGGATTTGGGAGACCGCTTCATTGATCTCGTTATATCCTAATACGCCAACGAACTTCCACTGGGTCTTGGGATAGGCCGCAAAGACACTGAATTGTTCTTCTCCACCATATGTATAATCGACAATTCCTTGTTCCTGAGCCACGGCCTTCTTAAGTTCTTCCACAGGGATCTCTTCCCCAATCAAGGCAGGGTCAGGATGCGTCATAATTTTGCCGCTTTGATCCAAAAGGAAGATATAGCCCTGACGGCCAATCTTCATATCCCCAACTAAAGCACTTAAAGTATCGAGGGCAATATCAACGCCCACCACTCCGGTTACTTCCTTTGTGGATGGGTCCAGGACAGGTCTGGCCGCTGACACCACTAACCTTTTTGTCGCTGTATCCACATAGGGTTCGGTCCAAATAATCTGCCCGCTGCCTGCCGCCTGCCGGTACCAATCCGTAGCCGTTGGATCAAAACCCGGAGGCAACTCTGCCGCGGGGTACACAATCATCTCCCCACTCTTTGTTCCTAAATAAATATTCAAGATGTCAGGGTTGCTCTCTTTATAAATTTGGAAGCTCTGCAAAGCCTCCTCACTTTCCCCCTGCAGGGCGGCAATCAGAATACGATCTTCCATTCCCAGCCGCTTTAGATTTTGTTCATATCCTTCAAGATACAATGTCGTGGAATCTTGTATACGTTGCATCGATTGTTCTGCTGTATTCTTAAGCTCATTTTCCAGCGCATTACTCGCCCCCTTATAGCTAAAGAACCCCAGCAGCGCTGTCGGGATCAGGGCTGCAAAAAGTATGACTGCCGTTATCTTTTGTCTAATCGAGAAAACCATTCTTTTACCCCTCTCAGAAACATCCTAAATTTTTTTCTTTTTCAACAAATTATACATATCTTCAAATAAATCAGCAATATATGTCGAAATAAAAGACCATATTTTGTTGAAGCGCTTAAAGCCTATGCGAGAGCAGTGGTTCATTCGGGATACTCTTGTCAGAAGAAATTATTTCTAATGCCTGCTCCTGTCTTGTTTTTTACAATGAGATATGCTATTTTTATGAATAAGGCATTTCGAGAGTTAAGACGCTCAGTAGAGATTTTCTTGCGCAAGAGAGTCCAATGGGGGTCTTTTTCTGTTTAGTCGTAATAAGGAGAGGATAAGAGATGGATTTCTTCGGTAAAAATGTATTTAATGACGCCGTGATGCGTGAGAGATTACCCAAAAATACGTATAAGGCACTCCACAAAACCATTGATGAAGGCCTTCCTCTGCAATTAGAAGTGGCCGAAGTCGTGGCTAACGCTATGAAGGATTGGGCAATTGAAAACGGGGCAACCCATTATACTCACTGGTTCCAGCCCATGACCGGTTTTACCGCGGAAAAACACGACTCATTTATTTCCCCCACCAGTGACGGCAAAGTAATTATGGAGTTTTCCGGTAAAGAGCTGATTAAGGGTGAGCCTGATGCTTCTTCCTTTCCCAACGGCGGAATCCGTTCCACCTTTGAAGCCAGAGGGTATACTGCCTGGGATTGCACTTCACCGGCCTTTTTACGAGAAGATGCAGGCAAAGTTATCCTCTGCATTCCTACCGCCTTCTGTTCTTACACCGGGGAGGCCTTAGATAAAAAAACCCCCCTCCTCCGTTCCATGGAAACCATTTCCAAACAAGCCCTGCGTATCCTGCGCTTATTCGGCAACACCACAGCCAAACGGGTTACTCCTACAGTCGGTGCCGAACAAGAATACTTTCTCATTGAAAAAAAATACCATCAAAAACGTTTGGACCTCATGCTTACAGGTCGTACCCTATTTGGTGTTCTACCTCCCAAAGGTCAGGAAATGGAAGACCATTATTTTGGCATCATCAATGAGCGGGTTACTGCTTTTATGCAGGAAGTCAATATCGAGCTCTGGAAGCTGGGTGTCCTGGCCAAAACCCAACATAAAGAAGCAGCACCCGGCCAATATGAGATTGCTCCTATATTCACCAGTACGAATATTGCTACAGACCATAATCAAATTATCATGGATACTTTGCACAAAGTGGCTAACCGTCATGGCCTGGCCTGCCTTCTTCATGAAAAACCCTTTGCCGGTGTCAACGGTTCAGGCAAACACAACAACTGGTCTTTAAGCACCGATGAAGGAGTTAATCTGCTGGAGCCCGGTAAGACTCCCCACGAAAACGCACAGTTCCTGACCTTCATTTGTGCCGTCATCAAAGCTGTGGATGAATATGCTGACCTTTTGCGGGCATCTGCAGCTAACTCTGGCAATGATCATCGTCTGGGAGCCAATGAAGCCCCCCCCGCCATTATCTCCATTTTCCTTGGTGATGAATTATCCGACATTATCGAGCAGCTTAAAAACGGCAAACCCAACTCATCCAAACAGGGCGGCGAATTGACCATTGGTGTATCAACCCTGCCGTCCCTGCCCAAGGATTCCACAGACCGCAACCGGACCTCTCCCTTTGCCTTTACCGGCAATAAATTTGAATTCCGTATGGTTCCCTCTTCCCTTTCCATTGCCGGTCCTAATGTAGTGATCAACACTATCGTCGCTGAAGTGCTCTCGCAAATGGCTGACCGCCTGGAAAAAGCTGAGGATTTCCATGGCGAGCTGCAAGCTATCCTTCAAGAAATCGCCATCCATCATTCCCGTGTCGTCTTCGACGGCAATGGTTACTCTGAAGAGTGGGTTAAGGAGGCCGCAAGACGGGGTCTCCCCAATCTCTCTTCCACAGTGGAAGCCATTTCCGCACTGATCAGTGAAAAAACCATTGAACTCTTTAAGCATCATGGCGTCTTCAGTGCCACCGAACTCCACTCCCGTTATGAAATTTATTTGGAACAATACTCCAAAACCATCAATATTGAAGCCCTGACCATGGTGGATGTCGCCAAGCGCCAAATTCTCCCCGCCGTCATGCGTTATTCCACAGAACTGGCTCATTCTATCAATACCATCCGCACAGCGGACCCGGAAGCGGAGGTACTGGCGCAAAGGTCTTTACTCAACGAAATATCCCCTTTGCTTAAGGACCTCAGCCTTAAAACCAAAGCTCTTCAAGATGCAACCTGCGCGGCAAAACAGCTTCACGGAGACGCCTATAAGCAAGGCATCTATTACCGGGACGTGGTCTTTAAGGCCATGAATGAACTGCGCCAGACAGCTGACCAGCTGGAAGTACTTGTAGACTATGACATGTGGCCCTTGCCTTCCTACACTAAAATGCTCTTTAGACTATAGCGAGTTATTATATCTTTACTCAGCCGGCGAAATCGCCGGCTTTTTCTTTTTTAGGGGTCTCTAGGTGGATTCAAATGTTAATGCTATAATAGTAGCGAATTTACAATCATCCCATTAATCATAATTAGAATTTCGAGAGGGTGACAGCATGGAATCACCGGAATTTATTGTACGCATTGATTTTGTCGATCGCCCCGGTTTAGGTTATGACATATTTCAGCGCTTTGAAGATCATAACGCTGATAAAATCGTCATGGAAGTCTCTCATGGGCAGCAAATGATGATTAAATTTCGTTCTCCTGATCAGGAGGGATCGGAGACTCTCATCCGGGACCTCCTTACCGTTCAGGGTGTCGTATCAGTAACTCTTGTTGATTACATGCCTTATGAACGGCGGGAGCAGGAATTAAAAACGATTCTCGACTTAGTAAGCGAAGGAATCATCGCCGTCAATACAAACCATAAAGTGACTCATATTAATGAAGTTGCGGCACAAATTTTTCATACGACCCCGGAGGAGGCTTTGAACCAAGATGCGGAACTCTTATTTGAAGCAGATGCTCCAATTTTCGAAACCTTAAAAACAGGAATTCCTTATAGCTTAAAAGAGCGCAAGATTCGAAAAAACCAGAAGCTCATACACTTTTTGACAAGTGGTGTCCCCATCCTCAATAAGCGAGGACAAATCATTGGGGGAGTCATGACCATCAAAGATTTTCGTCAAGTGGAAGAACTCCTCTCCAAGGTTGAACGTAAGCCTCAGTCTATAAACTTTGATAGTATCATCTATGAGAGCCGGCGTATGCGGGATCTCATTGAGACCGCCAAAACAGTAGCCCGGGGAACCTCCACCATACTCCTGCGGGGAGAAAGCGGCACAGGAAAGGAACTGTTCGCCAAAGCTATTCATGCCGAAAGTCCGCGTTCCCGACAAGCCTTCATTCCTATTAATTGTGCGGCTTTACCGGATACCTTGTTGGAGAGTGAACTCTTTGGTTACGAGGAAGGCTCTTTTACCGGAGCAACTAAAGGAGGGAAGAAAGGGCTTTTCGAGCAGGCTCACGGAGGCACCCTTTTTCTTGATGAGATCGGGGAAATCACGCCTCAGGTCCAGGTGCGCTTGCTTAGAGTACTGCAGGAAGGAACGATTCGCCGTATCGGAGGTTCGAAAGAGATCCCTGTGGATGTACGAATCATTGCCGCCACTCACCGCAATCTCGAAGAGTTGATTAATAAAGGACAGTTCAGGGAGGATCTTTATTATCGCCTCAATGTGATTCCCCTGCATATCCCCTCATTGCGGGAGAGACCTGAAGATATCCCTTTGATCGCCCAAGTCTTAACCCGAAAGATTGCCAGAAAGCTTGGCAAATCCGAAGTGCACCTTACCAAGGAAAGCGCGGACCTGCTCAGGGCTCAAAAATGGCCCGGCAATGTTCGTCAACTGGAGAATCTCCTGGAGAGAATTATTAATTTAAATTCGAACTCAGAGATCAAGCCCGATTCTTTCTATGAGTGGGGGGATTTGACACCGGCGCTTCCTGTGTCTGAATCGGAAAACACAGCTCATCAACTTATCATTCCTTTTGGCGAACCCTGGCCTCCTCTTAAAGACATCGTTGCTCAAGTGGAACGCCAAGTTTTACTTAAGGTGCTGGCGGAACATCCTTCTTCGCGTAAGGCGGGTAAAATACTGGGCGTCTCCAATACAACAATTTTAAACAAAATGAATTCCTATGGACTTGGCAAGATGGATGAACCCGAGGGATAATTTAAAGGAATAAGCAGAATGTGCAAAAATTTTTCACCATGTGATAAGAAAAGTTGTCAACTTTTCTTATCACATTTTTATTTTAGATATGTATGTCGTTATTCTCTTGCAACGATTCGACAGTTACCCTACGAAATACAAGAAAATATCCTAAAATATTTAATAGTTTTGCAATTATTTTTGGCATGGGATTTGCATTATCATAAAGCACGCACTATTCAATTACATTATCGGGAGGAGAAATTTTATGAGCAACCAAGAAAACGGTATGCACCGCGGTCTAAAAAACCGGCATATCCAAATGATCGCTCTAGGAGGAGCGATTGGCACAGGTCTTTTTTACGGTTCTGCTGCAACGATTGAGCTGGCCGGTCCCGCAATCACATTTTCCTATCTTATTGGTGGATTAGTTATCTTTTTCATCATGAGAATGTTAGGGGAAATGGCCGTCGATGAACCTGTTTCCGGCTCCTTCAGTCATTTTGCCTATAAGTATTGGGGGGAATTTCCCGGATTTCTTTCTGGTTGGAATTATTGGTTCAATTATATCGTCGTAAGCATGGCTGAATTGACTGCCGTCGGGATCTATATCAATTTCTGGTTCCCCGACATCCCTCACTGGCTAACTGCTCTGGTCTGCCTCGTCCTCGTTACTCTGCTTAACCTTATTAGTGTCGGCACCTTTGGTGAATTTGAATTCTGGTTTGCGATTGTTAAAGTTGTGGCAATTATCGGCATGATTGTCTTCGGATTATTTCTTATCTTCTCTGGAATCAACGGTGAAGCTACAGGATTTGATAACCTTTGGATTCACGGCGGGTTTATTCCCAATGGCATGATTGGTATTTTGTTCTCTTTGGTACCGGTCATGTTCAGCTTTGGCGGAATTGAGCTCATCGGTATCACGGCCGGTGAAGCTGATAACCCCCAAAAATCCATTCCTAAAGCCATCAACCAGGTTATGTGGAGAATTCTTATTTTCTATGTGGGAGCCTTATCTGTCCTGATGGTTCTTTATCCCTGGAATCAGGTGGGTGCTGACGGAAGTCCCTTCGTTATGATCTTCTCTAAAATTGGCATTCCTGCGGCTGCAACCCTCCTCAATATCGTTGTTCTAACCGCTGCCCTTTCCGTGTACAACAGCGGCGTCTACAGCAATGGACGTATGCTGTACAGTCTGGCTATGCAAGGCAATGCTCCGAAGCTTTTTGCCAAATTAAACAAACGGGGGATCCCTGTCGCCGGAGTGCTGGTCTCTTCCGGAATTACCTTAGTCGGTGTTATTCTCAACTTCCTGTTGCCCGGCAAAATCTTTACGTATCTCATGGCTGTGGCGATCATTGCCGCAGTTATTACCTGGACTACGATTATTATCGTAAACCTTAAATTCCGCAAGGCAAAAATCGCTCAGGGTGAAGGCGATGCTCTTCACTTCAAGACCCCTCTACACCCTTACACAAACTATTTTTGCGCCGCCTTCCTTGTGATGATTGTCATCCTTATGGCCTTTACTGAAAGCATGAAAATGGCTGTATTGGTTCTTCCCATCTGGTTGCTTATCCTCTGGATTAGCTTCAAAATCAAAAAATCAAGAGAAAGTAAATAAACGCCTTAACATTGGCATGAATCTTGCATAAAGATTAAGACAGAACTTGTTCCAACTACTATGCCAAATACCGACCGCTCATCATTTCGATAACCGGGGTATGAATAAAATTAAATGGAGGTATTTGTTATGGCAATCAAGTATGTACCCGAACCCTTTCGAATTAAGGTGGTAGAGCCCTTGCGGATGCTTACCCAAGAAGAAAGAGAAGAGAAAATCGCCAAGGCTAATTACAACCTTTTCAACTTAAAAGGAGAGGATTGCTACATCGATTTGCTGACTGACTCCGGAACCAATGCCATGAGCCAGGAGCAGTGGGCTGGTGTGATGAGAGGCGACGAGGCCTATGCAGGAGCTTCCAGCTACTTTAAACTCATGGAAGCAGGCAAGGATATTTTTGGCTTTGGCTATATCCAACCTGTTCACCAAGGTCGTGCAGCAGAGAAAGTTGTCTTCCCCTTACTGCTCAGCGAAGGTAAATTTGCAATTTCCAACATGTTTTTTGATACCACTCGCGCCCATGTCATCTTGTCTGGCGCCAGACCCATTGACTGCGTGGTAGAAGAAGCCAAAGATCCATCCAAACGCGCTCCCTTTAAAGGGAATATGGACGTTGCCAAGATGGAAGAAGTCATCAAAGAGAAGGGTCCGGAAAACATTGGTTTGGTTGTCATGACCATCACCAACAACTCTGCCGGCGGACAACCCGTCTCCATGAAAAATCTTCGTGAAGTTTCTGCTTTAGCTAAAAAATATGGTATTCCTATGTGCATTGACGCAGCCCGCTATGCGGAAAATGCTCACTTCATCAAACGTGATGAGCCAGAATACAAGGACGTATCCATTAAAGATATTGTTCGTGAAATGTTCAGCTATGGCGAGCTCTTCACTATGTCAGCCAAGAAAGACACTATCGTCAATATGGGCGGCCTCCTTGGTGTTAAAGATGCCGATTCACCGCTGGTCTTAAAAATCAAAGCTAATTGCATCAGTTATGAAGGCTTCTTCACTTATGGCGGTCTTTCCGGTCGTGATATGGAAGCCTTGGCTATCGGTCTCTACGAGGGAATCGATGAAAACTATCTCCGTTACCGAATTGGTCAAATGGAATACCTGGCAGCCCGCTTAGATGATGCCGGTATTGCCTATCAGTCCCCTGTCGGCGGCCATGGCGTATTTGTTGATGCTGCTGCCATGTTCCCCCATATTCCTTACAATGAGTTCCCTGGTCAGGTTCTTTGCGTGGAGCTTTATAAAGAAGCCGGCATTCGGACTTGTGATATCGGTTCTTATATGCTGGGCAACGACCCGGATACCGGCGAACAGCTAAAGGCCGACTTTGAATTCAGCCGCCTTGCCATACCACGCCGGGTCTACACCCAGGCCCATCTTGACATTATGGCTGATGCCTTGATCGCAATTAAAGAACGGGCTCACACTATTAAACGCGGATATAAAATCACTTGGGAACCCCCCATTCTGCGCCACTTCCAGGCATCACTGGCACCCATCGAGTAATATACTGAGCGGGAAGCCCGGAACCCCATTGTCGATAGGGCTCCGGGCTTCCCTCCTTTTCATTGACAAACAGTGATACAAAAACATTCAGGCTGTTTTGAGGCATCCGCCTGCGGTTAGTGTTATAATAAACTCACTATCAGCATAATCCCCTTAAATTTATTTAATTTGCTCCAAGAGCATTTAAACAGGAGGTTAATTTATGTCTATCAATGTTTTACACACCGATAAGGCTCCTGCCGCTATCGGCCCCTATTCCCAAGGAATCAAAGCGGGAAATCTGGTGTTCACTTCAGGGCAATTACCACTTAATCCTGTGACCGGTGAGTTAGAAACCGATATACGCAAAGCGACTCATCAATCCTTGGAAAATGTAAGGAACATCCTGGAAAGTGCCGGAACTTCCCTGGCTAAAGTCGTTAAAGTAGTCGTTTTCTTGAGAGATATGAACGATTTTGCCGCCATGAATGAAATCTACGGAACCTTCTTTACAACGAATCCGCCTGCCCGTTCAGCAGTGCAAGTAGCCCGGCTCCCCAAGGATGCCATCATTGAGATTGAAGCTATTGCTTTAGCCGACTAACATAGGAAACAGCAGCCACGACTTTTTTAGTCGCGGCTGTTTTTTATTAATGCAGCATACTTTCTGGTTTTTTTATGCTTGCCGATAAATCTTTGCAAAAGACACATACTATAACAACTAAACAAAAGAGGTGTTTTGCATGATTAACGAATTGATGCTGCGCTTAATGAACCCTTTAACAGATGGTATGCTCAAGAACATGCTTACCGAGTCTTATCCAAATAACCCCATGGTCATGACCACAACCTTTGAAAAACTGACTTTGCGGGCTGTGATCGAAGCAGGGATTCGGGCAGAGACAGGAAAAGCACTGACAAGGCCCATGGGCAGCCCCCTGCGTTTATCCCCTTGGGAGCAGTTGTTGCTGAACCCAAGACAGCTTTTTGAGCTCCCTACCCCGGACGATACGACCATTGACACTAAGGTGGTCATCGGGCCCCAAGCCCAAAAGCCCCTCAAGCTGGATACTCCTATTCTCATCACCGGCATGTCCTATGGAGGTTCTCTGAATCTGCCCATGAAAATCGCTCTAGCCAAAGGGGCCTCAACAGCCGGAACAGCCACCAACACCGGGGAATCGGCAGTATCTGAGGAAGAGCGGGAAGCCGCCGATTTCCTGATCGGTCAGTATAATCGCGGCGGCTGGCTGAATTCTCCCGAGCAGCTGGGGCTGGTGGATGCCATTGAAGTTCAGCTGGGACAAGGCGCCTGGGGCGGTGCTGTCTCTTCTTCCGTAAAGGAAGAGGATATGGATGAACACCTCCGGGTGCTCTGGCAAATCGATGAAGGAGGCAGCACCGGAAAAAGCTCACGCTTACCTGAAGTCAATTCACCGGAAGACCTCGTTAAACTCATCAAAAAGCTGAAAAAAGAGTATTCTGTTCCGGTAGGAATCAAAATCGCCGCCACCCACTTTATGGAAAGGGAATTGGAAGTCATCGCCAAAACCGAGGCCGATTTTATTTGTATCGATGGTCAAGAAGGCGGAACTGCAGCTTCTTCCCCCACTTTGGAAGATGATATGGGCTTACCTACCCTCTTTGGCTTAGGAAGAACGATCAATTGGCTGAAAGGGCAGAACCTAAGGGAACAATTCACAGTCATCGCAGCCGGAGGTTTCCGTACTCCGGGCGAAATCCTCAAAGCCCTGGCTCTAGGCGCCGATGCCGTCTACATAGGGTCCATCGCCATTATAGCTGCACTCCAAAGTCAAATCACCAAAGCTCTTCCCCAGCATCCTGCTCATCAGTTGGCACTGTATAACGGCTCCCTTGCCGAGGAGTTTGATATTGAAGAAGGAAGCAGGTGCCTTGCGAACTTCCTCCTCTCTTGTCAGGAAGAGCTGAAAATGGCCTTGCAGGCCATGGGTAAAAAAGCTATTCAAGAGCTGGGCCGGGAGGACCTGGTTTGCCTGGATCCTGAGCTGGCCAGAAACCTTCAGATCGGCTATGCAGGCACTCCGGCAGCAAATTACTGGGGTTCCCCCCTGGCAGCCAGATAACACGGGAGTTTTTTCATTGCTGTTTTAGACAGAAAAAAGGAGGGGCAATCCCCCTCCTTAACTAGTTTCTTCGACAGTGTATCCTATTCATTTTCAAACACTGCTCTGTAAATTCTCTATCTGAGCCGTCTTATTCGTTGCCTTCTGCAGGTGCTTTAGTGACAACCACTTCACCCTTGGTGGAAGCAAGGACTTCACTTTGCTGACCCTCTTCGGCAACGGTCACGACTTCCAAGTTGTACTTATAGGTCCCGGCTTCGCTGAAGGTTACTTTGAACTGGCTTGCAGCATTCAGGAAAGGGAACCCGGTTTCAGGACCATAAAAGGCGCTGTTTTCTGCATTCAAAGGAAGTGCTTGATAGGTTCCGTCATTTTCAAGATATTGAAGAACCATGTTCTCTTTTTTCCCTTGGGTTAACGTGATCTTGACCCGAACTTTGGTGGTAGCCGCTGCCGGCTCAGCGACAAAGCTGTTGGGAGCGGTGGTCACTGCAAAATCGACCGTTTCCCCTACAGTTAATTCTTCAGCTAATCCGGAAACGATAGCAGGTGGGGCAAGAAGTTTTGCATCCCCGGTTAACTCGGTATTTTGAACGGTAAATTTACGTCCGTCCTGGTATTGAATGGTGATGATAGCTTTGGTAGGGACATCTTCAACAGTTCCGTTGAAATCACCATAGGTCCAGTAACCATCGTTTTCAAAAGAGCCATCGATATTGAAGGGAGAAGAAAGCTGTTGGCCGGTTAATTCAAAAAGCTTGGCATTTTTAGCACGGGTTGCTGTATTGGTTGCCAGGACTGTTTCTTTAATTTGCTGTTCTTCGCCATCTTCATCTTTAATCGTTTCTACTTTGACCAGGCTTACTTCAATGCTCTGTAAATCTACAGGAAGCTTATCCACTAAGGAAAATCCAACATTATAGCCATTAACTCCAGACGCTTGCATGACACCAAAGTCTTCAGCTTTGACATGATTGAGAGCTTCTTGGTTAAGATCTTCGGGATTACCGGCAAGCTTTGTATTGACGACTTCATAGACACGGCCATCCAAATAGGTCACTTTGATTACTGCTTTGGTAGGAACATCGAGAACACTTCCGTTCCATTTACCGTAAGACCAGTAACCGTCAGCAGAGAAGTTTCCGTCAATATTGAAAGGTGAGGAAAGCTGGGTTGCGGTGGGGTAAGAATTAAAGAGCTTATTCATACTGGTGTTTTTGGCAAGAACGGTTTCCCCTCTGTAAAGGGTCACTTCAACACTTGCCAAATCCCGCGCGCTTCCATCAACGATTTGAAGTCCTACATTGTAACCGTTAACACCGGATGCCTGCATGACAGCGAAATCTTGGGGACGCACATGGTTAAAGGTAAGAGCTTTGTCTGTAACAGCAGTAGTTCCGCCTACAGCCACAATGCTCTTTTCCCCCAATTTAGGAAGCAAGAGATCTTCTGCTTTTTTGCTGAGCTCTTTTTGAGCCAAAACGATAGGAGAATTGGTTTTGGCAGCAAGAGCCGACACAACTAAGGCGTCCACGAGATGCTCATCATAACCATTGCCCACATAAACCTTGCTGTACTCCAGATCGGTGAAGGTTTTTAATACTTCTAAGTTAGTATCAAAACGGTCATCGCCGAAAATACGCATCTTGCTTTCACCATCGGTTCCGGGCAATTCTTCATATACTTCTTCGCTGATCAGTATTTCTCCACCCAGTACATAGGTTGCTTTCACTTGATCCTTGATTTCATCAAGGTATGCCGCCTCGATTTCAGGCAATCCATCCTGATCGGCCAGGAGGATGGGTATATTCTTCGCAGCGGCGATAGATGCTACAGAAAGCGCATCGGCATATTTATATGCCGTGGTTACCATGATTCCCTCGACATCGTCAAGGTGGCTGGCAATATTTTTAGCCGTCTCGAAGCGATCTTTACCGCCTAATTCTTCTTTAATGACGATTTCTAAATTATTCTCTTTAAAAATCTTTTCTAAAGCATCTTTTTTAATGGCACCGCTTACGGTGTAAATTTCTTCTACTTTTAGAGTTTTAAGTGCTTCAATGGTTGCTTCCGGAATATCCGCACCATTGGTCAGAAGAATCGGTGCATCAATAGAATTAGCGAAAGGTGCTGCAGTCAAAGCATCCACCAAATTTTCCTGTTTGCCGGAAGCAAGAATCGCTGCTTTAGAGGTTTCCCAACCTTCTGTGGCAACTTTCGCTGCAGTTTCAAAACGATTTTCACCGTGCAGACGATTCAATGATACTTTACTTTCAGCAGGTACTTGGGTGTCAGCCAATACGGCTGCTGGCAAAGCTGTGCCAAGAACCATAGCTGCAACTATAACACTGGATACGACACGAGCTCTTGTCTTCTTCATTCGAATATCTGCCCCCTATAATATAATACTATTTCCCGCGTCGGCAACTGCATTATTTAGCAGCATCTTGCATATATTATTACACATAAAATATATACATTATCTTGCCTTTTGCAATCACTGAACGCAATATCAATGTTATATCAATAATCCACATAAGTCACTAGTATATTATTGGGAATCAATAATATATACTTTTCTGACATATTTATATATCATATATACACATTATAATATACAGTACGATATACAATATAATATACCTCATACTATCGATTCGATAAGCTCGGCGTCAGCATAAACCTCTGTTTAAAGAACTAAAATAGTACAACTTGATCAGTAACTTATATAAGTCAAATGGAATATTTTGGATTATAATAATGTGTAAGTGTGTATTGGGTAATGACTCGTTTATCCATATAGGAGGGAATGAAATGCATCTTTTCTCGCCGGCTAAGCCTCAAGTCAATTTTTTAGATACTCCTCAGGCTAATTCTCGGTCCTTTCAATATAATATAAATAACCTTCCCCCAAGCCCCCTCTCATCTTCTTCACCATCTTCCACTCCTCCACAAACCCTCGAACGGCCATCTGCACAACCCCCAGCAAATTCTATTTTGCAAAGCAATTTAAACTCCGTGCAGGCCAACTTGGCAAATTCGCAACCGGTTGCGAATTCTACCAGCACTCCGAATTTAACACCGAAACCTGCCGCACCAGCCCCGGTTGATGTTAACTCGGAACTCAAATCTCTTCTGCAAAAGCAAGGTGTTAATTTTCTGCAGAGCTTTGGCCCCGCTTTCGCCCGGGAATTTGGGGCACCCTTAGCACGAAATATCGCTCCCCAGCTTGCTGATCGTTTGGGTCCTCCCCTTGCTGAAAAAGTTGCTCTGCCCTTAATACAAAAAGTAGGCTTCCCTTTGGCCAAAAGGGTAGGCCTACCTTTAGCTAAAAAACTAGGTGGACTGGTTCTGAAACGAATTGGTCTTTAAACTCTTTTCCAAATCAATGCGGCTCCGATCATGATTAAAACCAGGGGCCACATTTTACTTATGCTTTCCCATACCGGGAACCACTGGTTGACTAGCAGAAAGATGCCAAGAATAATCAGAATTAGCCCAGCTGTCCTGCCACTCTGAGAGTACCTCTTATTCGAACTATAGGATGATCCGGAATAGGATGTGGAGTTGGCAAAGGAATCTATTCCGAAATCCCGGGCAGTATTCTTGACGTTTTGGACAACTTCATCCACTATATCTTCTACATGTCCCCTTTGCCCTCCGGACGCAAGAGGGCCCTCACTCTGATCGCCGGGGACAACAAATAAGGCGGCAATATAAAGAAAGATGCCGGCTCCACCCATCAATAAGGTGATAAGAGCAACTAAACGAACCAGGGTGACATCTACATCAAAATACTCGGCCAGTCCACCACATACTCCACCGATCATTTTTTCCCTTGAAGAACGATACAAACGATTGGTCATAATTAAATTCCCCCTGCACCATCTCCAAAATTCGCCAAATAATTGTTTAATAAAGATAGCATCCGCTACGATTTGCCTCTAATATCCCCTGCTTCACTTCATATATAATTTATACAAGGCATGGGTACCGCTGTTTTCCTCTCCTTCGGCAGCCAGTTGTTCATAAAGTGATTTTGCCAGCTCAAGGCCGGGGGTCATCAACCCCATCTCTTTAGCCGACTCTAAAGCAATGTTCATATCCTTGATAAAATGCTTCACATAAAAACCTGGTTCGAAGTTTCCGGCTATCATCCTTGGTCCAAGGTTGCTCAGGGACCAGCTGCCTGCCGCCCCTCCCGCGATGCTGTCGAGGACCCGGCTGGGCTCCAAACCGGCCTTTTGGGCGTAAGCTATAGCTTCACAAACCCCAATCATTCCCCCCGCAACGGTGATTTGGTTGGCCATTTTCGTATACTGTCCTGCACCGGCCGGTCCCTGCAGGATTATATTTTTACCCATCGCTTCAAAGATCGGCTTGACCTTGTCAAATACCCCTTCTTCTCCCCCTACCATGATGACCAAAATACCGTTTTGGGCTCCCACATCCCCGCCGGATACGGGTGCATCCAAAACATCAATTCCACCGGCTTTCCCTGCTAAGGCAATCCTTTGGGCCAAAAGGGGGCTGGAAGTTGTCATATCAATAAGAACAGATCCGGGCTTGGCATTAGGTATCAGCCCCTCTTCACTTAAGTAGACTTCTTCCACATCCTTGGGATAGCCCACCATAGTGATCACCACATCGGACAGCCTGGCAAGCCCGGCTACCGAATCCACCCACTGCACCCCTAAGGCAAAAAGCTCTTCAGCACTGCTTTTCGTCCGGTTGTAAACCGCTACAGAATACCCATCCTTCAGGAGATTCTTGACCATACTGCGGCCCATAACTCCAGTACCTACAAAACCGATTTTAAGATTACTTTTGCTCATTGTTGCTACTTCTCTCCTTCTGCAAAATCTACATTTGCTTTCCTAAGCCCATTACTTCTTAACACTTCTATAATATTATAACAGCTTATCCTCCTCAGAGAAAATTAAAAGGAGCATCGCACCACCTTTAAGACTCTGCAATGCTCCATCAACTTTGAAAAACCGGACCTGTCCCTTTGATTCGCTTATCCTTTTCCGCCTTTGAACTCCGGTAAGGGTAAGCCAAGAATGCGCAGGTAGTGAATCGCTTCTCTTAAGACATGATCGGCCAGCAAGGGAAGAATCAAGGATCGCAACTGACAGCATAAGATGGCATCCGTTCCCGCGGCTTTAAAGTCCTTGAACTCTCCGGTTACCCGGATGGTTTCATTGGTAATTCTCCGGAAGCTCTGGTCGGGTACTGTTCCATTTCCCAACTGATTTAAGAGCTGTTCATAAGCTTGGGCAAAATGGTCAGCCCGGGTAATCATGGCCTTTTCTTTAGGGTCCAGCAAATGGCTGATCACTTCGGCATGTTCCTTCATAATATGGTCCCAGAACATTTGCATTTCCACCATGTGGCAGGTGGGATCCGTATACTGATGGTTTTGCAGTTTCCTGATCTGCTTCATATACATTTCTGTTTCTTTCATTTGATGTTCATACAGGGACGGGAAATTATGACTGGTGATACAGCACTGCAAAATGGCCTTTAAAGCCCGATCCGTAAACTCATAGACATTGCATGCACAGGCCAGAGCCTTTTCGTTTAATGCATAGACTTGTTCGGCTATTTCCTGCTCACAGGGAACCATGCCCATCCCCACGCCCATATAAGGGTGTAAGCTCATGGTTTCTACAGTCAACTGAGAGTTAATCGGTATACAGGTAAGCTCCTGGGTCTTTTGCTCCGCCTTCAGGGTCTTATTGGTAAACAGCTCTCCCGACTTCATCACTTCAATGCCCACTTTTCCATCGGCCAAACAATTGGCTTCATGGAGAATTTCTTCAAAGCTGCATTTGAGAGCGTCCGCTTCCTGCATCCAATCCGCATCCTTACACATAAAGCCGCTTTCCAAAAAGATGAGATGCTCTTTTATAATCCTCGCCCAAAAAAGATGCAATTCCAAGGATTCCCGAATGAAATCACCGGTCATTGGCAGGGTACTCATAGAGACAACTCCTTTCCATAAAATGCCCCGGGGCATAGTTTTTTCTGACACAGCATATTCAGAAAGAGGGTCTATAGCAACCTATCCATACAATCCTTTTTATTCCATTATACAGTCCGGGTTCTGCTCCTTTAGTAAAACGTCAACTATAGGCAAATTATTCATTCCGATATACTAAGAAAGACTGTAAGAGGCGCTTCATTCATACCTCTTACAGTCTTTCCTACTATTCTATATTTTGAATGTTCTCTCCAGTTTAACGATTGGATTGCAATGCTTTGACTAAGGCATAAGCAGCCTCAGCACGAGTCATTTTCTTGGTGGATTCAAATGTGTTTCCCTCGATGTTCATGACCCCCAGACCCTTGGCTAAAGCAATATAACCAAGACTACCATCGCTAAAGGTATCGGCATCCTCATACGGAGCCTGGAAGAGTTCCTCAAGCTGAGCGATCTTCTCCAATTGCAGCATCCGAACCACTAATTTGGCTTGAAACTCGCGGCTGACCTGATCATTCAGTGACAGGTTCTCTTTGACCCACCCCAGCTCCTTGACTTGCTTCAAGAGCTCTTCATCGCTTAATCCTTGATAGGACCAGACGCCATTCTTGGCGATCAGCATGGAGCTCAGCAACGATTTTACGGTGACATGCTCATCAGGTCTGAATTGATCACCATACTCACCAAATGCTCCGGCTTGACCAAGGAGTCTGATTTCTTCCTCAGCGAAGCTGCCTGAGATATCACCGAAATTATAGGGTCTTGGCTGCTCCTTAATGGGCTTGCCTTGCCAATCGAGGAATTCACCGGTTTTAGCATCCATAATGTTGGAGACGGCAAAACTGTTGTCCATTTTAGGTTGATACACTAAGCGGATATCCGATAACTGACCATTTTTGTTAATCTGAACATATTTGAGTTCCAGAGGTCTTTTCTTTAAGAAGGTATCCTCACCTTGTTTTTGGTCCATAGCCTGGGCGATATCCGGAAAATTCACATCAGCGAAATCCATGTTATAGCTGACGACTTTTTGGGTATTGCGTTCTACGGAGACGGAGAAACCATTGCCGGGCACATGTACTCCGTTAACAACCCGCTCATAGCTGAAATCGTGGTTGGGTTGATCTTCGGGATACTTTTGACCATTGTCCATAACCTCTAAATACTCGACCTGCTGAACCCGGTCAGGTTGAATTTTCTTGATGAAAGCATCGGCAATTGCTTTCGCCGCAGTCCGATCAATGGCATCCGGGCCTTTGGGCTGCGGGTTAGGAGAATAGGCACTGAACCCAAGGACTTCACCTGTGGCCGCATCCACCCGGGCATAGACATAGTTGTATCCATCCGCGCTTTCTTCCTGACTCCAATCAAAGGACCAGACACGTTTCTGGCTTAAGCCACCTTCCAAGCCAAGATTGGCACCGCGCAGAGTGAGGCTGTCCGGTATTTCCACCCATTTCTTGGCACTTTCGATAGCCTGCTCCTTCGTCAGCAGCTTAGATGCATCATCCACTTCTTTTTGCTCGGCCGGTGCTAAGGCATTTTCTGAAAACTTCGCCATTCCACCCATACCACCGCCGGCCTCCATAACGGCATCGCTATTAAGCCATTCGCCAGAGTTAAGCTTGAGGGGTTCCCCTGTTTTGGCATCAATCATACCGCTGAAAGATTGATTGCTTAATTTGTAAACTAAAAGGGCATCTTTCTTGGCGTCCTTTTCCTGACTATCCAACGGTCTAATGCCGTAGTTAAGGAAATATTGCAGCTGGAGAAGATTATTTTTTACAAATGCCTCACGAGCCTTGTCTGCACTGATAACATCTTTGGGATCGGGAATGCTTTCTTTGCTCCAGTTGAGAGAATAGCTTGTAATCGTACCATCATAAGCATTCACTTGAACTGATACACCATTGCTTGGGAAAGCAACGCCATTGGCCACCCGCTTCCATTGCACTGAATAGGTCGTATAGCCATAATCTATGACAGGAGTGATTTGGGTGTTTTCCGGCACCAATTCCATCTGATTGAGCCGATCTCCCAGAATTTTGTTCACCAGACCCTGAGCGATATCTTTAGCCTCTGCATAGGAATATTTGGGAACACTGGTCTGCGAAGATGAACTTGCAGGATTCCAACTGTTCATATGAATGATTTCACCGGTGCTTACATCCACTTGAGCGTTAAAACTACCCCCGGCATCATCTGTGGAATTCCAATTTAAGGACCAAGTCTCTCTTTCATTATAGTTATTGTAGCCCGAAGTAAACTTTGTATAGGCTGCAGGAATAGTAAAGTTATTTTTAACGAGTTTAATAGCATCTTCCAAACTCACTTTAACCTGTGCCGGGGCGGCAATCGTTTCTACCGCACTTATGGTTTTGGCACTCACCTCAGCTGCCGCCATCACGGAGGCAGGTAGTGCACCCTGCACTAATAAGGCCACAGCCATGGGAATTGCTAACTTATGCATTTTTTTCTTATTCATTTTTCCATTCCTTTCTTACCTTGTCTTTTTCAACCTCTATTACCATTATAGACGAAAAACTCACGGCCAATATGACGCTGAAAAGCAAACCGGAAATAAATTAATTATTGTCAATCATTATGCTTTTATTACTATTTCTAATATAATACATTTTTCTAAACATTTATAATAATCAGAAGGGGTTTTGTTTTTTTTGCAGAATAGTTATATAAGTACTAAATTGAACAGGAGTGAGCAGAAAATGAAACGCAGCATTTGGGTCTTTTCCGTTCTCTTAGCTACCATATTTCTTCTTGGCCATTGGATTCCTGGTTTTTCGGCGCACTCTACTCTTAATTCCTCCGGTCAACCCGCTCTGGCCTCTGCTTTCACCGACCCCGTTACGCCAACCGAGCGCAAAGAGATGGAAACTTTAGCACTGGATTTTACAAAAAGGTATTATACCTATACTTTGGATAATTATTTGGAAGAAGGCCTAAAGCTCCTGCCCCTCCTGACACAAGATTATCAACCGATCTATATGGGTTCTCTTGAGAAAAGCTTCAGCGCAGCCGAAGCCGTAAATGCCAGGTCGACCGTGGAAAGCGCCTTAGTCCTGGGGCTGGAAAAAACTGCTCCGGATTCGAGCTTGATTAAAATGCAATTTAAAGCAAAGGTTTTGACCCATGATGTTGTAACCTTGAATCGCTACAGTGTTGTTTTGGACTTAAAAAAAGAAGATGACGCATGGTTGATTAACGATATAGTGGAAGAAGAGCCTGTTGCCTTTTCCAACCTTCAGGATTTACTCTAATTTTCGTAGAATTTCGTTTTAATTAAGCTTTAATACCTGATAAGGTAGATTAAAACTCCCGTGAAAATGGTCTGTGACTCACATAGACCTTTCCATCGGGAGTTTCTGTTTTGTATCATTGGCCTATTAAATTGCTCATGAGGTGATACTCCGAGCCTTTAAATCTTAGAGAAAGAAAAGCCAGGTTACTATCCCAAAAAGAGGAAGCAAAATACAGACACTATACACCATATAGCCGAAAAAGCTGGGCATTTTTACTCCGGATTCTTCAGCTATAGACCGCACCATAAAGTTTGGTGCATTGCCGATATAGGTAACTGCTCCAAAGAACACTGAGCCGGCAGAAATCGCCAGGAGATATAAGGGCTGTTCCACTAAGAACTGAGCCACTGCAGGCCCTTCAGCCACACCGGGATAGAATTGACCTAAAGCGGTGCTAAAGAAAGTCAGATAGGTCGGGGCATTGTCCAGGAAGCTGGATAATGCTCCGGTAATCCAGAAATATTGAGCCGGCTCTTTTACTGCTGCAGTAATGAAAGACAAGGCTCCGGACTCTCCGGCCTTCAAAATCGCTAAAGCAGGCGCCATGGTGACAAAGATTCCGAAGAAAAGATAAACAATCTCCAGAATGGGTCCCCAGGAGTATTCATTTTCCTCACGAACTGTCTTGGCTGTGATTTTCATAGAAATAACCATAATAGCCACAAGAACCAGATTGCGAATAACATCCTGCCAGCCAAGATGAACCCCTAAAATCGATACTTCGCTCATCTTAACATAACCGCTAAAAAGAATCACACCAATAATTGCAGCTAACAGAATAAAGTTCTGAGCGCCCAGAATTTCCAGCTTTTTCTCTGGCGCTGAACCTTCATTGGCGATGTTCTGCGTTGCCGCCACCGCTCTATCGCCGGCAGATGAGGCAAGGGCCAGGCCGGCTTCTTTTTGTTCCTTAGCCAGATAGTATTTATCAAAAGCAATATACATAAGCAATAACCCGGCCAGTACAACAGCCATGGGGGTTATGAGGCGCAAGGTCCAAAAGAAGGGGACTCCATGCAAAAAGCCCAGGAAAAGCGGCGGATCCCCTAAGGGGGTCAATGATCCTCCTACATTGGCAACCATGAAAATAAAGAAGACCACCATAAAGGCCTTATACTTACGGTCCTTATTCACACGCAGGAAGGGGCGGATCAACAGCATAGCCGCTCCTGTAGTTCCCATCCATGAAGCAACAATAGCCCCGATGGTCAGGAAACCTGCATTGACCCAAGTGGTCCCCTTAAGGGATGTGCGAACTAAAATTCCACCACCCACTGTAAATAGGGAGCCAATGAGAATGATAAAGGGGATGTAATCAGCGATAAGTAAATGGAGCAGCTCATCCACGCCTTGTTTTCCATAAACTACAATTAGTGGAACAGCAAGCAATGCTGCCCAGGCAGCCGACACCTTCCCAAAATGATGATGCCAAAACTTAGGAAACAGAACAGGTCCGAGGGCGATGGATAACAACATACCGACAAAGGGAATGACAGAATATAATGGTAATAACGTTCCTAAAGAGTGTTCCATTTTTTCCTCCTTAAATTAATTGGCAGGCAAAGCAGCCTTTTTTAGAATTTAAATAACTTTCGCACACCGAAAGTGACGCAAACTAAAAAGCGTCTACGTCTATGTTACAACACAACGCTCCTTATGAACATACCAAAAAGTACAACTTTCTGTTTCTTTTTACTTTTATAACTATTTAACAAATAATAAATAAAAAGATGACACACCCCAGCTTTAATAGCCCTTCTCCCATAGACGCCGGTACTGACCTTCTTTTCTCATCAACTCTTCGTGTTTCCCCTGCTCAAGAATTCTTCCCTTCCCCAACACCAGTATTTCATCCATATCTTTAACAAGTTCAAGATGATGAGTAATCACGATGAGTGTCCTATTCTCTGCCAAAGCAAATAGTTCTTCTTTAAGCTCCCGTTCCGTAACCGGGTCCAGTCCACTGGTCGCTTCATCCAAAATAAGGATAGGCGCATCTTTTAGTAAGACGCGGGCGATGGCCAGACGCTGCTGCTGCCCACCGGAAAGCTTCATCCCCTCTTCACCGATTAAGCAATCATATCCTTGAGGAAGAGAAAGAATAAAATCATGAATTCTTGCTCTGCGGGCTGCTTCGTATAACTCTTCGTTAGTGGCTTCCGGCTTGGCCAATAAGAGATTTTCTTTGATTGTAGCATGAAAAAGATAGGGTTTTTGAGACACTATGCCCATGTTTTCCCGAACAACCTGGGGAGTTAATTCTTTGATGTTTACTCCCCCTAAGCGAATTTCCCCGGCAGCGGGTTCCCAAAATCGAACCAATAGATTAACTAGGGTGCTTTTCCCCGCTCCACTTTGACCCACGATACCAATCCGTCTGCCTCTTAGTATCTTAACCGAAATGTTATCCAATACCCAGGGGCCATCCGGCTCATAGCGAAAACGCACATTCTCGAATGCAAGCTCAGGTTCAAGGCCAGGGGCATCCAGCCTGCCTTTCTCCTTCTCCAGATTACGGCCTTCATCGATTAGGTGCTTAAGGCGCCTTCCCGCCGCCTCATTTTCCTCCAAATACTGCTGGCCGGCGGGCAGGGTCGCCACAGCCTCGAAACTGCTCAGTACCCCCAAGGCCAACATACCCAATAGAACCCCGTCAATCTGTCTTCCCTCTACGAGAATTATTCCCAGAACCAGGACAGCCAGCATTCCCAAATGAGAGCTCATCCCCATCAGGGCATTTGCCGTTCCTGTTACTTTAGCCATTCTTCGCTCAGAGTGACTGAGTTCACTTTGGGCTTCTTGAATCCTCTGGAACACAGCTCCGGTCTGTCCAAAGGCCAGCATTTCCGGCATCCCCTGCAAGCTATCCAAAATAAAAGTATACATCCTGGCTTTGGCCTGGATTTTCATCTGACCGATACCCTTTCCTAAAACCCGGACAAGCAAAGGCAGAGCAACACCTGCAGCCAGAAAAAATGCTGCCAGGATCATAGTGAATCCTTGATTAAAATAAGCAAGGAAACCTCCATAGCCGAGCAAAACCAGCACGGCCACAAGGGGGGGAGCCAGGACCCGCAAAAACAGGTTCTGCTGTACTTCCACATCTCCCACAATGCGGCTGAGCAAATCCCCGCTGCGCAACTCTTTAAGCCGGGCAGGAGCTAATGGTTCAATACCCTTATAAACAATCATCCGCATACGGCTTAACACCCGAAAGGTGACATCATGGGAAACCAGGCGCTCAAAATAGCGGAAAACCGCCCGGGAAATCCCAAAGAAACGAACCCCCACAATCGTGATCATCAGATCCATAATCGGGGGCTGCAAGGCTGCCCGGGCCAGCAGATAGGAAGAAGTCGCCATCAAACCGATGTGGCTGGTAACGGTCAGGGCACTTAACAGCAAAGCCAAGCACACCCTGGGCCAGAGAGGAAGTATTTCTTTGATGATCCACCTCAGATTTTTCATTCCTCTTCCCTCCCATAGGTGCTTACGAAATGGGTATAGAGCCCTTGATTATTGAGTAAGGTCTGTGGAGAGCCCTCCTCAATAATCCTCCCCTTATCAAGTACCAGAATCCGATCCGCCTCAATCGTCGTCCTCATGCGATGGGTAGTAAAAATTACCGTTCTGTCCTGACAAAGGCCCTCCAAGGCTATCAGCAAATCCTTTTCATTTTCGTTATCCAAGCCGCTGGCCACTTCGTCCAGCAACAGCAGCGGCGCATCCTTAAGAAAGGCCCGGCTGATGGCTATGCGCTGCGCCTGCCCCCCGCTTAAACGGGCTCCTCCCTCACCCACAAGGGTATCATAGCCTTGGGGAAGTTCGTTGATAAACTCATGGGCCATGGCCAGTTGAGCAGCCTTTACCACATCTGCCCAAGCTGCCCCGGGGTTGCCGAAGCGAATATTCTCCATAACCGACCCGGCAAAGAGATAAGGTTTCTGGGGAACGTAAGAAATCATCCCCCGCCAAGCTGCCGCCGGGATCCTGGTTAATACCGTATCGTTAATCAGCACCTTTCCTTGTGTCGGTTCTACAAACCTAAGCAGAATCTGCAGAAGGGAGCTTTTTCCCGCGCCACTGGGTCCAATCAAAGCCACCCGTTCACCAAGGCGGAGGGTAAAGTTAATATCCTTTAAAACTCTTTCTCCCTCTTGCTCATAGCATAGGTCCACCTGTTTAAATGTAAGCCAAGGCGCGCCTTGCTCTCCCCTGAACAAATGACCGGGCTCCTCAGCCCCTCCGCCCAATTCCACCCCATTCAACTCAGATTCCAGCTGGTTCTCTAGCTCAAGGACTTCGAAAATGCGCTGAGCAGCATTGCTCCCGGAGAGTCGTGCATGAAAAGACAAACCAAGAGTCCTCAAGGGCAAATAAAACTCCGGAGCTAAGATCAGAATGAAAAGCGCCTCAGCATAGGGAACCGTGCCATTAATCAAACGAAGGCCCAAGGTTACGGCAATGATTGCGGTGCTGATCATCCCCATAAACTCCAGGACAAAAGCCGATAAAAAAGCTACTTTCATGACGCTCATGGTATTCTTCCGAAAGGCCTCGCTGACCCGGCCGATCACTGTGGCCTGGTCCTTACTCCGCCCGAACAGCTTCAGGGTGGTTAAGCCTTGAAGCATATCAAGAAAATGGGCGCTCATACGGCTTAAGCTTTGCCATTGCCGTAAAGACTTTTTCTCAGCAAGTCTGCCAATCAAGATCATGAAGAAAGGAATGAGGGGGCCGGTTATGATTAAGACAAGGGCAGATTGCAAATCCTTAGGCAGGACAAAAGCTAACGTAAGCATTGGCACTAAAACAGCTAAAATGAGTTGGGGGACATAGCGGGCAAAATAATCATCCAAGGCTTCAATTCCCTCTACCGCTGTGTTGAGCAGTTCCCCTCCCCGCTCACCCCGGGCATACACAGGCCCCAGCGCCAGGATCTTATGCAGAAACTGCACCCTTACCCTTTCCTTTACCCGGATGGCCGCCTCACGGGCAGTTACTTCACTGCAATACTGGAAAATCCCCCGTACGCCGATGACACCCAAAACGGCCAGAAGATATCCTTTCACCTGGCCAAAAGGTGCGTCTTCCAGAAAGACTTGAGCAATCACCTGGGAGAGCAGCCAGGCCTGAATAATCGCCAGCAAAGCTATTCCCAGGCCAAGGGCTATGGTTCCTAAAAGGTATCTCTTAACATGTTTGCTTTCCCGCATCAAACGCTTATCGAGCATAATTTAAAAAGGGGCAAGAATCCCTTGCCCCATCCCCCTAAAATTAAATATTTTATCCTTAGTTTACATGATTGATAACTTTTCAGCAATTATAATTGATTTCCCTGCTTAATAATGAACATCCTTTGCTGTGACACGTTTGCGGAATACCCAGTAGGTCCAGATCTGATAAGCCAGAACAATCGGCACTAAAGTCAAAGCGACTATCGTCATGATCTTTAAGGTGTAGGGGCTGGATGAAGCATTATAAATATTCAGGCTCCATTCAGGATTCAGGCTGGATACCATGACCCGTGGGAAAAGTCCTAAGAACACGGAGAGCACCAAAGATGCAATAGTCAGGCTGCTGGCTATAAATGCTTTGCCGGCGGCTTGCTTATAAGTGAACAGCACGGTCAGAATCATGGCCAAGGCACACACCAGAATTCCCAGGGTGGCCGGAGTGCTCAGGAAAAGATCGGTTTGGAAATAGGTCATAGCCGCGAGAAGGACAAGGACGACAAGAGCTGCAACGCTTACTGCTTTAGCTATGCCCCAAGCCCTCCGAACCATTTCACCTTCCGTCTTTAAGGTCAGATAGAGGGCGCCATGTACGGTGAATAAAAGGAGAGTGGTGACTCCGCCAAGGAGGGTGTAGGGTGATAAGAGGTCAAAAAAGGTCCCCACATACTGCATCTCCCCATTGATAGGCACACCCCGCAAGATATTGGTAACTGCCACACCCCAGAGAATGGCACTAAGCAAGCTGCCGGCGAAAATTCCTCCATCCCAAGCGGAGCGCCAGCGCGGAGAGCGATCACTGCTGCGGAATTCAAAAGCTACGCCGCGTACAATCAAAGCCACCAGAATAAAGAACAGGGCTAAATAGAAACCGCTGAAAAGAGTGGCATACCAGTTGGGAAACGCAGCAAAGATAGCACCACCCGCGGTAATCAGCCATACTTCATTGCCATCCCAAACCGGCCCGATGGTATTGATCACAATACGGCGCTCGGTATCGTTTTTGCCCATGAAGGGGAGAAGAATCCCTACCCCATAGTCAAAGCCTTCCAAGAAAAAGAAACCGATGAAGAGTACGGAAATCAGGATAAACCACAGAATATTTAAGTCCATAATGATGCCCCCTTCGCTACATCAGTTGAGGAATCTTCATCCTCAGCCTCAACAGGTCCACGCTTGACGAACTTCAGAATGAGGTACACATCAACAATGGCTAAAACACCATAAAGCAGAGTAAAGCCAATCAGGCTGGTCCAGATATAGGCAGCGGGTACAGAAGTGGAAAGTCCATCCGCCGTCTTCTGCAGACCATAAACAATCCAGGGCTGACGGCCTTGTTCTGCCAGGAACCACCCCGTCAAGTTGGCTATATAGGGCAATGGAATCATCCAGGGAAGAAGCTTTAAGAACCACATCGTATTTTCGAAGCGCTTCGTCTTATAGAGGAAAGCCCCCAGCAAGGCGATCAGGACCAATAAACTGCCGACCCCCACCATAATCCGGAAAGACCAGAACAAGGAGGTAACCGGGGGAATATAATTTCCCTCGCCGTACTTTTGGACAGCTTCTGCTTGTAATTCATTCATTCCCTTGACTTCAGCATCAAAGGTTCCATAGGACATAAAACTCAATACACCAGGAACTTTAATCTCAAAACTGTTGGTATTGTTTTCTTTATCGACAATAGCAAACACATTGAATCCGGCGGGGCTCTCTGTTTCCCAATGGGCCTCAGCGGCAGCCATCTTCATAGGTTGGGATTCAACCAAATGCATGCCTTGAGCATGGCCGATGCCCAGGACACCAAAAATACTAATGATGCCGAAAATCAAAGCAAATTTTGCCGACCGCATGAAAACATCCACATGCTTTTTCTTGGCGAGATGATAAGCACTGATCCCTAAGACAAAGAAGGCCCCCGTAGTAAATCCGCTCAGCACAGTGTGCGGAAATTGATAGAAAACGTGCTGATTGGTCACTACCGCCAAAAAATCCACCATTTCTGCACGGCCATTGCGCAGGACATAACCCACAGGCTCCTGCATAAAAGAATTGGCGATTAAAATCCATAAAGCCGATAGATTGCTGGCAATAGCTACCAGCCAAATGCTCATACAGTGGACTTTCTTGGATAATTTATCCCAACCAAAAATCCAAACCCCTAAAAACGTCGATTCGATAAAAAACGCTAAAAGTGCTTCAATCGCCAAGGGTGCGCCAAAGATATCCCCCATGAAACGGGAATACTCAGACCAATTCATCCCAAATTGGAATTCCTGGACTAACCCTGTCACGACGCCCATGGCGAAGTTAATGAGAAAGAGCTTACCCCAGAACTTGGCCATTTTCTTATAGGTTTCATCCCCCGTCCTGACGTACCAAGTTTCCATGAGGGCAACGAGGACGGACAGCCCCAGAGTCAGCGGCACAAATAAAAAATGATAGGATGTTGTCACCGCAAACTGCAACCTGGATAAGATTAGTTCGGTCAACTTTATTTCCCCCTTACCTTTCTTAATTATCATATACTATGTATAAGAATTTGTTTATATTTATTATAAGTCTAAAAAATAAATACGTCCAGAGTTTATGTGAATTTTTTAGTTATGAAATAGCTGCAGTGAAGGCGTTTTTATGGATTAAAAAAGGCTGATGCTTTAAGATCCCCCACATCAGCCTGCCTCAATTACACTATGTTTCAGTAGTTGCCCTGTACAGATCCACTTGGAAATCTTTTCAATCCTCTTTATAATATCATAATTAACATAAGTTATCCAGCATCATAAAACCTGCCAATAATGAGTTCATACTTTCCTGATCTTTGATGGCCACCCTTATATAGTTTCCCTCCAGCCCCGCAAAGTTTCCGCAATCCCTGACCAGAATTCCCTGTTTCCCCAACTCCTGAATGAGGTTTTTTTTCCGTTTGCCGGCATCGTCCCGATCGGTACCTGAACCTGCCGCTTCCAAGACTTGAATCAGGGCAAAATTAACCTTACTGGAATATAGACGCAAGCCCCAATACTTCTTTCCCCTGCGCCCTTCAGCAAAACTCCGGTAAAATGACTCTTTGCTTGCTTGCAAGAGCTGCCTTACCCGCTTCCCATACTCTGCATCAGCCAAAGCAGCCAGCCCGGCTTCTTCCGCCAAGCTGTTAACAGCCCAGGGGTCCCGTTGATCCTGCAGACGGCCAAGTAGTTTGGCTGCCCCAAAAACTGCCCCCAGGCGCAGCCCCGGAATAGCATAGAATTTGGTTAAAGAATATAACACCAACAGATTGGGATACCTTCGTAAATACCCTTTGCCTGACCAGCGGCTCTCATCCTCCAGAAAGTCAACAAAAGATTCGTCTAAAACGACCCAAGTCTGATGTTTTAAGGCCAGGTTGAGAATCACTTCAAACTGCTGCTTCGACAGGGCACTGCCGGTAGGATTATGAGGAGAATTGATAAACACCAACTCGTTTTCGGCGAGAGCTTGCTCCCATTCTCTATGACTTTCTTCGTTCTGAAAAGAAAGCTCCCCCCACCCTTTTACGCCAAGGATAAGCTTATTTACCTCTGCACCGCAGGCCAGGGCCGCCCGTTCATATTCACTAAAGGCCGGCTGGGGTATCAGCACTTTGCGGGGCCGGAGACCGTGGAGAATCAGAAAAATCAACTCACCGGCTCCATTGCCCAGAAGTATCTCTTCAGCGTTAAGAGCGTAATATTCTGCCATCTTCCCCCGGAGGCGCCGATAATTCGGATCAGGGTAATGGATTATATTGGCAGCTCCTTTTTGAAGGGCTTCCCAAACTCCCTGAGGAGGGCCAAATGGATTAATATTAGCGGACAAATCAATAAAGTTCTGTCTCCCATACTGTGCCGAGGCGTCCAACAGATTTCCGCCATGCATTCATAACCCCTCCTTCAGTACCGCCATCATAAGTCTCCACCCACTCCGCTATAACTGGCCGGAATTGAATACGGCTTTCTTTCTCGAGATTCTTTTTTACAGTTGTGGATAAATCCGGGGGAAAAATTCCCGCCAGCAGGGTTCCGCTATGAGCTGTAATGACTCCCAGCCCTCCTTTGCCCAATGTCCAGGAGAGAAACTCCTCAAAAAAGGGTTTAGGGTTAATATCCTGGTTGCAACGGGCACTTATGGTGCCGGCTTGGGCGATTTTCCCTAAATCTCTTTGCGCCATCCCTTCGTAGAAAAGAGCCAGAGCACTCTTGATCTTAGGTTCATACTTGCGATAATGGCCCGGCAAATCTCTGCGGGCATTAAAGGCCAGAGTATCTAAAAAGCCCCCTCCATCCAACATCAGCAGCTGAGCCGAAATCTTCGGTCCCAGGGATTTGATATAAGTGCCGTCTCCATGGGCTAATTCCGTAACTCCCGGAAACATGATCGGATCAGAAGGCTCTATGGCCAAGGCTAAACGCGCCTGTTCCTCAGACTGCCAAGGTATGGCCAAGGCCTGAGCTACCGCGCTGACCGCTGCCGTCATATCCGCAGTGGAGCTGGCCATGCCTTTGCCGATGAGCAATTGGGATTGCATATGAATCTTGCCTGTCAAAGGAGGCAGATTCTGAATCCTGGCAAATCGCTCCAAGGCCTGGCGGGTCTTTTCTTTACCCTCGGGAAGTTGCCAAATCCAGTCCTTAAGCTCCTGCTGATGGCCGGAATTGTCCCTGGCGACGGATTCCGAGAAAAGAATTTCCGCCTTTGCCTCCACAAACCGGTTGATGGGACAACCAACTAAAAAAGGGGTGCCGTCTTTCGCTCCTTGAACCCATTCTCCACAGGTCCCGGGGCATTTTGCCCAACCTAATCCCTTCATCAGTATTCAATCCCCCTTCGGCTGCGTATCCCCGCTTGCAAAGGATGTTTAAGGGGATTAAGCTCCCACCAATGCTCCACAAAGGGAAGTAATTCCTCAGGCATATCCCGCCCGGTCAAAATCCAATCCAGGCCCTCGGGTTTCAGTCCGATCAGTTCCTGCAATATCCCTATTTCCAGGAATCCCTTATTCAGGGCATGACTCACTTCATCAAGAATAATAAGACCCCAATCTTCCTCTTCAATCTGTGTCCTGAGGAACTCGACTCCTTGTGCCACAAGGGGCAGAGCGACATTCGGATCCCGGTTCTGGCGAAAACACTCCCCGCAGCCACTGCAATGCCTTAAGCCTGTTCGAATCATACCCGACCAACGGCAGCCTACACCAAATTGGATTAAGGGTATACCTAAACGCCCCATGGTATAAAGCTCACCCATATAGGTACTTCCTTTGAGGAATTGAACCATCAGAACTTTAATACCCTGTGACTGTGCCACCAGGGCCTCCCCCAGGGCTGAAGTGGTTTTCCCTTTTCCTTTGCCTGTATACACTCGAATCATGCCTATGCTCCTTGCCGTATATGCTCCGCCCAATGTTGTAAAAGCTCCGGTTGCCCTGCAAAGTTGATATGAAGATAGGAGGCCACGATATTATCCCGTGCATAGCCGTCCATCCTTAAGGATCTCTCACCTTTGACCAGTTCAAAAGCAGGAAAAGCTTCATCATCACAACTTAAATAGTTTACTTTTGAGTAATGAAATTCATGACCGTAGACCATATTTCCTGCCTTACTCAGAAAATTATCCCGGCGGAAGATTCCCTGGCGGTAGCCCATGCCCTGGAGCTTTGGCGCCATCTCCGCCGCAATGGGAATCAGTCCGGCCATGGGGTAGGTTCTGCCTTCGAAATCCGTAACCTGGGTGCCCAGATACATATATCCCCCGCACTCCCCGTAGATGGGCTTCCCTGATCGGGAGAACTGCCGTAAGGATTCCAAAAAACTCTGGTTTTGGCTGAGCCGTTCTAAATGCAGCTCCGGGAATCCGCCGCCAAAAAAGAGTCCATCCAATCCAGCCGGCAGAGACGAATCATGAAGGGGGCTGAAGGGAACCAAGGCAAACCCCAGACTCTCTGCACAATCCAAAGCATCCTGATAGTAAAAGGAAAAGGCCTCATCCCTGGCCACTCCCAAGCGCAGGGGATGGTAATTGCGATTCCCCGCTGCTGCTGCTTCACTTAAGCCTTCATGGAGAATCGGTTCTCCGCCCCATGAAGCGGTGCCCTTAGGGCAAGTTAGCTCAGCGACAGACTGCTTTTCCGGCGGAGCTTCCTGTATAACCCTTTGCTGCATAATCCTTTGGATCTGTTCCAGGTCAATGGTGCGGTTCACCACGCTGATCAGCTCATCAAAAAAACTCTCCTGAAAAGCTTGTTCCTGAGAAGGGACCAGCCCCAGATGCCGTTCGGGCAGACGGATTCCCTCTTCTTTAGGCAGCACTCCCAAGATGGGGACTTGAATTTCACTAAGGGCTTCACGCAGCAAGCTTTCCTGAGCTGGAGATTTCACCCGATTGAGAATGACTCCGGCGATCTTGACCTCAGGGTCAAAGGTGCAAAAACCATGGACCACGGCCGCTGCACTGCGTGATAAATTGCCCGCATCCAGGATCAGGACCACAGGGACATCCAGCAGTTTGGCAATATCCGCACTGCTTCCGTACCCTTTGGTTCCGGATACCCCATCGAAAAGTCCCATAACTCCTTCGATGACCGCCCAGCAATCCTGAGAAGTTCTTGCAAAAATCGGAATTAATTCTTCCCTGAGCATCCAGCGGTCTAAATTCCGGGAAGAACGGCCTGTAGCCAAAGTATGATAACTGGGATCGATATAGTCGGGACCAACTTTATAGGGCTGCACTGGCAGCCCTCTCTGAGTCAGAGCAGCCATAATCCCTGTGGCAATGGTCGTTTTGCCAACTCCGCTATGGGTCCCGGCGATAAGAATACGGGGAGGCAGAGGATGGGGCATTGTCTTCACCTCTTTGTAAAAGATTTTAGGGACGTCTAGTTGCATCTGAGCTGTGTTTGGGCTTTGTGTGCAGGTCTTTCAAACATGCGGTCAGGTGCAGCGCCGGTAGTGGATGAGAGCGTCATCCGGATCGCGTAGCTTCACGCACAACGGACCTTCGGGCGTGATCTCCTGAAACCAACCTGCGCCGCTAAGTTTTCCTCTGTGGCGTTGCGGCTTGGGCGAAACCATTCACCGGATGGTTTCGTCACCGGAAGGTTTCTTGATCGGAGACTCACGTACTCTATAGCTCCAGAGCTGGTTCACTCGCTTTCTTAACAGCATCTGCGGCGGATAAGTACTCTTTGGGGAGTGCCGCCTTGAGCGAAACTGTCCACTGGACAGTTTCGTCGCCAAACCCCGCTGCTCTCTGCATGTGGCCGCTCCTGCACGTCCATGTGCCCGCGGCATCAGGACCTCCATGTCCAAGCAACCAGTGGCTCCGCTATGTTAAGAAAGCCTCGTTCACCAGACCGCTCCTCCGCTAAAGCCGTTCCCTCTTGTACGTAAAGCTACGCTTTTGGGTCTCTTTCAGCACTTCTTTGGGTCTCTTGCGAGTCTTTTCTGGGGCATGTCTTGAGATATATCATGGGCCATCCCCAGCGCCCTTTCCCAAGGTAGCCAACCATGCCACAAGCGGTGCCGGCAAGGCTAAAAAGGTTGCTTGAGCTGGGCCATCTGCCCCACATCGCCGCGTTCAAACCCGAAAAGCAGCCCAAGGATTCTTACTTTACGATAGGAAGCGAATTTAAGCGAGCGGAAGCAAAACTTCGCGAAAAGCACGCTGCGGAGTCGGGTTGGAAACAGGACGTTTCCAACCGGCCATTGAGCAGGAGCGATTTGGCCGGCGTCCCGACGGAGCGGCGAGCTTTTTGCGGTAGTTTTGTCCGCGCAGCTTATTGAGCGACCGGTGTAAAGGAAGAATCCTGGAGACTCCTCAAAGTGGCCCGCTCACCTAATACTATTGACCCAAACGATACCCCCAAGAATCAGCGCAAAACTGATCCACGTCCCCAACCGGACTAACTTCCGGCACCGCTCAATATCACGCCAGGTCAGCTCATGGAGAGGATCACCCATTTCAGCCCGGTGATGAACCTGACCATGATAGATGTTCTTCCCTCCCAGCTGGATCTCCAGCAATCCTGCGACGACACTCTCCGGATTACCGCCATTGGGGCTGGGATGGGTTTTGGCATCCCTGCGCCAGATGGTCAGGGCATGGCCTACCGGCATCCTATAAAACCAGCCTGCCAGCAGCAGAATGCCCACTGAGAGACGGGCCGGCAGATAATTCGCCCAATCATCGGTCCGGGCGGCAAACCAGCCAAAATCTTCATAACGCTCATTGCGATAGCCGATCATGGAGTCCAGAGTGCTTACAGCCTTAAAAGCCATCGCCAAGGGTGCGCCGCCAATCAGCATATAAAATAGGGGGGAAAGGATTCCGTCCACAAAATTCTCCGCTAAGGTCTCCACCGTACCCCGCACTATTTCCCCTTCCGGCAATTGAGCAGTATCGCGGCTGACAAACCAGCCCAATTTATGGCGGGCTTCATCAAGGTTTCCTTCTCTTAATGGGGTGAGCACCAGATTTCCGGCCTCCAGAAGGGATTTGCCGGCCAAGGTTGAACCAAGGAGAAGCACTTCAATGATAAGGCCCAAAGCGGCGGAGATTTCTTGGGCTCCCCCAATGACACCCGCTGTCAAGGCATAGCTTCCTAACACCAGAGCCAGGGTAAGCAGAGCCCCCTGGAAACGGCGAAACCGGGGGCTCCCTTGGTTAAAACGCTGTTCATACCAAGCGATAGCCTTTCCCATGTAGATCACAGGATGAGGCCATTTGGGCGGATCACCCACGGCTTGATCCCATAGAAATCCCAGACCAAAAGCCAGGGGATGAAGCATTAATATCATGAACATCATCCTTTGTGCAGACCCATCATGGCACGGATTTTTTCCATATCCATACTATTTCTTACCCAGTCCGCCAGTTCATTAAAAGATTGCTCACGAATTGCTGCCTGGGACATGGTCTCGCCCACCGGGCGTGTTCCTCCTCTTCTCTCCCAAAGCCATTCCAGGAGTGCGGTCCGCAAGGGATCATTATCAAAGATCCCATGGAGGTAAGTTCCTACAGCACTGCCGGCCGACATACCATCCCCATAGGCCGTTTCCTGGGCTTCGATCTCAAAAAGAGAATGACCTTCTCCCTGGGAACGTCCCATATGAATCTCATAACCGGTAATCTCGGTCCCCTGACAGCGTGCCAGGAACAATTCCCCTCCTACGACCTTGCCACGGCTTTGCACCGTGTGTTTATCCAACTCAAACTCGGTCTCCATAGGAAGAATACCCAGCCCCGCGATTTCCTTCAAGTCGGATTCCGTGCCCAAAGGATCCCGGACGATTCGTCCCAGCATTTGATAGCCGCCGCAAATGCCGATAATCGGGACATCTTCTTGCCAGAACTTAATGATTTTCTCACCCAGACCACTATCCCATAAAAACCGCAGATCCGATAAGGTATTTTTACTTCCGGGGATAATGACACAATCCGGCTGCCCCAGCTCGGCAGGTTCTCGGACATAGCGGAGAATGACATCGGGCTCATCTTCAAAAGGATCAAAATCCGTGAAATTGGATAAATAGGGTAAGCGGATGACCGCCACATCCAAGGCTTCATCCCGGCTCTTCCCTTGAGCCCGTTTGCTTGTTTTCTGTTCTTCGAGAACCACGGAATCTTCTTCCGGGATCTTGAATTGATCATAGAAGGGTACGACTCCCACCACAGGAATTCCGGTTCGCTCTTCGAGAAAATCCAGGGCGGGCTGCAAAAGCTTAATATCCCCACGGAATTTGTTCATCACAATTCCCTGAACCAATTGGCGCTCTTCCGGCTCAAGGAGTTCAAGGGTGCCGACCACGGAAGCCAGGGCTCCCCCACGGTCAATATCCGCCACCAGGAGCACGGGGGCCTGGGCTTCCTTAGCCACGCGCATATTGACAATATCATTTTGCTTGAGATTTACTTCGGCAGGGCTCCCGGCTCCTTCAATGACCACAATCTCATGTTCCTCAAGAAGTTCGTGGAGAGCTTCTTCCACAATGGGCCAGGTTTTTCTCTGATAATCGCCGTGATATTTGAGGGCAGAAAGAGTCCCCTGGGCTTTGCCCAGAACAATCACCTGGGAGCCCGTATGCCCCGTAGGCTTGAGCAGAACAGGATTCATCCGCACATCAGGCTCCAACCCTGCAGCCTGAGCCTGTACCACCTGGGCTCTGCCCATCTCTCCTCCGGAGCGGGTGATAAAGGAATTTAAAGCCATGTTTTGCGCTTTAAAGGGTGCTACATGATACCCTTCCTGATAAAATATCCGGCAAAAAGCCGCTGCTAAGACACTTTTTCCGACATTGGAAGAAGTCCCTTGGATCATCAGCCGGGCTGCTGCTTTTTTTTCACTCATTCTCTCACCTCATTTTTAGATCTCCCGGTTTACGGCGAGATAGATCAAGGCGTTGACACAGGTTGCCGCTAAGGGGCTCCCCCCCCGATTCCCCAGGATTGTAATGGAAGGAAGCTCCTGATGCTCATCCCAAAGCAGATCCTTGGATTCCCTGGCTCCCACAAAGCCAACCGGTATGCCGACCACCAAGGCCGGCCGGGTCTCAGGATCCTGAGCTAACTCCAGCACTTCCAGCAAAGCGGTGGGAGCATTGCCAATAGCCACAATAGCCCCCTTCAGACGCTCTTTGTTCAAACGCAGGGCCGCCATGGAGCGGGTAATCCCCCATTGGGCAGCCTGATCCGCAACCCGGGGATCACTGAGAAAACATTCCGCAACGCCGCCTAACTGGGCTAATTGCTTCTTAGCAATTCCCGCTCTGACCATTTCCACATCGGTAATCACCGGAGCCCCTTGCTGCAGAGCCTTAAGCCCGGCCTCAATCCCCTGAGGATGAATGCGGATTACCGATTCCAGGGTAGGGTCCCCACTGGTATGGATGCAGCGCTCCACGACTTTTAACTCCTGCTCAGTCCATTCCTGCTGCAAGTATCCGTGAATAATCCGCATGCTTTCCCGCTCAATTTCCAGCGGGTCGGTTATAAATCCCTTCATGCCCCCAAGGCCTCCTTGATTCTTAGGCTTGCCAACTGTGCAATGACATCATCCGCACCCAGTTCATTGGCGAATAAAATCTCTACATCAGGGTATTGTTCCTTGATCTCACGAATCTCCTCATGGATATCCACAGTAACATGCATGCCCCGAAATAAAAAGAGGGGCATAATGATAATCTTCTTGGCACCCTCTTGAATTTTTTCCAGGACTCCATCAGGTAAACTGGGCTTATCATGATCCATAAAAACCGGAGTTACCTCTTCCCCCAGGATCTTGCTCACTTTATGAGCTACCTCAATCAATCCTTGATTAGCCTCCTGGCGGCGGCTCCCATGACCTAAAAGTAAAAATTCAGTTTTCACAATGCTCCTCCACCTTTCTCATAAACTCTTCAATCGTCGCTGTATTCTCCTCTGCCGCCATCCCCGCTTGGGTTTCCTTGGGCCGTTCCAACACAATAATGGGAATGCCCAGCTGCAGACAGGCCTGGACTTTCTCATCCGTACCACCGACGGCACCGCTGTCCTTGGTGATCACTACATCGATGTTTAGCTGCTCCCAAAGTCCTTCATTGAATCTTCGGCTAAACGGCCCCTGCATGGCAATAATCTGGTAAGGCTTCAACCCCGCCTCTTCACATTGGCTGAGAACCTGGGAGGTGGGAAGCACCCGGACATATAACTGACAATCCTTTAATTCCGGGCTCTCCATCCAGTCCCGGAGATTTTTGCTTCCGGTACTGAGAAAGATCCGCTTACCCAACCGGGCTGCCAATCGGGCAGCCTCCTCAATAGTGGCGGTAAAATAAAGGAGGGGGTGAACAGGATAAGCTCCCGAAGGGCGCTCCCAGCGGAAATAGGGCAGATTGCATTCACCAGCCACGCACCGGGCTAAATTCCGGATATTCTGAGCATAAGGGTGGGTGGCATCAATCAGGGCATGAATTGCCTGTTCCTGCAGAATCTTCATCAGGGAATCTTGATCCAGAGCACCCGAACAGGTACGAAGACCCTGACATTCAGCCAGTTCAGCCCCGTATTCCGTTAAGGTTGAAACCAGGACCTCATGACCCCGTTCTTGCAAGGCCAAGGCTAATTCCCTGCCATCCTCGGTTCCCGCCAGGACAAATAATCTCATAGAATATATCCCCTAGGGGTCACCATATAAGGACCGATGACACGGGTATGAGAGTTGCCGATGACGACCGTAGTCAACATGTCAATGGGGGATTGGGTAAACTCTGCCAGAGTGGTGATGATCACTTGCGACTCCCCACGCAGCGCTTCTCTGACAATTCCCACAGGGGTTTGGGGATCACGATAGTCAAGTACAGCCTGACGAACCCATTCAATCTGATCCTGACGGCCTTTGCTCTTAGGATTATAAATGGCCATCACAAAATCCCCTTCAGCGGCCAGCTTGACCCGTTTTTGGATAACCTCCCAGGGCGTGAGCAGATCACTGAGACTAATGACCGCAAAATCGTGCATCAAAGGTGCTCCCAGCAGGGATGAGGCAGCATTGGCCGCACTTACTCCCGGGATAATCTCCAGAGAAATATCCAGAGCATCTTTTTCTTCCAGACATTCGATCAGAATCCCCGCCATGCCATAGACTCCTGCATCGCCACTGCTGACCAGGGCGATAGACTGGCCCTCCAAAGCGATCTCCACGACTTCGCGGCAACGATCAATCTCCTGGCGCATACCGGTGGCCACCACTTTTTTATCGGCCAGCCAGGGGCGAATCAAATCAATATAGGTCTTGTACCCGGCAACCACATCCACTTCATTCCATACCGACTGAGCCCGTTGGGTCATATGCTCCGCATCCCCGGGACCAATCCCTACCACATAGATTTTGCCTTGCTGATGGCCACCGTGACCCCGTTCCATTTCTGCTTGGGAAGAACCAACTCTCCCTGACTCGTTCCCAGTAAGCTCGCTGCTTCGCATACACCATCCACTCCAATCTTCTCTTTGACATATTCCGATGGCCTTAACCCTCGTTGCTCATTCATATTCTGGATTGCTTGGGCTGAAAAAGTATGAAAAGGTATACCCAAAGTTTGGGCTGCCTCGATAATTCCCGCTTCATCTGCTTTTAGTTCAATGCTGTATAGCCCCCGAATACTCTTTGGGGATATCCCTACTTGCCTGAGACTTCCCGCAATGGCTTCCATCACCTGCTCCCGGCTAACTCCCCGGCGGCACCCTATTCCGATACCGAAAATCCTCGGCAGCAAATGCAGGGGTCTGCTTTTTCCCTGGAGCTGCCCGGGCCCAGGCACCTCATGCCCAAACACCTCATTTCCAGACACCTGTTTCGCTGTAATCCATAGCTGGGCATGTTCTTGATCATCATCCTCAAGAAAATGGTAATGAGGATCTTGACGCAGAGGGTGTTCCTCCGGCAGACAATCGGTCCAGACCTTGAGATACCCCTGCTCCAGCAGCAAAGAATTGACTTCCTTCAGACCTGATAAAGGTTCCACTGACCAGCCAAAACGCCGGGCATACTCATCAGGTGCAGTCAGCCCCTGAACATCTGTGGCCGTAGTGATCACCGGTCGAGCATTGATCCACTGGGCTACGGATTTCGCCCAGGCATTGGCTCCTCCTAAATGGCCGGATAAGAGGGAGATGACAAACTCGCCTTTTTCATCCAGCACCAATACGGCCGGATCCCGATCTTTCCCCTGCAGAAAAGGGGCAATATGACGAACGACAATCCCCGTAGCCATGATAAAAATCAGGAGGGAGGAACTTTCCCATAGTTTAGGCAGAACGTCATTCAGCTTGTCAAAATAATGAGGGCGGAGGCCAGGGGGCGCTTCTTTCACTTCTTCCCTTTCCTGAACATGCTCCTGGCCCTGAAGGCGCCGGTGCAGATAGAGGGAGACCGGCTCCTCTTCCGACCACTTTCCGATGATCCGGCAGGCTGTCTGTAAGCCTTGGTCCCTCAGCACCACAATGGCTGTTTTCATGTAGAACGTCCTTGCCGGTATTCATGAGTAAATTCCGGGTCATACAGCTTAGAGCGGGTTCCTTGATCCCGGAGAAAGTCTCCCACAAGAATCTGGGCATGTTTGCGGATTCCTGCCTCTTTTACCTGATCGGCAATGGTTTCCAAAGTACCCTCCAGGATGTGCTGATCCGGCCAGCTGGCCCGATACACAACAGCCACAGGTGTATGGGGAGGATATCCTTTCCTTAGGGTCGCCACCACTTCCCCTATATCCTGCACACTGAGAAAAATGGCCATGCTGGCCTGATGTTGAGCCAGTAATGCCAAATCTTCCTTTTCCGGCACCGGGGTTCTTCCCGCCAACCGGGTAAGAATCAGGGTCTGGCTGACCTCCGGCAGAGTAAACTCCTTTTTTACCGCAGCGGCGGCGGCAAACACCGAGCTAACTCCCGGAATCACCCCGTAAGCAATACCCTTTTCTTCCAGGCATTGCATCTGTTCCTGAATAGCTCCATAGACACTGGGATCTCCGGTATGCAGGCGAACGACCTTTTCCCCTCTTTGGACCCCTTCCGCCATGATAGCGACAGTCTCTTCCAAGGTTAACCCGGCACTATCAAATAAGGCTATGCCCTCCCGGCAATGCTGCAGTATATCCGGATTGACCAGGGAACCTGCATAGATGACCCGCTGGGCTTCTTCAAGAGCCTTTTTGCCTTTTAATGTGATTAAATCCGGATCCCCGGGACCCGCTCCCACAAAGAGAACCTGACCCAAGCCAGAATTAGTATTCTCAGCCAAGCTTTTCACTCCTGTCCTTCTCTTTATCATTCTGTATCCAAAATTTTGTCCAAGTCGCGTAGCTTTACGCACAACGCACCTTCAGAGCCGAGTCCTGAACCGAGTCCAGAGCCGAATCCTGAACTGAGTCTTGAGCTGAGTCCTGAAAAGATTCTTGAACAAATACTTGAAAAACTGCCCAAGGATTTTGTTTTACAAAAGAGAGCGAATTTAAGCGAGCGGAAACAAAACTTCGCAAAAAGACTGCAGCGGAGTCGGGTTGGAAACAGGACGTTTCCAACCGGCCATTGAGCAGGAGCGATTTGGCCGGCGTCCCGACGGAGCGGCTGGCTTTTCGCGTTAGTTTTGTCCGCGCAGCTCATTGAGCGAACGATGTAAAACAAAATCCTGGAGACAATATCTTTCAAACTATCTCGCTCACGATTGAGGCTTCCTGCAAAGCACAAGACTCAAATAGTCCACTTTTTCCAGCACTTCCTCCGGATCAAGCAAACGAATCTCTTCCCCCGCCTGACCTACCCGGGTAGCTAAAACCGCCTGTGACCCGGTCCTTTGGACATGATTCAGCACCTCCGGCAGATTCCGCGATACTTTCATTAAGACGAGATTAGGGTAGTGCTCATACTCCTCTAAACCTTCAATCCCCGGCAAAACAATCAGAGGCTCATCACCTGTGGCTAAAGGCCAATTCACTCGGGCAGCGGCAGCCGCCATAGCCGTGATCCCTGGGATGGTCTCTATTTGGTCCGGCTCAAGCCGCTCTCTTAGAATGGTCAGTAAATAACTATAGGTACTGTATAAGGAAGGATCACCTAAGGTAAGGAAGGCAACAGAATGCCCTTGACTGAGCTCCGCCTCAATCTTCTCCGCTGCACTCTGCCAAGCAGCCTGGAGTATGCTTTCGTCGGCGGTCATCGGCATTTCCAGCTCTAAAATGCTGACTCCGGAGGGGCAGTGTGACTGGGCAATTTCCCAGGCAACACTTTCCCGCTCCATCTTGGATTTGGGTATGGCGACAACTTGAATAGCTTGTAATATTTCCACGGCCCGTAAAGTAATGAGCTTAGGGTCCCCCGGCCCTACGCCCACCCCATAGAATTTGGCCTTTTCCCCGATCAGGGTGGTTACTGTGTTTTTGTCTTCATGCTTATCCTTCTTCACTTTGTTCCTCCTTAGTTCCTCGTCTTGCCACCAGCTTGCAGTTCTGCAGTGCCGCTCCCTTGCCAGGGGTCTTGGCTCCTGTGTTTGAGCGGAGACCTTAGCTTCCTTTCCTTCCTGAGAGTATAAATACAGGATTTTGGGCCTGGGCAAGATGAATATCCTTAATGCCCTTCCAGCGTACAGCTTGGATCGAAACCACATCAACATCCTCGTATTGCAAGCTTTTCAGGGCCTCCATACCATGAGCCAATGTCTCTAAAGTTACGGCAGTCACCACTGCCCGTCCCCCAGGTACCAGAGGGGCTTGGTGTAAAATCTCCCGAATCTGTCCATGGCTTCCGCCAATAATGCAGACATCCACAGGAGGGATTTCCTGCAGAGCCAGCGGTGCGGAGCCACGAATCAAGCGCAGGTTGCTTACCCGGAATTTCTCCTGATTCTTCAGGATCAGCTCTTGTGCCTCCGGATTTTCCTCCACCGCATAAACGCAGCCGCGATGAGCCAGAAGAGCAGCTTCAATGCTTATACTTCCCGTCCCGGCTCCCACATCCAAGACCCGGCTCGCGGGGATAATTCCCGCCTTAGCCAGAACTTGAACGCGAATCTCCGTCTTGGTCATGGGGACATCACCGCGTATAAATTCCTCATCCTTGATGCCAAAGCTCCTGGGCAGGGAGAGGACAGATTGTTCCGGCTTATGCTCCGCTTCTTCCGGATAGAGGATCATCACCGCATTGGCGAAATCTTCTTCTGAATTCATGAGCTGATCAGCATCTGTATTCAGCCAACGCTCTTCCGCATAGGTTAAGGCGTTGCCAAGTGAAATCCGCGGATTGCAGCCATAGGTGCGATAATACTCAGCGATCTTCCGGGGTGAGTTTTCACCGCCAGTAAGAACCCCCACTGGCCGGCTGAGATGTAAAGGCAAGCAGTTCAGCGGACGGCCATGGACACTAAGCAGCTCTGCATCCTGCCAGGGTATCCCTGCCCGGGCAAAGGCCAGCTGAATGGAGCTGAGGCCCGGCAATACTTGAATTTCTTCTTGAGGAAACTCCCTTTTCAGCCAAGGAAGCAGACTATAAAAACCTGGATCACCGGAAACCAGGACACTGGCTTTTTTGCCCTGCTGCAATACTTTCTGCAAGGTTTGCCGAGTTTCCGCCAGATTTCCAGTGACCCGGTATGACTCTCCCTGGAAATCCGGGAACAGCTCCAGGGCTCGTATCCCTCCTACCAAAACATCGCTCTGAGCGACCATTGCTTCAACAGCCTGGGGAACCCATGCTCTCGTACCAGGGCCTATCCCCACTATTTGAATCATCTCATCACCTTCCCCTCGATTAAGCTCAATAAAAAAGCAAGCTAAACAAAAAAGAGCCCTGAGCGGCTCTTTGGTTCTTCCCTTCGGTATTTCCGAAATCGTCACTACATCATCCATCGCTCGTGGACGTAGCGCAATGTTCAAGGCAGGTCTCCTGGCTTCCAGTCTTTATGCCTCTTCCCTTCCCAGGCTCATCCCAGTGGGCCTTAAGAGACACTCGTGGTTCACAGTGGCGGGACCGCGCCGGATTTTCACCGGCTTCCCTTTTCTTCCTCTAAAGAGGAACCTTGAATACTATTCGGTTGTTAAGACAACTTAATTCGAATTACTAAACTATTCTCTATTTTCGCCAAAATTCCTCCTCCACCGGCGGCCAATGCCAAAATTCTTTGCCGATCTCCATAGCCGGATCATCCCAGGCGATGATCTCTCCGTTAAGCAAAGTAAAGGCAGTTCCCACCTGAAGTTCCCCATGTACATGGTCTTGAGCCCGGTGGCTTGCCCTTTCAGCCAGTGTAAATAAAAGGCTCCCCCAGCCCTTGCTGCGAATTTCCTCGGCAGCACCTTCAACTGTCGGCAACTCCGCGATGGTCTGCAAGGAATTTTGATCCATACCAGCCAGGGCGGCATGAGCCACCAGGATCTCCATCCGGGCATCGGCAACATGAGTATGAGTATGGAAAATTCCCCCGGCCACTTTAATGAGTTTGCCAATATGACCTAAGAGAAGCACCTTTTCGATCTTGCGATAAGCAGCCTCTTCCAGCAAAAAGCCCACAAAATTACTCATCTGAATAATGGCTTCCTCAGGGACCATGAGCCGCTCCCTGGCTACCTTAAAGCCATAATTGCCGGGAGTCAGAACAATGGCTTTGTGTCCATAAGCGACGGCTTGATCCAATTCAGGCAGGATCGAATTCTTAAAAGCTTCTTCCGACATCGGCCGAACGATACCCGTTGTACCTAAAATCGATACCCCTCCCATAATTCCCAGGCGGGGATTCAAGGTCTTTAGAGCAAGCCGTTCCCCTTCAGGCACTTCGATCACCACCAGGATTTCTTCCTGGGGAAATACCTCCCGTACCGCGGCCTGAATCATGGACCGGGGAACAGGATTGATAGCGCTTTCCCCCGGAGGAATCTGCAGACCCTTTTTGGTGACAACTCCGATGCCCCGCCCGCCGCGAATAAGGATTTCTCCTCTTTGAGAAAGGAGCTGCACCCTGGCGACCACTTCCAAACCATGGGTGACATCGGGATCATCTCCCGCATTTTTGATAATGCTTACCCAAGCAACATCTTCCGCCCTGTCCCATCTATGTACAGGCAATTGAAGCCGTTCGCCCTGAGGCAGCGGGATATCCACCTCTGTTCCCTGATGCAGTCCTTTCAGCAAAAGGCAGGCAGCTTTTGCTGCCCCTGCTGCACAACTGCCCGTAGTAAAGCCCGTTTTCCATGAATGCCTGTCCTTCGTCTTTTTCCTCATATCAGCCGCCCCACCCATTATCGTATTTAACTATAATGCTATCATTTCACCTCATAGTTTCAAAATCCTTCATTTTGGCACGAACCTTTTGCTCATAGTTTTTATAAAAAACGTCCAACTCCCCAATATAGTTGTCTTTCCAGGGTTTGTTGCGGCCGCAATAGTGAATAATCGCTGTATTGCTGCGGACCCAATCCAGATCGATTCTAGCATCCCAGTACTTGGGGTTGAGATTATAGAGGGCATAATACCGCTCACTGAGATTATAGATTTTCGCATCTACAGTCAGGGTTCTATCACTATACACCCCATTAAGAACATCCTGGTCAGGCAGGAATAAGCGGTGCTTGTATTCTTCAATATATTGGTAGACTTCATGAACATCCTGTTCCTGGCGCAGCAGGGACAAGTTCATCATCATCACCCCCGAATTGACATAGGTGCTGTCTTCAGCCATATTAAGCCTGACGTGATTGAGCTTTTTCAATAGTTCCTTAACATGGGAGGCTGCTGCGAAGAAGTTTCCTTGGAAGTCTATGCTGTAGAGCTCCTTTAGGGGATTGATGACGACAAGATCAGGATCCAGGTACAAAATTCGTTCAAGGTGATCGGGAAGATAATTCACTGCAAAAATCCGGTAATACATTTCCTTGGGATAGCGGCTGGTAATAGGCGCCTTGCTCAAACCTTCATCAGACAGCTTAATTCCTTCAACCTTGCATCGTGAGCTATCAATGGCCTGATCGATACGTGCAAAGTCCTCCTTGGACATGGCGGAATGAGCTATATAAACCGTAAACTGCTCCCCCGGGTTGGAGTCAAGCAGAGAGGTCAGCATAACCATTAACTGTTTTACATAACTTGAGTTCAGGGTGACTAAAATATTCATCGTTTTACCCCTTTGCTGATTGATCTTATCCTGATTGAGCATGCTGATTTATCTTAGAACAAAAAGATGCTGCGATGCTGCAGCTTAACACCAAACAAGGACTGGGATGTCAAAACATCACCAGTCCTTGTTTTCTACCTGGAGAGCACCGCCATAAATTCTTCTCCGGTGATGGTTTCCTTTTCCAACAAATAACGTGCCAATTCATGAAGCTTTTCAATATTATCTTTTAGAATTTCAAAGGCTTTTTTGTGAGCGCTTTTGATGATGGATAAAATCTCCTCATCAATCCTGGCTGCGGTTTCCGGAGAACACATCAAAGAAGTATCGCCGCCAAGGTAAGGATTATTCACTGTCTCTAAAGCCATCATATCGAAATTCTTGCTCATCCCCAGACGGGTAACCATAGCCCGGGCAATTTTGGTGGCTTGTTCAATATCATTGGAGGCTCCTGAAGTATAGGTTCCAAAGATCAATTCTTCGGCTGCCCGGCCCCCCGTAAAGGTGGTGATTTTATTGAAGGCCTCTTCTTTGCTCATGAGAACGCGCTCATCTTCTTCCACTTGCATGGTATAGCCTAAGGCCCCGGAAGTCCTTGGAATAATGGTAATCTTATGCACAGGAGCAGAGTCCGTTTGTTTGGCGGCTACTAAAGCATGGCCAATCTCGTGGAAAGCAATAATCTCTTTCTCGCGATGAGAAATCACTGCCCCCTTCCGCTGATAACCGGCAATCACAACTTCCACAGACTCCTCCAAATCACTTTGATTCACCCGGCTTCTCCCGCAGCGAACAGCCCGTAAAGCTCCTTCATTAATAATATTGGCTAATTCCGCCCCGGATGCTCCGGCAGTGGCCCGGGCGATGGCTTTAAAGTCGATCGGGGAGTCCATTTTTACCTTTTGCCCATGAACTCTCAGGATGGCTTCCCGGCCTGCCAAATCCGGAAGCTCCACAGGGATCCGGCGATCGAAGCGCCCGGGACGCAGCAAAGCCTTGTCTAAGGACTCCGGCCGGTTGGTAGCGGCGAGAATCACCACACCCTTCTTGCCGTCAAAACCATCCATCTCGGACAGAAGTTGGTTCAAGGTTTGCTCCCGTTCATCATTGCCTCCGCCGAAGGAGCCGCCATCCCGTTTTTTGCCGATGGTATCAATCTCGTCGATAAAAACGATGCAGGGGGCTTTTTCATTGGCTTGTTTAAATAGATCTCTGACTTTGGCCGCGCCCATACCCACAAACATCTCTACAAATTCACTTCCGGATATGGAGAAAAAGGGCACTTTTGCTTCTCCGGCAACGGCCTTGGCCAGCAAGGTCTTCCCCGTTCCCGGAGGACCCACCAGGAGAGCCCCTTTCGGCAGATCGGCTCCAATGGCGGCATAACGGCTGGGGTCGTGAAGAAAATCCACGATCTCAGTCAGAGCTTCTTTCGCCTCATCCTGACCTGCCACATCGGCAAAGGTCTTACCTGTCTGGGCTTGGACGTAGATTTTAGCATTGCTCTTGCCAAAGGTCATGGCGTTCATGCCGCCGCCCATTTTTTTCTGCATCAGATTTCCCAGCAGCATCCAAAGTCCAAATAAGAGAATCATGGGGAGAATCCAGGTTAAGAGAATGTTCATGAGGGGTGAGTTCTCCTTGGGGATAACCTGAGAATATTTATCCACCCCGGCAGCCTTAAGACGATTAACCAATTCAGGGTCTGCCATGGCGCCCGTAACAAAAATCGTTTCTTTGCCTGTTGAATCCTTGGTCATAAAGGCAATCTGATTATCCTGAACTTCGACTTCCGAAATCGTGCCACTCTCAAGATAGGACAGGAAAGAGCCATAATCCACTTGGGTAACCTGTCTTTTCAGCAAGTGCGGAAACACAAAAGCATTCAGAAGCAGAAGAATCAACAAGGCAATCAGGGAATAATAGATAAGCGGTTTCTTCGGCGTTGGTTTTTCATTCATTTTTTTCACTCCATTATTTTATATAACTAACCGCTTCCGTGAGCCTTATTCTTTTCGATTGAAAATTCTATTTCGGTTGAAATTCATACATCTCTTGCATAAAGGCTTTGACATTTTCCATGCACTCAATAAATCGTTGATATTCCTGTTCACCTTTATATTCCAAAAAAACACCGTATCGTCGTTCTAGATCCTCTTCGATGCGATAAATTGTGTCTTCACCGTGCCGGGTCAGGGCAAGTTTCACGAACCGTTCGTCCTCAGGTGTACGAATACGCCTTAGAAATCCTGCTGCCTCCAATTTCTTGCACATAGAGGAAGCATTCCCGCTGGAAAGGCCAATAATACTTCCCAGACTTCCTATAGTATGAGGTGCCCCGTCTTTAACTTCCACCAAGATCCGAGTCTGCATTAAAGTTAAACCGTATTCTTCAACAATCGGGCGAAATGCATTGGCCATACCTTCGGTTATCGTCCTCAAGAAATCCCAGATTTCATTCTCAAACACCATGCTTCTCATGCTTTGGCCTCCACCACGCTCTCCAATATTATCTTTACACTATATATAGTATAGGGTATACTTTGTTTAGTCAATACATTTTAAGACATGATAAAACTTTGTTGTTTATTATTGGACAAAAAGTCTGAGGATTACATATACTAAAAGATAATAATAATGAGGAGGAGGGAGAATCATGAAAAATTTGCCGATGCTTTACCGCGTAATATTTATCGCCTTGCTTCTCCTCCTGCAAATCTTTGCTCTGGTTATGATCATCTGGAGATTCAGCAGTTATTTTATTTATTTTTATACTGTTTGCACATCGCTCAGCATCGTTGCTCTGCTTTATATATTGAACAGCAAATCTGACCCTGCCTATAAGATTGCCTGGGTTATCCCAATCCTTATTTTTCCTATCTTTGGCGGACTGTTCTATCTTTTATTTGGCCGCAATAAATTAAGCAAACGCAAAAAGCGCGAGATGAAAGCTGTTAATGAAAAAATGAATCAGTCCCTTATCCCGAATCAAGCCATCCTTCAGGAGCTTGAGGCGCAAAACCACCGTGCAGCTAATCTTTCACGTTATATCGATAAATATTCCTATTGCCCTGTTTATCAAAATACCATTACTGAATATTTACCCCTCGGAGAGCTGATGTATGAGCGTTTGCTGGAAGAATTAAGAAAGGCCGAAAAATTCATCTTCCTGGAATACTTCATTATTGATGAAGGAGTCATGTGGGATTCTATCCTGGAGATTTTAGTGGAGAAAGTCCAACAAGGTGTAGATGTCCGGGTTCTTTACGATGATGTAGGCAGTCTCTTCAAGCTGCCCTATGGCTATGAAAAGAAGCTGGAGGAGAAAGGAATTAAGTGCAGTGTCTTTAACCGTCTGATTCCCGTTCTCTCCATTCACATGAATAACCGGGATCATCGCAAGATCGCCGTGATCGATGGAAAAACAGCCTTTACAGGCGGAATCAATCTGGCGGATGAATATATTAATGCGTATGATCGGTTTGGTCATTGGAAGGATAGCGCTATACTCATCCAAGGAGAAGCTGTCTGGAATTTCACCGTGATGTTCTTATCTTTATGGAATTATGAGACCGAGACGGATGAAGACTACACCCGGTTTAAGTTACCTGTGCATGAGGCGGAAGCCTACCCCAGCGATGGGTTCGTCCAGCCTTTTGGGGATAGCCCCTTGGATGAAGAACCGATGGGCGAAAACGTCTACCTCACTCTCATCGTTCAAGCTGAACGCTATATCTATATTAACACACCCTATCTTATCCTTAATAATGTAATGCTTTCAGCCCTCTGCTCTGCCGCTAAGCGAAGTGTCGATGTGCGCATCGTGACTCCTTATCGCGGGGATCGTTGGTTTGTTCATTCCATGACCCGTTCCAACTACGAATTTCTGGTGGAAAGCGGCGTAAAAATCTACGAATATTCACCCGGCTTTATCCATGCCAAATCCATCCTGATCGATGACGTCCACGCTGTGGTGGGAACCATCAACATGGACTACAGGAGCCTTTACCTGCACTTCGAATGCGGGGTCTACCTCTATAACACCCAAAGTGTCCTGGCCGTAAAAGAAGATTATTTAGCAACGTTAACCAAATGCCAGCAAATTACCCTGGAAGACTGTCGTGCTGTCAGATGGTACCGTAGATTAGGGCGTACAATCCTCCGTATTTTCGCCCCATTGATGTAGAATTAAACAGGAGCTTTTCAGCATCTTCGTGGATCTGCTGAAAAGCTCCTGTTTGAGTTTATAAACACTTAGCCTATTTATTTTAAGAGGAGATGGCAATAAAGAACTCAGGACATCCGTTTAATCCGAATAGCTGGATATTCCATCACACAGACATACTCACAGATTCCGCATCCTGTACAGATCTCCGGATCAACCACCGGATATTGAAATCCTTCCATCATAATCGCTTCATCAATCAATGGACAGCTGTTGTAACAGGAGCGGCACACATCATCCTGATAAGCATAACAGCGGTCTTGATCAATTTCGGCAATGCCGATTTTTACTTCACGCATGTCTAAGGGCACCAGGGCGCCGCTGGGACATACGTCAGGACACTCCATGCACAGTGAGCAGGGGATTTGACGGGGAATAAAGTAGGGTGTCCCCAGATTTAAACCCTGATCCAGATGGGCGCTTAATAAGGTCTTATCTGGACAGATCTCTATGCATTTGCCGCAGCGAACACATTTCGCCAAAAACTCTTCATCCCCAACCGCACCCGGGGGGCGAAAAACCTTAGGAGCAGCGGCTGCGAGAGCCTTGGCAGGCCTATAGCTTAAACCTGCCAAGACCACTAAGCCCACACCCTGCAAAGCAGTTCTTCGGGATATCCTCCCCGCCGCCGGGGCAGCTGCTTTCAGGTTCTTGGCCATAGTCATACTTTCTGGTTCCGGAGATTTCTCCGGTTTCAGCGAAAACTGCAAAGCCCTGGCCGGACAGACATCGATACAGCGGCCGCAGCGGGTACACAAACTTGAAGCCGCGTATACCTTTCCTTCTTCAATCATGTTTTTTAAGCTTGCGGCGGTATAATCGCAAGCCTTTACACATTGAAAGCATTGTACACACTTATCTGTATCGCAGCGAACCTTGACGGGACTCCAGCGGGCGCTCAGGGCATAGAATGCGCCGATTGGACAAAGCATCCGGCACCAGCCACGCCTGTATCCTGCCAGTTCCAAGACAATGATGATCAGGATAAGCAAAACTTCCAGCCCTAACCCGAACAGAAAGGCTCTATAAATGATACCTATGGGGGATAAAGTCTGAAATACAGGAATCCCAACAACCAAACTAAGGACTAAAAAGAAGGGTAAAGCCCAGTAATATTGATTCTGTTCATCGATGACATTTTTATGAATCTGAATCCGTGTTAGCCATGGCCATTTTCTCTTTAGAGCATCAACTCCTTCAATCAGGAATCCTATCGGGCAAATCCAGCTGCAGAAAGCTTTCCCTAAGAAGAGATAGAGCCCGGCAATCCATAGTGCACTGATCAGGAAAGTCATGGTGATGGTTTTTGATGCCAAGAGGACTTCCCCAAAAGCCAAAGGATCTGTTAAGGTCAAGCCGAGAATCCGGCTGGAACTCAACGTCCCCAGCACCTGGTACATTCCCGTAAGGGGTAATAGAAAAATTAAGATCATGCCTGCTTGAACAAGGCGCCGACACCGATTCCAGGAGAATTTAAGCATTACTCCGCCATCTTTCTTAGACTTTTTCTATTTTAACAGCACAAATCTTGAATTCAGGCTCTTTGGAAGCAGCATCCACGGCATCAATGGTTACAGCATTTACCAGGGGATCCGGTTCAAACCAAAGAGCAAAGAGCAGACCGGGTCGCGGTTCGCCAGGCTTCCCTACTCTGACCGGTATTTCGACCTTGCCCCTGCGGGAAACCAGCCGGACCGTATCCCCCTCTTTGATCCCCAATTCAGCAGCGTCCTGGGGATTTAATTCCACATACTGTTTGGGCACCGCCCGCATTAAGGTAGGGCATTTGCCTGTCATGGTCAGGGTATGCCAGTGTTCAAGAATCCGGCCGGTCGTTAAATAGTAGGGGTACTCCTCATCCACCACTTCTGCAGGACCCAGATACGGTCTGGCAAAGATAACCGCCTTGTGATCCTTTGCGGAATAGAAATCAATGCCTTCTTTGACATAGGGATCCTCGGGAGCCACATAACGGCGCACGGCCCCTTTATTGCCCTGGTGATCCTTAACCGGCCACTGAATGCCATGGGCCTCCCTAAGGGCCGGATAGGTGGCCAGTTCCATATGAGTCCCTGTTGTACATTTAAGGTATTCGTTCCAGACATCTTCGGGAGTTTTGAAGGGAAACAGCTCCCCATAGCCCAGGCGCTGGGCAAGGTCGAGAAGAATATCCAAATCCGGCTTAGCTTCACCGGGGGGGTTGATGGCTTTAGCCAAATGCTGGGTACGGCGATCCGTATTGCCGTACACCCCTTCTTTCTCACACCAGAAAGCTGCCGGAAGAACCACATCGGCATACTTGGTGGTAGCTGTGGGGTGGAACGCCTCCGCTACCACCAGGAAGACCTTTTCAAACCCCTCCTGATAAGCATTGACATTCGGCAGGGAGTGAGCCGGATTAGTGCACATAACATAGAGGCACTTAACCCGGCCGTCCCCGCAGGCCTTAAATAACTCCATGGTATGGAGACCGGCTTGAGGACTAATGCGATCAGCCGGCACGCCCCATAGCTCGGCCACTTCTTTCCTGTGCTTCTCGTTAGCAATGACACGATGTCCGGGGAGTAAATGAGATAATGCTCCCGTTTCCCGGACACTGCCGCAGGCACTGGGCTGACCGGTCAGGGAGAAAGGAGTTGAGCCAGGTTTGCAGATTTTCCCGGTAAGCAGATGCAGATTATGAATAAGATTATTAGCCCAGACACCGGCTACCCGCTGATTAATACCCATCGTCCACATGGACATGGTGTTCTTGCCTTTTTCACCGAAGAGGCGGGCAACCTCTTGGATTTGAGCAGCTGGAAGGCCCGTTACTTTTTCAGCCTTTTCCGGTGTAAATTCCTTAAGGAACTCCTTATAAGCTGCAAAGGTTATAGCTTCTTTGCCATTGGAAAAGCTCGTATGTTTAGCGATGAACTCCTCGTCCGCCATTCCTTCCTCGATGATCACATAAGCCATGGCGTGGAGAAGGGCCATATCGGTCCCCGGTACAAATTGCAGCGAAATATCGGCAATTTCATGAGAGCGATGACGTCTCGGATCGGCGATAATTATTTTGGTATCAGGATCTTTTTTCTTTTTATCCGTCAGTCTGCCAAACAGAACCGGATGTGCTTCCGCAATATTGGAGCCGATAATAAAGAACACATTGGCATGTTCAAAATCCTCGAGGCATCCCATGGGTTCATCGGCACCAAAGGTAGTGGTAAAACCGCCTACCGCGCTGGCCATGCAAAGCCGCGGATTCCCGTCAATATTATTGGTGCCGATGGCTCCCTTGAAGAGTTTATTGGCCACATAACCTTCTTCCGCCAACTGCTGTCCGGAACCATAGAAGGCTACGGAATCCGGACCATTGTTGGCAATGGATTCCTTAAACTTTGCAGTAACCAGTTCCATGGCTTCGTCCCAAGTACAGGGCTCCAATTTGCCATTTTTACGTATCAAAGGCTTGGTAACACGTTCGCTATGGGTAATGACCTGTGGCAAATAATAGCCTTTGGCGCAGAGCAGCCCTTTATTGCCTTCATTATCCGGATCCCCTTTTACGGCAGCTACTTTGCCATCCTTCACACCGATCAGCACACCGCAACCGGTTCCGCAATATCTGCATACGGATTTAACCCATTGATCCACATCTATCTGCTTAGGGGCGCTGGGGGCTGGTTCAGGCGGGTCAACCTGAATCGTCTTGGTTTGACTGGTACATCCTACTGTCATCATTGCTGCCGAAATTGCACAGGTTTTGAGAAAATTTCTTCTACTGAATTCCATGGTCTAACCTCCTTCAAAAATCAACTTATCTGATTAAACATGGCATTGCCGGCAGACGGTCAGCTCCGGATGAGGGGTCTTGGGAGCGCCTCCCACACCCTCGTTATGACAGGTGCCGCAATTCTCTCTGCCTTCAATGGCATGGGAAGCCGGCGGCGGAAAGCCTTCTACAGTTGCACTGCCCATTGCCGTCCCAGGCTCTTTCTCCCCAACCGGAGCAGGCGGATTGGCAGACTGGTCCACAGGCTGACTTTGGCAGCCGGTTAACACAAGGGCACTGAGCATTAACACCAGCAGCATTAACAACAGGACTTTTGCTGTTTTTTGGCAACGAACCATAATTCTCTCTCCTTATCATTCTTTCTTAGTTGGGCATGGTACCACAGTGATTGCAGGATTTTCCGCGATACATGCCTTGATACATCGGCCGCAGCCAATGCAGCATTCCGTCCGGATGATGGGATAGCGAAAGTCTCTTAATTCAATGGCCTTTATGCCCATCGGGCAGGCATAAAGGCAGGAACTGCAAAGTTGTTCATGATAAGCGAGGCAATGATCCTGATTGATTTTGGCCACACCTATAGCATAGGATTGGCTGGACTCCCGTTTCTCTAGAACTCCACTTGGACACACTTCAATACATCGCAGACAGAATGTGCAAGGCTGTTCATCAGGAACAAGGTAAGGAGTTCCAACTAAAACTCCTTCATCCGGTCCGGCTATGTGAATAGACCTATCTTCACAAGCTCCACTGCACTTCCCACAGCGTTGACAGCCGGCCAGAAAAGCGATTTCCTCTATCGCTCCAGGAGGTCTTATGAGGCTTTTCCCGGGGGCTGTGGCCTTGACCGCATTGATGGTCAGCCTGCAAAAGTCATTGACCACAGTGCCCAGGAAGTCTCTCCGACTGATGGGTTCATTTCCCTTAAGCAAAATTCACACCTCCTTCAGGGAAATCCGTGTCCATAGCTATATAAACCGGATAGACTCCAGTGACTCCTGGCAATGCACCAATCCCGCTTTCAATCATCTGCACCGCATCATGTACCAGCTCATTTTCCATGACCAGAATGATATCCCCATTCATGACTCCTTCCACAGAAACCCTTTCCAGATCTTTTAGCCGGCTTAAAAGCGGCTCCTCAAAACCGGGCAGGCATTTTACTATTAAACTTGAAATCACCATAAAGCATTCGGTGCCCCCTTCCCTCTTTTTCTTGCCTCTTTAATGGAGAATGCCCTAATTTTCGCAAAAAAAATACTTGCTTTTAATATAGCAAGTATTTCTTACGAGAACGTTAGTCAAATATTCAGAAATTCTTAACAAAATCTTCACATTTTCTTGTGATATTCTTAACAAAAACTTAAGCAAAAATCTACTGGGAAAACTTATACCCGATTCCCCATACGGTTTGGATATATTGGGGCTTGGCCGGATCCCGTTCGATTTTCTCTCTCAGCTTGCGAATGAATACGGTAATCGTGCTGGTATCATTGACATACTCGTCTCCCCACATATGGGCAAAGAGCTGTTCCCGGGTAAAGACCTGATCAGGATGCTCCGCCATAAATGTGAGCAACTCAAACTCTTTGGGAGTCAAATAAACAGGCTTGCCCCGCACAAAGACTTCATGGCTCTCACAGTTGATTTCCAGCTCCCCTTTGCTTATTTTGGTGGTCTTTCTTGCTTTGGGAGCGGACTGTTCTTTGTCAAAGGAACGCCGCAGCAGAGCCTTAACACGCAACCCTAATTCAACGGGGCTGAAAGGCTTGACAAGATAGTCATCGGCGCCGAGATTAAATCCCACGCTTTTGTCGATAATCTCCCCCTTGGCCGAAAGCATAAGAATGGGGACCTTGCTTGTTTCTCTGATGGTTCTACATACCTCATAGCCATCAATCAAGGGCAGCATCACATCAAGTATCACTAAATCCGGGCTTTCTTTTTGAAAGGACTCCAGGGCCCCTTCGCCATTGTCCGCATAAAGCAGTTCATAAGCTTCCCTCTTTAGGACTTGCTCGACAACTCTATAGATGCTTTCTTCGTCATCGACCAACAAAACCTTATAGGTGCGCTTCATCCCTTTTCCTCCTTGTGCCTCACTCTATATTTCTTTATTACCCCCTGGATCGACTTTGTCGGGATCCTTCGGTAAGAGTACCACAAAAGTACTGCCTTTGTTTAATTCGCTCTCGACCCATAGTTCTCCTTTGTGAAGGGTGACTAATTCTTTGGCCAAAGCTAGGCCCAGACCCGTACCTCCATATTTTCTGGAGTTGGAGCTGTCTATCTGGGTAAACCGTTCAAAAATCTCTTCCTGCTCTTCAGGTGGGATGCCAATTCCGGTATCAATGACGCGGATCATGAGCCAATTGTCCCTTGGCGCATTTTTCACCTGAATTTCCACCCGTCCCTCAGGAGGGGTGAATTTAATGGCGTTCCCGACTAAATTCTCGATGACCCGGCGGAGTTTCTCCGGATCCGCGCGCAGCAAAGAAACCTCAGGATCAAGGCTTATTTCCCAGTTAATGCCTTTCTTCTTGGCCAAAGGGGCGATAACGCTGTCAATGGCCCCCATGACATCAGCCATATCCACATATTCTAATTTTAACTCAAGGCGCCCGGCTTCGATCTTAGCCAGATCAAGGATATTATTGATCAGCTTCAACAGGTTTTGGCTGTTGGCTTTAATGTACTTGAGATTCTGCCGCTCTTGTTTTAGATCCTTAGGGAGATCCTGAAGAAGCAGATCGGTAAAAGCCATGACGGAGGTCAGAGGAGTCCTTAATTCATGGCTCATAATGGCCAGAAACTCCGACTTGTAGGTATTGATCTCATTCAGTTTAATATTGGCAGCTTCCAATTCATCCTGCTTGATTCTTAAGTCTTCATTGACCAATTTCAGCTGATGGGTTCGCTTTTCCACCTTGGCTTCTAAATTCTGATAGAGATCCTTCAATTGATCGGCCATCTCCTGGATATGCTGAGCCAGTTCTTTTATTTCACCCTGAGCCTTAATGCGATTCAGGTCAATATCAAAATCTCCTTGTCCCACTTGGGCCGTGGCGCCCTTCAGTTCCCCTAAAGAACGGGTGACCAGGCGGGTGACCAGCAAGTACATGGAGATCACAATCACACCGATCAGCAGCAGTGAAAAGGACAAATGGCGATATACATTGAGCTTAATCCCGTGCAGGAAAATATCCATAGGCATAATCAGACTGATGGCTCCACCTAAATCCTCAACCTTATACCCTTCTTTGCAATGCCCGGTGATATCCAAATCACCAATGGGTTCGCCATGACAGGAGAGGCATTCTTCCTGCATATGCAAGGGGACCATATAGCGAAAAACCCGCTCTCCTGCCACTACATCCTCGCCCCAGATTTCGGCAAGATGGGGTTCATGGCTAAACCTCAGCAATCCCTGGGCTTCATAATCATCCGGAGCATTGCTGTCGGAGCGGTAGTCAAGCCGCGTCTGTTTGATGGAGTAATGGGTCAGCTGCCCAAAGATATCGCCGATTTGCATGCCAACTGCTGCCGGATTAAGATGCTTAAACTCAAAATTTCCTTGGGAATCATAATTAATGCGGTTCTGATTCTTCGCGATGACTTCACGGGTGGCGATGAGCTGCTTTGTGATAACCTGGGCTTTCTCATGCATTTCTAAAGTGGCTTGAGCTCTTTGGTTGCGATAATCCCAGATGAAATTGATGAGCATAATGAATACCACCACAATGGTGGTGAACAGCATAAACCGATGTGTTAAACTATCCTTCATCATATCAGCTCACTTATCAGGTAATCATACACGCAGATGCCAAAACTTAAACTCTGCTTATTGGAAATTGATATGGATAACGATCAGCACCGCCAGGAGAATGGTCATAAAAATATGGTTAAAATAGGAAGATTTGATCTCTTTGCTTTTGGCCATGATGTTTTTATCCAAGCCTGAGGTCACAACCAAACTCATGGGAATCAAAGCCAGGACGCCGGTGATGTAGTAATTGGGGGAAATTTCATTTTGCGGCCAAAAAGCTAAAGACAAGAAGTACAAACTATGATAGATCACCAGGACAAAAACAATCCACCCCAAGCAGGTATGCAGAAATTCTATGACTTTCTTGCCTTTCATACGCCAATCCGGATCTTCCACAAATTCCAGGAAGAGAACCTTAAACACCGCCAGGATCAAGATGCCCGCGATAAAGAAGCAGGCTATTCCTCCGGCTTGTTTAACAGTGCTTCGGGTCACCGCCGTGATGAGCAGGAATACGATGGACAGGCCTAAGGCAAAAAGCAGCTTTTGATAGGTTTTGGTAAAGCGGTTAAGGAATAGCACTCAATCACCTCATTCTTAAATCTTAAACTATTTTCAGGAATGTTTAAAGATGGTTAGTGGAAAAAATTGACCAAAGTGCCTTCATCCCATGATGGGTATGGCACCGGCGTAAAACAGGTAGCGTCCGATTATTTGGGCGCTGAAGAGCAGGATGAAACTGAGATAAAAAACGGGGCGCAAGCTTTTGCCTGGGTTTTTAAAGTTTTGAAAGCTATACACCACAAAGTTGATTCCGCCCAGAAACAAAAGTGTACAGTAAAGCAGGGGCAGCAAAGAGTATGACTCGGAGTTGAAAAGGAAGAAAGCCAACTGAACCAGCAATACTCCCAGGGTAAGGAGTGACAGCTTCCAAAGTAAACCTCTTACCTCCTGATAATTCGGAAAATCCCTGACGGTCTTCATAAATAAGGCACAGACGACGGCTCCCAGAATAAGCATGGTGGCGAAAAAACTAATGTAGGTATTGGCAGAAGCCCAAGCAGGGATAGGCGTCGTGTAATAGATACTGGACATACTGAATACGGCAATCAGCCCCAGGGCGGAAGTGAACCATCCTAAAGCCATGCCCGGCGCCTCCCGCCGGTAGAAGACAACGGAGATCACCCAGAAGAATAAAAACAACCCGCTGAAGACAATCTCACGGCTCAGCCATGACGTAAGCAAATTTGCTACCGATGCATAAGCCTGTGTGGGTGAACCAAGGTGAAATATAGAGATCACTAAGGCGACACACATGAGAGGACCTACCACCAAAAGAGGGCGCCGGGTTAGTTTAGCTACAATCTCAGGTTCTGTTTTGCCGGTCAGAAAGGTTCTCAACCCTACGGCAACGACCCAGATCCCTACCGCACATTGAGTCAGAATACTGAAAAGAATTAAAGACCATTCACCGCTATACATTCTAATCCACCTCATTCCAGTTTATAAGCCTTATTGCAGAGTATATATGTCAGTAGTTTAGCATGATTGCCAATAGAGAAATATACAAAAAAACCAGGAAATATTTGTAGCCAATGCTAAAGAAAGTGTTATAGAAAAAGAATCCTGCTTTCTAAGACTGAAGAAAGCAGGATTTAAATAAGGTATTGTACTAATCGGGGTAATTAGGGGAGTCGTTAATTAGGTCAGCCCAATCGTCGACGCAACCATCCCTGCGTAAAACACATAGCGGCCGATAAATTGTCCACAGATCAGGGCAGCTAAGGAAGCATAAAGCAGGCTGGAGGATTGGGTCTCAGGTTTGGCGGATTTTTGCAGAGTAGGCCAGAGCAGAATAACGGCTCCGCCCAGAACAAGAATCCATTTCACTGTAATGATCAAACTCATGCCGCCGAGGATTGCCGCACTGGCTTGAGCAGCCGGTCCCCCCAGGCCTAAGTTGATAGCATAAGGTATGGCCACTGCGGCTTGAATAATCACCGCAGCTAAAACCAGATAACCGAAGATCTTTTTATCGACACCTTGCAGTTCTTTCATGCTTACGACGAGGAACAAAAGGGCCCCCACAGCAATGGCTGTGGCATAGAAGTCCACGAAAGTATTGATCCCCTGCCAGACCGGTACGGAAGCGGTGGTGTAGAGCTTGCTCATGGAAAACACGGCAATCAGACCGATACCGCTGCCCAGCCACCGCAGTCCGGCGCTTAAAGCTGAGGCATCCGCTTTAAACCATTGGACCAGGGCATAGAGGACGGCAACACCCATGAACATTCCGCTAAAGAGCACTTCCCGGCTCAGCCATGAGCTGCCCAGATTGAACAGGGAGTTCAGGGCGTGAAACGGTTGGCCCAGATGGGCCAAAGAAGCCAGGACACCAATGACACTTAATCCGGCGGCTGTTGCCGCTGCACCTTTGAAGACTTTTCCTTTATACAGCTGATGACTTAGAGTCATGAAAAACATGATTCCGATCGCGGCCTGCATGCAAAAGGAAAAAATCAATAACGCTGTTTCTCCTCCCATGATCAGTCCTCCTTCACTATAAATTCTTTATTGAGTGCAACCGTTTTGGGTTTGATCAGAACGGAGGGGGTTGTTTTGGCAGAGCTGGGCAGCACCGGTAAGTCACTTACGGCATCCGCCCCATATTTAGCCCGCAGTTCGTCAAGCTCTCCCCATTTGATAGCTCTCATGGTGCAGGCATCAACGCAGGCAGGGTTCTCCCCTTTTTCCACTAAGTTTTGGCACATATCGCATTTGCTGACCTGGCCGGTTTCTTCGATAAATTGAGGAACCCCGTAAGGGCAGCTCCAAGTGCAATAACGGCAGCCGATGCATTTGCTTTTATCGTGGGCGACAATCCCATTCTCCAGCTTATGCATAGCCTGAGTTGGGCAGCCTTCCACACATTTAGGTTCTTTGCAGTGGTTGCAGGTGATGGAAAGGTAGTAAATCCAAGGCGTGGGGAATTTCCCGCCTTCAAAGCCTTTAACTCTTCTGAACAAAGTTCCGGGCTTCAGGTCATTGCGATCGTTACAAGCAATTTGGCAGGTTTTGCATCCGCCACAAGCGGTCATATCAAAGTAGAATCCATATTGCGCCATTATTTATTCCCCCCTTGTGCAGCAACAATCCGTTTGGGCCATAAATAGTCGGTTTCCAGTTTGCTGTCATACTTCTCGACTTGAACATTACATGTGTTGTATGCCTGCACCCCTTGTCCGGTAGGAAGTCCTCCATTCAGTACATTGGTGGCGCCAGCCTTGCAGATACCGGTTGCGTCGTCCACTTCCGCCCAAGCGCCCTGACCTAAAGTAAGGGTTCCCGGCATGATTCTCTCTGTGATATACACAGGCCGGATCACTTGGCCATGGCGGCTGCTGATTTTCACGATATCATTTTTAGCGATTCCTCTGGCGGCAGCATCGGCGGGATGAATATAAAGTCTGTTTTGGAACGCCTCTCTGAGCCAGGAGATATTATCCAAGGTGGAATGGCTGCGGCGTGCATAGTGGATCGTGGTGAGCTGGAGCGGATAGCCGCTCTTCTCTTTCTTCTCAAAGTTGGCGAAGGTCTCTTCATAACCTTCAGTAACATATTGATACTTAGGGATGGGAGCTAAGGTGTTCCAGCCATAAGCATTGATCGTATCGGCCAAGCCTTGGCTGTGGATTTGGAATTTGCCGCTTTCGGTGCCCAGCGGGTTCTTTTCAGGGTCCTCAATGAAGTCTTTATAGTCAATATAGGTGTATTGGTCTCCAGGGGAACGGGGCACCTGATAGACTCCTTGTTCCTTAAATTCTTGATAGCTGATGCGGCCTTCCTGGGGAGTCCCTTTCACTCCCAGGGCGGCAATATCCTCAGCGGTAATGGTCACCAGCTTCTCATAGCCTGAGCCGTCTTCCTTCATCACGGTGCAGCCGGCCACCATATTGAAGAGCTTCTGCTCAGGGGAAAGGGGATCAAAATCAGCAGGATCCAAGCCCAGCCGCTTGCCGATCTCGGCATACATCCAATCATCATCTTTGGCCTCAAACATGGGTTGGGTGATTTGGCTGTAGAAAATGATCATTTCCGGGTTGCCCGTTAAGAAACCGCCCAGTCTTTCCCACTCGGTGGTAGCCGGAAGCACGATATCTGCATATTGGGCCGTGGCGGTAAGGAAATGGGCCGATGTTACCACAAATTCAACTTTGCGGAAGGCTTCGATTCCTTTCATGATATCGGTATTCTGGTTGAGCACATTGCCCGAGCCGATATTCCAAATCATGCGGATATCGCAGGGCTGTTTGCCTCTTACTCCTGCAGTGTACTCCCCATTGATCACCGCGTCCCAGGCTTCGTCGATAACGATGCCATGCCAGTCTGTTTTAAAAGGATCGGGGCCGGGGAAGGTAGGCTCTTTATAGACAGGATTAGCCGGAGATTTGCCGCCGGCACCTCCCGCTTTGACAAGAGCCGGTCCGCCATAGCTTTGGGTATTATGACGGTTATTGGAGCAGACGCTGGCCCCTGGTTTCCCTACATTTCCGGTCATCCAGCCCACGGTCAGGAAGGCCTGGCAGAATTGTTCCCCTACGGAGGTTCTGGCCGCTGCCGAGGAACTGGTGAAGGTCATGGGTTTCGTCACGGCAACCTCATGAGCGAAAGAGCGGATCAGATCCGGATCGGTTCCGCAATGCTCGGAAGCCCATTCCGGAGTTTTGGGTGTGCCGTCATAGGTTCCCAGAACATAATCCTTAAAGTTCTCTTTCGGATCAGCACCTTCCGGCATATGCTCGGCATCAAAGCCCACGCAGTATTTATCGAGGAATTCCTGATCATGGAGGTTATTGGTGATCATATAATGGGCCATTCCCAATAATAAAGCTGTATCTGTTCCAGGTCTTACCGGAATCCACTGATCGGCAAGGAGTTGGGCTGTGTCGTTATATAATGGGTCCACGATAATGAATTTGGCCCCTGCTTCTTTAGCCTGTTTAAAATTGTAGGCAGGGTTGCCGCCACTGCTCCATACGGGATTAGCTCCCCACAAGACAATGAGTTTGGAGTTTCTCAGATCCAAGCGGTCGTTGGAGCCCCTGGAACGGCCACCGTTCATAAATTGCTGAGGTTTTGGCCATGCTCCATCTGAAGTACATCCCCAGTAGGTCATAGCTCCGCCGTAAGCATTAAGAGCCGGACCCGTGCTTTTAGCGAGAATGGCTTTATTGCCATAGGTTTCTTTGACACGTTTTAATTCGGCGGCGACATGATCCAGGGCTTCTTCCCAGGAAATTCTTACCCACTCATCTTTACCCCGGAGCTCTCTCTTGCCGCCGTCCCCTGGGTTCCAATTTTTGCGTTTCATGGGGTATCTTAAGCGATCCGCACCAAAAATCTGCTGGCGCTGGGATCTCCCTCTGGCGCAGCCCCTTTGTTGTGGGTAATCCGGGCTGTCCGGATGGGTGTCATCGGTTTTTTGACGGACAACGACGCCGTCCACCACCAAGGCCTTGTTCAGGCAGCGTCCGCCGCAGTTATGCCAGCAAGCCGCCGTAATCCATGTTCCTTCTTCATTGGCAGCCTGACCCGCATTGGTGGTGGTCAGAGTATTGCCACAGCCCACTAAAGATAAGCTGGCAGCAGCAGCGGTACTGGCTTTGATGAAGTTTCTGCGGCTGATTGTCATTTCATTGATCTTATCAAAGAACTTTGTCATGAGTATGAGTAGCCTCCTTTTAAATTAGTCCAATGTTGGTAACGACCATGGCGGCGTAAAAAATATACCGGCCAATAAACTGACCACAGACCAAAGCTATACCGGCCAGATAAATCATCCCTGTGGCTGACTTCGCTTCCTGCTGAAGAGTGGGCCAAAGCAAAATTCCTGCTCCGCCAAGAACAAGCAGCCATTTTAAGCCAACCGCTGCACTCAAGCCATTGAGGATTTCGGCGCTGGCATGGGCGGCCGACCCGCCAAGACCCAGGTTAATCCCATAGGGTACCGCTACGGCAGCTTGAATGACGACGGCGGCCAGGACGATCAAACCAAGGATCTTTTTATCCTTACCCTGTAATTCTTTAAAACTTAAGGCCAGGAAAAGCAAGGCGCCGACGGCAATGGTTGTTCCATAAAAATCAGCAAAGGTATTGGCCCCCTGCCAAACGGGAACCGAAGCAGTGGAATAAAGTTTCGCCATGGAGAATACGGCGATTAAGCCAATCCCGCTGCCAGCCCATCTGAGGGCTGCTTTAATCCCTTGATTCTCCACCTTGAGATATTGGACCAGAGCATAAAGCACGGCGATGCCCATAAATACACCGCTAAACAGGACTTCTCTGCTCAGCCAGGAACTTCCCACATTGAGAAGAGAATTCAGGGCAGCCAGTGGTTTCCCTAAGTGAGCCAGGGAAGCAATTACGCCGATGATGCTTAAACCGGCGGCCAGATAGGCCGCTTTCTTAAACTCTTGATCAGCGTGGAGGATCTTGCCAAGGGTCATAAATAGCATAATTCCGATAGAGGCCTGCATGAAAAAGGAAAATACCAGTAAAGCGCTTTCACCCATACTTAAACCTCCTTATACCTGAAGTCTTTTTGAGCAGCAATTCTTTTCGCCTTGATCACCAGGGACGGCTTCGTCCGGGACGCTTCAGGCAGAATTGCCAATTCACTGGTGGTGTCACCGTGTTTAGCCTTCAATTCATCCGTATCTCCCCACTCCAGGGCACGCATCGGGCAGGCATCCACACAGACGGGGTTTTTGCCTTCATCGCGCAAGTCCTTGCAACCGTCACATTTTCCTACTTTCCCCAAATCTTTGATGAATTGAGGCACCCCATAGGGGCAAGCCCAGGTACAGTACCTGCAGCCAATACATTTGGCTCTGTCATGCTGAACTGTGCCGTCTTCTGCTACATGCATGGCCCCGGTAGGACATCCTTCCACACATTTAGGCTGAGCGCAATGGTTGCAGCTTCCTGAATAGTGGTAGGCCCCGGGAGCCGGATAAACCCCTACTTCGTAGGTTCTGGCTTGCCTGAAGATGGTGCCTACTTTCAAATCATTTTTATCTTTACAGGCAATCTGACAGGTTCTGCAGCCAATACAGGCCGTCATATCAAAATAGAATCCCAAATAACCCATTTACTGCACGCTCCCTTCTAAAAAATGATCCGTTGGGGTTTTTCTACATCCGGGATTAATGAAGCTCCAGCATATTTCTCAAGCTGAACGATACAGGTATTCCAGCCGGAAGCACCTTGTCCCGTAGATACCGGACCGCAGAGAATGTTGTCTGCTCCGCCTTTATCAATACCGGTTTTTTCGTCCATGTCCACCCAAGAACCATGAGGCAGGCCGATGACACCCGGCATAAAGCGCTCGGTAACCAAAGCAGTGCGCAGGACCTTGCCATGTTGGCTGGTTAACAAGACGGTATCTCCATCCATGATCCCTTTAGCTTTGGCATCCTGAGCATTGATGAAGACAGGATTAGGCCAGGTTTCTCTGAGCCATTGGACATTATCAAAGACGGAGTGGGAGCGGCGCAGATAGTGAGGATTAATCACTTGGAAAGGATAGTCTCCTTTGGCCTTGCTCTTCCAATCACTGAAAGTGGCTTGATAGCCTTCAACCGGTGGAATATAGGTGGGAATCGGCTCGATCTTGCTATATCCCATATTGTTGATTCTCTGGGCAAGAGCACGGGAATAAATCTCCATCTTGCCGCTTTCGGTGCCTACCGGATTGGCCGCCGGATCATCTCTGAATTTCTTATAAGCGATGAAGCCGTAGTTATCTCCCGGTTTTCTTTCGACCTGATAGAGGCCTTGCTCTTTAAACTCTTTAAGAGTAATTTGACCTTCCTGGGGCTCACCTTCCACTCCCCATTCGGCAATATCGGCGGCCGTGATGGTGACCAGGGGAGCTTTTGTCTTGCCATCGGGCAAGGTCACTTTGCTTCCCGCAATTTGATTGAAAAATTGTTGTTTTTGGTCAAAGGGGAAGGCTTTGCTGACATCTACCCCTAAACGTTTTCCTAATTCCATAGCAATCCATTGATCGCTTTCACATTCGTACATTTTTTCGGTAATTTGGGAATACATAATCAAAATTTCCCGGTTGCCGGTGACAAACCCGCCAAGTTTTTCCCATTCTGTAGTCAGAGGCAGCACAAAGTCTGAATACTTAGCGTTAGTGGTTAAGAATTGAGCGTGGCTTACCACCAGCTCCACCTTGCGATGGGCTTCGATCCCTTTGGTCATACCGTCGGCAGTTTGCAGACGGGCACTGGTATCGTGGTAAATAGCGCGGATGTCAATGTCGCGCATTTCTCCCTTTTTCCACTTCATTTGACCTGTAAAATTATACTTTCCGTCGACGATGGCCCGCCACATTTCCGTATGGTTGAGGCTGTCGTCCACAGGATTCTCCACGGAAGGCAGTCCATCTTTACCTGCGCTCACCAAGCCCGGTCCGCCATTGCTGGAGCCGGTGTGGCAGCTTACTCCGCACATATGCCCGGATTTTCCCATATGCCCGGTCATGGCTCCGATGGTCATCACCAGTTGGGGAAGGCTATCGGCATTCTGAGTTCTTGCTGACGCCCAGCCAAAGATAATAGCCACTTTTTTGTTCTTGCTCATGGCTCTGGCCAGATAACGAATGCGCTGGGGTTCCACTCCGCAGATTTCAGAGGCCCATTCGGCATTTTTAGGTGTGCCGTCATAGGTTCCCAGGACATAATCTTTGAAATTATCCTTAGGATCGGCGCCTTCCGGCATGCTGTCGGCATCAAAGCCGATGGTATTATTCTTCAGGTACTCCCAGTCAATCAGGGGATTGGTAGCAGGATCATCTTCAACGATCAGAGTATGGGCGACTCCCAGAAGCAGGGCGGTATCTTCCGAAGGGCGTGAGGGAATCCAATCCGCTTCCAGTAAGGCATAGGTATCATTGTAGTATGGGTCTACGGCAATGAACTCCGCACCGGCCTTTTTAACCTGCATGAAATTGTAGGCTGGGTTGCCTGCCGAGCTCCACGCCGGATTCATGCTGAACATAATCACGGTTTCGCAGTTCCGCATATCAATCCGGTCATTGATACCTTCAACAGCGGAAGGTCCAATACCCACAGGGCCATTGGTTCCATGCCAGGTTCCCCGGGATGTGGTGCCCCAATTGCTTACATAACCGCCATACAGGGCGAGTATTTTGGAAGCATCTCCTCCATCGGCGAAGATGGCACGATTGCCATGCTCTTCTTTAATTCTTTTCAGCTCACCGGCAATGGATTCAAAGGCTTCTTCCCAAGAGATTCGCACCCATTCATCCTGGCCGCGCAGCTCTTTCTGGCCGCCGCCAGGCGCCCAATTCTTCCTGCGCATGGGGTATTTCAAACGGTCGGCGCCAAAAACCTGTTGTCTTTGGGAACGCCCGCGGAGACAAGCTCTTTGCTGGGGAAAGTCCGGACTGTCCGGGTGGGTATCGTCTGTTTTTTGACGGACCACCACGCCGTCAACCACCAAAGCCTTGTTTAAACATCGGCTGCCACAGTTATGCCAACAGGCCGCTGTTCTCCACTCACCTTCCTGATTGGCCATTTGATCAGGGCTGGCCGTGGTCAGAGTGTTGGCGCAGCCTCCCAAAGAAAGGGCGGCAGCGGCGGCGGTGCTGGCTTTAAGAAAGCTTCTGCGGCTTAGATTCAATTCATTAATCTTATTTAATAAATTTACCATTCCTTTTCTTAACCTCCTTAACTTGGTACCTTGATACTTTAGTGCTTAGATCCCCAGGGAAGCCATCACCTCCTGTATAACAGCCTTGTCCACTTGCAATATCTGCTCGGTCAGAACAGCCAACCGGGGATAAAAATAATGAGTCCTGGAATTTTGAATCTCCCGGGAAAAATCCGTAATCCAAGCCAACAGATGCTCCTCCAGGAACTCCTTTTGGCTGGATAAGAGTCTGCTGACCTCCGCGTACTCTTCTTCCTCGAAGCGTTCCAGGGTCATCTTGCTCAAATGAGCCATAAAGTCCAACTCCATGGCCAGATGATCGTCTGCCTCATGGGGGTAATTGGCGGGCAGGAATTCATATTCCAGATAAGCCCGGCGTACTTTTAAGGTGCTTTCCTGGAAAATGATTCTCTCCTCACTGCGGTATACTGATTCCCAGGGAGGGGCGGGCAGCTTATCAGGACCAATAAATAAAGCGGTATATTCACCTTTTAAGCGATCCAGCGTCTTTTCTCGGTCTTTAGCCAGAGCGGCTTTCACTTCGGCCAACAAGCTTAGATAGTCACTTAAATCACTTTCATCCTCATTAAGCCATAGTCCCAGGGCATCCCGGGTGTGGTCACTGGTAACAGCGTCAAACAAGGGGCTGCTGGGCTCATTGCCAAAGGTGTGCTGTAGTAATCCATAGAGGTAATGACGATTAGCAAGCACTATTGCAATACCATCATTGGGGGCTATTTTCATCATTAAACACCTCATTACTCTTTTGTGTAGTTTATCACATAAATATTAATTCTCAACCTGTAAATATTAACAAAATCTTAACACCATATTATTTTTCACAAACTATTTTTCAAACCAGTATTTACATAACCTTTAAGCTCTTACAAAACACCGGCTGATATGTTAAACTTTTGTAGACCCTAATTTTTTATGATGAGCATTATCTTTTTTAATTTCAAGATAGTCTTCACAAGGATTAATGAAGGACAAAAGGTGTTGAACTATGAACGGCATAAAGAAAAGAATCAGGACTACTGATAATTTAACCTTCAGCTTTATGCTGGCAACTGTGATTGTCATTATTATGGTTATGGGTGCTAAATACTTTTGGGATTATCATCAGGAGATGAAGCAAGCTGAGCGCGAGATGCTTGAGAAAGCTCAAATTATCACCCAGCAGCAAAAAGCTCTTTGGGAGTTTATGGCTATCAACCAACGTAAGATCAATTATGATCTTGACGGCAATTTAGAATATAAATTTCTCAGTTGCTCTACAGTGGCCATGGGGGTAGGCGCCATGCTGGCCGCAGAAACAGATTATAAATTAAAACCTACCAATGTTAATTATCGTAACATCTTGAATTCACCGGATGAATTTGAGATTCTGGGGGTCATCCACCTCAAGAAATTTCCAACCACAACTGAATATTGGGCCATCGAGGATATGAATGGCAAACCTGTTTTCCGCTATATGACTCCTCTGATCATTGATAAGTTCTGTTTGGATTGTCATGGAGAGCCCAAAGGTGAAATCGATATCTCCGGCTATGCTAAAGAAGGTTTGCAAATTGGGGATTTTGCGGGAGCCCTGAGTTTGACCATGCCCATGGATCTTTATCTGGAGAACATGCATGGCAGTCAAAGGAGCAATGCTTTCTTTTCCTTTGTGCTTATTTTGGTATGCATCACCTGTATTTACCTGTTGGTGACCAAAATGGTGACCAGTTCCCTGGGGGAATTGGAGCAGGCCGTCTCCAAGGTAGGTGCGGGCCAATGGGATGTTAATCTCAAAGACTTAAGGGCCAGAGGTGAAATCCGCAGGCTGACCAACCATTTTCAAAATATGACGGAACAATTGAAGGACCTCTACAGCAACCTGGAATTAAAAGTGGAGCAGCGGACAGATGAATTAGAAAGAGCCAACTCCATCTTAAAGCAGCATCAATATGAACTGGAGCAAATGAACCTGCGCCTTAACGAGACCAATATTTATAAATCGGAATTTTTGGCTGTCATGAGCCACGAGCTGCGAACTCCACTCACTTCCATTATTGCCTTTACCGAACTGCTGTTGGTGGATTTACCGCCCAAAGAGGAAAATAAGCTCCATATTCTTGAGGAGATACAGACCAACAGCCAAATCCTGCTCCGGCTGATCAACAACATCCTGGATCTGGCAAAAATCGAAGCCGGCAAGGCCCAATTGAATCTGGAAATCGTCGATATGCAGGATATTATCGCCTTGGTGGAAAGCGTGATTACTCCTTTAGCGAAAAGCAAAGACATCGATTTGAGTGTTCATGTGGACTCCCATGTCCCCTTAACCAAGGCAGATCCGGAAAAGATTCGCCGCATCATTGAGAACCTGGCCGGCAATGCGGTTAAATTCACCGACCCGGGAGGAAGAATTGAGATTCTTGTTGAATACAGTTCTGCCACAAATGAAATCATTCTCCAGGTCAGTGATAATGGTATTGGGATCAAAGAGGAGGATCAAAAATATATTTTCGAAAAATTTACCCAAGCAGACGGCTCCGCTTCTCGTAAATATGGGGGTACCGGATTAGGACTCTCTCTGGCCAAAGAATTGGTTGAACTGCATCAGGGGTGGATCAAGGTAAAAAGCCAACTCGGCGGTGGAAGCAGCTTTATCGTGGGTATTCCTGTTCAAAATTTAGAATAAGAGAGCGGAGGGAAACCATGGAAAAGCAACTCAAGATAATGTTAGTGGACGATGAGGACAGCATCCGCAAAGTCGTTGCCCATCTTGCCCAAAAAGAAGGCTATGACTTTTGCTATGCATCCGACGGGGAAAAGGCTTTACAAATGTTTGCCCAGGAGAACCCGGATCTGATCATTTTGGATGTGATGCTGCCGGAATTAGATGGGTTTGAAGTGTGCCGGAGAATTCGTCAGGAAAGTGCGGTCCCGATCATCCTTCTGTCTGCCAAAGGGGATATCGTCGATAAAAGTGTCGGCTTCAATATGGGGGCTGACGATTATATGACCAAGCCCTTCAGCCCTATTGAGCTGGCCTTGCGGATGAAAGCCATGTTCCGCAGAGCTTTTCGCCTTTCCAATGAGAATTTGGCTGAAGATAAAGATCGTTTGATCTTTAAGGATTTAGAGATTAATAATAAAACCTTCGAGGTGATCGTCCGCGGCAAAAAGGTGGACCTCACTTCCAAGGAGTTCGAACTTCTCTCCTTTATGGCCAATCATCCCGGTCAGGTGTTTACCCGTCAGCAGCTTTTTGACAATCTGTGGGGGGAAAAGTATTTAGGGGACTCCGGCACCATCACTGTGTTTATCCGCAAAGTCAGGGAAAAAGTCGAACTGGACCCCGGCCGCCCGGAATACATCCTGACCGTCTGGGGTGTGGGCTACAAATTTGCGGGTTAAAGGCTAAAAGGGGTTAACGAAAACCGAGGCACCCATGGCCTCGGTCTTTTATTGCCCTCTAACAGAGAGGACCCCAATATATACACTCCTCAACTGAAAGAGCAGTTCAGAGATCTTCAAAATGAATAAGACGTGTACAAATCTTTTCAGCAAGAGCGCGGTTATGGGTGACGGTCAACAACCCCATATTGCGCTCTTTGATGATCTTCAGCAATACATCCCAAATCTGAGCCTGGGTGATCACATCCAGCATGGTGCTTATTTCATCGGCGAGGATAAAGCGGGTCGGGTGGCCCAGCACCCGGGCGATACAGAAGCGCTGCAATTCTCCTCCTGAAAGCTCGTTGGGATAGCGTTTCAGCCATTCCTTCTCAATCCCCAGTTCCTCAAGGGTTTGGTCATCAGGCTCCCACCCCTCCGCCAGGGAGGCTCCCAGCTTCCAGCGGGGATTGAGGGCTTTTTCAGGGTGCTGATAGATGAGTTGAACCGGACAATAGCCCTTTTCTGGTAAAGGCTTGCCGGCCAGCAATACCTCTCCCCGGATTGGTTTAAGATAACCGGAGAGGATTTTGGCCAGGGTGCTTTTGCCACACCCGGAAGGCCCAATCAGTCCCACCCTCTCCCCTTCTTCAAGCTGAAGATTGATATCCTGAAGAAGCCAAGGTTGGCCATAGCGGAAGCAAATATTTTTTCCCTCAAGAAGCATGGACACACCTCACTTCACAATCTCCCACTCTGCGCATCGGTACTTCCCCGGCACATTCCCGGCTGATCTGTGCACAGCGGGGAGCAAACCGGCAGCCTGTGAGGATGCTTCCTGCATAAGGCTGGGAACCGGCAATAGGATGAAAACCGTTTTGGGGAAGAGCCTGCCATAAAGCCCGGCTATAGGGATGACGCAAGGCCTCTTCACCCCCCAGGAAATTCTCAACCGGTGTGACCTCCACGGTGGTACCCGCATAGAAGACGGCAATCCGATCCGCGTATTTTAAAGCCAAGTCGATATCATGAGTAATGAGCATCACACCACAGCCCTGGTCGGCCAGTTCACGAAAAATCCGCATGGTCTCCTCGGCAATTTCCGGATTGAGTCCGGGAGTCGGCTCATCGGCTATGATCAGCTTGGCATCACCGAGCACTGCGGTGGCAACCAAGACCCGGCGGGCCATCCCGCCGGAAAGCTGAAAGGGGAATTTTTGACCGACCTCCTCTTGGAGGGCAAAGCGCTCAAAAGCTTTCCGCTGCTGCTCCTGGGTCCCTTGCTCACCGCGGACCTGCTTGGCAACCCGCATGAGAGGATCAAGGTAGGATACGGATTGGGGAACCAGGGCGATCTCATGACCACGCAACTTTTTCTGGCGTTGGGGGGTGAGGGGCTCTCCCTCATACTTCAAGGTACCCGCCATGGTGGCATTGGCAGGGAGAATTCCTAAGATAGCATGGGCCAGCAGACTCTTGCCTGAACCGCTGGAGCCGACGACCGCTAAAATCTCCCCTTTATGGATGCTGACATCCAGATGGGTTATGACCTCCAGCTCCCGCTGCCTGAGCCCTTTTTCATACATCCGGAATTTAACGGACAGATTATTCACTTCGAGAAGACTCATACCTATCCCTCCTATTCTTGAGCACTATAGGGATCGATCAGCCGTCTCAGGCTTTCCCCGATGGCTTCAAACATCATGACGATGAGCAAGAGCATCACGCCCGGGAAGAACGCCAGCCACCACATCCCCGTGGCCAGGTGTTTCATAGCTTCAGAAAGTATGACCCCCACCGCCGGCATATCGAGAGGCAGTCCATAACCTAAAAAGGTAATGGCCGCTTCATGAAGAATAGCGTGGGGAAAAAGCAAAATCAGTCCGATCACGAATTGCGGGAAAACATGGGGGGCAATATGATCTTTGGCAATGGTCCAGCTGCTCTTGCCTAATTTTTGGGCGGCCTGGACATAGTGGGCATGGCGGATCTGGAGGACTTCAGCCCGCACCACCCGGGTTAGAGCCGGCCAGTGGGTTACGGCTACGGCAATAATCACTCCCTGAAGCCCCCTCCCCAGCATAAAGGATACCAGCATCAGCAAGACGATATGGGGAATTCCCATGCACAAATCCACAAGCCAGCTAATGCATTGATCCACCTTGCCACCGGCTGTAGCCGCCACGATGCCCAGGATTAAAGCGATCACCGCGCTGACCGTGGCCGCTAACAGGCCAACCAGAATGCTGGTGGACAAACCCTTAATCGTCCGGGCAAACATATCCCGTCCCAGATAATCGGTGCCAAACCAATGAGCTGCCGAGGGGGCCAGCTTTTTGGCCCCATAGTCCGGCGCATAGGCTTCCGGACCCATTGTCACTCCCACAACTGTGATGGCTATCAATACTGCCGCGCAAAAACCTAACATCAGAAAGGTCTTGGTTCGCCGGTTGAATCCCCCATTCTTTGTCAATTCAGCTGTCATTGTGTAGTTATCCATGGGGGTTAGCCTCCTTTATGTGGGGATCGACGATACCATAGATAAGGTTGGCCATTAAATTCCCTGTGAAGACGAAGACGGCACTGAACAAAGCAATTCCCAAAAACAGGGGCACATCGCCGCGCAGTCCTGCCTGAGTCACGGCATTGCCCAGGCCTGGATAGGTAAAGACCTGCTCTGCCAAGACAGAGCCCCCGAATAATTCACTGAAAGAGGCAAACTGCAGGGTAATCGCCGGTAGCATAATATTGCGAATGCCGTGCCGCTTAACAATGCTGTAGGTGGACTCTCCCCTTGCTCTGGCAAAGAGCACATACTCCGACTCCAGAACATCGATCATTTTCTGCCGGGTATGCAGGGCAATATTGGCTACTCCCACGATGCTTAGTGTAAAAGCGGGCAAAATCAGGTGATGTATCCGCTCCCAGAGCGTTACCTCGGAGGCAATCTTGCCGATGGGAGCCGCTAAGCCAATGGGAAACCACTGCAGGTTCACAGCGAAGACCATCAGGATCAAAAGCCCAATCCAGAACGTCGGAGCTGAAGATAAAGCCAGACAAAACGTTTTGATGAAGCGATCCAGCAGCCTTCCCCGGTTAACCCCGGCCAGGATGCCAAGGACAAAGCCCATTACCCCGGAAAGAACCCAGGCTACTCCCATTAAGGCTAAGGATGCTTTCACCCGTTCCCCGATCACTTGGGTGACCGGCAAGCGATAAGTGCTGGAAATCCCCATATCCCCTTGCAGCACATGCCCTGCCCAGATTAAAAAACGCTCCGCCGGGGGCTTATCCAGCCCCCAGTAACGGGCTACATTATCCCTTTGCTCCTGGGAGACATTGGACTCTGAACCTACAAACCCATCAATGGGATCAACCGGTGACGACATCACCAAGGCAAAGGCAATCACACTCATGGCGACGAGCAAAGTGATCATACGCAAGAAGGATGGCACGATTAGCTTCTGTAAGACCTTATTTCTCAGTTTCATCTGCGCTTCCTCAAGTCTCTTCATTTTTTTCTAATGGCAGGGATCGTTTTTCTGGACACCCTTTTATCAGGATTCAAAGGTCCACTCATTCAGATTGGCGATAACCGGCACTCCATGGCCATGGGGGTGAATCCGCTGCTCGCCGAGGCTTAACCCATCCCGTACAAAATAAGTGTGGTCGATATTGACAATCCACAGGAAGGGATAATCGACGCTGGTTCCTGTCTCGCCATCCCACTGGGATAGCTTCCAATAGTCTATGGCTTCTGCCATGCTGGTTGCCGCCAAGGCTTTCTCGATATAGTCATCCACTTTGGGATTGACATAGGAGGCAGGATTGCTGGTTCCGACGCCAATCATCTGAGAATAGTGAGCATTGTAAAGGTCGATCGGATTATAGTCACCGCTTCCCCAACAGGTGGGTATAGTGCGGGTCAGGGCTTTACAGTCGGCCCAGGCCAATGCTTCGGCGCTAAGATTAATGCCCAGCTTCTTGGCATCTTCGCTCAACGCCACAGCCAGATTATAGCGCTGTAAATCATCGGTTCTTCCGGAAATCTTGAATTCAGCCTTAATTCCATTCTTCTCCCGAATGCCGTCTCCATCCGTGTCGATCCAGCCCGCTTCTGCCAAGAGAGCTTTTGCTTCTTCCACCCGGCCATCTTCGAATTCAGGAGTGTTGTTCCAGGGCAAAGCATCCACCCGGCCGTAGGCAGGGGTTCCGATCCCGTTAAGAGCGTTTTGGATAATAGTTTCCCGGTCAATGCCAATGTTTAAGGCCTTGCGCACAGCATAATCACTGGTGACATTGTTGCCGATCACATTGCCCTTGCCATCCTTGGTCTCCCCTATGACGGGCAAATTAAATCCCCGATTATCCACAGTCTTAATCCTCGCCATGCTCATACCCGGAACTTCTTCGTAGGCATATTCAGGATTGACCATGACCACATCCAGATTTCCTGATTTGGCTGCCGCTAAGGCGGCCTCCTCATCCAGGTTCAGAATGGTGATCTTTTTAAAGGCGGGCTTGGTTCCATAGTAATAATCATTGGGGACGACGATGAGCTGCTGCTCTTTATCCAATTGAGCTACCTTAAAGGGGCCTGTCCCGATGGGATTGTCCCCGTAACCCGGCCCGTAAGCATGCTCCGGAACAATGCCCAGCAGGGCTGTGGTGGAGGCAAAGGCCGACCATTTCTTATTCAGGGTAAAGACAACGGTAACTTTATCTTTAGCTTCGGCTTTTTCCAGCATTGTCAAATCCACGCTGGAACCGCTTGCTTTGGCGGTCATATAGGTAAAGGCCACATCATCGGCAGTCAAAGGTTCTCCATCGGAGAATTTCACATCATCGCGAAGAGTATATGTATAGGTTAAGCCATCGTCACTGACTGTATAGCCGACAGCCAAATCAGGCTCTGCTTCGATTTGGGCATTGAATTTCAGCAGGTTGCTATGAAAAATTCCGTCCCCGTAGATGCCGTACCCGGTGCAGGGATCATAACCGCCGCTGGTCATTCCATACCCTATATAGATAACCAGTTCATCTTTGTTGGTCTTTTCTTTGGTAACCGCTGGATTGCTTCCGCCGCAACCTGCCAGAACAAGGGCTAGACTCATGATCAGCATACCTAAAACTGTCCACTTTTTATTATACCTTTTCATCTTAATCATCCTCCACTTCTTTGCCACAGGTTTTAAAGAAAGCTGCCTGGATTCTTAACCATACTTTGTTAAGTGCTCAAAATACTTCGTTAAGTGCTCAAAAATAAAAAACACCATGAAGCACGTATTTAACGACCTCCATGGTGTTAAGGCAGGTTCATCCTGCCGCTATTGCTATTTGATTCCCGGCTCTGCATAAGGTTTTGAAAAACAAGGACACCAACAACTAACAACACTTAAGAAGAGAATATACTATAGTCCCGCTTATTGTCAAGACAATTCAGTTTTTGATTTCTAAAAAATCAGACTATTTAAAAGCATGACCTTGGCCGTATCCTGATTAAGGCTTAAGAATCCGTTTAAGGCTGCCTGTGGGAAGCCGGCTTTCGGCAAGCCAGGCCTGCAGAATCTCATTGTAGAGCACCGGGTCTTCGAAATTAAAACCATGACCTGCGCCCTGGACTATATAGCCTTCAGCATGGGGAAGAAATGATACTAAATCCTGCGCAGAACGGATCATTACCCCTCTTTCCTTCTCCCCTACCAGAACAAGGGTTGGTACCGGGTTATTCTCCAAACCTTCAGGCAGCTTAAAGGCCGCATTTTCTCTAAGCAATTCTGCCAATGTCTCAGCCGATATGGACTTGGATTCTTCATAATATCTGGGAAAATATTCTGCGGGTATGCTCAGGGTTTGGGCCTGGAGTTTAGCAAACCATTTTTTCCGGGTCAAGGGAAGGGTCAGTTTTACGGTAGGCTTAATCAGACTGGACACTCCCCAAAGGGAACGAACCAATGCACTATGAACAACCCCAGTGTGAACTACCTCCGGTGAGTCCGCCAAAAGCTGCAGGAGAATTTGGGCGCCGATGGAATGTCCCACCACATGGGCTTTACCATGATGCCCTTTGCTTTTGATCAGGGCGGCCATCAGTTGGGCACATTCTTTAATGGAAAAAATCTGAAGCTCCCTACTCTTCCCATGTCCGGGCAGATCAGGGACAAGGCAATGGAAGTCATTCAGAGCTTTAATCTGCTTATCCCACATCCAGCCGCTTAAACCGCCTCCGTGGATAAACAGCATACTAACGTCTTGTGCCTCGTTAAATTCCTGAAGGAATATTTCCATAGTGATCTACCCTTTCCTGCCCAAACCTTTGCTGTGGGAACCGGCCCACCATGAGCCCCCTTCGTGTTTTATCTGCTGCTGCTCTCCTTGGCAGCCCTCTTGTTTAATCGGTTGGCCAAGGAAATACCAAGCCCGATGATGCTTTCACTGTGCAGCATAGGCTCTATGGAAGGATCAAAAAGGATGGTGGCGTTGGCTTTAACCTCTTCGTCCCCCTCCCAGATAACCACACAGACAGGGATTTCCGGGAAGGCCTGAAACAGCACCGATGAGCTTCCCATTTGGGCGGGCTGCCCGCCTAAAGAGGCCGCCACAGTGTCCAAAAGCTGGGCCTGATGGCCAAAAGCCTTGAGCAAGGGTGAGATGGCCGTTTTAAGAAAAGCGGCATAAAAAATCATCCCTCCCGGTATTTCCTTAATGCTCACCCACCTGGGCTCTGCTTCCGACAACGGCTGGGCATAGGCCAAATAGTTAAGAATAATGATGGCATCCATAATATCCGGAGCATGCCCATCCGCTTTACGGTATACTGTCTCCTGCTTGCTATCCGCAATGTACTCCTGAGCAAAGAATATCACTGAAAACTGCCCGGTATCCTCGTTATAAGACACCGCTCGTGTCGCTGTAATCTCTGCCGGCTCCCTCTTTTTTATGTCCTGCCAAAATTTATGGTAGGCAACACGGTAATTCGTCTCCATTCTTATCTCCTCCACTCCGCTCTCATCATTCATTCCACGCCACTGCGCACTAATTACGCTTAACCCCCCCCTTCCTGCCCTCCCTGACATCCTGGAAAATTAATCAGACAGAGTCAGCTCCAACATCTTTTTTGTGGTATTGGCATTTCTGATGGTAACGGATTTATAAGTCTTGGTTCCTACGATTTTGGACCACCGGGTGCGGGAAAAGGTCTTTAACTGTGCTGACCAAAATATCACAGGGCCATGAGCAAATACTTGTTCATACTCCGGTTTGGTGGCCCCTACTTCGGCAACTATGTCTGCGGCTGTGGCAGGATGGATAACAAACAGGGCATTATGTTTGGCCTCAGGGTCCTCATCCCACCAATCCGGCGCATGCTCCAAGGCTTCCCGCATGCTCTCCTCATCGATCAATGCTAAATCTACAGGAAATTTAAATTCCTCTTCTAAAATCACTTTGCATTTTTCAGCAAGCATGAGGTGGTCCTGGGCTTGAGCATCGAAGATGACATTCCCGCTGTTGATGTAGGTCACTACATTTTGAAACCCTGCTTTTGTAAAGCATTGTTTTAATTGAGCCATGGGGACTTTATTTTTCCCGCCTACATTGATCCCCCGCAGCAGGGCGATATACTTCATATAAAACTTCCCCCATTTTCATTATTAAGGAATACATGCTGGGCAGAGAAGGCCTTGCTCTTACAAGGTATAATAGCGCTGTACGGAAGGAAGCAAGGTGAGGGCCTGAATGAGTAATGCCCCAAAAATATAGCCCAGATGAATAGCGACAAAGCCTTTAATGATATAAGCTTCGACTGCAATGAAGATAATTAAAATAAATCCGATATAGAGTGAATAGGTCCAGGCCCAGTCTTTATCAGCAAACAGGTTGAGCCGATTGGCTATTGGCAAAGGTTGATTTCTTACTAACCCATAGGCTGCCAGCAAGGGCAAAATCCCTAACAGGGTGAGCAGAATGATGCCGGGGATCAGAAAGCTGCTAAAGATGGAACCTTCCAGTATGGTGACCGGCATCTGAATTATCCCCCCGCTGGGATCGATGATCAGAACCACCCCGCCAAAAATTGCGCCTAACCCTAATATAATGTGCAAAGCGATCAATAACTTGCTCGCAAAAGGCCTTCTTTTAATTTTAAACCCCATGCTATCACTCTCTTTTCCCACAGATAATGGTGTATTCTATTCTCTTAGCTGTATGATCGACAGGCAGCGTTAGTGCTGGCAGGTTAAACAATAATAAGCATTCCTGCCGCCAACTGTCTTTTGCTTTATGGGCTCACCACATTGAAGGCAAGGCTGTCCCGTGCGATCATAAACCTTAAAATACGGAATCATTCCTCCGCTTAACTTATCCCAGGAGGCAAAGGGCTCTTCGATATATCCCCCTTTGGCAATCGCTTGCTGAAGCAAATCAGGGATGACCCCATACAGCCGATCCCTCTCCCCATCGGTTAAGGTGGGGGTTTTGCGTTCCGGCAGTATTCCCGCGGCAAATAAAATCTCGTTGGAATAGGCGTTGCCTATGCCTGATATGTTTTTTTGATCCATGAGCAGAGGCTTAATCATGCCTCTTTTCCCGCTAAGGATATTCAAAAAAGCGGCCAAGGAAAACTCCGCATCCAAAGGATCAAGACCCAGCCCTTCCTTGATAGCGTCCACCTGGGATGGCTCGAGCAGCTTAAGGTAACCTAATCTTAAGTCGCAAAAATGGAGAATGGAGTGATCGGCAAACTTCAGCCGGATATGGGATCTGCCCGGCAATTCTACAGGTTCTCCCGCCACTTCATAATAAATTCTGCCATCAAGCATCATATGAGCGCAGAGGGCTTTCCCTGAGCTCAGGGCAAGGATGAGGTATTTCCCATATCTTAACACCTGCTCAATACTTGTATCCTGCACCCATCTCACAAACTCATCGGTAGGAACATTGGTGCTGCGCGCCCTGGTGATTTCGGTTCCCACAATTCTCTTATCAAGGACGGATAGCTGTAAATAATTCTTGTACGTTTCCATTTCAGGAATTTCCGGCATAATGCTCACCTCAAACATAGTGTTGCCAGACAAACCCAGTCTGACTCAACTATCGGCATATAATTAGCAGAGACCCCTTTGCCGAACTGCCAATTTCTCTTTGACACTGGGGAATAAGTCCATATTCGTGTGCGGCAAAAACCGGCTGCCGCCGTATTTATCCATAAAGCTGCTGCTGGCATTCATTTCGAAATAAGTGATCTTTCCGGCTATTTCCTCTATTTCTTGGCGCTTGCTATGGGAAAGCAGAACTTGGCGCGCTCCTTCACCTGAGCTGTTACCCAGGCGCAGCATCTGCTCCCGGGGAAGATCGGGGTAAAGCCCTATGGTAATTGCCGATTCAATAGGTAAATACTGACCGAAGGCACCTGCGGCATAGAATTTGGCAATCTCTTCCCACTGGCAGCCTACGCTTTCCATCAATACTTCAAGGGCGGCGTTTACGGCTCCTTTGGTGCGCATAAGGCTGTTAATATCCTTTTGGCTTATGAATATCTCCTTACCCGTTGCGCTTTCGCCGGCAGGAACGATGGTAAAGCGCTCTCTCCCATCTGTGAAGCGGGCGGCTCGATTAATGAGCCCATTGAGAAAAAGTTCCGCTAAGGAGTCAATCAATCCTGAACCGCAAATTCCCCGTGCCGGGGCATTATCAATGGTTGTATATCGCACATGATGTTCAGAGTCTATGCTGACCTGATCGACTGCCCCTTGTTCAGCTCTGATTCCCCACTCTGTTACTCCTCCTTCCAAGGCCGGGCCGGCTGCTCCTGCACAGCCTACCAGCCATTCCTGATTGCCCAGAATAAATTCTCCGTTGGTTCCGATATCGACCAGGAGTGAAACCTCTTCCTGCTTATGCATACCGCTTACCAGAATCCCCGCCAAGACATCCCCGCCAATATAGCTGCCGATGCTGGGCAAACAATAGATGGGGGCGAGGGGATGGACAGCCAGGCCGATTTCCCCGGCACAAAATATCCCCGCATTATTAACCGCCGGTCTGTAGGGCGCCCGGCAAATTGAACCGGGGTCCAGCCCTAAGCATAAATGAACCATGGTTGTATTAGCTCCGATACATACTCCACTGATTGCTTGCGGTTTCAAGTCGGCTTCCAGGCATGCTTGTTTGATAAGGGCATTGAGTGTATTGACAATCAAGGTTTGCAGCTCTTTCAACCCTTTTTCTTCTCTGGCCGCCATAATGCGGCTGAGTATATCATCGCCAAGCTTAATTTGACCGTTATAGTCCGAAGCTTTAGCTATAATATCCCCATTAACCATGTTGACAAGATAGACAACCACCGTAGTTGTTCCTATATCAATTGCTAATCCGACATGAGCATCGGTGTGATCCCCAGGTTCTGCATCAATTGCTTGGTAGCTTGCAGCTTTGCCATCCTCATTAATATCATTGCCGGCAGCCAGTGTGACTGTAATTACTTCATTATCGTCACGAACAAGCTTTACGAGATGATTCATAAGGGCTAGCGGAATCTCTACAGGGACACCCAGCCTTTGCTGCAAATTTCGGCGGAGAGTGTCAACCATGCCCTTATTGCCTTGCTCATGGCTTTGAAGCATCTTGATGCTTATTTTCCTTGTCAGTGGATCGAGCTCAAAATCATTGACAACTCTCTGGTCCGCCAAAATGACCGGCCGATAATGATTCATGTTCATCCCCCCCTTTTGTCTATTATAAATGGAAAGCCGGAAAACTGTTAAAATAATCAAAATATAAAAGAGGAGTTGCCACCGGCAATTCCCCTTAGAGTTTAGTAACTCTCAATTATTTCCGGAATGATAGGATTCACCAGGCAAAAGCCTAAGTCTGTAGATATTATTCTCGGTGTGAATCTCTACATAGTCCATGGCTTTAATAACATTAGTTATCCGGCTTAAATGAGTCCTTGAGCATTGGCCATCCTGGATGTACAGGAGTTTTCCCCTAGAGCCGATTTCAATATCCTGCAGCCAAACCACACGTCCCCATCTATGAAGGGATGTGGGAACTTTAGGCAGGGTGATATCATAAACGCCCTCAATAATTCCTACATCATTGTTTATGTTCATAACATATCTTCCCTCCTTAAGCATGATTTGGCTTTAGATAATTATTTCACCGGCGACCATCTTAAAACAGGCCAGGGCAGATCCAAGGGCTTAATCGCCCTCTTTTCGCCGACATTCTGTATTTTAGCGTTGCAATACCCTTTATCCTCTAACATCAGCAGCTGCTTGACATCAATATCCATGATCGTCCCGGTATAATCTGTTACCCGGATGGAGGTGATTCGATCCCCTTCCTTGTACGTCCCGACGATGATGTACTTATCATTCTTGATGCATTTTTTGGTCTGAGCATCAATCACAGGCAGCATATCGATGGTTCCTTCGTCTGCAACCAAGGCTACCCCTGAAGCATGAGCATTGCGGCAGCCGTGTTCCTTGATGAACTCCAAGGTGCTCGCTAACCCCATATCCTGCACTGTTGCCGAAGTTTCATCAAGCAGGCGATAACCCATGGTTCTATGCCGATCCTTAATGATTGCGATGACTCTTATCACTATAAACACCTCTTTTAGTTTTTAATCCTGTTTCAAATCAATGGATTATCTCCTCATCCTTCTGTCAGAGCATAATCTACCGCCCCGCTGGCATGAATTAACGTCGTATCCAATAAAGGCACTGTTGAATCTTCTGGTTTGATTAATAAGCCAATTTCCGTACAGCCAAGGACTATTCCCTCGGCACCTTGTTCGACCAAGTCTGCGATGACTCTTTTAAATTGGTTTCTTGAGTCCTGATTAATGATTCCCAGGCATAGTTCCTGATATATTACTTCATTGACGACTACCCTATCTCCTTCTTCCGGCGTCAAAATTTTTATCCCTTGAGCTTCCAGGCGTGATCTGTAAAAGTCCTGTTCCATGGTGTAGCGGGTGCCTAAAAGTCCTATGGTTCTTATGTTATTGGTCAACGCCTGTTGAGCCGTCATATCGGCGATATGCAGCAAGGGAATCTGTATCCCGCCTTGAATCTCATCAGCTACTTTGTGCATGGTGTTTGTGCACAGAACTATGAATGCCGCTCCGGCCGCCTCAAGGCTTCGTGCGGCATTGGCCAGAATCTCCGCAGCCTTTCCCCATTCACCGCTGCTTTGACAAGTCTCAATTTCTGCAAAATCCACACTGTATAAAATACACTGGGCTGAGTGCAATCCGCCCAGTCTCCGTTTAACTTCCTCATTGATAAGCCGATAATATTCGGCAGAGGATTCCCAGCTCATGCCGCCGATCAATCCTATTGTCTTCATTGGTTGCCTCCTCTATAACATAAACCCAATTTGGTTTAGGCCTGCTTAGCGAACAATCAACCTGTACCCACTTGCTGCTTTGGCCTTACAGCAAAGCGTTCTCCAGGGCTTCCTGCAAATTGCCATACCTATATGCAAAACCGGCCTGCTGCATCTGCTTGGGCACAGCCCGTTGTCCGTGCAATAGCATTTCCGCCATCTGACCCAAGGCTATTTTCAAAAGTATTTCCGGAACGGGGAACCATGACGGTTTATTTAAAACCTTGCCCAGAGTTTTACTGAAATCCTTCATTTTGGCCGGATGGGGAGCGACGGCATTAATCGGACCGGATAACTCCGGATGTTCGATAATAAATCTGATCATGCTGATTAAATCCTGGCTATGAATCCAGGAAAGCCATTGCTCTCCCGTGCCCAAAGGACCGCCCAGATAGAATTTAAAGGGCAGGACCATTCTATTCAGAGCGCCTTCATTGCCCAGAACGACGCCAATCCGAGGAGTTACTACCCTTGTCAAAGAGTCTTGGACTTTATAGGCTTCTTCTTCCCATTTTTGGCAGACTTGAGCCAGAAAATCCTTGCCAGGTCCTTCAGACTCCGTGATCTCTTCATCCCCACGGGGGCCATAATAGCCAACTGCCGAGGCGTTGATCAAAACTTCAGGCTGAATCACACCCTCATTAATAGCTGTCACAATGGCACCTGTAGTTCTAAGCCTGCTGGCGATAATCTCCTCCTTTACGGAAGGGGTCCAGCGGCGATTGCCGATGGATTCGCCCGCCAGATTAATCACAGCATCAATTTGCGTCAGGTTTTTAAGCGAAGCCAATGGGAAAATATTATCCCATTCGATTACCCCTGCCCCGCCAGCCAGGGTGCCGGCCATTCTCTGAGCGTTTCGGGTGACAATATAAACCTGATAGCCATTCTCAAGCAACTCCCTGGTCAGATTTCTGCCCACAAAACCTGTTCCGCCAAAGATTAAGACGTTCATAATTCTCATCCTCTATGTAAAAATTAAAGGCTAACATTTTCTGTCAGCCTCATGGTGCTAAATCCGCTTCCCAGCAGATGTTTCATTCCCTATGATGATTATAACCCGGATAACCTGGTTTGGAAATACTTCCAGCTCTTTTGGCCACGACCCCATTTTCAACGGCTTTCCTGGTCAGGGCCTTCCATCGTTGCCGCTTCCCTGACAAAACGTTCATAAGCCATAGCCTTGCCTGTTCTGGTGCGGAAATTCTTGGCGATGAAATGCTCTGCTTTTACCCTATCCTTGCTTATTTCCATGGCTCCGAGGTTCTCCAGCAAATCGGCATCCCATTGGATCTGGAAATCCAGGCCGTCAATTCTCGACGGTGTATGATGGTTTCCCACGATATAACATACCCTGTCGATTTGGGCAGCATTATATCCTATCTCTTCAAGTATCTTTCTGGATACCGGCGGCCCCTCTAATTCCTGGAAACGGGCCTCCATTGAACCGTGCTTTCTTTGCGCTTCGATAGCCCCGATATCGTGAAGTATCGTTACAATGGAGACAAGCTCTCTTTCCTCTTGCGGGTACTCTTCTCCCTCCATAATGCTTTCCGCATTTTGAAGCACCCTTAGGGTATGCTCAATTCCATAGGGGACTTCCCTAAATACTTCTTTCATTTTTTCAATCACTTTTTCTTTATACATCTTTTGCTTCACTTCTCCTGTTTACAGTAATTCAATAGCCGCATTTGCCATCGTGTTATCTCCCTATTTTTTAGTTTGGTAGAGCGCTACCTTGGGGTGGTAGAGGTCCCACGTTCAAATCGTGCACTCCGGATACTAACAAAGTCAGGGAAAGGCGCCAGGATTTACACAAGCATCTATATTTTTTGTTTTATCGTTGATGATTGGCATAATAATCTTCGGCAACAAGCCCGTACATTGAGCAATCACAGATTCCCTGATTGCACCGGTCCCCTTGTTTCAGAGTCCCTTCATACAGCAGCCCGCACTTCTTCATTACCTTCCCTGAGTTAGGATTGCGGGGATCATGTCTGGATTCAATCCTATTGACTTGAACCTCCGCGAAGAAAAAACGCATTAATTCAGCAAGGGCTTCGGAGGTAACTCCCTTGCCCCACCATCGTTTACCGATGCAGTACCCTACATGAACCATGTCAATGCGGTCATCCATTTTGACAATGCTGATGCTGCCGATAGGCTCGGAGCCATTCTCTTTGAGCACAATCGCCCATTGATAAAATTTTTCGTCTTCATATAGGCTGACCCAGTCTTTCAGCACTTCTAAGGAAACTTCCACATTCTCATGGGGAGGCCAGGTCAAATATTTCGTTACTTCCCCATCATTGGCCCAATTCTTAAACATGGCTTCCGCATCAGTTAATTCAAACCTGCGCAAGATCAGCCCCTCAGTTTCCAGTTCTTTGGTTCCCCTATGTCTCATGGTGCAGCCTCCTCCCGCCAATAACCGGCAGATAGCTGGGTTGCCGCTAATCTGCCCCGGCAGTAAATTTCCTCGGTCTGCAGCACACCTTGCGAGGAGCTGCGGAACCGGGTTTGATAACCAAAATCTCCCTCCTGATAGGAGTAGTCAGAGAACAAAGTTCCGGTGCATTCCCCGGCCCATTCCAATAAATGTTTACCCCTGCCCTGCTTCAAAAAACCATAGATCTCCTTTTCGGAAACACCCGCACCAGCCAGGGCATAGCCTACATAATCGCAGGACCAAATCGGTTCACTCCGCTCCTTATAATAGATATATTCCACTCCGCTATAAGGATTAAAGCCGCGGTATGAATCACTAAAAAGGTAATCCCCCCAGGAGAGTTTAAAATCCCAATCATAGATCTGACCCGGACTATAGGGATTATATGCGGAGCTTTTCTTAACATAACACTCGATACGCCCCTTAATGAGAACTTCTATAAGGGCTCCCATGAGCTCAGCCTTAATCACCACAATCACCACCCATGCTATTCCTTAACTGCTGCTTATCGATTTTACCCAAGGGTGTATAAGGCAGTTGCTGGACAAAGACTATCTCTTTGGGCAACTGAAATCGGGCCACCCGGGGGCGCAGCCATGCCAAAAGCTCCTCCTGGGTTAAGCAGGCGCCTTCCTCCCTAACCACAAAACCCTTCAGTCTTTGCCCGAATCTTTCATCGCTGATGCCGATGACCGCCACCTCTTTGATGTGAGGATGATTTCTCAGCACCTGCTCCAGATCGGCGGGATAAACATTTTCTCCGGCCGAAACCACCATGTCGTCTACTCGGCCGCATAAGAAGTAGTAGCCTTGATGATCCCGATAACCTAAATCACCTGTTTCCAGCCACGGCCCGCTTTTATTGCCCATGGACCAGGCGTTCTTAATACAGAATTGGCCCACACTGCCGATGGGGACTTCATGTTTATTATCATCCATTACCTTGAGCCGAACACCTTTGATGATTTTACCGAGAGTATTGGCCGCATAGCTTAAATCCTGGGGGGTAGCGATTATATTTAACCCCGCCTCCGAGGTTCCATACAGATTGTACAGGACATCCCCCAGCTTCTCCGTTGTCTCCCGGGTAAGCTTAGGATTGAGTTCCGCCCCGCCGGAAACAATGCAGGCCAGGGATTGCAAATCTTCCGGATTTTGCTTCAGCATTTTATCAATCATCAAGGGTACGACGGTCACTACTTCAACCTGATGCTTGCGGATCAGCCGACAGGCTTTCACCTGATCAAAGCCCTTTTGAATCACGACCTTTTTCCCCAAGGTGATCAACACCAGTAAAATTGCCAGGCCATAGCCATGATAAAGGGGGGTGGCTATATAAGCGGTCTGATAATGGGTAAGCTTCAACCTGTTGATTAAGGTCAGGAAGGGGTTCAGATAGTTGTAAAGGGAAGGTTGATGAGCCGCTGCCCTGGCCTTTCCCGTTGTCCCGCCTGTCAGTATCACCAGCCTGCCGCTTGAGGAAGGCTGGATTTGCAGATTTTCCGGGAAGCTTTGCTCAGCAAGGTTATTGAGCGCCGGCAAATGCTCATGATAGCTCAAAAGCTTACCTTTTTGATAGACTGAAGCCTCCAGCAAGGGGCTTGCTTCAAAATCGTAGATAACCAGGTTGAAGTCAATTTGCTCTGCTAACTGATTGAATTGACTGCTGCTCATTTCCGCATTGAGCAAATAGATATCCGCACCGGATTGGGCAACAGCGAATAAGGCTTTGATCAAAGAAGTATGGTTCTTGCAGATCAACCCTACCTTATTCCCTCTTTGCAGCTGATACTTCTCCTGCAAAAGCAAAGCGATGCGGCGGGACCGGGCATACAGTTCCCGGTAGGTCAACTCTTCCTTTTCATCGATTAACCCGATCTTTTCACCATATACCTTGGCCGCGAAACTCAATAAAGCCATGATATTTATGCCATGTTTACCGAGAGCGACGGCCAAACTATAGAGCCCCAAGGGGGAAAGCAAGCCTATTTTAAACAAAGTGTAGAGCAATTTAATCATGGCTTCCATCCTATCTGCGCTTTGTTAAATAAGCAGGAGCGGCACATTCCCAGATTCCTCTGCAGACAATCGAGGCAAACTGCCCGGGCAGCAGCCACCAGGGCCGGTATTTGGATCTTTGTGTATAAATTAGCTTGGCGACAATCTTTCCCGCCTGCTTAGGGCTCATGGCCGGCAGTTTTTGATATTCCTTGGTCGGCAGGATCATGGGAGTTCTGACCAAGGGCAGATAGACTGAGGAAGTGGCAATGCCCATCGCATTCAGCTCCGCAGCCGCCGAGCGGAACCAGGTATCAAAGGCCGCTTTTGAGGCCTGATAGGCGGCCCAATGGGGGAGCGGCAGGAGCAGGACATTGATGGTGGATATGTTAATGATCTGTCCCTTATTTTTCTCAAGCAGGGGAATAAGGGAGAGGGCTAATTGCACCGGCGCCAAATAATTGATGGCCATGGTTCTGGTAAAATCATGATAGCGGTCTAAAGAATCCTTAATCCCGCGCTTGATGGATAAACCGGCGTTGTTGACGAACACATCCAAACCAGCGGGCAACTGCTCAATGAAATTCAGCAATTCTTTCACCTGTTCAGGCTCTCTGAGGTCAGCCGGGAAAATGCTTACTGCAGCCTTTTTCTGTTCAATGTTCTGCTTGACCTGGAAGAGCTTGGCCTCTGTTCTGGCCACTAAAATCAAATGACACTCACTATCTGCCAACTGGTAAGCCAGCGCTTCCCCGATGCCGGAACTGGCGCCGGTGATCAGAATTGTCTTGCCCCTAAGCTTGGCCTCCAGCCTGCTTCTGTTGAGCGCCCGAGGGGGGAATAAAACAGCTTCCCATAAACTCTTGGTATGCATAATTACCCCTTTTCCAGGCCTGGGCTATTGAGGAGCGGAAACCAGTTTAACAAGAACGATTTCCGGCCGGCTGCAAAATCGCAAGGGCAAAGTGCTCTCTCCCAAGCCGCCATTAACTATCATATTTGTGGAGCCCGCCGTGAAATGACCATAATCGTATTGAGGAAAAAGCCCTTGACCGGGAGCCACGATGGCCCCGATCAGAGGCAGTCTGACCTGACCGCCATGGGTATGTCCCACCAACACCAACTCAACCCCGGACGCAGCGGCAGGCTTAAAGATATTGGGGGCATGAGCCAATAACAGTTTGGGCTGGGCATCGGCAATGCCATGAAGGGCCTGCTCCAGCTTATCTCTGTGTAAATAGGGATCATCGACCCCCGCTATCCAAAGCTGGGCCTCCCCTTTGGCTAATTTAGCGTTCTTATTGTCTAAAATCTTTACTCCATGCTCTTCTAAGCTGGACTTAATTCTGAAATCGTGCCGCCACTCGTGATTTCCCGGTACAAAGAAAATGGGCTTGGCTGCCAATCCCTGAATCAGAGCTAAGGTGGGCTCCACATCAGGATTATCTTTATCGATAAAATCACCGGTCATCGCCACCATATCAAAGTTCTGGCGATTGATGAGTTCTATAAGCTTATCCTGCCGCTCACCGTACTTTTTGGCATGCAAATCTGTCAAATGAAGAATGGTAAAGCCCTCAAACTCCTGGGGCAAACCATCAATGGCAATCGTATAGTGTTTTACGGCCAGGGAATGGACATTGAAGTACAGGTAAGACAGCAAGCCAATGCCACCGATGATAAATGTTCTGCGGGATAACCCTTTATTCGCTGTTCGCATTTAGACCTTCCCTTCCAATATCCATAACATCACGGCACACGCTTCAGTTTTCCACTCCTTTATTATTTATACCAGCCGCGGATGGCTTCCATACTTCATTACAAAGGATTATCCCCCGTAGAAGCTGGCAATAATCTTAGCCGCCGGAAAAAAAATCGCTTGCCCCAGCAGCGTGCCAATGAGCTTAGCGGCGATCAACAAAATCACCAGGGCTTTCACATCACCGTAAGGCCGGTCTCCTCTTAAGGCTTGATCCGTAATAACAGCGGATTTCGGGTCAATAAATAAGGTCAGCAAAATGGTGGCGAGACCATTAATCATCCCCGAAGAACCTACAGCCGCAATTCTGTACTGTTCAGCAACTAATAGGGCCGAATAGTTCGCGGCAAGAACCCCCACTGTATAAATTCCTGTCACTAAGGAATTTATGATCAGCAACCGCTTGGGGATTTCCCGATATCTAAGCCTTTCCAGCATCGTTTTATTGGGCCGGGTAGCCCTTTTCAGCATACGTTTAACATTGCTTATTTGCAAGGCTTCAATCACTAACAAAGGAACCGATCCGGTTGTCTCCAGCCGTTTCACAGCAACTTCAAAGAGCCGCAGAAAGGTTGGAATCAACAGAATTCCCAACAAGGTTCCTATGGTCGCAGCGAAGATTACCCTGCGGATATCGTCGATAGGGTCAATTCCTGCGGCAAGGCTTTCCCCAATGATCCAGCCGATTAAGGGAGCCTGAAACATATTGGCCGTCCGGGAAACAAGCACAAACAGGTTAAATAAAGAAACCGACAAGGCGAATTGTCCGCTTTTGACTGAGTTGAGCCGGACTGAGTAGGAAAGGGTGTCGATAAGGTGGATAATCAAGGTTAAAATCATCAATTCCAACAAAATAGTTTCCATTAAGCCTTAACCTCCTCCGCACCCTGAAACTTCACTCTGACCTTCGTCCCTTGGGGGCCGGATTGGAGGTCAATCAGAGCATTATGCCGTTCAGCTATACTATAGCATATAGCCATACCGAGGCCGGTCCCATTGAGCTTTGTGGTGAAGAAGGGGGTCCCTACCTTATCTTTTATCTCATTGGGTATGCCTCTCCCTTGATCTTCTACTTCAAGGATAACATTTCCTTGTTGTATATAGGTAGATATGGTGAGCTTGCCTTTGATCGGCATGGCTTCAAGACCATTGCGGACCAGATTCAGGATGAGCTGACACAGCTCCTTTTTATCCAGATATAATTCAGGCAGGGAACCTAAATTAAGCTCGATGCTCTTATCCTCCATCTTGGTATGAACGGACAATATTGGATAGAGATGCTGGATAATGGTGTTTAAATTGATGCGTTTAAAATCGACCACCCTGTCCTGGCTTAAGGATAAGTATTCTGTGATGATTTCATTGGCCCGGTCCAGCTCTTCAATCATCAGCTGGAAAGTCTCTATTTCGTCGGCATACTTGTCTTTTTTAGAAATATACTGCAAATAGCCTCTTACGGTGGTCATGGGATTGCGGATCTCATGGCCGATACCGGCCGCCATCTGACCGATTAGATCAAGACGCTCCAGGCGGGCCATTTCCTTTTCCAAGCACTTCTTCTCCGTAATATCCTGGCTCACCAGCAGGAGGCACATTTCCTTCCCAATCATGATCTTTTCAGCTGAAAAAAGGCACGTTCTTTTTATTCCGGATTTAGTGATCAGCTCGATCTCACGATTCAGTATGGTGCCGTGCTGATTTAAAGTTTCATAGATATGTTCATAATCACTTTGACGAATCAATTCTGAAAGCTCCCCGCTCTGTTTATTAAGCAATTCACTGCGGTCATAGCCTAAAACTTCAATAAAGGTATCGTTGACATCGATGACTCCTTTTCCCTCCATGGATAGTATCATCATCAGCGCGGGGCTTGCTGCAAAGGCAGCCGCTATTAATTGTTCAGAATTCCGGCGGGCGATCTCGGCCTGCTTTCTCTGGATAGCGCTGAATATCACTTCTCCCACTACTTTAATAAGGCGAATATCTTCTTCAGAAAAGGATTGGCCTTGATGGCTGGCTACACCAATAAAGCCGACATTTTCACCAGCTTGGGTTATGGGAATATTAAGGAGCAACTGTGCTTTAAGATTTTGCTCTTTTTCTTCATAGTAAAAACCATCTTTTTCACTTAATTTCCTGTACCACCCCGGTACAGCTTCCACTGTCAATTCCTGAGTTAAAAATGGCGTTATCCCCGGCGGATTCCACTCCATGACCTTTTTATATTTCCTGCCTTCTTCATAAAACTGGTCAACGAAGATACAGTCGACTCTTAAGAACTTGCCGATCTTTTCTAAAGCGCTGGTTATTTCTTCATCAATTTTATCTACCGGACAATTGATAAATCCTGTCGATAGTGTTGTCACAAATCTTTCAAATTCAACGCGATAACTTAAATTATCTTCCACACGCTTCCTGGCTGTTATATCCTGGATTTGTACTATGCTATAAAGAGGAATCCCCATCTCATCCCGTACCAGAGAGACACTGGATAATCCCCATTTTATTTCACCCGTTTTATGCACAAAGCGGTTTTCTAAATGACATGTCGGTATTTCCCCTGAGAGAAGTTTTTGGATCTCCTGGAAACCCAGCCCAATATCTTCTGGATGGACCAGCTTCGAAAATAGCAGTTTAGACAATTCAATCGGGTCATACCCAAAGAACTGGCAAAAATAGGCATTGACTCTTAAAAACTCTCCTTCTAAGGACAATAAGGCCATGCCAATCGCTGCAAAATCAAAGACAATTTCATAATCCTCCGGCAATTTTGTGCACATTGTCGCCTCTCTCCCTCCTTCATAAGAACATTACTTCTAAAATACAACATTTACCATACTTTTGCACTATTTTCCTTATTTTTATTGGTACTTTTTTACCAGTCAGTTGGTCTTTGGACAACAAAAACACCCACAAAGTGCCGCCTTGGCCCTTTATGGGTGTTTTTCTGTTCTGCTGCGCTGAGCATGGTTCAGCCTATTCTTCCGGTAATATAATCTTCGGTCCGCTTATCTTTCGGATTAGAGAATATTTCTGTGGTCTTATCAAATTCGATAAGGTCTCCCATCAGGAAAAAGGCTGTATCATCGGATATCCGGGCGGCCTGTTGCATGGAGTGGGTTACGATGGCGATGGTGTAGTGCTTTTTCAAACTTTCCATCAGTTCTTCGATCTTATAGGTGGCAATAGGGTCCAAAGCGGAGGTCGGCTCATCCATCAAAATGACATCCGGCTGGACTGCCAGACATCTGGCGATACACAAACGCTGCTGCTGCCCTCCGGAGAGGCCGTAAGCATTATCATGAAGCCGGTCTTTTACTTCATCCCATAATGCTGCGTTTCTCAGGCTGGTCTCTGCAATATCCAGCAAAAGTTTCTTATCTTTAATGCCATGAATCCGCGGCCCATAGACCACATTGGCAAAGATGGATTTCGGGAAGGGATTGGGTTTTTGAAAGACCATGCCGACTTTTGTCCGCAATTCCTCCACCCGGACGGATTTATCAAAGATATTCTGCCCTTGATAGATGATTTCTCCGGTGGTTTTAACACTGGGAATATTCTCAATCATTCTGTTCAGGGTTTTAATAAAGGTCGATTTTCCGCACCCGGAAGGACCGATAATCGCGGTGACCTTATTCTTTTTAATCTGCATCTTGATGTTCTTAAGAGCCTGGTCTTCTCCATACCATAGATTCAGCCCCTGAACATCAAAAACAACACTCTCATTCTTACTTATATCTTTCGTCATGAGGTTCCTCCTGTTTAGAAGCGTTGTTGGAACTTGTTCCGGATGATAATCGCTACAGAGTTCATTAAAAATAGGATGACGAGCAGGACAACAATCGTGGCGGCGGCGAGATTCGCATATTCAGGCTTCAGCACGGCATCCAAAGTCCAATAGTAAATTTGGATGGGTAATACGGTGAAATCATCCATGACCGAGGTGGGAATTCTCATAATAAGGGTCGGAATTCCCAGCACCACCAAAGGCGCTGTTTCCCCAATCGCTCTGGACATTGCCAGGATCGTACCGGTCAAAATACCGGGAATGGCCACCGGCAGAACAACTTTTCTCACTGTGGTCCATTTGTCCGCCCCCATGGCATAGGAGGCTTCCCGCAAAAAACTCGGCACAGCCCGGATGGCTTCCTGGGCCGCTACCACCACAATGGGGAGCACCAGCAGAGACATGGTCAGGCCTCCGGCCAAAATGCTTGAGCCCAGATTCATCAATCTTCCGAACACCGTCAAACCCAATAGTCCGAAGATTACGGAAGGCACACTGGCCAGATTGGATATGTTGACATTAATCAAATATTGAAGTCTGCCTTTTTGGGCGTATTCCTCCAGATAGATGGCCGTGGAGACACCCAGGATGATGGTCACAGGTATCACGATCAGCATCATCAGGATGGTCCCGATAATGGCTCCGTAAATCCCTGCCTTTTGAGGAAATATGGAAAGATTGCTGGTCAGAAATTGCCAATCCAGCCAGCCGATACTATCCAGCCCCACCTGATAAAGGAGAACCCCCAGGACAAAAATGGAGAACACTGTGGATAAGGAGAACAGATATTTTAACGCATTGTTTAACCTTATTCTGTTGCTGATGCGCTGACTGTCGATCATGAATTTCGGGCGGTTATTTTGCCCATCCTCTCTTAATTCCGTACTTTCCGCCTGAACAAACTGACTTTTATAACTTGTGCTCATTATCAATACACCTCCCTGTATTTACGGGAAATATATTGAGCAAGCAGGTTGATCCCTAAAGTAAAAATAAACAATATCAGGCCTACTGCGTAAAGACTGTAATAACCCAAGGTTCCGCTTCCGGCATCCCCGCTGGTAAATTCCACAATATAAGCCGTCATGGTCTGCATGGACTGGGTTATATCGAGGGTGAAATTCTTGGAGCTGCCGCTGGCGATGGTCACGATCATGGTCTCGCCGATGGCTCTGGATATGGCCAGGACGATGGACGCCATAATTCCGGAAATCGCTCCGGGTATGATCACCTTGAAGGCAGTCTCCAGCTTGGTCGCGCCTAAACCAAGGGAGCCTTCCCGGATAATCTCCGGCACTGAATTCATAGCATCCTCCGACAAGGAAGCCACCATGGGGATAATCATAATACCCATGACCAGTCCCGGACTTAAGGCGTTTTTAGCCTGCAGGGAAGGAATAATATTCATCAGCAGGGGTGTAACAAAAGAATAAGCAAAAAATCCGTACACGATGGTCGGTATGCCTGCCAGGACTTCCATCATGGGCTTAAGCAGCCTTCTCAACTTGTCTGAAGCAAATTGGCTTAAATAAATTGCCGCCGCCAAACCTACCGGCACGGCAACCAGCATGGCGATGACGGTGGTGATAATAGTACCGCTAATCAGCGGTAAAATCCCAAAAGAAGGGTCTTTTCTTAAGGGTGCTAATTCTGTGCTGAATATTTCTGTCAGGGGAACCGCGCTGAAAAACTTGCTGGCATCCGTAACTAAGATGATGACAATCCCCAGGGTTGTGAGCACGGACAGAGACGCCATGAGCAAAAAGAAATTGGGCATCACCTTATCGGAGATATGCTTCTTCTGGGCTATATTACTGCGAATTTTATCTCTTACTTGAGTATCCTCCATAATTCACCTCTGGCTCTATTCATTATAAAGCACAACAATTCCGGGATGAGAAATCGGCAAACTTCCCACCCCAAAATTGTTGTGACGGCTCACTACTTAAGTGCCTTTAAAGCTGAGGTATATCCCGCATAGGTTGCTTCAGGCAGGGGAGCAAAACCGTTATCGGCAGCGAATTTAGCCGCACCTTCAGGTGATACAATAAATTGGGCGAAATCCAATACCTGAGGCTTTTCTTTAGCATAATTAAGGTTCAGGTAGGTGTAAACCAACCGGGTAAATCCGGCATAATCAAGATCTTCGCCGATAGTCTTCAGACTTGGCTCCACAGGTCCCTTGCCAAAGTCCACTTTAACCGCTGTTAATTTATCGGTGTTCGTCGCATAGTATCCATAGCCGAAGAAGGCAATGGCATTTTTATCTTGAGAAACCAGATCCACCAGAGTGGAATACTCTTGCTGCAGATTTACAGAAGACACTATATCTTTTTTGCCCAGAATGGTTTCATAGAAGAACTCATAGGTTCCATGATTTTCATTAGGTCCGTAGAATTTGATTTCTTCCTTAGGCCATTCAGCGCGAATATCGGACCAAAGCACTTTGTCGTCCCCTTTGACTGCTTTCGAGGTAAACATCTTCACAATTTCATCATCGGTCATTTCTTTTGCCCAGTCATTGTTCTTGTTGATAACGATGGTCAGTCCGTCATAAGCGAGTTTAATTTCCATGACATTGGCGCCCATCTCCAGTCCTTTGGCCTTCAGTTCTTCTACTTCAGAATCTTTGATGGCTCTGGAAGCATCAGCGAAATCCGTTTCACCGGGAATGAATTTTTTGAAACCGGCGCTGGACCCGGCCCGTCCGACCTGTACACTGACACCGGATTGGATATTCGTCATATATTCTTCAGCGATATGGGCCATGAGGGGATAAACCGTACCAGAGCCGTCAATAACCACGTTGCCCTTCAGTTTCTCAACTTGAGCCGGCTCGTTATTGCCTGCCGCCGGTTGATTGGGTTGCTCTTTGGTTTGGCCACAGCCGGCTAAAGAAAAGATCATACCCATTCCTACGATTGCCGCCAGAACTTTCTTCTTAAACATCAATAAATACCCTCCTATTTTTCCAATCGTTCTTTTCCTTTGGAGAGCGCTCTTTGGGCTTTTGCTCTCCCACTTCTGCAAAGGAGCATTTCATGTACGGAAGCTTCTTCTCATTTGCATAGTCCAAGTATAGCAAGCCAATGTTTTTTTGAAGTTAACACTATGTTAAGTTTAAGTTAAGTTTAAAGCCGCTTATTTCAAGGATTCGAAGCCCCTTTTGCATCTTTTGTCATCGTCTTTACAGGCCCATTTTCAGTTCTATAGCTTAAACCGGCTTACCAGAACCTGAAGATGCTGGGCGCATTCATCCAGTATCTCCGAAGCACTGGTAATCATCTGCATGGATGCAGCCTGCTCTTCCATTGATTCTGATACTTTACTGATACCGGCAGAATTCTCTTCCGTCATCTTAACCGACCTGTTAAGCCTTTCTTCAACCTCTGACCGCATTCTATCCATTTCCAAACTGGATTCATTTAAGTCCTGTACCCGCTCCTCGACTGTTTTGATGGCTTTGGCAATTTCCAGATACTTATCTTTGGTGATGTTCACACTTTCCACTTGTTCACTATTGATCTTTACTAATTTCTCCATAGTATGAACAGACTGAGTATTATCCTGCTTCAGGTCGTTGACGATGCTCTCAATAATCCTGGTGGATTCCTTGGACTGCTCGGCAAGCTTTCTGATCTCATCGGCGACTACCGCAAAGCCTCTGCCATGTTGCCCGGCCCTGGCTGCCTCGATTGCGGCGTTTAAAGCCAGCAGGTTGGTCTGCTCGGCAATGCTTGTAATCAGCTGGGTCGCCTTCTCAATTTTTTGCGAGCTTTCCTTGGATTGAATAATGCTTGAATACACCTCATGGTTAGCCGCACTGGATTCCTTGGTAATATTTGATAACACTTCAATGATGATCAGCCCTGAATGGATCAGTTGGTTCATATCCTGGGCCGCTTTGGTCATCTCCTCTAAATTCAAGCCATCTTCCATAATAACCTTGCTCAGTTCGCCGGATTTTACAGAGCTTTCACGAACGGCCTGAGCCTGTTCCAGCGTTCTTTTGCTTATTTCCGCGGCATTCCTGACGACCTGTTCTACCGCCTGAGAAGACTGTTGCGCATTCAACTTAAGCTCCTGAGAGGAAGAAGCCACTTCGCCGGCCGATTTTTCTACTTCCTGAATAATACTTTTTAAATTGCCTCTGATCTTGATGATGGCCCGCTCCAAATCCCCTATCTCATCTTTGCGGGTTATTGCCAAGGCATTGATGCCGGCGCTTTGCAAATCATAGTCGGCAATTTCATGGGTAACTCCGATCACCTCACTGATCCGCTTACTTATGGATTGGGCCAGAATCATTGCTAAAAGAATCGCCGCCACTATAATAAGCACAACCATAACGCCCAGACTTCTTTGCAAATCCGCTATACTTCGATAGGCTTCATCCTCCTCGACTTCGATAACTAAACCTGCCAAGTAATCTCCGATCTTGGCCAGGGACAAAGTGCCGATCACAGGTTTCTCTAAATAGCTTTGATAGGTCGTTGTTCTATTGAAATCAATCTCTTCATTGACGAGGGGTTCGGCGAGGATACTCACTGCCTCAGTTGCCAGAGCATCTTTTAGCGGAATATGTACGGCTGCCTGCTCCTTCATGGTATTAGTAAGCAGTAACCCCTCGGCATTGATTAAGTAGGATTCCCCCGATATGCCCAGCTTATCGATACCATTCTGAACGATCCCGTTGATCTTTTCCTGATTTAAGATAATATTCAGCACGCCGACAGGGGTCTTTTCCTGTGCATTAGTATAGATAGGAGTGGCCAAAACAATGAGATTGTCATCTATAAAGGTGTTCCTGAATATAGGCGACCAGTTCTGTTCTCCCTGCATGGCTTTTTCATTAAAATTCCCGGAGAAGATCACGGGAGCAATATCATTTTTTTGATACGTATTGCTGAAGACGATCTCGCCGTACTTATTCGTAATGACTATATCCGTATAGCCATGGCTTTCTAAAGCGACCTGAAGAAATTCTTTAAAACTATCATTAAGTTCCTCTAATTCGGGTTTCGTATAATTAAAGCTGTTAAGCTTAGCAACTCCTTCGCTTATAACTCTGGCATTGGCTAAAATCCGGGCATCAACTTCCCGGTTATAAAAATAATCATTCATTCTTTCCTTGGCTAAGGTGGCATACAGCTCATTGGCACCGATAACCTGTTCTTTGATTTTGTTGCCGGCATTATTCATAAAAATCAGGCTTAAAATGATGAGGGGAATGAGTACGGTGAGCAGCACCATTAGTATTAATTTGTTGCGAATTTTTAAATTATCTAGTCTGATACTCCCGGTTTTTGACACTATTCTTTTCATGTTGAACCCCCTACACCTAAACTATCCCTGAGTATCCCCTCTTAAATTGATGATTCAGGGTAAGTGTAGCATTGGATTGTATGAGTTTCGTTTCTTCTTTGTAAAGTTTATGTTAACTATTTAGCTTTAATTGGAATAATTGAAATATTGATTTCATATTCTTTAAAATTTACATAATTATTACATTTATAACATGCAAATTTAACAATTTGTGGTTATAGTAATAGCAACAACATCCTTCTTACTTTTTATATAGATGGGGAATCTTCCTCGCACCGCTTAAGTCATTAGCGGTATTTTTTTATCCCTCAAAACATTAAAAAGAGAGCGGATCAGTCCCTTTGCAGGGCATCATCGCTCTCTTTTGGCCTTATTTATAATTCACGGCTATGCCTTAGTCACGAAAATTCGGCCTAATAACGGCTTGGCTATTGATTAAGATCCGATCGTTTACCGGTTTCTACATAAACAACTTCTTCAGCGATATTGGTGCAGTAATCTCCCATACGCTCCAGGAATCTTCCTACAAAAATGAGGTAGGTCGCTTGATTAATCGTTTGGGGAGCTTCCATCATGAAGACAATCAATTCACGGAAGACTTGGGCATAGAGGTGGTCCACTTCATCATCCATAAGAGCCATAGCTTTGGCTGCTTCTGCATCTTCCACTTTGTAGGCTTCGATTCCCTTAATCACCATTTGCTGAACCAAGTCGGCCATCCTCGGCAGATCCACCAAGGGTTTCAATAGTTCCTGACTCCCTGTGCGCAGAGTATGTTTGGCCACATCAACCGATAAATCGCCGATTCTTTCCAGATTGATCGAGATTTTAAAAGCCGCCACGATTTTGCGCAGATCTTTAGCAAAAGGCTGTTGCTGAGCAATCAAAAGCATGCAGGTCTCTTCAATATCTGCCTGAAGTTCATTAATCTCCAAATCCCCGGTAACCACTTGATCAGCCAGTTCCAAATCCTGACCAGCCAAGGATTTCATGGCCGCGTCCACCCGGGAATTTACTTTTTTCCCTAATTCGAATACCTTTTCAGTGAGTTCCTCCAAGGATTTGTCAAACATATGCCGGTTAGCCAATTTATAAAAGCCTCCTTTTTTAAGCCATTGCCTTAAAAACTTATATTCAATCCAGCCCAGCGGTGGATAGTGATCCCATCTTATCATAGTCTGCATTTGAGAAATATATGTATTATAACATATATCTTTACACAAATCTTTACACAAAAACATGACTGCAGCCTACTCTCTGCAGTACCTAAAAATCTCCTTAGAAAGCTTTGGTCTTAGAGTAGTTTACAGCCAAACGGTAGCCAACCCCCCGTACCGATTCAATAATCGGGGAAACTGATTTAAGTTTACTCCTCAGGTTGCTTATATGAACATCCACCGTCCTGGTATCCCCGCTGATGGTATATCCCCAAACTTTCTGCAGGAGGTACTCTCTGCTGAAGACCTGGTTGGGGCGTTTCATAAAGATATGCAGGAGCTCAAATTCCTTGCCCGTCAGGGTGACATGCTCGCCTTTTACCGTGACCATATAGCTCTCCGGCCAGATCTCTAAATCACCCCAGGTAAGGGAAAGAGGGGGCGGCGTTGAATTGCGCTTTTCCTCCCTCAAGCGGGCTTTTATCCGTGCCAATAGTTCCCGGGGACTGAACGGTTTGGTGACATAATCATCAGCGCCCAGTTCCAGGCCGATGACCCGATCAGCCACTTCATCCCGGGCGCTGAGCATAATGATCGGGAGATTTGCCGTCTCCTGGTTCCCGCGGATCTTCTTGCACACTTCCAGTCCATCCAGGCCCGGAAGCATCACATCCAAAAGCACCAGCTCCGGTTTCTCCTTAGTCAACAACTGCAAGGCAGCATTCCCTTCTTCGGCGATCATGACGGTATAGCCCTCACGTTGCAGATTGTAGGTTACAAGCTCTTGAATGATCACATCATCTTCCACGAGCAAAATTTTTACCATAGTATCCTCCCAGACAATCTATTACGTTCGATACAATGGACGCTTCATTCTTACTATTTATCATAATGATTTCTTGTTAAGTCAAGATGAAGCTTAGGTTAAGTTATGGTTAAGAAAACGCTTGTGTCCAGGAGATGAAAAAACATGACCATAAATTTATTCTGTCTTTACGCAATATTAACCATAATTTGATGTTCTGCCGCTAGAATCTAAATTAACGCGGACTATGCAAGCATCGCTTGGAAAGGATTCTTGCCTATGATCAGAAACTCAGGTGTTCATCATGAAAAACTTGCTCAGCTTCTGCAAAGCGGCCATTCCTTATGGGTGCTCTATTTAGATATTGCCAAATTTCATGAAGTCGAATTCAGGCAGGGCTATCGGGTCTGCGCTCAGATTCTGGACCTGGTTTTAACCGAAATGAAACACACCCTTCATGATCAGCGGCCTCTTTTTCACACAGTTCTCCTGGATTATCAAGGAGGGGATGATTTTTTATTCTATTTTGTACCTAACGAAAACACTCCCTGGGGCATTGCCAGGCTTATTCCGGAATTTGTGCCCACCTTAGAGTCACGCATCAACCAACGAATCCAGCGGATCGTCAACGAAACCATTACCCTCCATGCGGGGCTGGTGGAGTGCAAACCCCAACCCGGACGCAGTGTGGATTATCTCTTATACGGCGCCTTGAAAGAGGCCTTTCTGCTCAACAAATCGGAGCCTGATCCTTTATATTTTTCTCATCGGGAAGAGGTTAACCGCCTCCTCGAGGAACCGCAGACCTACCTAAGCTCAGCCTTTCAACCTATTTTGGATGTCGTAAGCGGCGAGTTCTTCGGTTTTGAAGCCTTGGCGCGCCTTAAACCGCCCAGTTCTTTTGCCAGCATCGCCGATCTTTTTCCTTTTGCCGAGAAAATTGGCCAGCTCTATCCTGTCGAAACGATTTGCCGCCGCGCCGCCATCCTTAACTCTTCGCAAATTCTTCGCCCCAAAGAATTGCTGTTCCTTAATGTGGAACCCCAGGTTCTCACCGATCCTGAATTTTCCTCGGGCCAAACCCGCAGACTTCTCGAAACCCAGGGTTTAACTCCCTCCGATGTCGTCTTGGAGATCACCGAGCGCAGCGCCATTGCCAACTACGAAACCTTTCGCGAGGCTTTGGAGCATTACCGGAAACAGGGCTATCTCATTGCCCTGGATGATGTGGGGGCAGGGTATTCTTCCCTTCAGTCCATCGCCGAATTGCATCCTGATTTTCTGAAAATAGACCGTTGTTTAATTCAGGGAATTCATTTGGATCCGATCAAATGGGCACTCTTCGAAACCTTTGTGACTCTCTCACGGCGCATCGGCTGCCGGATTCTCGCTGAAGGAGTGGAAACCCAGGAAGAAATGCGGACGGTTGTCCAGCTGGGAGCTGATTATGTACAAGGTTATTTCATCGCCAGACCTTCCTTTACCCGCCCGGAGCTTAGTGCCCCGGTGGCCCAAATCGTCCAATCACAGCAAAGGCTGAGCTTTAATTCCGAAAAAACCGTTCAACACATTCTTGAGCCCCTGCCCCTGGTAACACCGCAGACCACGGTCAATGCCGTGCAAAACTATTTTGAGGAGCATGCCAAGATTTGGCTGGTTGGGGTTACGGATAAGGGCGAATTGCTGGGGGTCGTCCAGCGTGATAATTTATATTCGGCCTTAGCCACCCCCTTTGGTGTCAGTCTTTATAGCCAGCGGCCGGTCACCAGCCTTATGAATAACAAGCAATTGCTGATCGAAGATACCACACCCATCGAGGTGGCCTCCAGTTTAGCTATGGCGCGTCCTGACGCCCATCTCTATGATGGAATTGTCGTCGTTCAGCAACAGAAGCCCATCGGGATGATTCGTGTGGCCTCCTTAATTAAAGCCATGTCTGATACACAGCTGCAAATCGCTCAAGGCGCCAGTCCCTTAACGGGCCTGCCTGGCAATAGTGCCATTGAGCAGGAAATTAAACGGCGCTTAAACTCCGGCAATGCTTTCGGGATGATTTACGCTGACCTTAATAAATTCAAGGCCTTTAACGACACTTATGGTTTTCAATATGGAGACTCCATTATTAAGCTTCTGGGGAAAATTCTTATGCAGGACTCCCTGAAAGCCGACGATCTGGCTTTCGTTGGTCATGTGGGCGGAGATGATTTTATCATTCTCACCACTCAGAATGTCACCAAAACCCTGGGCGAAACCATTCTGCTCAGTTTCCAGGAACAGCTCTCTGCCCTGCAAGGGGCCCAGGATTTAAGCCTGGCCTTAGCCGGGCTCATCATCTACCCCCATACCGCCTGGACCCCGGCAACGCTGTCTGAGCGCATCGCCGGGGTGAAACGTGAAGCCAAGCAGGCCCATTGCAACTACTTCCTCTTGCGGGAATGAGATCATAAAGAAACAGGCTGTGGAAAACGTATCGTTTCCACAGCCTATTTAGTCTTCGTTAATTCTTGATCAGCTTGCAGCTCAGATTACTTTGCTGCTTTGTCAAATCTTTGGGACACATCCGCCCAGTTGACGAGGTTCCACCAGGTCTCGACCCAGGCCGCCCGTTTATTCTGGTATTTCAGATAATAGGCATGCTCCCAGACATCGACCGTAAGGAGGGGTACCGCTCCCCACTGGGTGAGATTCTGATGCTTTTCGGCTTGCAGAATCTCCAGTTTTTTAAATTCAGGATTCCAGACAAGCACTGCCCAGCCGGAGCCTTCCACAGCCACAGCGGCGGCGGAGAATTGCTTCTTAAAGGCTTCGAAAGAACCAAAGTCCTGGCTGATTCTTTCTCCCAGAGCGCCGGCGGGAGTGCCGCTGCCGTCAGGAGTCATGTTCGTCCAGAACAAGGTGTGCAACAGATGTCCGGAGCCATGGAAGGCCAATTCTCTTTCCCAGTGCTTGACCAGACCGAAATCTCCCTTTTCACGGGCTTCGGCCAGCTTAGCCTCCGCGTTATTTAATCCATCAACATAGCCCTTGTGATGGATATCGTGGTGGAGTCGCACTGTAGCTTCGTCATAATGGGGCTCCAAAGCGTCATAAGCATAGGGTAGTTCCGGTAATTGATATGGCATATTGTTTCCTCCTTAATATTATTTTCCAGTTGACTCTGCTGCTATTATCTTCAACCTCACTGGAAATATCACTGGAAATATTAAATAATAATGCTATACTAGGGGGAAAACTTGTATTATAGTATCCTTATATACAAAACAGCGCACCGATATATTCTTTTATATTCTTGCCCAGGAGCTTTTCTCCTCCTTTGTTCTTCACTAAAGGATGGATTATTGCCAATTTTTTATAGGGACAGCAAGAGAAGTAAAGTATACCAATCAAACCGCTAGGAGGAACACAGCATTGGAAGTAAAACCGCTCAAGAAGCTGAAACTTTACGGGTTCAATAATCTTACCAAAACCCTGAGTTTTAATATGTATGATATATGTTATGCCAAAACGCCGGAACACCGGGATGCGTATATACAATACATTGACGAAGAATACAACGCGCAAAGACTGACCAGCATTGTCACTGAGGTCGCTCGTATCGTGGGGGCCAACATTTTAAATATTGCCAAACAAGATTACGATCCCCAGGGAGCCAGTGTCACCATGCTCATCGCCGAAGAGCATTTAGGCCCGGAGAACCCGGATGATCATCCCTTCGATCCTGTCTATACCGATAAGGAAGAGCCTCTTCCCGATGCGGTGGTTGCTCACTTGGATAAAAGTCATATCACCGTGCACACCTATCCGGAAAGCCATCCCCACGGCGGGATTTCCACCTTCCGGGCGGATATCGATGTTTCCACCTGTGGGCAGATTTCTCCATTGAAGGCACTTAATTTCCTGATCGAAAGCTTCGCCCCGGATATCATCGTCGCCGATTATCGTGTCCGTGGTTTTACCCGGGATGTGGATGGCAAAAAAGTCTTCATTGACCATAAGATCAATTCGATTCAAAACTATGTCGATCGCAAATACCGGGATCTCTATCAGATGATCGATGTTACCGTCTTCCAGGAATATATCTTTCACACCAAGATGATCCTTAAAGACTTCGACCTGGACAATTATCTCTTTGGCACCGCCAAAAAAGAACTTTCCATCAATGACAAACGCAAAATCAAACAACGGCTGAAGAAAGAAATGGCTGAGATCTTCTACGGCAAGAATATGCCGAGAATGTAGAATGATTCATCCTCAACAGCCCCGGCTGCTCAACACCCCGCTCCATCCAGGGAGCGGGGTGTGTTTTTCTGATCATCTCGATTATCATGTTTTCGTTTACAGTGATTGGGTATTCCCATTAGATTGTATGGGATCTGGAAGGCGTTCCAGGTTAATCTTGCCGGCAGCCATGGAGATATCCATATCAATCTTTGTCCTGGCCCCTTCATAATTGGGACTTACCCAATCCTGTGAGCTCAGGATTAAACCGTCTCCGGCAAAATTCGTTTCACTGGCAATGCCGCTCATATTGATCTTTAAACCTACGCCCTCCGGCACGATAAGGTTGAGCTTTGTGGCACCGGTACTGAGATCCAGCTTGGTCCGGCCACCCGTATCACCGAACCTCAGCTCAATATCGCTGGCGCCGGTGCTGATGTCCAGGTCTTCAATCTGCAGCCGGCTGAAGTCCATGGCCCCTTGAACGGCTCCTGCATTGAGCTCCACTTTGGTATAGTGTACTTGATCGGAGAGATTGAGCAGCAGCTTATTCTCGCCGGAATGGGTCCTTTTTTCTGAATTGAACTCCATCTGGGTGGTATCCCCATTGGTTTTATAGTTAAACTCAGGAGGACCGAAATTGGTGCGTCCGTTCCATTCATAAGTTCCTTTAGCCAATTGGCCCGGCTCCGACCGCCCATCGACCCCCTGGACACTCATAGCCACTCCACCTAAGTTCAGGGTGAGCCTGGCTTTCTCTACCTGAGGGTCTAAAGGAGCGGCGAGTTCCAGGGCCTGACCTGAGCCATGAGCACCCGGGAGCCATCGATCCGACACGGGGCTTCCCCAAACCAGGGAATAGCCCACAAGCCCGATCAAAAACGCCACCAGAACAGCGCTGAAAGGAATGCGTTTGTTAAAGAACAAGGCCAGCCCTGCGAAAATCAAAAGCAAAGGCCAAAGATCAAGAACATTGCTCCAAAAGTTCCACGGCAGAAAGCCATACATATTAGCAAAAAAAACAATCCCCAGCAGAATCAAGAATATCCCTTTAAACACGGAGTCCACAGCTCGGCGCATCTTAATCCCTCCTTATGATAATCCCAATACCGATGATGATCAAAATGAGGGGCCACATTTTCCCCCAGGCAAAGAAATGGGGAAACCATTGATCCAGGAGAAAAATGGCTCCCAGAATCATTAAGCCGATTCCTATATACCGTTTTCTCTGGGATGGGTTGGCTGTCCTCAAGTCCTGGGCGAAGCTTTGGGCAGAGCTGCCGATATCCTGAACACTTTCTTTCATCTCATCCACCACCGTTCCGCCCTGGTGATAACCCCCTCCTGCTCTATAGCCCGGATTAACGGGGATCACCGCCCAGGCAATGATATAGAGGAAGAAGCCAACACCTCCCATGAAGAAGGTCAGGAGGACAACCAAACGAATCAAGGTAGAGTCAATATCAAAGTAATCCGCAAGTCCCCCGCAGACTCCACCCACTTTTTTATCTGTTTCTGAGCGGTATAATTTATCTGTCATGCTCATCCCTCCGAGGTTTATTTATCGTTACACCTTTATTACGGAAAGCAATCCCCAATTGTTTCAGCCCGCTCATAAAATCTTTCCTTTATGGGCAGAACATCTTATGAGGATCTTAGGAAAAGAACACGTCCTGTTATGCTACAGGTCTTGCGCTCTCACCAAGATAGGATTAAAATTAGAGTATCACTTATTGCCAGCCGTGCTGCTCTCAGATAAGGAGGCCTCTATGAGAATTAAAGAACCCATGAATACCCTGACTCATTTTATCCCCTTTATTGCCGCCTGGTTTGGGCTCGTTTCCTTAATACTCCTATCCTATGGAAGTCTCTCCAAGATCATTACCATGACCATCTACGGGATAAGCGTCATTGCTTTGTATGGAACCAGTTCACTCTATCATGCCTTGCGGACCACCCCCAAAAAAGAGCTTGCTTTACGCAAAATCGACCATATGATGATCTATGTACTTATTGGCGGTTCCTATACACCCGTCTTTTACTATGGTTTGGACGGAGTCTGGCGTTGGGTCATGCTTATCGCTGTCTGGACCCTGGCTGTGATCGGAATCGTTTTAAAGATATGGTTTATTAATGCGCCACGTTATGTATCCACAGCTTTCTATGTAACCCTGGGTTGGATCGCCTTGGTACCCATCGTGCAGCTGGTTCATAACCTCCCTTTGGGTGCCCTGATCATGATGGTGGCCGGTGGCGTGATGTATACTCTGGGAGCTGTTATCTATGCTGCCAAAATCCTGCGGATACCCCGCCTTCATCTTGGCTTTCACGAAATCTTCCATATCTTTATTGCCGCCGGGACTCTGATCCATTTTCTGATGATCCTGATTTATTTTGTCCCTATGACCAGCTGATCTAAACCAGCTAAGCATAAAAAAAACAAAAATCCCCCTGGATTGACTGATATCTGCTCAATCCAGGGGGATTACTATTTCCGGAATTACCAGGCCTTGCCTATTGGAGACTTGCGGCCAGACGCTTGCCCAGCTCCACGCATTCCAGCAGATTCTCTTCACTGGGGGTCCAAAGACTGCGGACGCCCTCGTCCACAACCTCAAAGCCGGCCTTCTTCAGCTCCTCACTCAGCTGCTTGATCACTTCGCCGCTCCAACCGTAGCTGCCGAAGGGAACTGCTTTCTTATTCTTGAATTTCATGCCTTTAATCTCTTCCAGAATAGCTGCTATGGAAGAGAGATAGCCATTGTTGACCGTTGGTGAGCCTACGGCGATAGCCTTGGAACGGAATACCTGAGCGATCACCTCGGTACTATCGGAACGGGCTGTGTTGTAAAGCTTGACAGTAATCTTAGGGTTGGCCATGCGGATTCCCTGGGCAAGGGATTCCGCCATTTTACGGGTGGAATTCCACATCGTATCATAAAGGATCGTAACCTGATCCTCCTGATACTCGGCAGCCCACTCCAAATATTTATGCACAATCTGCAGAGGATTGTCCCGCCAAATGACCCCGTGGCTGGGGCAAATCATGCTGATAGGCAGCTCCATCTTCACGATCTCCTGGATTTTGGCGGTGACCATTTTGCTGAAAGGAGTCAGGATGTTGGCATAGTATTTGAGAGCTTCGGCATAGAGCTCACCGGTATCCACCAAGTCGTTGTACATATGCTCAGAAGCAAAGTGCTGGCCAAAACCATCATTGCTGAAGAGGATATTATCCCCGGTTAAATAGCAGAACATCGTATCCGGCCAATGGAGCATTCTGGCTTCAATAAAAATAAGTTCCCGGCTGCCAATATTCAGCCGATCCCCGGTCTTGACCTCAACGAAATTCCAATCCTGATGATAGCTCCCCTGGAGAATCTTCTTGCCGTTGGCAGTGCAATAAATCGGCGTATTCGGGATCTCCTCCAGAAGGAAAGGCAGAGCCCCGCTGTGATCCACTTCATTGTGGTTCATGACAATATAATCAATCTCGTTTAAGTCGATTTCCTGCTTAAGCTTAGCGATGAACTCACGTCCGAAGGGCTCCCAAACCGTATCGATCAATACAGTTTTCTCATCACGAATGAGATAAGAGTTATAGGAGGATCCCCGCTGTGTGGAGTATTCTTCCCCATGGAAATTACGGAGCTCCCAGTCAATTTTTCCCACATATGTAATGGTGTCGTTGATTTTAAAGGACATACAAAACTCCCCTTTCTCTTATTTGCAATTACTGTAATATAGTTTGTCCGCAAATGCAAGTTTTTCGACAGAAAAGACCGATCCTTCCTCAAGTAAAGATCGGTCTTGATCGGGCTTCCCATTCATCATTTTTTTCAAGGATTGGTGAAGAAAACCAGCCCCATAGTAAAGGAAAAGACTAAGAAGAGTACCTGCAGCCCCACCAGCAACCTGGCTGTAATGGATTCCGGAAACACAGAGCTCCCTGTGGTGGCAAAGTTGGTAATGCTGAAATAAAGAAAGGTCAGCAATTCTTCAATCGGCTCATCTTCGACCTCCGCCGAAAAGCTGCTGTAGTCCAAACGGTAAAGCCAGGTATAGACTGCGGCAAAATAGAGTAGCTGGACGGTAATGGCACCGGCAATAGGCCAGTATACATCCATCAAATGCCCATCTGCTAAAATAAGAACAGAATAAATATAAGCTGATAGTCCTGCCGTAACAATACCCGTATAGACCACGCTGCCAATCTTGCCTGCTACGGCCTTATCCTCTTCTTCCCTTTGCCTTATTCCTCTGAATATCGAAGTGAACAAATAATAGGCCACAGTTCCTGTCATCGCCGGAACCAACAGCCATACATTTGCGTGTGCCGCTCTCTTGGCCTCAAACCGCTCTTCTTCTTCCTGGGGAGGAATCGGCGCAGTCCGTTTAATATGACCAAGAAAGCTGGGTCTTGGATAATTTGAAAGATAAGAATCTGCATAAGATGAGTAATCTGTTATAGATCCATACACCAACCATCCGCCCTTCCTCTCTCTGCTCTATATGGTATTATATTCCTCAAGCAGGGCTGGGTTACCATTTCCTTATTTTTGTACTGGTTTCACGCTTTCAAAATTCCTCAGTTCGGAAACGGTGACAAAACGATAGCCCTGCTCCCTCAGCCGGTCAATGATCGGACCTAAGGCCCGGATGGTTTGCTCCCGCTTCTCTCCCCCGTCATGAAGCAAAATGATCCCTCCCGGAAAGCTGTTGTTGACTACATTTTGAACGATTTGGGCCGGCCCCGGATTCACCCAATCCCTGCTGTCGATACTCCAAAGAGTTAAAATATGCCCTTGCTCCTTAACCCCCGCCAAAACTGCGTTGGAAATAACTCCTCCCGGCGGTCGGTAAAAGGCCGTGCGCTCCTGAAGCACTTCCTGCAAAACCTCATCGGTACGAATCAGCTCTTGAACAAATTTGCTGGGGGTGTAAGTATGAGAATAGCCATGATTGCCAATCTCATGTCCCTCCTGGCGGGCCCGCAGCAATAAATCCGGATTATTCTTCGCACTTTCTCCCAAGACGAAGAAGGTGGCTTTGACATTCTTTTCTTTGAGCACATCGAGTATATATCCCGTATAAAGAGGATCAGGCCCGTCATCAAAGGTCAGGGCCATCACTTTTTCTTCTGTATGAACTAAATAATAGGTTCCCGGATGCTTCGTAATAGCCGGAAAAGCCAAGTCCGTATAACGGATACCGATTCCCAGCAGCACCAGCCCCAGAACCATCATACTCAAACGCAACCCTTTGCGGCTAAAGATAATGATCCGCAAATCCATCCCTCCTCTTAGCCCGATGTTTAAACATATGCATTTATGCCTGTTCCAAACACAATTCTCTAAACAAAAAAAGATATCGACAAGGAAGAGTCTCCTTGTCGATATCTGAAATCAGCATAGTATCAACTATGGCTTTGAAATTATGCTCTGCCGGTTGTCTGAAGCTACTGGCGGGGGGCCCACAGCATCACCGTCACTCCCACCAGGCAAATCGCGGCCCCGATCCAATCGTATGTATCCGGCATCTTCTTGTCCACACCCCATCCCCATAAGACGGCAAGGATGATGAAAACCCCTCCATAGGCGGCATAAACCCTGCCAAAGCTGGGGAATTTCTGCAGGGTGGGGATAATTCCGTAGAATACCAAAATAATGGCTCCAATCACGCCGTACCAATAGGGCCTTGCTTCTCTCAGCCAAAGCCAGACCAGATAACCGCCGCCAATCTCAGCTAACCCGGCCAGAATAAATAAAATCGCTGCCTGAACCATAGGCATTAACCCTTATAAGTATGCCAGTGGATTTTTTCCTTTAGGAGCTCATCCTCTGAAGGCCCTTGCCGTGTTTCTGCAGGATAGCCTAAAGCTACGATAGATTCCACTTGAAGATGGTCAGGAATGTCCAAAAGCTTTTTCACATACGCGCCGGCCGGAGTGCCGTCCTGATAATTCCGTTCCCTAATCTGAACCCAGCAGGAGCCCAACCCCAAATCCTGAGCCTGCAGCTGGAGAATGATGGTGGCGATGGACGTATCCTCAACCCACACATCGCTTTTTTGAGGGTCCGCGCAGACGACAATCCCCAGTGCAGCACCCTTGAGCGGCTGGGCTCCGACTTTAGCCAGGGAAAGCTTGGCCAGGACTTCCTGATCCTCCACCAGGATAAATTCCCAAGCTCTGGTATTGCGCGAGGTCGGGGAGAGCAAAGCAGCGCGAATCAATTGTTCCACTTTTTCCTTCTCAATGGGGGTATCCGCGTACTTGCGAATGCTCCGGCGCTTTTGTAAAAGCTCTTTCATATCCATAGTGATCATTCCTCTCTTGCTTTTGCTTGCCTAGTGCATAGTATTACAGGTGGAGATTACTCCACCTGTAGCTTTATTATAGCACAATTAGCCTAGGCTTACTAAAATTCTCAGAATGCTTATACCTAGCCCAGATTGGAGGCATCCATAAGATGCAGCATCTTTAAGCCCATCTCCAGCTCAAGGCGATTTTTACTATCTTCCAAATCCAATTGGCCCACTTCCTTGATCCTCTCCAAGCGATAGAGGATGGTTTTATAGTGGATGAACAGTTCTTTGGCAGCCCTGCTGGCATTTCCGTTGCATTCCAGAAATACTTCCAGAGTTTTCAGGAGCTCAGCTTCATTGTCCTTATCATATCTGAGAATCTTCAGCAGAGCCTTAGGAATGAATTCTTCCAGGGAGTTCCGCTCGGCAAATTTACAGAGAATACGGAACACCCCTAACTCCGAAAAAGCCACAATGGAGCTCTCATTGTTGATCATGCCGCCATAGCTCAAAGCATCCAAGGCTTCTTTATAACTGCGGGGTATTTCCTCCGCGCCGTGAGCTAAATCGCCGATGCCCACTTCCACGATCAGCTTCTTCATCCGCTTCTTGACCTGCTCCTGGGCCTGCTTGGCAATCTTTTTGATTTTCTCCAGAGAATTCTCCTGAGGATTAGCGGCAACCGGCCAAAGCAGCACAATAATATCCACTTTATTGCCGATAATGAAGTCCCGGGTGCGGGTTTTTATGACTCCCGAAATGGTTGAGGTAATTTCCGATTTAATGCTTTGCAAAGCCATTTTTTGCTGGGTGCGATGCTCTACATGATAAGCGTCAAGATTCTTTAAATCAAAAAGAACCACATAGTAGGGACGATTGAGATCCCACTCCATGAGATTAATGCGCTCCTGGGCATTGGTTGAGCTCAATTCCCCGGAAAGGATGTGCTCAATCAGATCATTCTTGAATTTATACTCCACTTCTTTAACCGCAAAACGCTTCACCATATCCAAGGTGGTCACCGTAGCGGCCTGTTCAATACTAATAAAATCCATCTCTACAATAGGTTTATTCAACTCCACTATGGTTAAATATCCCTTGAGCTGATTGAAAGCCTGAATAGGAACGACGACCTGGGGAATACAGCGTCCGTCAAGATCAGGGTAGCATACGGATTGCCGGTAATAGGAAAATTTGTCGTTCAGGTTCTCCCTTAAGGCGAATTCCTCAGGTTCCTCAAACCGCTCTATTTGAGGATTGGTGCTCTGCAGGCATTTAAAATTCTTATCATAGACCACCACCGGATTGCCGACCAGCTCTTCCAGGGTTTGGCAGATGACCGCTAAGCCCTCACATTGCAAAGCTAAGGTTGTAAAACGCTCCTGAACATCTTTATAATACTTGAGCTTCACTACCTGGGAGTTAAAGAGCTGCTCCATCACCGGATACATAATATCCACAAAACGGACACTGCCATCCACTTCAATCACGGGCAGCCCATACTCATTGGCCGCCTCAATAATTTCAGGCGGAATATCGTTGACAAATCGCCGTACTTTGATAGCCAGGGCTGAGACCTCTTTAGTGGCCATTTTATGAATAAATTCCCGATAGTCCATCCCTTCACCCGGACCTGAGTATAAGCTGGTGAGCAGAAGCTCCCCTCCCGATAACCAGTTGACAATATCCGGCGCTTCGATGATGGTAACACCTTTGACTATATTATCAAGCTTCTGATAACCTGCAACCACTTGAGAGGTCTTCAGAGGTCCCACCTTCAGCAGATCTTTGACTGTAATCTCCAATGTTACCACCTCTTGCACCGTATTATTTCCGGGCAGATGCTCTGAGCAGCTTCCCGCTTAAAGCTTAATATCCCGATTGCAATCCTTAGTGTAAATATAGGTAAAGGGAGTGCGTCCCACCCCATAGCATGCTTGGGGAACATAGGGGCCAAACCAAATGAAGTCTTCCTTCTTCACCGGAATCCACCGTTCATCAATGAGATAGACCCCTTCACCTTCCAACAGATAAAGTCCATGCTCCTGAACATGGGTCTCAATAAAAGGATGGCATCCTCCCGGCAAAAAGCTTAAGACATGGAAGTTGACATCAAAGCCTAAATCCGTAGGCAGCAAATCCTTAATCCGCACATTCTCCATGCCGTCATAGGGCGCATAGGGCATATCATTGAGACGGCCCACCACAATCCGCGCCGCATGTCCCTCCACAGGACGGTAACGCTGTTTATAAAGAAGCAGCTTCCAGGATGCATCCCCGGCATTGCGAAGTTCCACTCCCAGGGAAGCGGGAGCGAAAACATAACCGCTTTCATCGATGCTGTACTCCTGCCCTTCCACCAAGACCTTGCCCTGGCCGCTCAGGCAGTAGACAAAGGTCTCGATTCCCTCTTCCTGAAAGGGCTTCACGGTGCCGCCGCCAGGCAGCACCTCCACAGTATACATGGCGAACTGTGGGCCATAATGGGGGGAGGCAATAATACTGACATGACATTGCTCAAGATTAGGAAGAACATTTTTCACCCGTCCCTCAGGAGGAATCAAGGCATATCTTCCATGTTGGACTACAGCTCGTGTGGATAACAGATCATTAGGATAACCCATTTTAACTTCTCCCTTCTATTTTAGCATAAAAACTTTGCCAATTGAGATTATATTCTTAATGTTCGCCATAAAGTCAAGTTCCCCTTTATCCTAAGATGACAAAAACGCACACTTTATAGTCCAGTTATCTTGCCCTTATTTCCTAAAAAAGATGAGAAAATCCCCTTAATTCCCGATCTTTATTTATCCAAAAGTGATAAAGAAGAAGGGAGCGTGAGACGATCCCTGCCCGGACCGCCTCACGCTCTGCCCTATCTTATCTTTTCTTATCTTTTCCTAATCCCTATACTTCAACCACGCACATAATTTCCACTGCGGCTCCACCGGGGAGTTGGTTGGTGCCCAAAGCCATGCGGGTGTGTCGTCCTCTCTCCCCAAAACAGGTGAGCAGAAGTTCAGACGCCCCATTCATCACTAAAGGCTGCTGGGTAAAATGTTCCGCACTGCGCACATAACCGATGACCTGAACAAATTGCTTAATCAAGCTCAAATCCCCCAGATGCTCCTTCAAAGCTGCCAAACAATTGGTCATGGCAATTCTGGCTGCTTCCTGCCCCTGCTCAACGGAAAAATCCTCGCCGACTTTGCCCAAGAACACATACTCCCCTTGGCGTTTCGGGGTATGACCGCAGACATAAAGCAAATTTCCCGTGGGAATGACTCGTGCATAATACCCATCCGGTTCCGAAGGAACGGGTAATTCCAAACCATACCTTAGCAGCAAAGTCTCTTCAATCTCCAGCATGAAGCCTCCACTCCTTCAACTTATACCTGTACCGCCGTATCCAGCAGCACATGATACAGCACATTAACACCGTCGGCACAGTCTTCGCTGCTGCTCCACTCGGCAGGATTATGACTGATCCCATCCTTGGAACGAATGAAAATCATACCGATAGGGCAAATATTCACCATTTGCATAGCATCGTGGCCCGCACCGCTGGGAAGACAGAAATACTGCAAGCCGATTTTTTTGCACGCTTCTTTAGCCGCGATTTGGAATTCCTTGGAACAAGGAGCCGGCGGAATCCGTTGCAGAAGTTCGGTCTCCAACTGAACTCCTCTTTCCTGGCAGATCCTGGCCAGGTCCTTGAATATGGCCGCCTCCACTTGATCACTGACCTCCTGGGAGGTATCCCGCAGGTCCAGAGTAAATTCCACACGGCCAGGAATAATATTAATTCCTCCTGGAAAAACATTGAGCCGGCCAACCGTTGCTACCGTGCTTCCTGTCTTTTTAGCTTCCCCCTCGATGACCTGAATCATTTCCGCCGCCGCCACTAAAGCATCCTGGCGGAGATTCATGGGAGTGGCGCCGGCATGCCCTGCTTCCCCTTTAACAATAAGTTTCATCCATAGCTCGTTGACAATTCCCGTCACGATCCCCACGGAAAGATTATTGCATTCCAAGACCTTGCCCTGCTCAATATGGAGCTCGATAAAAGCCTTAAGTTCTTCCGGAGAGCGAACGGCGTCCTTGATTTTATTGGGGTCATAGCCCTGATTGCGCATAGCTTCGGCCACAGTAATGCCGTTTCTGTCTTTGATCTCTAAATCTTTTTCGGTAAGGTCACCAATCACGCCGCGGCTTCCGAACATACTAAAGCTAAACCGGGAGCCCTCTTCATCATTGAAAGCGTAGACTTCAATGGGGTGTTCAGTGCTGATTCCCTGCTCATTAAAAGACTGCAGCACTTCGATGGCTCCGATGATGCCAAGTCCGCCATCATAGATTCCGCCATCACAGACCGTATCAATATGAGAACCTGTGAGCACCACCGGTGCCTTGGAATTCCGTCCTTCCCGACGGCCAATCAGATTTCCCACCGCATCTTCCCTGACGATCAATCCGGCTTCCTGCATATAGGATATGACTAGATCTTTAGCAGCCCGATCTTCAGGAGTAAATGCATGCCGTGTCACTCCGCCTGATTCTCTATAGCCTATTTTCCCCAACTCCCGTAAGCGCCGATCAACCCGTTCACTATTAATCATAATGCCACCTCTTCACACTGCTGATAAACATTGAATTATCTTAATATTCTTATCCCTATTTTTTATTAATTTGCACTTATTGTCTTTGGCAACTTTGGATAATTATCTTGCGGTATTTCTATCCTTTTACTGTTCACCCTTGGCCAATTCAGGGCGGACACTTCCTGAAGCCTTATTGCACCCGGATAGGGAAAACCCGGCTTAAAACATCATCTTCTTAGCCAAATCCGCTGAAATTTGCTGAAGAAAGCTCCGCTTATAACCCTCAAGTGCCGGAAATTACGGCCTTCCGAGGCCCAAAGCTCCTTGTTTTAGTCTGATTGGATAAACACTGGGTCACTAGATTGTCTCGAAATGATAAAGCCAAATGAAAATATTCAGTATATTCTTAATGTAAATTGGCCAATTAAACAAACCCTATGGTACCTTGCACATCGTTAAGATTACAGTTAGGGGGCATGAACGTGTTTAATCTCGTCATTAAAAACGGTAAGGTTGTGACTGCGGACAAAATTATTGAAGCCAGCTTAGGGATCAATAATGGCAAAATCGCCGCAATCATCGAGGCTGGAACAGAGATCCAAGCCGAAAAAGTCATCGATGCCAAAGGCAATTATGTCTTTCCGGGAGCCATCGATACTCATGCGCATTTAAACGATCCTGGTTATCTCTGGAGAGAAGATTACGCTCACGGTACAGCAGCTGCAGGAGTCGGAGGATTTACCACCATCATCGACATGCCGTTGCAAAACGAACCGGCCATGACCGATGGCCAAATTCTCGATAAAAAGCTGGAAGGTGTTTCTCCCAATGCCTATGTAGATTTTTGTTTCTGGGGCGGGTTAGTCGATTATAACCTTAATCAGCTCAAAGAATTGGACGAAAAAGGCTGCGTCGCCTTTAAATCCTTCATCGGGCCTGTCTCCCCGGATTATGTATCCCTCACCATCGGCCAGGCCAAAGAGGCCATGGAAATTTGCAAAGAGTTCGACGGCCGGGCAGGCTTCCACTGCGAAGATTATTCCCTGATCAAATGGGAAGAAGCAAGAGCCAAACGCAAAGACACCAACGATTGGCAGGATTTCCTGGACTCCCGTCCCGTGATTGCCGAACTGATCGCCACCCAAAATATTATCGATTTAGCCAAAGAAGTGGGAGCTAAGGTGCATATCTGTCATGTCAGTCATCCCCGTGTGGCGGAAATCATCCGCCAGGCCCAAAACGAGGGTGTGGATGTCACCGCTGAGACCTGCGGCCATTACCTCACCTTTACGGATCAGGATGTCGTCAAAAACGGCAGTCTTTTCAAATGCGCTCCCCCTTTGCGTGATGCCGCAGCCGTGGAAGGCATGTGGGAATACGTCAGCAACGGAACTCTGTCGGCTATTGCTTCCGACCACTCTCCCTGCGAGCTTAGTGAGAAAAGTGAAGAAAAGCACGGGGTCTTCGGAGCCTGGGGCGGAATCAGCGGCATCCAGAACGTTATGCAGGTGGTCTTCAGCGAAGGGGTCGTTAAGAGAGGCTATTGCCCTACCCTGCTGGCCCGCTCTTTAAGCGAAGGCCCGGCCAAAGCTTTCGGCATCTTCGGCAAAAAAGGTGCCATCCAAGTAGGCTTTGACGCCGATCTCGTGATCCTGGACCCGGAAAAAGAATGGGAGATCACACCCGAATCCCTGTACTATGTCAATCCCATATCAGCCTTTGTGGGCTTAAAGGGCAAGGGACTCCCTGTCTGCACTCTCGTCCGCGGCGAAGTCGTCGCCCAGGACGGACAATTAGTCGGACAAAAAGGCCATGGCCAATACGTAAGAAAAATCAAGTAAGGGCACAATGATTAAAAAGAATAAAAAGGAGGTTCAACCATGAGTCATTATGATCTAATCCTGCGCAACGGAAACGTGGTTTGTCCGGATGGTGTCAGAAAAGCAGACATTGCCGTCAGTGATGGTAAAATTGTGCTCATAGCTGAAGAAATCCCCGGAGATGCCAAGGAAATCATCGATGCCGCCGGAAAGCATATTTTCCCCGGTATCACCGATGGCCATGTCCACTTTAATGATCCCGGCAGAACAGAGTGGGAGACCATTACCACAGGGTCCAGCGCTTTAGCGGCCGGCGGCGGAGTTGCCTACTTTGATATGCCCCTCAACTGCAGTCCCTGCACTCTGGACGCCGTGAACTTTAACAACAAACTAGCCGTAGCCCAGAAAGATTCCTTGGTCGATTACGGTTTCTGGGGAGGGTTGACCTCTGCCAATTTAGATAAATTGGATGAACTGGCCGAGTGCGGAGTCATTGGCTTTAAGGCTTTCGCCTGCCACAGCGGTATCGATGAGTTTCCAAGAATGGATGATTATACGGCTTTAGTCGGTATGGAGAAATTAGCCAAACTGGGCCTGCCCCTTATGGTTCACTGTGAAAACGCTGAGATCACCAAGGAACTTACCGAATTATCCTTAGCCAACAATCGTACCGGCGTACGGGATTATTTCGCCGCCCGCCCCCCCATTACGGAAATCGAAAACGTTTCCCGGATGATTACCTTCGCTGAGGAAACCGGATGCAAATTGATTATCGCCCATATCAGCACTGCCAAAGCCGTGGAGCTTGTAGCCCAAGCCAGAGCAAGAGGTGTGGATGTCTACTGTGAAACCATCGGTCATTATTTATACCTCACCGGTGACGATGTCGAGCGTTTAGGTACGGTAGCCAAATGCTCTCCTCCCATTCGCGATGGGGAAAACCAGCTTCAGATGTGGGGCCGGCTCTTTAATGACAACATCGCTTTCGTTTCTTCCGACCACTCCCCCTGTGATCCCAAGCTGAAAAACGGTGAATTCATGCGTGTCTGGGGCGGCATCTCCGCTTGCCAGACCACCTTGCAAGGCTTGCTCACCCATGCTTACCATGACCGGAAATTCCCCTTGGTTAAGATCGCTCAGTTAACTGCCCAGCATGTCAACGAAATCTTCAAGATCAAGGACAAAGGTCAAATCGCCCTGGGCTATGATGCTGATTTTGCCTTGGTCGATCTGGATCATGAATTTACCCTGCAGGCAGAAGATCTCTTCTACAAACATAAGGTGAGCCCTTATGTGGGAGACCGTTTCCGCGGCTCTGTCAGCCAAACCATTCTCAGAGGAACCACGATCTATAAGGACGGAAAAATTGTTTCCCAACCCATCGGTAAACATTTAAGACCCCATCAATAATCAAAGCCTGAACCTGTAAAGGCAAAACCAAAAGAAGGAAGTGAAGGCGATGTCCTTAAACACTGACAATCATGCCGATGTGCATATTGAACACGCTCCCGGTGTAGAAGAAACCCTTTATCCTAAAAAAGCCAAAGACCGCACCATGGGACCCATCCCCTACATGTTTATGTGGATCGGCGATGGGGTCAACCTGGGTAATATGACCCTCGGCGGCAGCATGATTATTGCCGGAGTGGCTACCTTAAACATCTTCCAAACCTTTGCCGCAGCCATCATAGCCATCGGCATCATTTCCCTTGTTTTTACTTTGAACGACAGGCTGGGCTATCGGACCGGTATTCCTTATGTTATGCAGCTGCGCATGTCCTTCGGTGAGAAAGGTTCCGTTATCTCCTCTCTCTTGCGCGGTATCCCAGCCATCGTCTGGTACGGATTCCAAAGCTGGGTCGGTGGTACTGCTCTGAATGAAATTCTTAAAGTCTTTACCGGCGGGGCCTTTGACAACATTGCTATTTGCTTTGTCGTCCTGCAGCTGGTGCAGATTGTCCTTTCCATGTATGGCTTCCATGCTATCAAATGGGTAGAAACTCTGATCTCAGTCGTCCTCATGGTCGCCTTTGTCTATGTATTCGTTCTTCTGCTCACCAATTACAGTGATGTGATCGCTCAAAAATGGGTCTATACTAAAGGCACTTGGGGCCTCGAATTCTGGGCTTTCATTATGGTCTTAATGGGCAACTACGCCGCCATCTTCCTCAGCGCGGCCGATTACTCCCGTGAGCTCAAGCCGGGGTATGGCGATGTAAAACGCGGCTTCTTCTACTTCTCCCCCATCGTCATCGCCTATGGTGCAGTCATTGTCATCGGTGCCATGCTTGCTTCCGCTACCGGCAACTCCAACCCGGTTAAAGCCTTGGCTATTGTTTTCAACAATGACTTTGTCACCGTCTTTGTCTCCGCCTTTATCGTCATGGGTGCTATTGCGGTCAACATGGTGGCCAACATTATTGCCCCAACCTATGTCATTCAATTGCTCACGAAAATCAAATACAAGCCGGCCGTTGTCATCACTGGTCTCCTTGGCCTTTGCTCCTTCCCTTGGGTACTGGTCCAAGACTCTTCATCCGCAGGTCTGGCCATGTTCATTCTTATCTACTCTGCTTTCTTAGGACCCATCGTCGCCATCATTTTAGTTGAATACTATATTCTAAGAAAACAAAAAGTGAATGTAGTAGACCTTTACAGGGCGGACGGTCCTTTCGCAGGCTATAATCCGGCGGCCATCACAGCTATGCTCATCGGTGCCGCAGCAGCCTTCACCCTGGTCGACCTGGCTTGGATCATCGGTCTCGTCGTCGGCGGTCTATCCTACTACCTTCTCACCAAATACGCGTTTAAAGGCTCCAAGTTCAAGGAAGGCACTATTTTTGAAAATAAATAATCCAGTCGGCTTCTTAACTTGAATTTATTGAAAACTGCTTCCGGCACCATGGCCGGAAGCAGTTTTTTTTACACTGTCGGACTCTGATGCCCCATTACGGCATCATTGCTGAATGAAAATTATGTTGCCTTATATCCCCTCAAAACATCAGGCCAACCAACGTAAAGCAGCCAACATAAGGCAGCCAGGCGACCGCTTTCGCCCAAGACAACAAGTGGGCTAATCGTGTCGATCTGGCACCAGCCAAGCCTTCTTGGCACTGCTTATCGCCCTGTAGTAGTACAGTTGGCCAAAACTGTTGAGGTTTTAAGTTCTACCAGTGACCCCTTTATTTCGACTATTGAAAGGAAAGTTATAGACTGGGCAGAGGATATAAAGCATAATAGTATCAAATAATGAAACCGAGTTTTATATTACGAAACAACTCGCACTAACTTCTTACTGCCAGGCGGTTACCCAAACCGCGTTTTCAATATCCATTTTGTGAAACGACGTTTTACAATACAAAACAAGGAGGAGTATTTATGGCCTTATGGGGAAACGAGACAAATGACACCCGCTTGACTGAATCTTTGGCGGCCGGTCGGGTAAGAATGACTGGAGCCCAATTCCTGGCTGCTTTCTTAGCGAAGAAGGGGGTTTCCCAAATCTATGGCATTCCTGGTGCGGCTATTCTGCCTTTCTACGATGCCGTTCGTGAACTCAATATGGAATCCTATAATGTCCGCCATGAACAGGCAGCCATCTTTATGGCTGATGGCTATTCACGGGCCACAGGAAAGGTAGGCGTGTGCGCCGCCACCTCCGGACCGGGCGCCACTAACTTTTTAACAGGTTTATACAGTGCTTACAGCGATTCCGTCCCTCTGCTGGCCCTGACCGGCCAGGTCCCCACTTCCCTGATCGGCAAAGATTCTTTCCAGGAGGCCCCTATGGTTGAAATGGCCCGCCCAGTGACCAAGGCCGCTTACCTGGTGGAGAAAGCGGCGGACCTTCCCCGGATTCTCAAGGAAGGATGGGAGTTGGCCACCACAGGAAAAAAAGGCCCCATCTTGCTGGATCTCCCTTTGGATGTCCAAAAGGGCCTTGTGGAAGTGGATTGGAGTGAATTCGATTTTAGCCCACCCCAGCCCCCCAGGCAGGAGATTGCCCGAGATACATTGAATACAATATTGTCCATGCTCTATGAAGCCAAAACTCCCACCCTGCTGGCGGGCGGCGGCATTGTTCAGGGCAACGCAGCGGAACTGCTGCGGGAAACAGCCGAGCTTCTCCAGATTCCCGTAGTATCCTCCTTAATGGGTAAGGATGCCTTTCCTAATGATCATCCCCTCTATGGAGGGTTGGTGGGCACTATGTGTCAAACTCCCCTGGGCAACAAAACCATCCTGGAGTCCGACCTTATTATCAATTTGGGAGGCCGCTTCGATGGCCGGGGGACAGGAGACAGCCAACGGTTCCGGTCGGGACGAAAAGTCGTCCATGTGAATCTGGATAATAGAGAGCTTTCCCGCCATATCTCTACCGAACTTGCCGTAGCAGCGGATATAAGGGACTTCCTGGAACACTTCCTCGCCTTTCTGCGGGATAAGGGTTTCATTCCTACCCCTCAGGCCCGGCAACGAATTCTCGACTTACAAGAGGAGCGCATCCGCTTGGCCCGCCGCACGAAGTTCGACACCCTTCCCCTCAAGCCCCAGCAAGCCATTGCTGAGGTACGGGAGGCCATGGCCCGGGATGGAATTCTCACCTTGGATTGCGGCATCAGCCAGATCTGGGCTACCCAGCTTTTTGAAGCCTATGTTCCCCGCTCCTTCCTGATTACCGGCCGGGCGGGAACCATGGGATGGGGATTGGGAGCTGCACTGGGAGCCAAGCTTGCATATCCTAACCGGCAAGTGGTTAATCTTCTAGGGGATGCCAGTCTTGGCATGTCTTTGCAGGAACTGGCTACGGCCGCCAAACACAATATTCCCGTGGTGGTGGTGGTCCTCAACAACTCCTTATTCGGACTGATCCGTCAGCAGCAAAATCTGCTCTTTGAGCAGCGCTGTATTTCCACCGATCTTGAGTATGAAAACCATGTGCAAGGTCATTCCCGCGGCCTGGATTTCGTGGCCGCAGCACGGGGAATAGGAGTAGAAGCGGAATTAGTCGACGGACCGGATCAAATTCAGGGAGCTCTGGCGCGTGCTTTCAGCCAAAACCGCCCTTACTTGATTGAGGTTCTCGTGGATCCTCTGGCCCAATGTTCCGTTTCCCTTGACGGAACACTCACCGGTGTCTTGGAACTTGAATGAAGACGATGAATATGTTGGGAGGAATTCTACATGCATGTAAAAAAAGACCAACTTGTTGCCAACTTATCCTTTCTCTTTAATGACCTGCCGATGATGGAGCGCTTCCAGGCGGTCAAAGCGGCCGGACTTAAACGGGTGGAGTTTATGTTCCCTTACGATTTGGACCTTGCCCAGCTCAAACAGGAATTGGCGGCCCACCAATTAGAGATGGTTCTCTTTAACCTCCCTGCCGGAGACTGGGGAGCCGGTGAGCGGGGTATCGCCCTTGATCCCAGCCGTCAAGAGGAGTTTAAAGCGGGAGTAGAGAAAGCTGTCGCCCTGGCTCAAGCTCTTCATGTCAAACAGATCAATTGCCTGGTGGGGAAAGTCCGTGAGGATCAATCCCCGGCGGAACAGCGGGCTACCCTGATCGCCAATATCCGCTATGCCGCCGAGCAGCTGCAGCAAATTGGCGTCAAGCTGCTCCTCGAGCCCCTGAATCGCTTTGATGCCCCGGGATTCTATCTTAATACCACCGGAGATGTTCTGAAGGTCATTGCCGAAGCTGACCATGAGAATGTTTTCCTCCAATATGATACCTATCACGCCGCCCGGGAAGGAGAGGATCTCTTACAGATCCTGCGGGAAAAGCTGCCCCATATCGCTCATATTCAAGTAGCCGATAACCCCGGACGTCATCAGCCGGGTACGGGGGAGATCGATTACCACGCTTTCTTTAAGACCTTGGCGGAAGTCGGCTATTCCTATGCCGTCTCTATGGAATATGTTCCTCAGCCGGATACGGTGGCTTCGTTGGAGTGGATTAAGGCATTTGAATAGGGGCCTGCAAGCAAGGTCTCTGGGCAGGATCTCCAGGATTTTGCTTACAGCGGTCGCTCCATAAGCTGCGCGGACAAAACTAACGCTCAAGCCCTCCGCTCCGAA
>VSSQ01000060.1_pt1 | contig 169247 bp, 172 predicted proteins | sample 4763081 | NCBI WGS metagenome assembly VSSQ01 (sample SAMN12137344, study PRJNA551015) | bioreactor metagenome | isolation source: SDC9 anaerobic chlorinated ethene degrading culture | place: USA: Knoxville, Tennesee | collected 2015-01-01 | reverse complement strand
CTTCTATCCGGCTACCCGCAGGTATCCTGCATACAACGCGAAAGAACAGGGGAAAGTACACCTCTTCCAACGAGCTGCATTTTATTTCACTCATCATTATCCAGCAGCAGGATAATCAAACCTAACATATAATACAGACAAACAAATACAAAACATATCCCCGTATCACCATGAAAAAAATCATCCTGCTCGCGCTCCTGCTCCTCCTCATCGCCTCTTCCGGCTGGTATCTGTTTATCTTCAGTTCAAATCCCCAGATATATCCGGATAATACCTATACGGACTCCCTCTCCGCAGAATACATCTTCCCCTTCAAAGACACCTCAATAACACTCTCCATCTCCGTTCCCGCATCCATCTATCATGGGGCGAAAGATACCGGGTCTAAATACCTCCCTTACACAAAAATAACCACTCGCAAGTATTATGCAGATTTCACCAACGATCCCCTTCAGGAAGATATGTATGCACAGATCCTCACACAAACGGAAACCGTGAAACAAACCCTGGACTTGACCGAAGATGAATATCTGGAGTTACTCTCGACCTTTGTCCAAAGCATACATTACAATACAAAAGCCGAGTACCGCTACCCTGTAGAGACCATTATCGACAAATATGGTGATTGTGATGACAAAAGTATTCTGTTAGCCGGGTTATTGATCCGTGCCGGCTATGATGCGGTCCTCCTTATCTTCGACGAGGAAAGCCATGCAGCAGTTGGGATCAAGACCTCTGACATGACAGCCTATCCAGACAGTGGAGGATATGCAGTCATCGAAACAACCGATTATAGTTATATCACTGACAGATCATTTCAATTCGAAGATGGATCCTCACTCTCCAGCACACCCGCAGTCGTCAGTGTCGGGAGTGGTGCAAAAACCTACACTTCCGGCAGTCAAATAACCTTCATCCTGAATTACCGGGATAAAGCAGCCTACCAGATCGATCAGTTATCACTGGAAGGTGCTGAAAAGACCGAAAATCTCGATGAAATGCAAGGCGCACTCATGGAATATGAGATCCGTCTTTCTTCACTTGAATCCTTAATGAAAGCGAAAATATCTGCATATAATGCCTATGTTGAATTGGCAGACTCGATTTTATCCCGGCAGAAAACGCTGAACAAAGATCTTCACGCAGACAAAATAACCTATGATGCGTACTCTTCAGAATGGGAAACGCTCAATGCATCCTATACTGAGTATTTGAACAAGGTTGATGATGCTTATCAGGAGTACACTGACTATCACACTCAGTATCAGACACTCTATTCCGAGTATCAGAAATACTACTCAAAATATACCGCTGCTTACACTGATTACAGCAGTAAGATTGGTGAACAGAACCGACATATAGACATCTACAATCTTATCATCTCAGAGCCGTATAATCGGGAGTATGTATATCAGACCGTTTTGCATGCTCCGGTTCTCTGACCGGCTATGCAAATCACTTCGAAACCTGTAAGCAGACAGTGATCGAAGTCTAATCTTTTTTTTTGAAAAAAGAATCGTCTGATTCATACGGCTGAATGTGCCGCCTTTACGAATGCTTTTGTTTTCTCAGCATTCCTGACATCATTTTTCTTCACACCTGTGTGAACATCTACTGCATAGGGGTGAACCCGATCAATAGCCGCGGCTACATTATCCGGAGTAAGACCGCCGGCCAGTATCACGGGTATTTTCACTGATTCCACGATCTTTGCACTGATGGTCCAGTCGTGAGTGAGTCCGGTTCCGCCGAGCCGGTCAGGGGTTCGCGTATCCAGAATTATCGCATCAGCGTAGGCTGCTGCCTGTTTTGCCGCCACTAAGGCTGACATATCTATCACATGGACTGCCTTCAGGATCCGAATATACGGCAGCGTCTCCCGGATGATTGCAATATCCTCCCGAGTGATCGTGTTCTGGATCTGGAGCGTGGTACATCCGGACCGCTGAACGATATCGATAATTGAGCGGGCATCCTGCAGATGGGTTACCGCGACCGGCTCAATGAATGGGGGTAGGGTCCTTACCATCTCCGCCGCTTCTTCTGGACTCACGGCATCCTGGGTCACGTGAGTTATCCCCATCAGAAAACCAACTGCATCTGTTTCGGCGTCAACGGCACATTTCAGATCGGCAAAACTTCCGGTTCCGCAGATCTTACATTTCATCGCCGACCTCTATATCATAGACAGCATGCCAGCTGGCCGGTGAATATGAGCGAAGGAACCGTTCGGTGATGTGTGCTTTTGGAAATGCACGCAGGATATCTTCGGTATGTTCTCCCTCTTTTTCGACAAGTGCGTAGAGATGGATAACTGCGCCTTTCGCCGCAAGGTCTGCGGCTCCTGCTAAAAAACCATAGGCTGCGAATGGCAGATTCATAATTATCCGATCGAATTTCATCGGTTCCAGCATACGTGGGAGATTCATTGCATCTCCGAGAACGGGGATCACGTTTTGCAGACGGTTGAGCCGGATGTTTTTCTGAAGGAAATAAACTGCAGATGGGTTTATGTCATTTGCAACGACAAGCTTCGCCTTTCCGCTCAGCATCACCGGAAACGGTCCGACACCGGCAAACATATCAAGAACTTTCTCTCCTTCCTTCATGGATGAAAGAATTCTCTGGCGTTCATTCGAGAGTCTTGCCGAAAAGTACGCTGCGGTCAGATCGATGATCATTCTTCTGCCGTATTCATGGTAGAGTGTTTCGGTCGTATTTTTTCCGGCAAGCACTTTGAATGTTTTTGTTCTGAACTCCCCTTCGACGGGTGATGTGGCAAAAAGTACTGTGTGGGTCGAAGGTCGCGCTGCCAGAATTTTTTCAGCTTCGGCCGGGTCATCTTCCTGAAGAATGACCACTCCTCCGATCTGTTCGTGCCGAGGCAGTTCTTCATGAGCGCGTGCCGGGGAAAACCCGGCCTGCATCCCGGTTTCTTCCAGAACTGGAATAAAGAGATATCCTTCCTGGACATACGGTTTCAGACTCCGGTCAGCTTTTCCTTCGGCGATCAGTTTTCTGCGTGCTTCCTCTCCTTCGCGGACCGGGATCTGCAGACACCACTGTTGTACTTTTTCACTCATTTTTTGCGGTCTCTATTATTTTACGCAGATCTTCTGCGGCTCTCCTGATGTCAGGGGCGCTTACCACAGCTGAAATGACGCATATTCCATCCAGACCTGCCCGTATGACTTCAGTGACATTTTTCTGGCTGATGCCCCCGATTCCGACAACGGGGATCTCTTTTGGCACTGCCTTTCTTACTGCGGAGATGCAGGCCGCTCCGCATCCTTCCCCTGCGTCCGGTTTTGAGCCGGTCGGAAAAACCGGACTCACGGCCACATAATCCGCGCCGTCTAAAACGCCTTTTACTGCTTCTTCGACGGAACCAACAGAGATGCCGATGATGAAATCATCTGGAACAAGGAGTCTTGCGGTCTTCACAGGGAGGTCTCTTTGTCCCAGGTGAACGCCGTCCGCTTTTGATGCGAGGGCGATGTCGATTCGGTCGTTTACGATGAAAAGGGCTTTGTCTTTTGTGATCTCCCGGATCTTTTCCGCTTCGGATAAGAGATCAGCCGCGTCCATCTTCTTATCGCGGAGCTGGATGACATCCGCTCCTCCTTCAACAGCGAGCTTTGCTATCTCTGCATGGGAATAGCCGTTTGAGAGTTCTTCGTTGGTTACCACATAGAGATCATATTTCATGAATACTCTGAAATTTTTGCTGATTTGAGGAACTGTTCTTTTGTGAGCGATGCCGCTGCGTCAAAAAATGCCGGCTTAAACGATCCGGGTCCTTTTGCAGTTTTTGCCGCTTCTTCGCCGGCGATGCCAAGAGCGGTCATAGCGGCGATACAGCCGTCTGCGGGATCGGATACTGCCGCACAGGCGCCGCAGACGGCGCTTGCCATACAGCCGGTCCCCGATATCTTTCCCATCATCGGCACGCCGTTTATCACTCCGACGACACGTTTTCCGTCACTGATGATATCCTCCGCTCCGCTTATGACGACCGTACATCCGTACTCTTCTGCATACCTGCGTGCGATCTCCTTTGGGTCGCCCGATGTGCTGCCGGAGTCAACACCTCGAACCGTTGCCGAGACGCCGGCAAGCGTGCTGATCTCTCCTGCATTTCCTTTGACGACCGCGATAGGAAATTCGTTCATAAACCTCTCCGCGGTTTGTGTGCGGTATGGGGTTGCCCCTGCTCCTACAGGATCAAGAACGATCGGAATACCGCAGTTCTTCGCTTCATTTGCTGCGGTAAGCATTCCTTCGATCTGTTTTTCATCCAGTGTTCCGATATTCAGCACGAGAACGCCCGCTATTTTTACCATATCCACTACATCTTTTGGTGCGTGCGACATCACCGGGGACGCCCCGAAACATATTGTCATATTTGCGCAGTCATTTACTGTGACGTAATTGGTGATTTGATGCACAAGGGGATTTCTCTCCCTGACAAGGTCCAGAATGTGAGCGTATCTCTGCATATGCCAGAATATTATTTGCCTGTCTGACAGAAAAATGTATTAGTCCCTTCTGAACTATTGTATACTTATGGATGAGTATCTTGCAAAGATCCGTTCCGGGGATCTGAAACTTTACGCGCTGGAGAAGAGTATGCCGGCAGATGATGCCGTCTCTCTTCGCCGTAAATATATCGAAGAGGAGACTGGTGCGGATCTTTCCGCTGTCGGGACCTATACGATACCTATTGATCGGGTAGTGACCCGAAACATCGAAAATATGATCGGGTGTGTGCAGATCCCGCTGGGAGTTGCGGGACCTTTGGCGGTCAAGGGGGAGTATGCCAAAGGAAATTACTGGCTGCCGCTTGCGACGACAGAGGGAGCTTTGGTCGCTTCGATCAACAGAGGGTGCGGCGCCATCACCAAAGCCGGCGGTGCCGAGGTACGTATTCTCAGGGACGGTATGACCCGTGCGCCTGTGTTTGCAGCCAGGAGCGTTGCCCACGCAGCCGAGGTTGCCAGATGGGCTGAAGACAATCTCCTTCTTTTGAAGGTCGCCGCCGAGGAGACCACAAATCACGGCGAACTGATAGGACTTACTACGTATACGGCAGGCACAAGCGTCTTTATCCGTTTTGAGTTCGACACAAAGGATGCGATGGGAATGAACATGGCGACCATCGCCTCGGAAGCCGCGGCCCATCTGATCGAGGAGGAGACGAAGGCGAAACTTATTGCCGTTTCCGGCAACATGTGCTGCGACAAAAAACCCTCTGCGATAAATTGTATCGAAGGCCGGGGTAAAACTGTTTCAGCTGGGGTCTTCCTCTCCGATGAGCTTGTATCCACGGTTTTCAAGACCAACTCGGCTACGCTTGCGGAGGTCAATACCCGCAAAAATCTTACAGGCTCCGCCCGTGCAGCTTCCCTGGGGTTCAATGCTCAGGCTGCGAACGTGATCGCCGCCATGTTCATCGCATGCGGCCAGGATCCTGCCCACGTTGTTGAGGGAAGCAACACGATCACGACCGTGGATATGGCAGAAGGCGGAGTTTATGTCTCCGTTACTCTTCCTTCTCTTCAGGTAGGTACGGTCGGCGGAGGAACCGGGATCACTACCCAGAATGCAAATCTTACGATGCTGGGCGTTTCCGGAGGGGCGGAAAATCCGGGGGACAATGCAAAAGCATTTGCCGAGATCATAGCTGCCGGTGTTCTGGCGGGCGAGTTGTCCCTTCTCGGGGCACTTGGAGCCCAGCATCTTGGAAAAGCACACAGAGAACTTGGCAGAGGAGAAAAATAATTTTTTCTCGTTCTCTCTTTTTCATTCACATCATCTGTTTTTCTGCGCCGGTCACGGGTATTTTCTCAACTCTTCATCCCTTCTCTGATTGGACATCTCCGGGATTTTTTGTTTTTTGATCTGGATTTTGTGCAGGGAAAACTGACGATTGCCGCATATGTGTTGAAAAATGATATCATAATTCAGCATATATCTTGCAATATCCTGGGTCTTTGCTCTGTCCAGAAGATTGATGTTGTTACCGTGCTAATGATTAGCACACATGTTTGGAAAACATATCCGTATGGAACGGGTCATCGACCGGAATTCCGGTCGTGCCGTTATTGTACCATTGGATCACGGCATTTCGATGGGGCCGATCACCGGGCTCACCGATATGCGTGATACCATAAACAAGATCTCGATAGGAGGAGCAACGGCCGTCCTCATGCACAAAGGCATGGTCCCCTACGGTCATCGGACTTCCGGAAAAGATATCGGCCTCATCGTTCACCTTTCCGCCGGGACTGGTCTTGGAACTGACCCTAACTCAAAGGTGATCGTCACCACCGTTGAAGAGGCGATCACACTTGGAGCGGACGCCGTTTCAATTCACATCAATCTGGGAGCCGATACCGAACCGGAGATGATCTGCAATGCAGGAGAGATCTCCCGCAAATGCCAGCAGTGGGGCATGCCGCTTCTTGCTATGGTCTACCCGCGCGGTAAAAACATCAAAGACTCCTTTGATGTGGATGCCCTCAAAACCTGTGCCAGGGTCGCTGCAGAACTTGGCGCCGACCTCGTGAAAACCAGTTACACAGGCGATATCGACACGTTCCGCGAAGTGGTCCGCGGAGCTCAGATCCCGGTCGTCATCGCCGGCGGTCCGAAGATGGGATCTGATATGGAGATGCTTCAGATGGTCCGCGACTCTCTCGATGCAGGAGGAAAAGGGGTCTCGATTGGAAGAAACATCTTCCAGCACAATGACATCGTCGGTATCACCTCTGCCGTCTCCGATATCGTTTTGCGGGACTTCTCCGTCGAAGAAGCAGCAAAACACCTTGTCCGGTGAGCTCAATGACCGTTCAACTCCCTCCAATCCTGGTTCGCGCCGACCACCTGCCGACCTATGACGAACGAAAAGCTGTCGCAGCGTCAGCTCTTGAGTCGGGGTATACCCATATTATTCTAAGACCCGAAGACGAGGCTCTGTGTCATCTCGGCAGATATACTGCAATACTGGCCGACGGCAAAAACCTCATGTATTTCGGGGAACGCATCGGCGTTCTCCTGAATCTGACCGGCGCCGAGGAGATGGAGGAAGCGTACAGCCTGAAAAATTCCGTTCCAAATCTTATCATCTCCCCCGAAAACTGGAAGGTCATCCCGCTTGAAAATCTCATATCCCGGTTCCAGACCTCTCAGACCAATGTATATATCTGTGTAAAAACGCCGGAAGAAGCCCGTCTTGCTTTCCAAACCATGGAGGTCGGCTGCGACGGGATCGTCATCACTCCGGACGGTCCTGCCGACCTCGCCGCATTTTCCGGAATCAGAACTGCTGAATATCCAATAGTCGGGCTGGAGACAGCTGTGATCACGAAGATCTCTACCCTTTCCTTAGGGGACCGGGTTTGTATCGACACATGCTCGCTTCTGGAGAGGGGAGAAGGCATGCTCATCGGCTCTCAGTCCTCCTGCCTCTTCCTTGTCTGCTCGGAAAGTTTTGAGAGCGAGTACGTCAGCGCCCGGCCGTTCCGGGTGAACGCCGGCGCGGTCCACTCGTACATCCTCTGTCCCGACGGTACGACAAAATACCTCTCTGAGATAACCAGCGGGAATGAACTGCTTACCCGCATGCCTGACGGAAGTCTGCGAAGCGTGAATGTCGGCAGAGTTAAAATCGAGATCCGCCCCATGCTCTACATCGAGGTAAATGCCGGAGGAAAGACCTACTCCGTCGTCCTGCAGAATGCCGAGACTATACGCCTTGGAACCCCCGAGGGGGCCGTATCCGTTTCTGATCTCTCGATCGGAGATCAGGTCTGGGTCAGACTTGAAAGCGGAGGCCGCCACTTCGGACATACGATGGCGGAGACTATCTGCGAAAAATGACGGTAAATTGTGCCGTAATCGTCGCGAAAGACGAGGGGGAAGCGCGGACCCTCGCAAAAGAAGCGGTCCGGAAGGGAGCGCAGGCGCTGGAATTCCGGCTTGATTCCTTCCCGGTCATTCCAGACGATCTCTCCTTTTTTGCATGCGGTGTTCCGTCAATTGCGACGTTCAGGTCCCCCCTCGACGAGGAACGAAAGGAGATCTTTCTTCGTGCTCTCGCGTCGGGCGCGACATACATCGACATAGAATCGGACTCGGTTCTGCGTGATCAGTTTCCAAAAGAGCAGGTCATTTGTTCATACCACGACTTTGAGAAAACGCCCTCTGCTGATAAGATCCTCGAAATCTTCCAAGATCTTCAATCCTTCGGGATCCCCAAAGCCGCATTCATGGTGAGGGGCCCGGCGGATCTGCTTTCCGTCTGGAATGCCGCATCCGTTCTTAGAGAAAGAGGATCTCCGTTTATTCTCATCGGCATGGGGGCCGCAGGCGAGATCACCCGTCTCAGATCATCGGATCTGGGTTCCATGCTCAATTACTGCGCGTTAAGGCCGGAACTTGCCTCTGCTCCCGGCCAGATCACTCTGGAAGAAGCGGCAAGACTTGGCATCGATCCTGTTGTCACAGCTGTGACCGGCTGGCCCCTTACGCATACCTCTTCGCCTGATATCCACAACGCCGCTTTCAAAGCTGCGAAAATTTCCGGCAGATATGTGAAGATCCCGTCGGCTCCGGAGGAGCTGGACCTTATCCCGGATGTTATCAGAAACTACCGGATCACCGGTATGAACGTGACCATTCCGCATAAAGAAGCGGTCATCTCTTTCCTGAAAAGGATCGATCCTCTCGCGAACTCCGCCGGAGCAGTGAATACGATCCGAAACTCACCTACTGGCCTCGAGGGATATAATACCGACATTCTGGGTATCGCCGCAACGCTTGCTTTGGTGGACGCGGACCCAAACGGCGCCGAGGTGCTCATCATCGGTGCCGGCGGGGCGGCAAAGGCTGCCGCCGCGTATCTGAACGCTGCCGGAGCCCGCATTTCGATCGCCAACCGGACCCATGCACGGGCGGAAACACTTGCCAAAACGTTTGGCGCACGTGCGGTAAAAATAGAGGAACTCGGGCCGGCATACACGATCATTCTGAATGCGACCCCTGCAGGCATGAGCGGATTTGAGGACCGCTCACCTGTTCCGGATAGTATCTTCACGAAGGATGCCGTAGTAATGGATATGATCTATGATCCGGAGATGACCCCCCTCCTTGCTGCTGCAAAAACCGCCGGTGTTCGTGCCTGCGTCAATGGAAAAACCATGCTTATCGAACAGGCTGCCGCTTCATTCACCCTCTGGACCGGGGTCATACCCGATCGTGATGTGATGAGAACAGCATTCGAAGAGAGGGCCGCATGATCGGTCACGGCGTGTCCTACGGGGCGCTTTCGGTGATCAACGCGATATCGACAGGAAAAGGAGCGGCGTTCGGGATCGATCTCAAAACCGAGGCGGCCGTCCAGCTCATCCCGGAAAAACAGTTTTCTGTTGAGATCGACGGCCACCCGGTCGAAAATACGGAACTCGCCCGTTTTTCCGTTGAGGAGATCCTCGATCTCTATCCAGAATCTGGGATGAACGGTGCGGTGATCAGGACTACCTCGAATATTCCCATATCCCAGGGCCTGAAAAGCAGCAGTTCCGCAGCGAATGCTATAATCTCGGCCGCCGCAGGGGCTCTCGGTGTGGATATCGATCCGCTCGAGATCGGCCGGATCGGGGCCGCCGCCGCCATCAGGGCCGGCGTCAGTATAACCGGTGCGTTTGATGATGCCTGCGCCTGTCAGCTCGGCGGTCTTGTATTCACCGACAATGTAAAACGCGAACTTCTGCTCCGCCGCCCGATGCCGGAAGGCTATGCGGCCGTGATCCACATCCCGCCGTTCCAGATCAGGAAAACCGCGTTTCCCAGTGAGAAGATGCGTGAAATGCGGGATATGGTCTCAGCCGCTTACGATATGGCGGTCGAAGGAGATATCTTTTCAGCGATGTATGTGAATGGAAGATGTACCAGCGAGGCGATCGGCATGACGCCGGAAATTGCGGACAAAGCTCTCTCCTGCGGGGCCGCCGCCGCCGGACTTTCCGGTACGGGGCCTGCCACCGGGATACTTGTGCCTGAGGGCAGGTTAGACGAATTTCTCGATCGGTTCGGCCGGGAGGATATCCTCCTCGCGGGCATCAGGAACGGGGTGTAGAATGAAACTTATCGTATCCCGTTCCCAAATCTCGGGTCGTGTCCATGCTCCCCCCTCCAAAAGTCACACGCACAGGGCTTTTCTCCTTGCGGCTCTTGCAAAGGGCGAGTCTGTTGTCTTCTCTCCGCTTCTGGGCGAGGACACTCTTGCTACGCTCGCCGCGGTCAAAGCGCTCGGGGCACATGTATGCGAAGAAGAGGGCGGAATCACGATCCGGGGCGGCGATCTGCATGCGCCGCTTCCGAAAGGAACGGTGATAAACTGCAAAAATTCCGGCACATCCATTCGGATGCTTGCAGGCCTAGCATCCCGTCTTGAGGGACCCACCACATTCACCGGCGACTCCTCTCTCTGCTCCCGCCCGATGAAACCGCTGCTTGACGCTCTTTCAGAGCTCAAAGCCGGGGTAACTTCCGAAAACGGCTGTGCTCCTTTTACCATAACAGGCCCCGTAAAGGGCGGCGACGTGCATATTCGCGGAGATGTGAGTTCCCAGTTTATCTCGGCCCTCCTGATCTCGGCTCCGCTTGGCAAATCTGACACAAGGATCCATCTGACAACGCCCCTCACGTCAAAACCCTACGTGGACATGACGATCTCCGCCATGAAAAAGCACGGCGTATCGGTCGAGACGATCGATGACGGGTATCTTGTCCGTTTCGGTCAGGTGTATTCTCCGGTGGATGTTCAGGTTGGCGGCGACTACTCGTCAGCCGCATTTCTGTTTGCGGCGGCAGCACTCGCCGGCGAGATCACCGTTTCCGGACTCGACCCGGCTGACCCTCAGGGGGATAAGGTGGTGATTTCCATCCTTGAAACATTCGGGGCCGCGGTAGTTCGTGAAGGCGAAAACGTTACGATCAAAAAAGCGGATTTGAAGGCTGCAGACATAGATCTTGCGGATGCTCCGGATCTGTTCCCCATTATTGCCGTACTTGCGTCGCAGGCAAAAGGCACCAGCAGATTATACGGAGCCGCCCATCTGAGATTCAAGGAAAGCGACCGGATCATGTCCACCGTTCTTTTCCTCAGGTCGATGGGTGCAGATATCAGCGAGACTGAGGACGGATGCATTGTTACAGGACCTTCCCGGCTTTCCGGGGCAAATGTTACTACATTTGGCGACCACCGTATAATGATGGCATCCGCGGTCGCCGGGCTTATCGCAAACGGTGAGACCACGATCGATGATCCCGGCTGCTGCGCAGTATCCTATCCGGGTTTTGTGAAAGATATGCAGAAACTCGGTGCTGATATGAGGGAAGAATGAATCGAATCGGAGAATCAATAACGCTTACGTTGTTTGGGGCGAGTCACGACAGTCGTATCGGCTGTGTGATAGACGGGATCCCTGTCGGATATCCCGTAAACGTAGAGAGTATCGCTGCAGATCTCGAGCTGAGAAAACCATCCGCCGGCATCGGGACTCCCCGTGTGGAGGCGGACGTTCCGGCGATCTCCGGTATCGTGGATGGAATCACTACGGGCTGTCCGGTCGTGATCACCTTTTCAAACAGCAATACCCGGAGTTCGGATTATGAACAGCTCCGCCGCGTTCCCCGTCCGGGTCATGCAGATTATCCGGCGGTCTCGAAATTCGGTCCGGCTCATGACATCCGTGGCGGCGGAATGTTTTCCGGCAGAATGACGACTCCCCTCGTTGCGGCAGGCGCTCTGCTTCGGGATCTGATCGGCAGCGCCGGTATCTCCGTCGGCTCGTATGTTACCCGCATAGGAAGCGTCGTCGATATGAATGTTTATGATGTCGCAGACATCATGAAGAGATCGCGGACCAATCCGCTTCGTGCGATGTCTTCGGCCATCGAGGACCGGATGAGAGCCGAGATCCTCTCAGCGAAATCGGAGGGAGACAGTGTCGGCGGGATCGTCCGGTGCTTCGCGACAGGTCTTCCGGCGGGTCTTGGCGAGCCGTTTTTTGACACGCTCGACGGCGAGATCTCCAAAGCGATTTTCGCCATTCCCGGCGTGAAAGCCATCGGATTTGGCGAGGGGTTTGCCGCCGCCGGTCTTCGCGGATCCGAAAACAACGATGCCTACCGTATTCAGGGAGATTCTGTTTTCACGCTGACAAATCATGCGGGGGGCGTGCTTGGCGGGATGTCGAACGGCGGCGTTCTGGATTTTTCCGTGGCATTCAAGCCGACTCCTTCTATCGCAAAACAGCAGATGAGTGTGGATCTGCTGAGCCGGGAAGATACCGATCTTTCGGTCAAAGGACGCCACGATCCGTGCATCGCGAATCGGGGGGCGATCGTTGTCGAGGCGATGACTGTGTTCACTCTCGCAGATCTTGCGCTCCGGGGAGGTTTTCTTGTCTGAGATCGACGGGTTCAGGGACGAACTGGCGTCGATCGACCGCGATATCATGGAACTGGTCGGCCGACGGAACAAAATCGCTCTGGTGATCGGCGAAAAAAAGGCCGAGGCAAATGAAGAGGTCGTCGTTCCCTCCGTCGAAAAAAACGTCGTCCAAAGATACATCGGCGCCGGGAAAGTCTCCGGCGTGAGTGCCGGGGCTGCCGCCCGGATCGCCCGGGCAGTAATCGATGAATCGGTCGATATCCAGGGGATGATACCCCGCCGCGCAGTTCCCAAAAGAATTTTCATAATCGGGGGGAACGGTGGTATGGGCAGATGGCTCTCGGCGTTTTTTGCATCCAGAGGCCACACCATAACCATCAATGATGTGTGCACAGCAGACTCAGCGTATCCTGGAATGGATATTGCGTCCGGGTGCAGAGATGCTGATGTTGTCATCATCTCAACACCGGTCGGTGTTTCTGCCGATATCATCCAGAAGGTCCTATCTGAAAGCAAAGACGCCCTCATCTTTGATATCCTCTCCGTCAAAACCCCGGTCATTTCTGTTCTCCGTAAGGCGGCAGCGTCCGGTGCAAAAGTCTGCTCGGTGCACCCGATGTTCGGCCCCAATGCTGCCTCGATCGCCGGCAGAAACATCATCGTCTGTTCCTGCGGAAACAGCGCCGCAGCAGATCAAGCGTCGGATCTTTTCAGCGGCGGGACCATTCTCCGAATGGAAATCGAGGAGCATGATCCGATCACTTCCTACGTTCTCGGCCTTTCCCATGCGGTGAATCTTGCTTTCAGCGGAGCCCTTGTCAGAAGCGGCTTTTCTGCAGAAACACTCTGCGCCGCGGCTTCGACGACTTTTCGCAGGCAGACCGCTGTCTCAAAAGAGGTTTCCGGAGAAAACGCCGGACTCTATTATGCGATCCAGAGAGAGAACCCCTTTAATGAGGCGGCGGTCCAAAACCTTCTGGATGCTCTTATGGCTCTTCGGCATTCCGGGGAGGATGCATTCATAGAGAAAATGCATGAGGGCGCCGCCTGGTATCAAAAACCATAGCCGCTCCTCTTTTTTCGCTCCTCACCCTGTCAGAAACATCGCTAATAGCGGCAAAGTCCCAAGACAGAACAGCGTTGTGATACATATCCCCTGGGCCGCGATATCTGGGTGAGCTTTATGCTCCTCGGCAAGCATCACCGTATTCACCGCCGCCGGCATTCCCGCCGTTACCACAATGATGCCAAGGATCAGCGGGTCTGCAATAAATTGTGAGAAGATCAGAAATATCAGGGCCGGCATACCCAGAAGCCGGATCGCCGCAACGATATACTGTCTGACATTTTTAAAGATAGAAGTAAACTTCAGCTGGGCAAGGAACCCGCCGGTTACCACAAGAGAAAGCGGCGTCGTAACATTGTTCAGCAGTTCCAGAGAACTGTAAAGGGGATCCGGGATCGAAATCGACGTCAGGAAGAAGATCAGCCCGAGAATCGTTGAAAGAAACGCCGGGTTCAGGAGAATTTTCGGATCGAACGCGATCTTCCCGTTTCCTTTCTCCTGTGCTCTCAGGATCCAGATACCAACCGAGTATGTCAGTATCGTGAAGGGAATATTAAATATCGCCGCATAAAATATCGCGTCCTGCCCATACAGCATCGAAAGGATAGGAAAGCCCATGAACATCGAGTTCGAGAACATGATCATGAACCGGAACACCCCGTACTCTTCCTTCTTTGCCCGCATCAGGATGGGAGCGAACCAGGCAACCAGAAACGCGATCGCGTAATAGGCAAACGCGGCTAAAATCAGATACTCGCCCTTCATCAGAACTTCGTTCGTGAAAGGGATCTGCATGGAGAATATCACCATCGCGGGAATACAGATATGCAGAAGGAACTTCGAGAGGGAAGAGACGGAAGCGTCGTTCAGGATCTTGATCCTTCGTGCAAAGTACCCGATTCCGATCAGAAGAAACAGGATGAGGATCTGGTTCAGGGCGATGAAATAATCCATTTTTGCTGTATACAGATAGCACAAGGCACGTAGTTAATCTATCGGGACGGTCAAAACAATACTGTATGGACCCTATTGTAGAACAGGGATTTGACCGTCTCCTGGATGTTATCAAGGAAACAAAAGCACAACAGAAGGAAACCGCTGACCTGATCGTTAAAGAGGACAAGGTCCTTCTCGAAAAGATGATTTCGGCAGTTGTTCCTGTAGTTGAGGTAGCCGGATCGCTTTTCCTGCAGAAGGCAAAACAGGACACCAAAGGGGATCTCTACGACCAGAAGTACTATCCCGACAAAATGATCATCCTCGGAAAATCCGAGACTCCGGCAAGTTTCCGGCCCGACGATCCCAAAAAACAGGTCACCCAGCAGTTCTGCGTGGCATCGGAGAAGGGTGAACTGTTTGAACTGATGTTCTCGACCGACGGTTTCGTGGTCGACACCTATGCCTCGCCCCTTTCAGCGGAGGATGCTCTTGCGTTTTACGGCTACGATATCTTATACATGCTCTTCTCGGCGATCCGGGATTATGCTCTCGCGGAAGAGGATCTCCTCGACGCACTCGATCTGACGCTCGGTTTCCTTCAGCACAAAACGGCCTGAACACGGGCATCTCAAAAACCTGTTCTCTTTTTTGGAGGAGTTACGCGGTGTTGGTATGGATCCAATTCGGGAAGGGTAAGGTTGGTTTTATCTCATGTGCCCACATAAACCCCTTACACGAAATCGAAGTATACCTCATTAGTAAGTCAGTTGTTTCGGTTAAGATCACACCGCGTAAGTCCTATTTGAAACAAATATGGGTCTCAGAAAATTGGATATGCCGCAAGTACCCGACTCGCAAACCTTCGGTTTGCTCAAGCTTTGGGCGAGCCTTGCAGCTCACCCCGCCTCGGCTAAGATCGCCGGTTGTGCCGTCAATCCGCCCTCTCCCCCTCTCATTTTACGACACTTCCACTCGAAAACCACCTTTTCCACTCCAAAAAACCACCCAGTCAAACACCAAAACCATCCGGCCTCCACTCGAAAACCACCATTTCGATTCGAAAATCACACTCCGTCGATCAAAAATACTCCTCTCCCGACCCCAAAATACCACACCTCAAACAAAAAATACGCCGAATCCTGCCGATTTCCCCGGCAAAACATCAAGACTATATAAATGGGACTTACGCGGTGTTATTCTCAATCCAATTCGCGGTTGGTTTTTCTCTTGTGTCTACACTAATGCCGTACAAGAAATCGAAGTCCATCTCATAAGTACGTCAGTTTTTCCGGTTAAGATCGCACCGCGTAACTCCTATATAAACTAACAAACAGGCGCCTGAAAAAAACGATGACCCCGAAAAACTACCTACCTACGTATGTAGCTACAGCGGAAGAAAATCTCTCATCAATCACTTTTTTTTAGGCGCCTAGAGGTATTATTATTATTTTATGTACAGTACAGAAGAGAGAGAGAGAGAAGGAATGAAAAAAACCAAAATGAAAATTACTCCTATATAAATTAGTAACGCACTAGGTAGGTAGTTATTCCGGAGGTATCGTTTTTTCCAGGCGCCTCCCTATTGATTTATATACTATGACTGCATGAAGGAGAAAATACTCCGGATCCTGCCGATTTGGATTTTTACCCACGAAAAATCATCATTAAAAAATGGTCAAAATTGATCGGCGGAGGGTGATTTTGGAATCGAAACACCTATTTGCGAGTGGAAGCGGGGACCTTTAGGTCCCTCAGCTGAGCAAATCTTTGATTTGCGAAAAATGATCGAAAATTGATCACGGGAAAGGAGTCTCAAAAACGATATCGGAACACCCGATCCAATTCGGGATGGAGTTTGTTAGGTGTGGAAACATGAGAAAAACCAACCGCGAATCGGCGCGAATCCGCCCTACGGGCGAGATAATCGGATTTGCTGATCCTCACTCTCGCAAGTCTCTCGCAAACCTTCGGTTTGCTCAGCTAAGGGCGAGCCTGTTCGCAAACCTTCGGTTTGCTCTCCGACTCGGGTCTACGACCCTCGCTTGACGGCTCACCCCGCCTCGACTTGCTCGTCCCTTCATCGGGAACGTTCGGGCAAATCCTGTCGGCGCCCCAGCGCCTCCCAACTGATAACTGATATATCTCTACCTCATTTAGAAATCATTTTTCAAAGAATCTTTTTTTTTGATTCAGGATTGGGTGATAGATATTTCCCTTACAGGAGCCGCTGGGGCGGCGACAGGATTTGCCCGAACGATCCCGCAAATCTAAAGATTTGCTACGCTAAGGTCGTCCGCGTTCCGCGTCCAACCCGCTCCCGATGAAGGGACGAGCAAGACAGCGAAGCTGGATTGCGAGAGTGAGGATAAGCAAATCCGATTATCTCGCCCGTAGGGCGGATTCGCGCCGATTCGCGGTTGGTTCTTTCTCATGCTTCCACACCCGACCTTACCCTTCCCGAATTGGATTCGCGCCGATTCAAGCGAGCGAAGCGAGTCGGAGAGCAAACTGAAAGTTTGCGAACGCGGTTGGTTTTTCCCAGGTTCCCCCCCAGCAAACTCCTTCCCGAATTGGATTGAGGATACCACCGCGTAACTCCTATTTTCGATACGTTTATGGAAGCGCACGCGTTGTAGAAACAAAAATGAAATCACAGAAACACAACAAAAATCAGAAAAACAGTGGGCCCGATGAGATTCGAACTCATGACCTCCCGGTTATCAGCCGGGCGCACCACCTAGCTATGCTACGGGCCCCCTTTTACCTTACTACATAGGATGTTGCCGTATAAATATGTTCTGAAACTCATTTCCTGCCGCCGACGTAGCCTTATTCTCTTATCATGCCAAACATTATGAAGAATATGGCAGAAGAGACACCCAAGAAATACCTCCTTGGAAACGACGCTATAGCTCATGCTTGTCTCGAAGCGGGCATTGACTTTGTTTCCGGGTATCCCGGAACCCCGTCATCCGAGGTAGTTGACCGACTGCGTGCCGGAAAAGATCCCTGGTACTACTTAGAATGGTCAGTTAATGAAAAAGTCGCGTTCGAAAATGCTCTGGCTGCAAGCTGGTGCGGGCTTCGCTCGATCGTCACCATGAAGCATGTCGGGCTGAACGTCGCCGCAGACCCCCTCATGACCTCATCCTACACCGGGACAAAGGGCGGGTTTGTTGTTCTCTCGGCCGATGATCCTTTCGCGCACAGTTCGCAGAACGAACAGGACTCGAGGATGTATGCAACGTTTGCTCAGATCCCGTGTCTGGATCCCTCTTCCGCTCAGGAAGCGCATGACTTTACGAAAACCGCCTTCGAACTCTCCGAAAAGTTCGCGCTCCCTGTTCTTCTTCGCCCGACGACAAGGATCTGCCACTCAAAAGGCGATGTCACTCTTGGCGAGCCCTCACCTTCGACCCGGAAAGGCGAGTTTGTCAAAAACCCGAAGCAGTATGTCGTGATCCCAGCCCACACCCGTCCGCTGCATGTGATCCTCACGAAAAAGCAGCCCGAGGTCGCAAAATATCTGGTGGAGACCGGTCTCAACTCTGCAGAGATCCGCGGGAAAAAGGCTGTCATTGCCGGAGGCATCGCCATCTCCTATGTCGAGGAGATCATCCCGGAAGATGTTTCGTTCATCAAGATCAGCGCATACCCGATCGACAGGGACTGGCTTCTGGGCATTCTTGCTCAGCATACCGAGGTCCTCGTTGTGGAAGAGCTTATGCCGGTAATCGAAGAAGCAGCGCTTCAGGCAGCGTCTTCGACGGTCGTTCACGGAAAACTCGATGGATATCTGCCTCACGAGGGAGAATATTCTCCAGCTCTGATCGCAGGAGCATTTGAAAAGGCAGGTTTTGCGAAAAACACCTACCCGGTCCCGCCGGAAATGACCCCGGTAGCGGTCCGTCCGCCGATCCTCTGTGCGGGATGTCTCCACCGTTCGGTCTTTTACGCCATGAAAAAGGTCTTCAAAGACGGCGTGTTCCCGTCCGACATCGGCTGCTATACGCTTGGTCTCCAACTCGGAGCGGTCGACACGACGATCTGTATGGGTGCTTCGATCACGGTCGGTTCGGGAATCGCCCATTCCTGCCCGGGAACCGACGTGGTCTCCACGATCGGCGACTCGACCTTCCTCCACACCGGTGTGAACGGGCTCATCAATGCGGTGTACAATAATACGAATCAGATCGTGATAATCCTGGATAATAGGATCACTGCCATGACCGGTCACCAGCCGAACCCGAACACCGGGCTGACCGCGACCGGTGAAGAGTCTCCGAAGATCTCGCTCGAAGAGCTTGCGAGAGCCTGCGGGGTCTCCTATGTTGAGTCGGTCGATCCCTATGATCTGACCTATCTTTTTGCCACCCTCCGGGAAGCAAAGGAAAAACCCGGCATAAAGGTCATCATCGCGAAGCAGCCCTGCGTTATCATGAACAAGCGGCTCGGCATCAAACGGAACCGGTATGTCGTGGAAGCAGATGTATGTACAAAATGCGGAGCCTGCCTGAAGTACGGCTGTCCGGCGATCGAGACGGATGAATCCGGCGTTGCAAAGATCACCGCTCTTTGTACGGGATGCGGCGTCTGCGCTGATATCTGTCCGGCCGGCGCGATCCACCGCGGAGGTGCGAGACAATGAAAAAGAGTTTTGATGTTCTGATCGTCGGTATCGGCGGGCAGGGAACGATCCTTGCCTCGAATGTTCTGGGCGACGCCTGCGTGATCGAGGGCCGTCATGTCCGGGGAGCTGAGACGCACGGGATGTCCCAGCGCGGAGGATCAGTAGAAACCCATATCCGGATCGACGGCAAGTTCGGCCCTCTGATCGCTCCCGGCACCGCAGATCTCCTGATCGCATTCGATGTCCTTGAGGCAGTACGCTACCGGCACTTCCTAAAACCTGATGGTATGATGGTCGTGAGCCGTGAGATGGTCGTTCCGACCTCGGTCTTTTCAGGAAAACAGCCCGTCCCTAGAATAGAGGATATCGAGGCAGAACTGAAAGCCGGCAAGGCGAAGGTGATCCTTGTGGACGCTGCAGATATTGCCGCCCGGGCTGGAAATCCCCTTGCAGCAAACATCGTCCTTCTCGGGGCCGCGTCGCATATACTTCCGCTTGCCGCCGAGTCACTTTCAGAAGCGGTTCGACGGAATGTGCCGCCCAAGACCGTTCAGATCAATGAGAAGGCATTCGATCTCGGAAAAGAAGCAGTATAAACTTTTTTTCTCAGATCAGATCCATGATCTTTTTTTCCTCAGTCAGGCAATTATATGTTACAAAAATCCATCACCATCCAAAATAAAACCATCAGTATTCCGGCAATTTTGTGGGGGGAACATACCGGGAATCTCTATATCGCCGTGCATGGAAACATGTCGAACAAAGCGGATGACGTTATCGTAGTTTTTGCGGAGGAGGCGGTCAAAAAAGGATACCAGGTCCTCAGCTTCGATCTTCCCGAACATGGTGAACGTCCTAAAGATGAGTATCCCTGTAAACCGGAAAATTGCGTGAGCGATCTTACGGCGGTTTATCGGTATGCACGGTCGATCGCGGATCATATCAGTTTTTTCGGCTGCAGCATGGGTGTCTATTTTGGTCTTCTGGCGTATCGGGATCTGCCGATCGAGCAGAGCCTCTTTCTCTCTCCTGTGGTCAATATGGAACGGATCATCGATGATCTTATGACCGGCTTTCAGGTAAGTGAACAGATGCTGAAAGAAAAACAGGAGATCATACTGCCGATTGGGATAACGCTCTACTGGGATTATTACTTGTATGTAAAAACCCACCCGATCGGTGCCTGGAACGTACCGGCCGGCATTCTCTACGGCAGGAACGATGATCTGGTGCCGCTGGATGAAGTGTCCGCTTTTGCAGAGGAAAACTCAGCGGTTCTCGAGATCGTGGAAAACGGCGGGCATTATTTTCACACGGAAGATCAGATGGTATCTCTGAGAAACTGGCTGAAAAAAGTATTGTCTTAACAGTGTTCTGACAATGCATTATTATTTATTTTTAAGTTTTTCTATACTTTTACCTCTATTATCATGATTATTCATGAGGAAATAAACCCTCCTTGCGACTTCCTGAATACTTAACTATAATTACTGCACATCCATATGTGTATATGAATAGTGGTGATAGGATTGGTCCGACATGCATTTTCATTAATAACACTCCTCTTTCTCGCAGTGCTCTGTATATTTGCTGCCGGCTGTATATATCCTGCATCCGCTGACCTCAAGCCTGTATCTGAGGAACAGATCGAAGATATGAACGATGCCCTTCATCCGGTCATCCGAATCGTTGAGGATGATCTGGCATATGTTACCTCTTCATTGTGGGAAACGGCCCGTCTCCTCGACGGCGTCCCGGCTGATGATCCGGCGGTCGAACTCGCCCTGTATGAACTCAGGAGCGAGCTTCCGCTCTCGATCGAGATAGGAAGATTCGACAGAAACAATACGCTGATCTCTACGACCAGGTATCTCGATCCCTGGTGGGTCCCGGGTGTAACCAAGTCCAGGCTCAATTATCCGGTGGATGTACTTGAAGCCGCCGGTCCTTCCTGTGTGGTCTCTGATTTCTACCAGTACCAGGATGGAGACCAGGGGATCATGATCATTACACCCGTTTATGATGAAAACGGTGAGTATGACGGTGTTTTGAGGCTTTCCTATGATATAGACAGTTTGTTCTCCGGGCTGACGGAGTACCTCAAGAACGAATACGGCTATACGTTATGGGTCATGCATACCACTGGTCTGAAGTTCTATGATGAAAACACCGTGGAGATCGGCAAATACCTGACGAGCGATCCTGCTTATCAGACGACCGAACTTCGAACTATGGTGAGCAGCGTTCTGACGAATCCGTCGGGAAACATCTCGTATCACTTCTATGATACATCCAGAGGGGAACAAACCCAGGTGAATGCTGTTTGGGATTCGGCAGTTCTCGGATCCAGAAATGAATGGCGTATCGTTCTTACCGACAATGTTCCTGAGAAAACGGGAGCCGTCGGATCCGAAGTCACTGTCGGGGAGCTGAAGGCATTTGTCGAAAATGCCTATGTGTATGCACATAAAGTTGGAAAGACCGAGGCTCTTGCTGCATTCAATGATCCTAAGGGAAAGTTCATAGACGGCGAACTGTATATTTTCGCCTATGATATGAATGGAACGGTGCTGGCTCTGCCTCACCAGCCGGATCTGATCGGAAAAAGCCGCTGGTATCTGCAGGATACTACCGGGATCAAGTATATTCAGCGAGCGATTGCCCGTGCAAATCTCGGAGGAGGATTTGTGATGTCTCTGTACGAAAACCCGGCCAATAACTTCGTGAGCGAGCTGAAGCTTTCCTACGTGATGGCTGTTGACGATACGTGGTTCTTGGCGTCGGGCATTTATCTGCACGATGAGCCGTTTTCGAACGGATCGTATGTCGACTGGAAAGAACGTGAGGAGCTTGTCCGTCAGGTGAGGGGTATGGATTATCTCGCGATCGTTGAGGGTGTACCTGCCGTAACGGCTATGATAAACGATCCTGCCGGCGCTCTGCATACCCAGAAGGGATTATATCCGTTCGCGATCATGGAAGACGGCATGGTGCTGGCATATTCGATGGATCCATCGCTCGTTGGTACGAATCAGCTGAGTATGAGCAATTCGTATGGAATGTCGGTCACGCGTGATGTGATTTCATTATCACAGAACGGAGGCGGACTTATGTATTCCATGGTCCGTGACCCGGTGACGGATCAGGAAGTTTATGTCCTGATATATGTGGAGCCTGCGGACGATACGACATATTTCGGAAGCATGCTGGTTCTGGGCTGATCATTCAGCCTGCTGCCGGCTATTTTTAGTTATTTTTCAACTTACCAAAGTTACAGACCCTGCGGTCACGATCCCGGGAATATAATAAACAGAACACAGCCTCTTCTACTTCATAAGCAGATGGTTTGCCAGTTTGATAAACAGACATTCACCTGTGCTCAGCTCGTAGAATGTATCGGCTTTTTTATCGATTTTTGCATCGGCGCGCCAGAACTTACACTGCTTTCCCATGCATCGCTCCTGTGTCAACGGACAAATAAAACCCATTACTGAGAACTAGGACCGCAGGTAATAAATATGCATCGGAATTCAATTTCGTGTAAGGCATTAGTGTGGGCTTATTTGCGGTTAAATAATTTCTTGTGTCCACACCCATCAACCTCCTTCCCAAATTGGATCCGCATCAACACCGCGTAAGTCCTATTCTAAAAAAAAGATTGGGTATTTTCGGTTATAACGAGATCATCGAGGCTGTTATCATCGTTCCAACGCCGTCGTTCGTGAAAAGTTCCAGAAGCAGATTATGCTCGGAATTTCCATTCAGGATGTGTGCTCCTTCAACTCCGTGGCGAACCGCGTTCACGCTTGCCTCAAGCTTTGGGATCATCCCGCCTGAAATCGTTCCGTCCGACATAAGGGCGTCCACATTTTTCAAGGTGAGTCTGTGGAAGATCTCAGTCCGGTCTTTATTCATTACACCGTCTACATCCGTCAGCGAGATCAGCTTGAACGCCTTTAATGCGACCGCGATCTCTCCTGCCATCGTATCGGCATTGATGTTTAAGTCGTTTCCTTTCCGGTCGAGGGCGAGCGGGGAAATGACCGGGATATACCCTGCATCCAGAAGGGTCTCAAGAAGTTTCGAGTTGATCTCCTTCACGTCTCCGACAAATCCAAGATCCACATCCACCTCCTCATCGCCGACCATCATTTTTCGAAGGGGCATCTTCTCTGCAATGACGAGACCCCCGTCGTTTCCTGAGATGCCGACACCCTTTGCGCCGTTCTTTGCGATCATCGAAACGATCATATTGCTGATCTTTCCGGCAAGGACCATCTGGGCGATCTCGAGTGTTTCTTCATCCGTCACACGAAGACCGCCGACAAATTTCGCCTCTTTTCCCAGGGCCTTCATCTTCAGCGTGATCTCCGGTCCGCCGCCGTGGACGAGGACCACACGCATCCCCACGTAGTGGAGAAGAACCGCGTCCTGAACGACCGAGTTCATGATGGCCGGATCGACCATGGCGTGACCGCCGAGTTTGACGACGATCGTTTTTTTGTGGAACTTCCGGATGTAAGGAAGTGCCTCCATTAACACACTTTGTCTATTGTTCATGTTGTATACTTCCCGTTGATCTCTACGTATTTTTCCGTGAGGTCGCAGCCCCACGCGGTGGCTTGTTTGTTTCCCGACTCAAGCATAAGGGTGAACACCACATGGTCGCCTGCCATCGCAGCTTTCGCCCGTGCAAGGTCGGCCGTGATGGCCCCGTTTTTCACTAACTGGGTCTCACTTTCTCCTTCGCCAATCGAAAGAGACAGCTCCTCGACCGTGAAGTCTACGCCGGAATATCCTGCGGCACAGACAACTCTGCCCCAGTTTGGATCCTCGCCGTAGATCGCGCTTTTCACCAGAGGCGAGGTGATGACCGATTTTGCGATTTTTTCTGCATCGCGTTCGCGTTTGCAGCCGAACACCTTGACTTCCAGCATCTTTGTCGCACCCTCTCCGTCGGCTGCGATCTGCTTTGCAAGGCTGATGCAGACTGTTTCCAGTGCTTTGGAAAACTCGGTCATCGGGACCTTGCCCGCTTCCCCGGTTGCGGTACAGAAGAGCGAGTCGTTAGTGCTTTCATCTCCGTCTACGACAACTCTGTTCAGACTCCGTTTCACTGCGGATTTCAGACTTGCCTGAAGCTGTTTTGCTGAGATCTCCGCGTCGGTGTAGACGAAAGAAAGCATTGTCCCCATGTTCGGTGCGATCATTCCAGATCCTTTGCAGATACCGGCGACGGTATATCCTTCGCGGCGCACAATGGCGTGCTTCTCTTTCGTATCGGTCGTCATGATCGCTTTTGCCGCCGCGGTCTCCGCTTCGGGGGAGTGTGCGAGTTTCCCGGCGACCTGCCCGGCCTGCCGTCTGATCAGGTCGAGATCAAGATATCGTCCGATAACTCCGGTGCTTGCAACTCCGCATTCGAGTTCGCTGATCCCGAGTGCCTCTGCCCCGATCGCAGCCATTTTTTCCGCATCGGAAAATCCCTGCTTCCCGGTATATGCATTGGCACAGCCGGAGTTTACGATGACCCCTGCGAGTTTTCCGCGTTTGGTCCGCTCCGCCATCAGGTTGACGACCGGTGCACGGACCTTGTTTTTCGTGAAGACCGCTGCTCCGGTTCCGGATGCCTGGATGAGGGCAAGTCCGTACTTTCCCTCTTTCATACCCCAGGCGTTCACCCCTTCCACGGCGCAGATGCTTCTGAAATCCTGAGTCATGGGAACATCCCCGGCATTCTGAGACCTTCGGCTTCATCGAATCCGCACATGATGTTCATGTTTTGGACCGCCTGGCCTGCTGCTCCTTTTACAAGGTTGTCTATTGCCGATACGGCGACGAGCCGTGTTCCGTCATTTTCCAGCTCGAAGTTGATGTCGCAGAAGTTGGATCCTCTGACCCCGCCGAGTTTTGCAGGCTGCAGCCGGACAAACTGTTCATTTTTGTAGAAGTTCTGATAGAGTTTCTGTATCATTTCCAGCTCCATTGGTTCGTTGAAGAGAATATGTGCGGTCGTTATGATCCCCCGTATCGCGGGCAGAAGGTGGGGGGTGAAGTAGACGTTTGCTTTCGATCCGAGGAATGTCGCCTCCTGGCGCATCTCCGGCAGATGTCTGTGTGCAGTTATTTTATAGGGAAGGATGTTTTCAGCAACGTTTGGGAAGTGCGTGGTTTCCGAGATCGAGTCGCCCGCTCCGGAAACCCCGGTCTTCGAATCATAAATTATCGTGTGGGCAAGTTTTGCCACCGGGGCGGCAGCAAGGGTCGCTCCGGTCGGAAAACAGCCGGGGTTTGCCACAAAGTCTGCATTTTTCACATCTTTGCGGTGAATTTCGGGCATGCCGTATGGTGCTTCGAAGTAATCAGAGTGTTTCACCCCGTAGGTTTTTTCATAGATCTCTCTTGGCAGACGGTAGTCCGCGGAGAAGTCGACCGTTTTTATGCCGCACTCTTTCAGTTTCCCGGCATACTGCATAGCAGCGGTATGGGGAACCGCGAGGAATGCAAAATCCGCATCGAGGTTTTCGATATCAGGATTTGTGTAATCGAGGTCGATGAGATTTTTCAGGTGGATGTGATCTTTGGTTACCGGGGTGCCTGCCAGCTTCCGTGACGTGGCACAGACTATGTCTGCTTCCTTGTGAGTAAGCAGAAGTCTGATGAGGTCGCCCCCGGCATAACCGGATGCTCCGATAATCGCTATATCCATACGTAAATTATTGGTTTACAACTAGTTTAAAGATGTTATTCCCCTGACTCTTCGTCCGGGATTTCGCTCTTCCGGTTCATGAGTTTTTCTGCAAGATCTGCAAAGATCCCTGCCCGTTCGAGTGCGGGGATCATCTCCTCAGGAAGGGCCGATAACCCGAATCTGGCCCCGGTAAACGCTCCGCACAAAAGTGAGACTGTGTCGGCGTTCGCTCCGCAAGTCGAGGACATCCCAAGCAGCTCACGCGGAATAAAATAGCGTCTGCAGAAGAAAACCGCAAGCGGAAGCGTCTGGTAAATGGAGGAGGAGTTCCCAATAATACTCGCGGCATCGGCCGTAGGCATCCCCGTTTTTTCAATTCTTACGGCATTGGCGATCTTACCTGCGAGCATGGGATCCATATTTTCCGCTGCGGTGAAAAGCGCTGAAAATGCCGCTTCAACATCGCTCGTTTCAAGAAGAGTGTTCAAAAAAAGGGCGTATCCGATCACGCCCGCGTGTACTCCCGGGTGCGTGTGGGTCACCGAACAGGCAGTCAAAAGCTCCTTTGCCATCTCTTTTCGGTCTTTGTATGCGAGGGCAAAAGGAATCGCAAGGCCTAGACACCCGGTACTGTCTGAATATATTCCTGAACCGGTGAGATCGCCTGTTTTCTCCATTTTTTTGCATGCGGCAAACGTCGTTCCGTCCGGGTATCTGAATTTCTGTAAGGTATAGGTTTTGAGAAGCTCTTTTGCATATTCGGTATTGTCCCAGTCGCCTTCTGCGAGGATGCGCGACGCGATGAGGATCAGCTGTCCGTCGTCTGTGTATTGGCCAGGGAGGAGATCATGATTCGGATGACCTTTGTATGCCCGGGCAAAGGAGGGGGCTGTTGATAAACGTGCGGTGGTCGTCTCGTTCGGCATCCCGAGGGCGTCACCAAGGATAGCTCCGACGAGACATCCTTTGTATCTATTCAGCATGATGTATTATTGAGAGGGGTTTATGTTAATTGTTATGGTTGGTTTTTCGGCGGGAGCTTTAGCTCTCTTAGCCGAGGCGGACCGTCACGGAGGGGCGGTCTTAGCTGAGCAAGGCTTTGCCTTGCGACCAAGTTTTTGAAGGAAACTTGCGATCACGGCGCTCCTCACGCTATCTATATCCCCGCAAACCTCCCATATTAGATTATGCACTGGTATGGGGAGGCCAAAGATCTGTCGACAGATCCGGAGGAATGCGAAGAACGGGTACTGAATACAACTACAATACCGTCCGTTCTTTGCAACTGGGAGGATCTTAGAGAGGCTGGTCTGGTTTTAACCAGAGAAGAATATATCCGGGGGGTCAGAGAGATCTCTATTTCCCTCGCGATGAAAGGCATTGCCCTGGATCTTGATAAAAAAGATGCAGCCCTTCTCCAGATGGTCCGGACCCTCGACGAGATGGATGATGTGATCAACCTTCTCACAGAAAGGGTGACCGACTGGCATGCAGCGGTAACGCCCGGGACGTCCCACAAATATACGCGGGCAAACGGCCCCCGCCTCGTCCAGAAGATCGCAAAGTCCGGGAGTCCGTCCTTAAAGCGTGTAGCAAGAGAGATCCTCTCCCTTTCCGGGGTCAGGACCGATCTGATGAAGGAGGTCTCCCGGGAAGCGGTCGTCGTTATCCCGAATATGAGCGCTCTTGTGGGCGGGCTTGTTGCTGCCCGGCTGATTTCTCGTGCCGGAGGGCTTGAAGCGACAGCAAAAATGCCGGGTTCGTCCATCCAGGTGATCGGCGCCGAATCAGCTCTCTTCTCCCACATCAGGACCGGGTCGTCTTCGCCGAAACATGGGATCATCTTCCAGCACCGGCGTGTCCACAATGCCCAAAAGGAGGTCCGGGGAAAAGTTGCCCGTCAGCTTGCGGCGAAACTGGCGATCGCCGCCCGTCTGGATCTGTACCGGGGCGAACTGGATGCTGAATTTGTCGAGCAGGCGAATGCCAAGATCGACAGCATTTTTGGAGGAGAGTCATGATCGACATAAAAGGCACACTTGTCTCGGAAGGACCGGGAGGGGTTTATAATGAGCGGATGCTTGGAAACCTCCGCGTCTGGGATCCGTACCGCAGCAAACTGGCCGCCCTCTGGTATCTGGACAAGACCGCCACCCTCGAAAAGGATGAGGTCGTTCTTTATCTCGGAGCGGCAAACGGGACGACCGTTTCCCATGTGGCGGACTATGTGGAATCAGTATACGCAGTAGAGTTTGCTCCCCGCCCGATGGAGGATCTCCTGGCAGTCGCAAAAAAACGTAAGAACATCGTTCCGATCTACTCGGATGCGACCCGCCCGGTTCTGTACTCCGCCCTCCTTGAACCGGTCGATCTGCTTTATCAGGATGTTGCCCAGCCAAATCAGGCAGGTATCGCGGTGAAGCATCTGCCGTTTTTAAAGTCAGGCGGCCGTCTGATTTTGATGCTGAAGACCCGGAGCGTGGATATCAGAAAGTCCGCAGACGAGGTGTTTGCCGATACGTGTGCGGAGCTGACGGCCGGCGGGTATCTGGTGGAAAAAAGCGTGTGGCTGGATCCTTATCATAAGGATCATGCGGCGATCGTCTGCAGAAAGGTCTGAGCTGCTGATTTCAGCCCTCGCTTGAATCCCGCCCTTTTGGCTCCCAGAATCGGATCTGCTTATCCTCACTTGAACTCGGCGTGGAGCATCCCGCGGTGGAGAGATCTTATTTTTGAAATCCTGAGAGGGTTTTCTCTCGGTTATTTCCCGACAAACTTTTCCCGCAGCATCATCTGGACCTCCGGCGATTCCAGGGCCTGCAGGATCCGAAACGTCATATCGTCGACGCCCATATCCCGGCGGGGCATCATCTCCTTCGCACAGCTCCTTGATCTTTTGGTAATACTTAGGACTGATCCGAAATCCTATCTGCTCTTTTTTGCTTTCGACGGTGACCATTATTATGAACATTAGTATGTCAATTTGATAACACAAAGATATCCCGCATTCAAACTCAAGCAGAATCCACGACTCGATCCTGAATCAAAATCCCGTCCTTTACTCACCACCTCGCTCACTGACCACCCCGTTTCCGCAAAAAGCGGAGGCATTATCGACTTGCAAATCAGAGATTTGCTCAGCGCGCGCGGTCAGGGGTTTATATCGGCATATGCTGATCTAGTATATCTGTTAGAAAAAGACAATGAATCAGAAGTTGATTTCACCTTTTTCGAGAAAGATGTTCTCTACTTTTCAGGAATAACCTACAATAACCTTTAACATAAAAGTACGACCAACAAATGTTCATTATGGCAGAGGGGGATGAACCGGTCTATAACGTCAGGGACAGGGTGCCTTTGGGAACGATGCTTCTTACGATCCTGCAGCATTTCTTCGTTCTTGCCGTGTATATGACATATCCGGTCATCATCAGCAATTCGATCGGGGGTTCAACGGATCTGACGATGTTTCTGATCAGTGCAACCCTGATCGGTTCGGGGATCGCGACGATCCTTCAGTCTTTTTCGAAGACGGGGGCGGGGTATCTTCTGCCGATGGTGCCGAATTCATCGTATCTGCCCGCATCTCTTCTTGCAGCGACGGCCGGAGGACTTCCTCTTCTGTATGGAATGCTGATCCTTTCGGGATTGTTCGAGATGGTGATCAGCCGGTTCACGAGGTTTTTCCGGATCGTGTTCCCAAACGAAGTTACGGGCGTCGTTTTGTTTCTTCTGGGTGTCGCTATCGTTCCGTTTGCGTTCCCGCTGTTTTTCGGGAGCGCAGACTCAGGACCGCTGGATCCGGCATCGACGGCAGTCGGCGTTATCACGCTATCTTCGACGATCCTCCTAAGCGTGATCCCGAGACGGTTTTTCAAGTTCTATGCGATTCTGATCGGTATCGTGATCGGAATGCTGGCATCTGTTCTTCTTGGGGTGTTCCGCCTCGAGACCCTGCTGGAGATCGGGAGCCTGTCGGTGTTCTGGATCCCGGATCCGATTGGGATCGTGTCGTATTCGTTTGATTTTGCTCTGCTGATCCCGTTTCTGATCGCAATGATCTGCGTGATGCTGAAGTCGGTCGGAAACATTTCGCTTCTGAATGCCTACACGAAGGAGGGAGAGAAGAATACGCTGAAAAACGCGCTGATGTCGGAGGGTGCGGGGGTCGCGATCGCCGGAGCTTTGGGCGGTATCGGGATCGGGTCGTCTTCGGGAGCGACGGGACTCGTTGTGGGGACGGGGATCGCAGCAAAAAGGGTGGGACTTGGCCTGGGGGTATTTCTGATCCTGTGCGGATTTTTGCCGGCGATCGGCTGGGTGTTCCATATTCTGCCTAAGCCGATTCTTGGAGCGACGCTTTTGTATGCGGTGACGTTTGTGATGATCACCGGTATCCAGAGTATTTCGTCACGGATGCTGGATCCCCGGCGGAAGTTTGTGGTGATCCTGCCGATTTTGATCGGGGTGTCGTCGGCGGTCTGTCCGTATCTGTATGCTGAACTGCCGAAGACTTTGGCATTGTTTTTCGCGTCGCCGCTGACGTCGGGGTCGATGGCGGTCCTGGCGCTCGGACTTGTGCTCAGAATCGGTATCAAAAAGCGCCGGTCGTTTGATTTTTCGAAAGGCGGGAGTCTGCAGAAGTTCCTGATGGAGTGCGGAAGGGAGTGGACGCTTGATAAGATGCAGGCGGCGGCGATCGCGGATCATCTGCAGGATCTGGCGGATGCCGGGGAGCCGGAGAGGCTTGATCTGCGGTTCGATCCGATCGGGATGCTGAAAGCGGAGATGGTTTTCAAAGAGCCGGCCGGGGATGTGCCGAAGGTCAGCGGAGGACGGGGGAATATCGAGACGGAGGGGCGGATCGTTCGGGCGAGCTATCCGCTGATGTGAGGGGGATGCTCTACCTTTTTCTTAATTTCTTCTGTAACTCTCCTCGATCAGTGTCTTTGCCCTCTCCAGGCCCACCTTATTAAAGACAACGACCTCTAAATCCCCTGTGCCCCAATGTCCTATATTCCGTACATCTCTGGTAACACCCTCCTCTAAATCGAAATCATCCGGGTTAAGTTTGAGATACAGAACAATATTTTTGTTTCTCAGTTCAATGCAGACAAAATTTTTGATCTTCTTGAACGCAAGATACAATTTTTTCTCATGTTCGGTGATATCATCCCCAAGAGTTCGTGTGTAGTCAGCAAGTTCCTCATAAAGTTCCCGAAGTTCGGGTCTGAGGGTGTTTTTCATATCTGTAAAGGTTTTGTCGGAGCCGTGTCCACGTGTTTTTATCCCATTAATCTTCACCGGTGTCGATGTTTTCGAATAGACCTGTTCAAAGAGAATAAGATCGTCGGCAAATACTCTATATCGTATAAGGTCGATATTTCGGTCTATCTGGTTAACTGCATGAACATCATATTTAGTAAAGTCGGCAGCCACACAAATGAGTCTCGGCGATGATTCATCAATCTGAGAAACCTGTTTTTCCCCGAGTTTCTTCCTGACAAGCTCCCGGATATCCGCTTTGTGATCAACGAGCCAGTCCAAATAAAAGAGACCCTGATTAATGACGTTTTCATTGATCGAACGTTTGTATTCAAAAATCACCGGGAGATTATTCTCATCAAGCCCAAGGGAGTCTATTCTCCCTCCATTTGAAGTTGTATACTCCGAATAAAGAAATCTTACCCCAAAAAAGGTATCCATATTTTCTTCAATCAGTGTTTGAAGTTTTCTCTCCAATTCGACCTGTTTTGAGGACAGTTCTTTAACAATTGGAGTTATTCGATAGAGTTCCAGCTTGCTCATGATGAATAATGGTTAATTGACAGGGAAAAACGATATAGATGTCGATGAAAAAAACTCCCAAAAATCCCATACTCATAAACCCCTTCGGATCATGCAAAAACCTCCCAGTCGCAAATCTAACGATTTGATCGCAAGGCAAAGCCTTGCTTGGCTGAGGTCGTCCGCTTTCAGCGTCCAACCCGCCTTTTCCACTCGAAAACCGCAATTTCGATTCCATTTTGATTCATCTCAAACCAATTTTCACCCGCATTTTTCGATCAAAACCAGTGCTCAAAATAAAAATACGCCGTTTCCTGCCGATTTGACAAAAAATCACACTCATCATATATAAATCATGCACACGTGCGATAAAAAAACGATAACCGGTAAAAAATATCCTCCTTACGGACGGAAAATATTATATACTACTTTTTTTTGCAAAGCAATTCTCTCTCTCTCTCTCTCTCTTCTGTACTGTACATAGTAATAATAATAAGAGACCACACGTGTGAAAAAAAAGTGATTGATGAGAGATTTTTTTTGCGTCCGTAAATACTTACGGACGGACCGAATTTTACCCCCCCATACAGATTTTTTATCGCACGTCTGCTGCATTTATATATGATGATCTATCCAAAAGCCCAAATCGCCGGCATTCGGCGTATTTTCTAAAAGACAGGGGTTTTGTGCTGCTCAGAACTGCTCAAAACATCCTTGAAAAAGCTCAGTTTCCAATCGAAACCCTGGTTTTCTACTGGAACCTGATCATTTTTTGAAACCCGACCCTCACCTGCATTCGAACCGAAATTAAAAAAAGAGAAGAGAATTGATCAGTCGGTCGACATCGCTTCGACCGGGTTGAGATTGGCTGCTTTCCATGCCGGATAGAGACCGGAGATCAGGCAGACGATCAGCCCGATAAGAATACCGATCGGCACATACACAAGAACTGCCGGTGTCAGCATCGCATCAAGCGATCCGATCATCCCAAGCAGCATCACCGGCGCTGCGATCAGCGCGAGCAGCGTGCCGGCAATGGCTCCGATCAGACCGATCAGCCCCGCTTCATAGAGGAACATCTGCAGGATCTGACTCCGGTAGGTCCCGATACTCCGGAGAATACCGACCTCTCTCGTCCGCTCCTTCACGCTCATCAGCATCACATTCGTAATGGCCACTGCTGCGACCAGCAGAGAGATACCGCTGATGATCGTTGTAAAGATGCTGGACATGGACATGATCTCATCGAAGACCTCCATGATCTCATAGGAGTTCAGGATATAGACCGTATCATCCGAATCCTTGTCCTTCTTACCGTTCATCTTCTTCTCGATCGCGTCATCTATCGGGGTCAGTTCTGTAGGATCATAGGCCTTGACGATGACCTTGTCATACAGCCCGTGATTATCACCGACAAGTCCGGTGTACCACTCGATCGATCCGACGACCGCACTGCTTGTGGAGAATCCCAAGGTCATCATCCCGGTATCCTCTAAGATCCCGACGACCCTGGACGTGACCTCCTGACCGGCCGAGTTCAGCATGATCATCCTGCTCCCTATACGGAGATTATTATCCTCGGCAAACTGCTCGCCCACGACAACATTGGTCGAACCGCGCGGAAGTGTTCCCTGGATCAGGGTAGTGATCTTCTCAAGATCCTGTGAATCCATACCGGATATCGAGGCCATCGCCATTTCTTTGCCGATATACACGTACTTCGTCGACGAGTACATCGGGATGAACTCATACTCTTTGGTCACGGACTTGACCGCTGATTCGATATCTCTCAGATCCTTTGCGGAGAAACCCGACGTCGTCGTTCCGTCGATCACCTTTTCACCGACCGGCGAGATCGTCAGGGTATCTGCCGTGTCGGAGATCATCGAGTTCATCTCCTCGGTAAATCCGGCGCTGATCATTCCCATCCCGCAGATGGCAAACACCCCGATCACGATACCGATCATCGAAAGGATGGTCCGAAACTTATTCAGTTTCAGATTCCTGACCGCCAGTGAAAGGATCATCGGCGAGTAGATCTTCTGCCAGAGCGATTTTTTCTCTTCACTCATTGACGATCTCACCATCCCTGATGATCACTATGCGTTCGGCGTATTCAGCCGTTTTCGGGTCATGGGTCACCATGACGACCGTTCTCCCTTGAGAATGCAATTCAGTGAGTATATCCATGATCTGATTACTCATTTTTGAATCGAGATTTCCGGTCGGTTCATCGCACAAAAGAAACGTCGGATCGTTTGCAAGAGCCCGTGCTATGGAAACTCTCTGCTGCTGGCCGCCGGAAAGTTCGTACGGCGTGTGCTGCATCTGGCCGTCGGTCAGTCCGACCATTCTTAGAAGATCTCTGGTCCGTGTCGTCGTGTCCTTGTGCCCGTGTTTTAAGATCAGCGGATACTCGACGTTTTCATATGCCGTTAACAGACTGATCAGGTTGAACTTCTGAAAGATGAAGCCGATCGTCTCTCTTCGGTGCAGGGTCAGTTCATCGTCCGTCATCTCAGACGTCGACTTTCCGTTGATCTTTATCTCCCCGGATGTAGGCACATCCAGGCAGCCGATCATGTTCATCAGTGTGGATTTGCCTGAACCTGACGGTCCCATGATGGCCACAAATTCTCCTTTCTGAATGGAGAAGTCTACGTGGTTTAATGCATGGACGTCGCCTGCCGGCATCGGGTATATTTTGGAGACGTCATGCAGTTCGACCACCGGGATCGGATTCATGGCTTACTTCCGCGCAAATATTTTCCCTTTCTTCCAGGCGGCAAATCCGCCGGCAAGAATGATAAGTATCACAACAACGATCAGAACGGCAGCGACCGGGTTCGATTCGCCGGTGTTTTGTGATTCAGTGACCGCAGAGGAGATCGCTACGTCCTGCTTTTGCGTATAGGTGTTTCCGTTGACATCTTTATAGGTAAAGACCAGGGTCACTTTCCCGTCGGCAGGGCTGCTGAAGGTTACTTCAAACTCGGAGAGTCCGTCTTCATCCAGGGATCCGACAACATAGGAGGGGTAAAGACCGGTTTTCGTCGCGCCTTCGGTGGTGACAACGAGCGCCTTTGCAGTCGTAAGTCCCGCGTTGTTCACATCGCCGATGACCGTATAGTAGCTTCCGGTGTTTTTCACTTCGATGTTGTTGACGATGAGTTCGGCTCCGGTTTTTGAGACGCCGGACTCAAGAGGGATAGTGATGCTCCCGGTATGCCAGGCAGCACCGTTTCTATATCTGACATCGAAGGTGACCTCTTTCGTTTCTGCAGTGGTCGAGACGCTTAAGGTCCCGTTTGCTGCTTTGTTCGCATCGATCGTTCCAAGGAAGAGGGAGGTCTGTTTGGAGGTGACGCCTGCTCCGGATGCGGTGATTTCGACCGCCTCGATCGCGTTGGTCCGAAGGTTGCCGATCGTGAGAGCGACGGTCTGTGTGGTGTCCGGCTCAAAGACGTCGGGGCGTCCCGTCACCGAGATCGCGATGCTCTTATCATCAACGATGACTGCGAAGGGGTATTTCAGATAATTGCCGCTGTTTCCGTCGAAATCGACATACAGGACCGGATAGAAGGTCCCGGTTTTTCCCGTCGAAGTGACCGGCAGCGATAACGTGAACGTATCGCCCGCGCCGACTCCCCCGATCGGGTTCTGATAGGGGGTCACGGTCGATTTGATCCCGTCAGAGTCTTTGATAAAGATCTGATTGACCGGAACGAATGTGCTGCCGGTGTTTCGAAGCGTTACGGTAATGATTCCGGAATCACCCGGCATCAGGGACTGCGGATACATGGAGAAATCGGTGATGACAAAGGTGGACTGGTTTGCAGCCGATACCGCCCCTGTGCCGGAGAGGATCAGAGCGCAGATGATACATGCTGCGATGAGTATACGTCGAAGATTATTTCTGTTCATGAAAGACCTTGAGCTATTTTTGTTCTTAATAAATTGTGGGCGGGGGGATAAATAGTTTCCATGTCTTTTTCTCATCTGTCAGTGTATATAGGTTTTTCAGAAAAATCTGCGGATATTTCCGGAAAAATCCTCATCAGCGCTTTGACCGGTATTGAAATGCCGTCTGGCGTGCATGCCGGAAAGCTAATATATCCATGTGAGACTAATGAACATCATGTCAGAATGACTGGCGTGAAATTTGTGTGGTGATATTCATGAGTGAAATGGTACAAAAAACGATTCGGTACAGAGTTGGAATAATCGGCGGAACCGGCAATATCGGTGAGGGGCTTGCCCGCCGCATATGTATCGGCGGGAAGTATGATGTCTCACTTGGATCACGCGATCCGATCAAAGCGGCGACCGCTGCCGACGGCGTGACCTGCTGTCTGGCCGAGCGCAAATGCGAGATCGGCGGGATATGCAGCGGCGGAACGAATGCAAGCGTGTGTGATGCCGACATCATCATCTTATCAGTGCCATTCGACAAGGTCGAGTCGACGATCGAGACGATCGGAAAGTCCGCGTTCGAAAACAAGATCGTGGTCTCGCTGATCAATCCGATGCTCCGCTTCCCCAAAGAAAAGTACTTCCTGCCTGACCGTCCGGCGGAAGGTTCGGCAGCTCTCGCGATCCAAAAGATGCTGCCGGCATCTGCAAAACTCACCACCGCCTTCAACAATGTTGCTTCCGGCAAATGGATGGAGCTTGATGAGGAGCTTGACTACTCGGTCTGTGTGTGTGGAGATGACGAGGAGGCAAAACGGATCGTGATGGAGCTTGTCGCGAGCGTGTCAAAACTCGTTCCTCTGGATGCGGGTCCGCTTGCGTGTGCAGCGACGATCGAGAGCATCACGCCTCTTGTCATTACTCTTGCCATGAGAAACGGGCTCAAAGACGTCGGCGTGTACTTTAAGTAACGATTTATTCCCATCTGAAAAACCCCCTCCGGATGACCGGCCGATAACCCCCGGCCATCCGGGAGAGATGATCCGATCATGTCGAAAAATCTGCAAAACGATATCCTCACCCCTGACTCAGGACCCAGAGACCGGAGATTTATGAAAACGGAACGGGCCATCCGCTGCGCTTTTATCGATCTTGTCGCTGAAAAAGGATTTGATGAACTGTCAGTGAAGGATATCGTCGATGCCGCCGATATCGGCCGGGGGACCTTTTATCTGCATTACAAAGACAAGTATGATCTTCTGGAGTCGTTTGAAAACCAGATCGGCAGCGATCTGCGGGAGATCATCAGAGGAGAGGTGTTTCCGCTGACGGAAGGCCGGACGCTGACGAAAACAGTCGTGGCGCTGTTTGCGTACTTTGAAGAAAATATTCAGGTGCTTCGGGCGCTTTTCGGCGAGAAGGGATCATGTTCGTTTCAGACACGTCTCAAAGAGCGGCTCTGGCATGATGTTTTTGCGGAAAAACTGGTTACCGTGGCTTTGCAGGATAGTTTTTCCGTCCCGCTCGATTATCTGCTTGCCTACATCAACGCATCGCATTTCAATGTGTTTCTGACCTGGATCCAGAAAGAGGATCAGGAACGCGAGTCTCCTGAAGAGATCGCCAGGATCATTTTAAAAATAAGTCTGCTTTCGCCTTACCGGATGAGATGATATCTGGGCGCAAGCCCGGTTTTTTCAAAAGCGCGGGCGACCTCCGTCTCCGGCGGTTCAGTTCTGCAGAACAGGTGCGAGTCGCAAAAACAGTCGGAACACCCGAAGTTTGCTACGCTGTCTCCTCCGATATTTTTGGCAAGAATGCACTCGAGCCGTTCTTTTGTTTCAGCACAGAAGACGCCGGTGAGCGTGATGTCACCGGCTGCCATCAGGTAATCGATGTGCCATTTCGGTTTTCGGTACTGTTCATGATAGAACCTGATGTGCCGTTTGACCCGCGAAAGCCCGCCGGAGCCAAGCGCCGAACCTGCATACAGATACCAGCCTTTTTTGAATTCCCTGGGTCCAAGTGCGCCGATCGTGACGGTGCACGGCTTAACGCATTCAAGGATCAGACAGTAGATTCCTTTATCCATACTGTTGTACAAAATGCTTCGACAAAAGGACATGGCGTTTTGCATCCGTCACGACCGGCATATCATGTCCGGGCCAAAGCGAGTTCACCGGAAGTTCTGCGAGCCGGGAGATCGAGCTGATCAGTTCCTCTCTGTTTCCGGTCGGCAGATCGAAGCGGCCGAAGGACCCTTCCGGAAAGATCGTGTCCCCTGAGATCAGCGCCCCGTCCGATTCCCGAAAAAGGCTGATGCTTCCGTGCGTATGTCCCGGGGTGTGGTATACCCTGAACCCGCCGACGGTGTCGCCGTCTTTTAAGATCTTTGCCGGATACGCTGTCGGGCGTTCTCCGAACTGGTTCGAGAGGCTGATCCGCGGATCCGATAAGAACGGCAGATCATACTCGCCGATCATGACCTCTGCACTGCAGAGCTTTGCAAGCTCCAAAAGATTTGCCGTGTGATCGAAGTGTCCGTGGGTCAGAACGATCGTATCGATCTGCTCTCTGTAAGGATATACAGCGTCCGCTGATACGGCTGCATCAACTAAAATACTGCCGGCAACATAGGAGTTCGCCCGCCACCCGGTGCCCGAAAGCCAGATTATTGATTCGCTCATACTTCTGATATCTTCTCCCGCCTGATTTAACTTTCTTTGTATAACCTATAATGCAAACGGAAACCAAATAGGTACATACCTATGCACTCCATCATCCAGAACTGTCTGCACGGAGATATATCCGGCGTAGTCGAGGCTGCACGATCCGAGGGAATGACGCCGGAGGCCCTTTCCAGAAATATCATCGCAGGCCGGACCATTCTTCTGAAAAATGAGGCACGTGAATACAGACCCTGTGCGATCGGCGAAGGCACCTCCGTCAAGATAAATGTGAATATCGGAACATCCGGCGTGACCTGCGATCCGGCAAAGGAGATGATGAAAGCCCGGGCCGCGATCGACAACGGCGCCGATGCGATCATGGATCTCTCGACCGGCGGGGATCTTCCATCAATGAGGAAAGAGATCCTGAAACTCGGGATTCCGGTCGGGACCGTTCCGATCTACGAAGCGGTCCGGCGGGCAGGAAACGTTGTCAACCTGACATCCGATATTCTGTTTTCCGTGATCCTTGATCAGGCAAAACAGGGCGTTGATTTCATGACGCTTCACTGCGGGGTGAATCTGGAGGTTCTGGATGCCCTGACCCTTGACCCGCGGGTGATGGGAGTTGTTTCCCGGGGCGGATCGTTCCATACGGCGATGATGCTTTCAAGCGGCGAGGAAAATCCGCTCTATAAAGAGTATGATTATCTTCTCGAGATCCTTGACGAATACGATATCACGCTTTCTCTTGGAGATGGTATGCGGCCCGGAGCCTACGTCGATTCAATGAAACTTGCCAAATCCCAGGAGTATCTGACGCTTGGCAAACTTGCCAGACGCGCCAAAGACAAAGGGGTCCAGCGGATGATCGAAGGGCCGGGGCACATGGACTACAACGAGATCCCCTACAATGTGAAAATGATCAAGGAGATCACGGATTTCGCCCCCCTGTATCTTTTAGGTCCGCTGGTGACGGATATCGCTCCGGGATATGATCACATCACGGCTGCGATCGGCGGAGCAGCGGCCGCGTGTGCCGGGGCTGATTTCCTGTGCATGGTTTCCCCGTCGGAGCATCTGGCTTTGCCAAATGTCGACGACATCATCGAGGGGACCCGGGTCTGCAAAGTTGCCGCCCATGTCGGCGATCTCTCGCGCCGCAGGGAGACCGAGCTTCCCCGTCAGGAGAAGATGGCGCGGGCCCGCAAAAATCTCGACTGGCAGGCGCAGTATGATCTTTCGCTGTTTGGCGAACATGCAGAAAAGATCCATGAACGGGACGGGGCATGTGAGACCTGTTCGATGTGCGGAGACCTTTGCGCGATAAAGATCGTGGAAAAAGCTCTTGAAAAAAAGATCTAAATAAGTTCCCCGGAGGAGACAACACCCGAGATGCTCCCGCATTCTTCATAGAGCGGGGTATTTCTCCACCGGAGCGTCTTCTCGGCCCCGTCTTTACATAAGACCGTACCCTCATACACATAATCATCGTCCCGGACCTTTCCGGAAATGATCTTCCGGAACCCGTCCAGCCTCTGTTTTCTGGCCCTTTCGGGGACCGCGGTCATAAACCAGTTTCTTCCCATCAGCTCCGCTTCAGTATAACCGAGGATCTTTGTCCCGTATCTGTTCAGCATCTCGACATTCCCGTCCCGGTTCACCATGACAAGCACAACGCCGGCAACATCAAGATAACTTCTCGTCCGATCCCGTTCCCGCTGAAGTTTTTCCTGCACCAGACACCGCGAAGCGACCGTGCTTATCTGGAACGCTGTCGACAGCAGAAGCGTTCTGCGGACCGTATCCGGGGAAAGCGGTGTTTTCGAACCCAGGATCACACAGGCAACCGCCCGTCCTTCGAATATCACCGGCATCAGAACCAGCGATTTCGCCTGATACATCGGGGCTGCAGTCGATTCCGGCAGAAGTTTCATCCGGTGTTTATCGAAGATCACCGGCTCGCCTTTTCTGATGATCCGGTGAATGATCGAGTCCGTATGGATCGCCGGTGAGAAACTCCCGTCTTTTGCCCGGAACAGGGTGTAATCATCAAAAATACTGCGCTGATAGATGGCCACCGACTCATATCCGGATATCTTGGGAAGCATCTCAAGAAGAGGGTCCCACATCTCCTGGGTCGCTGACACGCCTTCCAGAATGAATGCGAGTTCCCGGCTCATCATCTGCCTCTGCCGGTCAGCATCCTCTTCTGTTATGTCGTTGACGATCGTCAGCAGATACTGGCGTTCGACCGAGAGTTTCATCGGGATGACCCGCGCGGAGATGTATCTGGTTTCTCCGTTGACAACGATCCGGTCCTCGGATACACGGGCTTCTTTTCCGGTCGAAGCAACCGTGTCATGAGCTTCGGTCAGCCGGACGGATCCGATTTTCGCCAGGATCTCCTTGGAGGTCATATGGGAGAGCTCTGCGCGTGATTTCTGCAGGAACAGCTCCGCGGATTTGTTTACGTAATAGTATTTCCGTGACTCCATGCCGATAACGGTGATGATGGCAGGAATGTTGTTCATCACGGAATCCAGAAAACGTTTCCACCGTTTGGCCCCGAGTTCCGCATCCCTCCGGTCGGTAACGTCCCTCAGCGCTCCGTTATAGCCAAGAAAAATGGATTCCTCCTGTTCAAGAAGGACCGGGGACCCGGAAAATTCGCAGTAGATCTTTCTGCTGTCTTTGCAGATGAAAGGGAACTCAGGGAGGGTGAATCCGTTTTCACGGGAGACCGCAGATGCAAGTTCCCAGTCGAAACGTGCTGCCGCCCCGGCCGGCATGAACTCAGAGAGTTTGCGTCCGTTCATTTCCTCGGGCAGATAGCCGGTCACGCTGGTTATCTGGGGGCTGATGTACTGGAGACAAAATGTATCGTCCAGCGACCAGATGACATCGTGGATCGTTTCAACAAGGCGGCGAAACATCGCTTCGCTTTGTTCGAGCGCGGCTTCGGAGTTTACTTTTTCGGTGATGTCGTCCCAGACGACGGTAACGCCGGGGCGTCCGTCGGAGAGGACCATAGGGTAGATCCGCTGATCCAGATAACAGTCAGACCCGTTTTTAATGAGACGAAGTTCGCTTCTGACCATCTCACCCTGAAGGGCCGAGCGGATCTGGTCGGTCAGGACATCGCTGCAGAATGTTTTACAGGCACTTTCATAGACGTATTTTCCGATGATCTGATCGGATTCAGCGCCAATAAACGAGAGTAACGATTCGTTTGCCTGGATGACCCGGAGATCCGCATCGATCAGCAGGACCATCTCGGAAGAGAGGTTGAGCATCGCGGATACGGGGACCCGTTTTGATAAGAAAAAAACCTTGGCTTTGCCAAAGGTGCGCATTTCGACCCGGCCGGACACCAGCAGATTATCCATGTATCGCGCTATGGTGTTCCGGTTCAGATGCGTGGCGTCGGCGATTTCCGTGACTGACATCCCGCGGGGATTCTCGCGTAAAAGTGTGAGTATTTCAGAGAATTCGCCTGTCTGCTCTGCCATTATACTTTATTTGGTTCGGGAAATAATAATGCTTTGCACTATGCAGTGCATCTATGCCCATCATCAATGCCGTGCAATGAGAGATATATTTAAATATAAGAGTAACAAATAGTATTGTAGCAGCTTGTGAGAAGAGCACAAGCGGCAAACAGACCCGTGAACAAAATCAGTTCTGTAAAATGGGAAACAAGGACACACCACACACACCGGCCTTTTCCACAGAATATACACCTCACAAAAACACCACACCACTACAGTTTTCGGGTCTGTTCCATAAAATACTCAGGTTAATGACACGTACCACTCTCTCTTAAAACCTCTCCAATTTTTTTAGGTTTTCTCCCTTCTTTGCCGGAAGGGGAAAATTCTATTGAAGATCACTGATCTGTTCTCTGTACTGATTTTCCGTAGAGCAGGCAGTTTTTTATTCGTCAAAACAGCAGAAGCGGATCAAAAAAAAAGCAGGATGGTCAGACAGACTCACGGACAGGAGTATGAATCCACCATACAGATCCCGCGGTCATCCTCTTCTTCCCCGGGGATCGCCACCGGATACCGTCCGGTGAGACATCCCAGACAAAGATCATCGCGGGGGATGCCTATCGCCTGAATGAGTCCGTCCAGCGAGATGTGGGCCAGACTTGTTGCATCGATCTCCTTCTCCACTTCCGGAACGGATTTCTTCGAAGCGATCAGTTCATTTCTTGTGGGAAAATCGGTTCCAAGATAACAGGGGGCAATGATCGGCGGCGAGGCGATCCTGAGATGGAGTTCCTTTGCGCCGAACTCGCGCACAAGCGACAGGATCTTTTTCGACGTCGTTCCCCGGACGATACTGTCATCAACAAGGACCACCGACTTATCTTTGATATGGCCGCGGACCGGATTCAGCTTCATCCGAACGGCGATCTCGCGTTTTTCCTGGGTCGGCATAATAAAAGTCCGGCCTGTATACCGGTTTTTGATCAATGCTTCCCTGAACGGAATATTGGATTCGAGGGAAAATCCGGTCGCTGCCGCCGTTCCTGAATCCGGGATCGGCGAGATCAGATCCGCTTTTGCCGGAGCTTCCTGTGCAAGAAGCGCGCCGGTCTTTCTGCGGACATCATACACCGAAACGCCGTCGATGATCGAATCTGCCCGCGCGAAGTAGACATACTCAAACATGCAGTGGGCACAGGACTTCGCTTTCATCATACTTCGGGAAAAGACCTCTCCCCCCTGCAGTCTGACACTTTCCCCCGGGACGATGTCACGGACGAACTCTGCTCCGAGCGTATCCAGCGCCACGCTTTCTGAAGCGAGGATGTGACCGCCGGTCTCCGTTTTTCCAAGACACAGCGGTTTGATCCCCAGCGGATCCCGGAACGCATACAGCGTCCCGTCCAGCATAAAGATCACCGCATACGACCCGCTGATCTTGCGCATACAGTAACTCACTGCCTCATCGGGCGTGTGATCATGGATGATCTCATTTGCCAGGATCGCGGCAATGACCTCGGTATCCGAGGTCGTGGAAAAGATGTGCCCGTGTCCTTCGTACTCATACCTGAGTTCATCCGTATTGATCAGATTCCCGTTATGGACGAGCGAGAGAGAATGCCCCCGGAACATAAAATGGAAGGGCTGGATGTTCTCCGGCTTCGACCCTCCGGTGGTCGGATATCGCACATGCCCGATACCGGTCGTTCCGGTCAGACGTTCGAGCACAGGTCCGTTAAATACCTCGGCTACCAGTCCGTAGCCTTTGTATTTATGTACGGTCTCACCATCATACGTGAAGATGCCTGCACTCTCCTGACCCCGGTGCTGGAGTGCATATAATGCCAAGTATAATGATCCCGATACCTCAGCTGTATCGGTGATGCCCGCGATGCCGCACATGTTGTGTAAATATTGGCTGTATTCAGATATAGGTTTAACAGACGAAGACCGCGGTCGCGATCACCGTCGTCCAGTTGCCGTTTTTATCCGTCTCGGCTGCAATACTGATGTTGCTGGTTTTCACAATATTTCCGCCCTCTTTTTCCATGATCGTTGCCAGCATCGTTCTTGCCAGCTCTTCGGCATATGCCCCGCACGCCTCTTCCGAGATCCCGAAACAGTGATGTTCGGAAAGATACCCGTGCTGCTTATCATGGATCTGGGGGACGGCAAGCCCGATAGAAGCCGCTATTGTCTGATCCGGCTCGTTCGATGCGTTTTTCGCCATAACGCAGTACACGATCTCCCCGGGTCTCAGATCGGCGAGCCCTTCCTCGCGCGAGACGATATCAGCGTCCGGAGGCATGATCGAAGAAACATACACCAGATTGAAAGGGGCGATCCCTGCGTTTCTGAGGGCCATCTCGAACGATACGAGCTGATCTTTGTGAACACCCCGACCTTTGGTAAAGAATACTTTTGCAGGAACTGCCATCGTAGTTAATTGGTCTCATTAACTAGCTCTTAAGGGTTTGGTTCAGGGACCCGGCAGAAACCCGGAGTTCAATGAAGTGAATTAAATATGGGTATGTCCAATTAATTCTTACGTACAAAAAATCAGTTGGGGTACGCAGTATCCCGATTTGGTTTTTTGAACAAAACACCAGTAAATCGAGGAAGTAATTGATGGCGGATTCAGTAGTTGACAGTATTTTAGCGGCGAGATATTACCGTACCGGTGAGGCATCGTTCGAAGATGTCTGCAGGCGGGTTGCAGATGCATTAGGTGAGACACCGGAAGAGACGAAGGAATACTTTGACGCGATGATGACATTGTCGTTTCTTCCCAACTCTCCTACACTGATGAACGCGGGGACCCCGCTCGGTCAGCTCTCGGCCTGCTTCACCCTTCCGGTGAACGACTCGCTCCCGGAGATCTTTGATGCGATCCGCTGGGGAGCGATCATTCATCAGTCGGGAGGAGGGACAGGCTACAACTTCTCCCACCTTCGTCCCGAGGGCTCTCCGGTCCGTTCAACAGACGGCGTGGCCTCCGGTCCGGTCTCATTTATGCGGGTCTTCAACGCCGCCACCGATGTCATCAAACAGGGCGGCAGACGGCGCGGGGCAAATATGGGCATTCTGAATGTCTGGCATCCGGACATCATGAAGTTCATCAAAAGCAAAGCCAAAGAAGGCGACTTCAGCAACTTCAATATCTCCATTATGGTCTCTGACGCGTTCATGGATCTGGTTGCCAGCGGTGAAATGGATAAAGTCTGGGTGACCGGCGCCGACGATGCAGAAATAACCGTCGGAGAGATATGGCATGGCATCATCGAAGGGGTCTGGAAAAACGGCGAACCGGGTATCCTCTTCTACGATAGTATCAATAAGAAAAACCCCACTCCAAACCTTGGCGACATCGACACCACCAACCCCTGCGGAGAACAGCCGCTCCTGCCTTTCGAATCCTGCGTTCTCGGCAGTATCAATCTGGCAAAGTTCGTCAGAGCCGACGGGATCAACTACGAAGCTCTGGATAAAATGACCAGAATGGGCATCCGGTTCCTTGACGCCGTCATTACCAAAAACGTCTTCCCGATCCCGGAGATCCGTTCGGCGACCAACCGCACGCGAAAGGTCGGTCTCGGCCTGATGGGTGTCCACGATGCGATGCTCATGCTGCGGATCCCTTATGATTCAGAAGCCGGCAGAAACTTCTGCATCGAAGTGATGGAGCGGATCAACAATGTCTCCGTCGAAGAGTCGATTCGGCTCGGGAAAGAAAAGGGAACCTTCCCCGCATATGAAGGAAGTGTCTGGGATCAGCAGGGCATTATTATGCGAAACGCCGCCCTGACCACCATCGCCCCGACCGGAACCATCTCGCTTCTCGCCGGCTGCTCGTCGGGGATCGAACCGGTCTTTTCGTTTGCCTACACCCGGAGAAACACGGTCGGCAAAACATTCGTGATAGTCCACCCCTACTTTGAATCGGAACTCAGGCGTGTCATCACCTCGCTTGGGTTTTCCGGCGCCGAAGCGGAAGCAAAACGTGATGAGGTCATCGATCATGTCCATGAGACCGGATCGGTCCAGGATGTCGAGTGGCTGCCGGATTCATTCAGAGACGTCTTCAAAACCGCTCTGGACATCGGCTGGAAGGATCATGTCCTGATGCAGGCGGCATTCCAGAAACATGTTCACGCCTCGATCTCGAAGACGATCAACATGCCGGTTTCCGCAACCAGAGAGGATGTCGAACAGGCGGCCCTTCTTGCATGGAGAGAAGGGATCAAAGGCATGACCCTCTACAGGACCGGATCCCGGGAAGATGTTGTTCTTGCTCTGGAAAAACAGGAGACTGCAAAACCTGCCGAGGTCCCGGCGATGCCGGTTCCGGGTGTTGTCCCCCAGCTGCCCTTCACCCGTCCGCGGGAACTGGTCGGAAGGACGTTCCTTGCGCAGTCAGGCTGCTGCCGTCTGTATATCACGGTCAACACGATGGACGGCAAACCGATGGAAGTGTTCATCCGGACCGTCGGAGCCGGATGTGAGGCAAGCAGCAATGCTCTTGGCCGGAGTATCAGCACCGGTCTGCAGAATGGAGTGCCGTATGAAAAGTTCGTGAAGCAGTTTGCGAAAGTGAACTGTGTTTCCGCGATCAAAAACAAAAACTCGGAAGGTATGTCCTGTGCCGATGTGGTTGGGAAATGCATCGAACTTGCGGCAACCAACAAGGCGATCGCCACGCTGGACAACTGGTCGCTGACCCCGGTGACGCCCGGAGAAAAGAAGAATCCGCCCTGCCCCGAGTGCGGAGAGCCTCTTGATTTCGGCGAGGGATGCAATCAGGGGATCTGCAAGCACTGCGGATGGAGCGGCTGCAGCTGAGATTTTAAAAATGTCTGTTCATCCCTCTTTTTTTTAGTAGAAGTTACGCGGTGTTGGTGTTGATCCAATTCAGGAAGGGTCTGAATGGGTGTGGAAATTTGAGGCGGCACCCGACAATAAATGCAAAACAAAAAAAAATATTCAGGTTTCACACAGGCATATCGCCCATGCGAAACTGCTTCATGACCCTTGGGACGTGAAAAATTAATCGAGGTAATCTTTCGGAGTCGGGATCTGTTCTTTCAGACCTTTTCTCTTTCTGATACCCATAACGATCTCGGAAAGCATTCCCTGGGGAACCGGGGAGAAACCTGCGAACTCAGGTGACCAAGTCGCAAATCTTCGATTTGCTCCGCTCCCCCCTAAAAGGGGTCGCCATCGCACGGTCTTCAGCTGCTGAACGGATATCTTTAGCGGGATTTTTCCTTGTTGGAAACATGAAACAATATAGTTCATCAAAAAATATTCCCTGACAGAGAATTCAAAAAAAATATTCAGGTTTCACACAGGCATATCGCCCATGCGAAACTGCTTCATGACCCTTGGGACGTGAAAAATTAATCGAGGTAATCTTTCGGAGTCGGGATCTGTTCTTTCAGACCTTTTCTCTTTCTGATACCCATAACGATCTCGGAAAGCATTCCCTGGGGAACTGGGGAGAAACCTGCGAACTCGGTAGACCACATTGCGCGGCCTTCGGTTGCTGAACGGATATCTCCGGCGAAACCAAAGAGCTCGGCAACTGGTGCTTCACCATTGACCACGATCTGGTCACCCTCGGACTCGGTCGTAGACAGAGTGCCGCGGCGTCCCTGGATCTGGGAAATTGCTGCACCCATCTGATCCTGCGGAACAGTGATCTGGATCCTCTGGATCGGTTCAAGAAGTGTGTCGCCGGCCATCAGAAGACCTGCCTTCATACCGCCGCGAACTGCCGGAATGACCTGTCCCGGACCACGGTGGATAGCATCCTCGTGAAGCTTCACATCGTGGAGTTTGATCAGAACATTCTGGACCTGCTCATCGGCAAGCGGTCCGCCGTCAAGTGCCTCGTGAACACCGTCAAGGATCAGTTCCATCGTTTCATTCAGGTACTGGATACCTTTCGTGCAGTCGATGAACATATTCGAGCCGTAGATATCCTTAACGGACTTGGCCTCATCCTTGTCCATACCGAGTGCGAAAAGTGCATCACGGCGGGGGATGTTTTCCATGTTCATCGAGATCTCGCCGGACTGGATGGCTTTCAGGATCGCTTCCGGCATCGGCTCAACAGACATAAAGAATCTGTTGTGTCTGTTCGGAGACTTACCCTCAACCGTACCATCAAGAGGCTTTGCGACCGTCTCACGGTACACAACGATCGGCGGGGAGGTAACGATCTCTACACCCTTGTCTCTCTTGATACGGCCGGTAACGACCTCAAGGTGGAGTTCGCCCATACCGGCGATCAGGTGTTCGCCCGTCTCTTCATTGATGTTGATACGGACAGTCGGGTCTTCCTTTCCGACCTGGTGAAGAACCTCGATAAGCTTTGGAAGATCCTTCATGTTCTTCGCTTCGACAGCGACGGTCATAACGGGCTCGGAGTAGTGCTTCAGAGACTCAAACGGCGTCATGTCTTTAAGGGACGTAACGGTCGAACCAACGATCGCATCACTCAGACCGGTGACTGCCGCAATATTTCCGGCAACGACCTTTTCCACTTCAACACGGGTCGGACCCATGAAGATACCGACACCCTGAAGTCTGTTCGGCTTGCCGGCTGTCCCGGAGATAAAGACCTCCTGACCGCGGGTAAGGGTTCCGGAGAAAAGTCTGCCGGTGGCGACCTCGCCTGCGTGCTTGTCAAAGGAGATATCGGTGATCATCATGGCGATCGGGCCGTTTGCATCACAGCCGTACATCGCTTTTCCGACCGGGGACTCAACGTCTCCGTGCCAGATGATGTGGCATCTCTTACCCTGTGCCTGAAGCGGGTTCGGGAGGAAAGTCACGACCATATCGAGAAGGACTGCGTGAAGCGGAGAAGCCTTTGCAAGGTACTTCATATCGCCTTCGTTACACTTGTCGATAACGGTCTGCAGTGAAACACCGGTCGTCTTGATGTAAGGGATCGAAACGGCCCAGTTGTAAAGAGCTGAACCAAAAGCGACGTTTCCTTTCATCGGATCGAGTTTCCATCCGCCTTTGGTGTAGAGCTCCTCGTTCATGCCTTTGATAAGCTTGTTGACCTTGTCAATGACTTTTCCAAGACGGATCATCATTTCCTGGGGGTTGACTTTCAGCTCGTTGATAAGTCTGTCGACCTTGTTGATGAACAGGACCGGGTGAACACCCTCTTTGAGTGCCTGACGAAGAACGGTCTCCGTCTGGGGCATCGGACCTTCGACTGCATCGACAACGACGACTGCGCCGTCGACTGCACGCATTGCACGGGTAACATCCCCGCCGAAGTCGACGTGGCCGGGAGTATCGATCATGTTGATGAGATACTCATGGCCGCCGACCATGTGGACCATGGACACGTTCGATGCATCGATGGTGATTCCGCGTGCCTGCTCTTCCTCATCCGAGTCCATCCAGCAGGCTTTGCCGGAAAGCTCCTCGCTGATCATCCCTGCTCCTGAGAGAAGGTTGTCTGAAAGGGTGGTCTTTCCGTGATCGATGTGCGCTACGATACCGATATTACGGATGTGCTCGGGATCATTCATGAGCTCCGTAATTCGTTCTACCATTTTTTTTCCGCGTGACATAAAACACCTTTTTAAAAAAAAGAATATATGGGGGGATCACCGTGCGGATTTTGCAATCCGTTCGACTTCTTCCTTCTTTCCAACAGAGAAGCATTTTGCATCTCCTTTTGCCGCCATGATGAGTTCATCGGCGAGCACAAGGTATGCCGGCTTCTTTGTTTTGTGCGAGCCTCTCCAGGTTGCAAGAGCAATGTATCTGAGGGCAGTGTTGACACGGCGGATCGGGGCCGAGTCAACGGACTTTGGAACATTGATACCACCGTATTTCAGGCGGACGGTCTCCTCACGGGGGCCGGCATTTGCTACGGCATCAACAAGGACCTGAAGCGGGTTCTGCTTGGTCTTTTTGTTGATGACATCGAATGCGTCCATGACCATTTTAGTGCACATCATCTTCTTGCCGGTGTTGTACTCCTGCTGCATGAGACGGTTGATCAGTCTTTCGACGATCGCCATTTCACTTTTGGTGAACTGCTGCTGGGTAAGTCTGCCGCAGCTGCTTGGAACTTCGGTAGAGGTGACGGTAACATAACGGACCATTCCTGGGTCCTTTACGACAACTTCGCTCATATCCCACTTGTTAAAGAGAAGGATCTTGCTGGTGGCTGCTTCTTCTGTCATGCTATTTACCTCCGTGCTTTCTCGGCACGTCCGATAACAAGTTCATTGAGAGAAACGCCGTTGACGCCGCTTACAACGAAACGGACACCGGGAATATCTCCCATTGAACGGCCTGCACGACCGCCGATACCACAAATGGTGACTTCGTCGTGTTCATCAATGAAGTTGATAGCACCGTCGCCAACCGCGAAGGCGGTGACCTGGCGGCCGTTTTTGATCAGCTGAACACGGACACATTTTCTGATTGCCGAGTTCGGCTGTTTTGCTTCCACACCGACCTTTTCAAGGACGATTGCGCGTCCGAGTGGTGCTCCCTCGAGGGGATCTGCTTTCAGTTTCAGTTTAAGCGCTCTGCGCGAGTAAACTGAGTCGCTCCACCGGAATTTCTTTGCGGTGCGAACGAGATTTCTAGCTGCGAATTTTCCCTGTCCCATGAAGTTTCCTCATTGGTTTGGATTATATTGTGAATGAACCCGCCCGAATAACGGGAGGGAGGGTTCGGGATCCTGCATAGAGGACCCCGAACACCTGCTGACCAACCATACCTAAGATAGATACGGTCTTCTCAGCGTGTTCCTATACTTATGAGCGGGGTGTGATAATAATACTAATGGACGGCCGCCCAAAGATGAAAAAATGACGGTTTTGGAGATAATTCCAGGAAAGTCCGAGGTTCAATCAGTATCTTTAAATATGACTTTTCAGGAACCGGTTTTTCGGATACGGAAAATATCATCCGCCCAAAGGATACGGGGGCGGGTGAAGACGGGGGCAGAAACATCATCCTCGCGGGAGTGCAGATGAGCCCCGAAGAAGAGTATTATGGTCTTGAAAGCAAAACAGTACACAAATGGTTACCCGGATCTATAAAGAAACCCACTTCGATGCATCACACCGTCTGATGCATTACGAGGGGAAATGTTCCAGACTACATGGTCACCGCTGGAGTGTTGAGGTCTGGATGGACGGAACGCCGGACGAGAAATCACGGATCCTGCTGGATTACAATATCATCAAAAACATCATCAATGTCTACGACCACCAGGTCGTGTTGAATAAAGATGATCCGATGGCAGAGGCCCTTTCCCGGTTTCAGACACCAGTTCTGACGAACGGCGACCCGACAAGCGAACTTCTGGCGGAAGATATCCGCGAACGTCTCAATACGTTCTGCAGAGAACAGGGCCTGAGTGCGAGGGTCGCAAAACTGCGGGTATGGGAGTCGGAAGGTTGCTACGCCGAGGTTCTCGCAGAATGAGAGTCACGGAGACATTTGTCAGTCTGCAGGGCGAAGGGGAACGGCAGGGGATGCCCTGTTTTTTCCTCAGGCTTTCGGGATGTAATCTCAGATGCGCCTGGTGCGACACGGAATATTCGTTCGAGAAAGGGACCGACCGAACCATTGATGAACTCGTGAAAGAGATCGCGGATTCCGGTCTCACGTATGTGTGCGTGACGGGAGGCGAACCTCTTCTCCAGAAGGAGGAGCTGATCCCTCTTCTGGAGATCCTCGCGGGAGCGAACATCTATGTGGATATCGAAACAAACGGCACGATTCCGTTCGACGATGTTTCGGCGTATGCGTCCATTTGTATGGATGTGAAGTGTCCGTCGTCAGGGGAGATGAGCGATCTTTCCCTGCTGAAAGGACTCACGCAAAAAGACTGCGTGAAGTTTGTTATCGGCGACGAGGCGGATTATCTGTATATGGTGGAGGTTCTCGCCGCCCGTAAACCGGCCGCCCCGGTCTGTATCACCCCGGTTTTCGGGACGGAGACGGGATGGCTCGTTGAGACGATCATTGCTGAACGTCTGCCGGTCAGATTCCAGCTTCAGCTGCATAAAGTGGTGAATGTACAATGAAAAAAGCAGTATGCCTCCTTTCAGGAGGAATGGACTCCACGACCCTTGCCTTTGTCGCAAAGAAGATGGGGTATGAAATTCTGGCCCTCCACGTGAATTACGGTCAGAGAACGGAAAAGAAAGAGCTGGAGTGCGCAAAAAAGATCGCAGAACGCCTGCGTGCAGTTGATTTTGTTGAGATCACGCTCGATTACTTCACGAAGTTTGGAGCAAGCAGTCTGACGGATCCAAACATCCCGGTGGAGTCGGGAGTGTTGGGAAAAGCGGATAATCCGAATACATATGTGCCGTTCAGAAATGGAAATCTGATTTCGATCGCAACATCGTACTGTGAATCGCGTGACGGCGAAGCGATTTTTATCGGCGTCCAGTCAGGGGATCACACCGGGTATCCGGACTGTACGCCGAAGTTCATCGAGGCGATGCAGAGAGTGATCTACATCGGAACGCAGACACCGACACCTATTCAGCTCCTGACCCCGTTCGTAACGATGAATAAGACCAGCATTCTCCGAGAAGGCATTCGTCTGTGTGTTCCCTATGAAGACACATGGTCCTGCTATGCCGAAAACGATGAGGCATGCGGGGTCTGTTCGTCCTGTCTTGCAAGGCTGAAGGCGTTTCGTGATCTGGGGCTTACCGATCCGATACCCTATAAAAAATAATTTTTACCATCCGATTTCCGCGGTGTACTCTCAACCGAAAAAAACTGACGCACTTATGAGATGTACTTCGATTTCGTGTACGGCATTAGTGCAGACGTGAGAGAAAAACCAACCGCGATTCGCGTTAATTTGCGGAGATTCGCGGTTCTTTTCCCCATCCAACCACACTAACACCGCGTAACTCCTATTCTAAGAAAAATTCGTTCGAAAAAATAAAAGAAAAATAGGATTACTCTGCGGTTTCCTTTTTCGGCCGCTCGGGTTTCACATACGTGATCTCGTAGGTCTCAACGCTCCGCTCGGCCGGGGTCGCTGACTCTGAATACTCCCGTGCCATCGAAAGGGCGTCAAACTTACACACATCAACACAGTTCCCGCACATAACACACCGGAACCGGTCAAGTGTCCAGAGCTTTTCCGCCCGCTGAACCACGATCGCCTGCGAAGGACACCTTTTCATACACATCATACATGACGTGCACTTCGACGGATCGAAGACCAGGTGACCCCTTGTCCCCTCGAAATTCTCCAGAGGTTCATACGGGAACATCGTCGTCGCGGGCTTGTGGAAGAACTGTTTCAGGATCGTTGAAAGCATCTTCATCTGCTCTCACCTCTCCATACAGCCGATACACGGATCGATCGTCAAAACGATCTGCGGGACATCGGCAAGTTCACAGCCCGCAAGGATCGCTACAAGAGGCGGGATGTTGGTCAGGGTCGGGGTCCTCACACGGAACTGTGCGAGATTTTTGGTTCCGTTCCCTTTCAGATAATGGATGACCTCGCCCCTCGGCTGCTCGGAGCGGCTGAAGTATTCGCCGTCCGGATTACCCTTCACGGATGTGGAAACTTCGCCGTCCGGCATATCGGTGATCACCCGGCGGATGATCTCCACCGACTGGAACAACTCCTTACATCTGACCGCACAGCGGGCATACCCGTCGCCGCCTTTTTCAACGACCGGTTTGAACCCGATATCGCCGTAGGCGAGATATCCGGTAGACCGGGCATCCAGATCAAGACCGCTCCCGCGGACAGTCGGTCCGCACGCTCCGAGATAATAGGCATCCTCCTTCGAGAGAACGCCTTTGCCGATCAGACGTTTGGTCAATGTGTAATCATTCAGGAACACGTTCGTGAGATCCTTCATATCATCCTCGATCTCATCAAGCCGGTCATCCATTTCCGAAAGGAAAGAGTTTGCGACATCACGCCGGACACCGCCGACTTTGCAGACCCCCTGAATCACCCGGCCGCCGGTCGTTGCCTCCATCTCATCAAGGATAGATTCACGGATCTTCCATGTCTGATAGAACAAACTCTCAAAACCGAGTGAGTCGGCAAACAAGCCGAGCCACAGAAGGTGACTGTGGATACGCGAGTACTCGCCCCACATCGTCCGAAGATAGGTAGCACGCTGCGGGACCTCGATGCCCATCATTCCTTCTATGCCCTGGCAAAAGGTCGAGGAGTGGGTGAAACTGCAGATACCGCAGATACGCTCTGCAAGAAACACAAAGTCCTGATACTCACGGCGGTCTACCAGACTTTCAAGACCCCGGTGAACATAGCCGATCGACGGGATCGCCGAGACGACACGCTCATCTTCCACGACCAGATCCAGATGGATCGGCTCGGGAAGCACAGGGTGCTGGGGTCCAAACGGGATCACTGTCTGTCTGTCGGTCATATCTTCCCCTCCTTAACTATGGTAACTGTAGGAGCGGGTTGCTCCTTCTTTTTGAACGGATAAGGAACGGATGTTTTGATGAACGTTCCGCCGAAATCAAGAGACATTCCTTCAAACGAAAATCCATAGAGATCATGGATCTCATTCTCATACACAAATGCCCCGCCGTAGGATGAACCGATCGACGGGATCTTCGTCCCTTCAGAAACGGTGATGCGGTAATGCCGAAGATCCGTTTCCTTTTCGTACGAGTAAGTGATATAGTAGCCTTCATCAGCAGGCGTGCAGGTCATAGCGACCAGACGGAACCCGCTGTTTTTCATTGTGCCGGCAGTATTCTGTACATCAGCAACTTCAATGGGATCGATTTTCATATTATTCATTTTTTTGCCTCCAGAGCTGCACGTTTTTCTTCCAGAACGCCAAGTGCCTTTACGATTCCCTCGATGAGCGCCTCGGGACGGACGGCACATCCGGGGACATACACGTCTACCGGGATGATCGTGTCGACGCCGCCGGAAATATTATAGCAGTCGCGGAAAACCCCGCCGCTTGATGCGCAGATTCCGACCGCGACAACGACCTTCGGTTCAGGGATCTGGTCGTAGATATTTTTCAGGACCACTTTGTTCTGTTCGTTCACCCCGCCCGTTACCACAAAGATATCGGCGTGTTCGGGGTTTCCCGTATTGATGATCCCAAACCGTTCAACATCGTAGACCGGCGTTAAAGCGGCGAGGATCTCAATATCGCATCCATTACAGCTGGACGCGTTGTAATGGAGGAGCCAGGGGGATTTTGATGCTGAACTCATTATACTATACCTCCAAGGATGCCAAGAATGACAATGTTTCCTACTCCGAAGACGAGGGTGACAAGCCAGAGACTTTTGACCGTCATCTTCCAGGTCACACGCGGGAAGATATTATCGATCACGATTTCCAGAAGGAACACGAGAATGATCGCAATCGCGGAAAGTACTGGATACCCGGCAAAGAAGAAGAGTATAATGGAGAGGAAGATCATCATCTCATACCAGTGGGCGATCTCGACTTTGGCAAGACTTCTGCCAGAAAGGGAGGAAGTCACACCTTTCACCAGTTCCTGATGGGCGTGGTGAGAGGTCGAGATATCAAATGGCGATTTTCTGAGTTTAAGGGTCAAAACGGCGATGAATGCGATGAACACACCCGGCAGGAAGATGATCCCCGGAATATCCAGAATGAGCATATGATAACTATCGAAACTGCCGGTGACCAGGAAGCATCCTGCGGCGAGCAGGATCAGGATCGGTTCAAGGATCATGAGACTGAGAAGCTCACGTTCCGCACCTATGTTAGAGTAGGGAGCGTTTGCCGCATAGGCTGCAAGGATAAGGAAGGTGTGGGCAAGTGCGAGCGAGAAGATCACAAATAGAAGATTACCTCCTGTAGCGAGCATCGCTCCTGAAAATGCGATCAGGACCAGGTATGCCGTGGTGAAGATGATCTCCACCGGATTTGAGAATGCCTTTTCCTTATGCCAGAGTTTTGCCACATCATAAAACGGCTGAAGAAGCGGCGGCCCGACTCTTGACTGGAAACGGGCAGTTAACACGCGGTCGCATCCGGTAAGGAGTCCGCCGAGGATCGGTGCAAGGGTCAAAAATAATACCGCACCCACAAGAAACATTATATCCATATCATCACCCCCATGAATCCAAGAACAAGCATCACGATGATAAGAACTCCTGAGATCACCCACGAGGGTTTGAGAAGGACTTTCTCACCGCAGTACTCTTCGAGATAGTAGTTTGAAGTTTTTGCCTCTTTATAGACGCCGAGAGAACCAAGGAACCTGCCTTCTGCATCAACGGCGCGTCCGCCAAGATACGGCGGGATCAGTCTTCCTTCTTTGGTACCAACGAAGGCCCCGGCGACAAGCAGCAGAAGAATGGCCGCCATGAGACCGAGCATGACCAGCGTGTCGAAGAAATATAATCCATTATTTGGCTGATAGAAGTACGGATGTATCGTTTCAAGATAAGGAATGATCACTCCGGAGATGATCGCCGGGAACCCAAGGCAGCATACGATCACCAGAACACCCATGACGATCACCGAGATCTTCTCGGAGATGTGCAGAGCGATTTTTTCCGCAGGAGGTCTGGTCATTCTCATGAACAGTTTGCCGAGCCATTTTGTCCAGAAGAAGATGGTAAACGCACTGCCGAATGCAAGAAGCGTGATGAACACGCATCCAAGCGGAGCGGTAAGGAAGGCTTCCAGAGCTACCCACTTGGAAATGAGCATACCAAAAGGTGCCAGATACATTCCGCAGATACCAATGACCATCATTGTTGCAAGGAGCGGGAGACGGACCAGAAGTCCGTCCATGTCCTCAATGTCCCGGCTCCCGATCTTGTGTTCTACAGCCCCGACACAGAGGAAGAGAAGCGCCTTGGCGACCGCGTGGAAGATGATCAGAAGGATCGCCGCTTCGATTGCCTGGGCCGTACCTATACCTGCACAGGCGGTGATCAGACCAAGGTTCGCGATCGTTGAGTAGGCGAGAACTTTCTTTGCATTGCTCTGCGAGATCGCGAGAGCAGAGGTGACCAGGAAGGTGAACGCCCCGATCAGTGCAAGGAAAATACCTACCCATGTCTGCGAGAACAGCGGGGCAAAGAGTACCAGAAGATACACGCCGGCCTTGACCATGGTACTTGAGTGGAGCAGGGCGGAGACCGGAGTAGGAGCAACCATTGCTCCGGTGAGCCAGGTTGAAAACGGCATCTGGGCAGCCTTCGTCAATCCTGCTACTGCAATGAAGGCAAGCGGTATCGTCAGAGCGGAGACGTTCGGGAAATGAAGAAGATTGGTTACTGAGAGCAGACTCACCGGCGAATTAATGCGAAGCAGGAAGGTTATTGCAAGGGTGAAACAGATCCCGCCGATCAGATTCATCCACACTGCACGAAACGCATTATTTACTGCTTCAGGGGTCCGTGAGTATCCTATCAGAAGGAAGGAACAAAGAGTTGTGACTTCCCAGGCGCACAGGATCCACATAAGATTGTTGAAAAGAACCAGCCCGAACATCGCCGAGAGGAAAAGGAACATCAGAGCGAAGAAGTAACGCTTCCGCACAGGAACGGCGATCTGGTGTTCATGATAATCCTTCATGTAGCCAAGAGCATAGACACAGATCAGTGTGCCGATTATGCCGATGATCAGGACCATGACAGCCGAGAGATTGGTGATCGTGAATGTCGTTATCACATCATGGCCGGCAGTGCCGAAATATTCGAGCCTTACGATAAGGATCAGCTGAATAACCGAGAGAATGAGAGGAAGGATCTTCCGGTATTTTATGGAAAGGCCCAGAATAACGAGAGCTACGCCAAGTTCAACGACGAATAACAGCATACCGATCCATTCAGTATTTTCAAGGGTCAAAGATACGGGAGCAAGCAATGCTTTCCATGCCAGAAAGGCGGATGCCCCGATAATTATGACCGAAGTTATGCCTGCGAGGATATTGCGGACAAGGTCGGGTTTGAAGATCGCTAAAAGAACAGCGGCACAAACGGGAACAAGCAGCAATACCAGTATGGCAATGAGTTCCGGCGGGTACATAGATATCACTTGTTGAAAGTATTGACATTCATCATTATTAATCATTCTAATGAACCCCGGGAAAATGCGTGTATTTCCGGTCAGGATGAAAGATACGATCAAAATGATCCCAGTACTTATCAGCGGCCAAAGCAGGCTTCCAAGAAAATTCGTTTCGTCTCTGAATGATAAGAACAAAAAAATCCCGGAAGATTTCCCGGATTACTGAAGATTATTGCCGGATATATCATATGAATGAGGAGCTGATCTCAGAAATCCGGCAGGAGCGGGCGGTCATTTGACAGATACAGCGCGCCCGCTGTAAAAAGCTGAAGAAAAGAAAAAAATTAGAGGTCCGGAACGAATTTCGTTCCGTAATGGATGATCCCGTCCGAACCTTCACGGTCCAGGACCCGGAAGACGGATTTTACCGGCATGCCGATCTTGACCTCTTCGGGTTCACAGATGAGATGCGAGGTGACCCGCGTTCCTTCTTCGAGTTCTATGATCGCGAGAACATAGGGTTTCAGTGCGGAGAACTGATCGCTTGCTGCGGAAAGGACCGAGTAGGTCATGACCTTTCCTTTCCCTGAGAACTGACAGGGGACGATTTTTCCATCCCGGCGGCAGTGCGGACAGATCGCTCTTGGCGGGAAGAATACATCCCCGCAGGTATCGCATTTCGTTCCAACCAGATTATATCTCTGGGGGATCTCCCTCCAGAATCGTGCTACGGTCATCTCAGGCCCTCCCGAAGATGTGTGATACAACGCTTGCGCCGGTTCCTCCGACATTCTGTGTCATACCTATTTCCGCTCCTTCGACCTGACGTTTGCCGCCTTCGCCGCGAAGTTGCTGGACGACTTCCCAGATCTGTTTGATACCTGTGGCGCCGACCGGGTGGCCGCATGATTTGAGACCTCCCGAGGTGTTTACAGGAAGTTTGCCGCCAAGCTGGGTCTCGCCCTGCTCAGTGAATTTGCCGGCGGTTCCCTTCGGAACAAAGCCGAGATCCTCGATTGCACACAGTTCTGCGATCGTGAAACAGTCATGGACCTCAACGAAGTCGATATCCTTTCGTTCGAGTTTTGCCTGCCGGAACGCCGAGTTTCCTGCGGCAACCGTGGCACCCAGGGTGGAAAAGTCCGGACGGTCGTGTAAAGCGATCGTGTCGCCGGCCTGTGCGGAGGCAAGGACCTTGATCGGCGTGTCGGTGAACTCCCGTGCTTTTTCAAGCGGACAGACGACCACGACCGCAGCACCGTCGGAAACGGGCGAGCAGTCGAAGAGTCGAAGCGGGGAGGCAACAAGGGTCGAGTTCATCACCGTTGAAAGGGTGATCTCGTTCTGGAACTGGGCGAACGGGTTTCTTGCTCCGTGGTAATGGTTCTTCACCGAAACCTGGGCAAGCTGCTCGCGGGTCAGTCCATACTTATGCATGTAGTCGCATGCGATCATAGCATAGAGACCGGGGAATGTCGCTCCGGCAAAGCTTTCCCATTCTCTGTCGGCTGCTCCGGCGAGAACATCCGTCGAATCGCCGACATCGGTCATCTTCTCAACACCTGCCGCAATGACGACATCGGACATTCCGGAAGATACTGCTGCTACTGCCTGACGGAAGGCAAGACCGCCTGATGCACAGGCAGCTTCAACACGGGTGGCCGGGACGTGAAGATCCCCGCCGAGTCCCACGTAATCGGCAACGAGTGCCCCGACGTGTTCCTGACCGACGAATCTGCCGGCAGACATCGAGCCGACGAACAATGCATCGATCTGTTCTCCCGCCACATTTGCATCCTCAAGTGCGGCGATTCCTGCTTCTGTACACAGATCACGGAAAGATGTGTCCCACCTTTCTCCGAATTTAGTGATTCCTGCACCAATTACTGCTACTTCTCTCATGATCCACCTCACATCCGGATCTTGCCCTTGTGCCGGGCATACACTGCATAATCAAGATACTTCTTTGTGGAAAGCATCTGCTCAACGGTCGGACCCTGGGAACGGTCGATCTTATTCAAAATCGCATCGGTCACGGTAATATCAAAGGCATCGGATCCTGCTCCGCTGCCGTAACTTGTAACAAAGATCCGGTCGCCGGGTTTTGCCACATCTAAAACGGCCGCTAAACCGAGAGGAACAGCGCCGCTGTAGGTGTTTCCAAGCTTGGGGGCCAGAAGACCCGCCTTGATCTGGTCTTTCGTGAATCCCAGCATCTGTGCTGCTTTCTGCGGGAATTTGGCATTCGGCTGGTGGAAGACTGCATGCGTATAATCGGAAGGCTTCGTTCCGCGAAGTTCCATCATCAGCTTTGCAGCCCCGAGGGTGTGTTTGAAGTATCCGGGGTCGCCGGAGAATCTTCCTCCGTGTCTTGGATAATCCTCTCCTTCGCGGCGCCAGAAGTCAGGCGTGTCGGAGGTAAAGGAGCAGGTCTCATTGATGACCGCTATCGGATCGTCATTCCCGATAACGTATGCCGCTCCTCCGGCAGCTGCCGTATATTCCAGTGCATCGCCGGGAGCTCCCTGTGCAGTGTCCGCTCCGATCGCGACGGCATATTTCATCATTCCTGATGACACCAGGCCCATCGCGGTCTGGATAGCGGCAGTTCCTGCTTTACAGGCGAACTCATAATCGGCAGCCGTCATAACGGGTGTTGCGCCGATCGCCTCTCCGACCGTGACTGCAGTCGGTTTAACAGCATACGGGTGCGACTCGGAGCCCACATAGACCGCCTTGATATCGGCAGGGTCTACTGGACGCCGGCGAAGTGCCGAGCGGGCAGCCTCAACGGAAAATGTGGCTGTGTTCTCATCGTAATCGGGTACGGCTTTTTCTATAACGCCAAGTCCGCCGGTGATCTCCGCGGCGTTCGCTCCCCATACACGGGCAATCTCTTCGATTTTGATTCTGAAACGGGGAATGTATGCCCCGTAGGTGATTATGCCTACCATTGTGTTTTCCTTAAACGTGTAACGAGATCCTGAACTCCCAGGGGCGTACAGAGAACGGTAATGTGATCTTTTTCTGCAAGCTTTTTGACGAGCGGGTTGACATGTTCCTCATCTATCCCCTGAAGGATTACATACGGGGGTTTGAAGGGTGTCACGCGGATTGCGATCATGGGGGATTTTCCGGTCGAAATATCCGTGAAGATCAGAGCGCGTTCCGTGCTCCAGCCGTAAATACGGTTGAATTCGTTGGGAGAAAGATTCAGAATGGCATTTGTACTGTTGATAACAGTATAGCCGAAAATCTGGGAATCCAGCTCCCCGCAGATGAGGGTACATTCAATCAGTTCCGATAATTCCCTGATCGGAATAGAGGAAGCGAAGTCATGAATATCATAAATGACCTCGTCATCATAATCCGAGAACAGGAGTTTGCCATACTTTTTGATGTATGTCCCGCCATTTTCTTCGTCAACATTCAGAAGCGAGTCTACGATTTTTCCAACGACACCGGTTCCCGGACTTTTTCTCCTGCCGCTCTCATAATCACTGATAACGGACGGAGATACTCCAAGATGGTCTGCGAGTACACCCGGGGCTATCTGAAAACTTGTACGCCATTTTTTCAGGGCTTTTCCGGGTGAATCGGAGAGGGTGATCTCGCCTGCCATTTTCTCGGCAAGCTGCTGGCGAAGTACCGGCTTCATACATACCTATATTTCGTTACTTACATAAGAAGCTGGTTGTCGAATTCGTCAATACGCGAATAGCGCTCATCCTAACCCATAAATAGTAAGCGATCCAACGATGCGTTATGCATGCAATAGATGCCGAGGATGCTGCCTGTCTGAGGAAGATCGCTCTGCTTGGCGGGCGTAAAGGCCCGGTCCGTCTCTCCACCCAGACTCTGGGAGATCAGCTTGGGATCAGCCAGCAGACTGCATCACGCAGACTTCAGTCGCTCGAAAAGGCACAGATGATCTCGCGGACCACCGAGTCGACCGGTCAGTATGTTCTCGTGACCCGGTCCGGCGAGGAGCATCTCCGGCGGGAGTTCTCCGAATACTCCAAAATATTCGATGTAAAAGATGAACAGTACATCCTCACGGGAACGGTGATATCAGGCGTAGGGGAAGGGAGATATTACATGTCCATCCCTCATTATCAGGAGCAGTTTCAAAAACTCTGCGGTTTCACTCCGTATCCGGGAACACTCAATATAAAACTCAATCCCCAGAGTGTTCAGATCAGAAAACGCATGGACTCCCTGGAATGGACGGTCGTTCCGGGCTTCAAAGATGAACACCGTATGTTCGGCGAGGCACGCTGCATCAAATGTACGATATCCGGCATCCCGTGTGCGATCGTTGTCCCCGGCCGGACCCATCACCCGGAAGATGTGATCGAGATAATCTCCGGGACCCAGCTCAGGGATGCTCTGGGTCTTGCAGAAAACAGTGATGTTGTCGTGGTCATCGGATAAACCATCCCTTTTTTATTACATTTCCGCAAAGCCGCCTGCGGGAAAAGAGGATCGGCACCTGACCCTGATCAGGTATCAGTCAAACTGGAAAATCTCTTCGACTGTTGTATGAAAATATCGGGCGATACTAAACGCCAGATCAAGGGAAGGATCATACTTGCCCTTTTCTATTGCAAGGATCGTCTGGCGGGTCACACCCAGCTCCTTTGCCAGAGCATCCTGCGTCAGATCATGCATGGCCCGGTAGACCTTGATCTTATTCTTCATCTTCGCCCCAGACCCCGAACTTACGGGCGTAATAGAACCGGAATCCGACATAAATGAAGAGTGCCGCAACGATCATAATCAGCTGCAGTACCGCAAATAATCCCAGCTGCGAGATGGGGATCGTCTCAGGCGGGACGGGAAAATACGGGATGGATTCAAATCCGCCGGCAGGGATCAGTGAATCTTTTGGACGGCTGTAAGTGAATGAATGAAAACCCAACGGGCCGCTGAAAACATACACGATCGCAGCAAGATTCACCGTCAGAAAAAGAACGACCGATGCCTTGATCGTTGCAGACGCGGTTTTCATGTCGATCAGAATACTCCGCTCATCCTCATCAAGATCGGTAACCCGTTTTTTCAAAATGAAGAAGAGGACCGCACAAACAACTACGGATACTGCGATGATCACCGGACTCGAAAGTCCTATCGACAGCCAGAACAAAAGAAGCAGCGACACGGCAAGCAAACCGCATATAATATAGAAGGTATTTTTTTTCATCAGGTAATCCTACGTTATGTTAATTGAACACCATAAGGATTTGCAAAATATGAACACCCGCCCGTTGTGTGTGGGAATAGGGCGGGCATCCTGGTATGGTGGTATGAGAAAAAATCTGATTCTGCTTTTCCTGTTGTGTGTACTGAAGAACAGGAGAACGAAACCGTTCGGCCCGCACTTCAGCGTATAATCTATTTTACATAATGTAATATATAGTTTCCGTTTGCCGGATAAATAGGACAAAGCCGGATAAAATGAAAAAAAACTCCCCGGATCTTTTTGATGGTGTGGATCGGATCCGGGGTCTGCTGGTGTGTGTATGGTTCTATATGGGAAAATCTGTGTTTTCTGTGTCCTGAAGAATCAGTATCACCGATGCTTCATTAATTGGTATATCATTCATTTTCCTATATATACATTCTGAACGTAGACATATCGCGTGAACCTTAATCTCCGTAAAGCGCCCATCATACGGATAAGCATGCCTTCAATCACCACCGGACACACCGGCGACCAGCCTCACTATATTCCAATAACAGCAGAGGAGTTCAAAAATACCGGGAAAAAAACCCCGGATATCATTCTTGTATCAGCCGACGCTTATGTTGATCATCCGTCGTTTGCCTGCGCACTTCTCGGACGGACACTGATCAATGCAGGATTCTCCGTCGCCATAATCAGTCAGCCTGACTGGAAAGACCGGGAAGGGGCCGACTTCATGCAGTACGGAAAACCAAACCTCTTCTTTGCCGTACTTCCCGGAGCCGTCGATCCCATGGTCAGCGCCTACACCCCGGCACTCCGACGCCGACATGACGATGCATACTCACCCGGGGGAAACCCCACCCGCCCGGAAAAAACAACGCTTGTTTACACAAATATCCTTCATCGCCTGTTCAAAGACACCCCGATAATCATCGGAGGAATAGAAGCAAGTCTCAGACGTTTTGCCCATTATGACTACTGGAGCGACACCGTCAAGCAGGGAATTCTTGCCGATGCTCCGGCATCTCTTCTCGTCTACGGCATGGGTGAACTCCAGATGATCGAGATCGCCTCCCGCCTGAAAAACGGTGAAAGCGCGAAAGACCTGACAGACGTCAAAGGCACCTGCTATACGATGAGTATAGCAGCGTTCCGGGAAGATCCGCCGGCCGGAACCGTACTTCCGGGATATCCGGACGTCGTTAAAAAGGAGATCTATGCTGAAGCGTTTAAGATCCAGTATCTCTCCAAAGACACCCTGATCCAGCCCCACCCGAAGACCGTCATCGTCCAGAACCCGCCGGCGAGGCCGCTTACCACGGAAGAACTCGATATCATTTACGAACTCCCTTACGCCAGAAAACAGCACCCTGCATACAAAGAGCCCATCCCGGCCCTCACCCCGATCCAGTTCTCCGTCACTACCCATCGCGGCTGCTTCGGCGCCTGCTCATTCTGCGCCATAACCCATCATCAGGGAAAGGAGATCGTTTCACGAAGCGAAGCTTCGATCCTGAGAGAAGTTGAGAGGATCGCAAAAATGCCGGAGTTCAAAGGGACGATCACGGACCTTGGCGGACCTTCGGCGAATATGTACGCCAGTCATTGCGCAAAATGGGAGAAGAACGGTCCGTGCCTCGAAAAAAACTGTACGACCTGTCCCTCACTGAAAATGGATACAGAAGAACAGCTTTCTCTCCTGAGACACGTATCGGCGGTTCGAAAAGTCAAACATGTGTTCATCAGCTCAGGGATAAGATACGACCTTGTTCCAAATACCGAAGAAGGGGACAGATATCTCAAAGAGCTGACTGACCGCCACATCTCCGGCCACCTCAAAGTCGCCCCCGAACATATCAGCGACCGGGTGACCCAGCTGATGAACAAACCGGGAAAAGCGGCCTTCGATGCATTCTGCAAACGTTTCGACGCTCTTCAAAAAGACAAACCGAAACGTCAGTATCTCGTTCCCTATCTTATGTCGTCTCATCCGGGATGCCGGATAGACGATATGGTGACCCTTGCCCTCTATCTCAGGGAGAAGGGCATGTACACCGAACAGGTCCAGGACTTCACCCCGGTCCCGATGACCCTCTCTACGGCGATGTACTACACCGGTCTGAACCCCCTCACCGGGAAAAAAGTCCATGTGCCTCTCGGCGATGAGAAACGGATCCAGAGGGCCCTTCTTCAATGGAAGGATCCAAAACAGTATGATTATGTCATCTCCGGCCTGCTGAAGGCAGGCAGAAGTGACCTGATCGGCGATCTTGTGCCGAATAAAGGCCTCCCGCCGGTAAAAAAATCAGGCGACCGGAAAAAAAGAAGAAATTAACCCTCCGGTTCCTGCTCACATACAAGAGACTTGGGTTTCTCGCCTCTAAAGAAGAAACCCTTGTAGACCAGAGGAACGATCACCGTCGTCACTAACGATATCACCACGATCGCGATAAACAGCTCGTTTCCTAACTGAATCAGATGTTCGGCCTCGAGAGGATCCGCGGCTTTTGCTGCCATCTCCTGGAAATGGTTGAGAGCAATAAGTCCGACTATCATTGCAACTTCTCCCCGGGGCGTCATCCCAATCCCGATCACTGCTGAATCCTTCCAGCCCATACCTGCAAGTTTCGCCGGAAGACCGCAGCCGACAACTTTCGTGATAACGGCGACGATCGTCAGGATCACGATAAACAGGATCATATCCGGAGTCAGATACCGCAGATCGGCGATGATACCAAGGGACACGAAGAAGATCGCCGCGAATATGATATACAGATACTCGGCGCCCAGTTTGATATCCATACTATGTTTCAGACTCACCCTGTTCACGCAGATACCGGCAAGGAATGCGCCGACGATCGCAGAAATTCCAACTGCCTCGGCCATCATTGCGTAGAAGAAAGCGATCATCATCGCAAAGATGAAAACGAACTCCGGGAACTGCCGTGCGATCTTGGTTCCATCCATTTTGGTAATGAGTGTGGGGATGAACTTGACGCCGAGAACAGCAGCTATGATAACGAAGGCAAACGCTTTGATGACCGTGATGCCGACCGAGAGGGGGATCAGTTCTCCGGTCGCCGCAAGATCGGTACAGATCGACAGCACGATCAAACTTAAGATATCATCAATGACCGCAGCACCGATGATCGCCTTGGCAAACGGCTGATGGAGTTTTCCCATTTCGCGCAGAACATTTGCCGTGATCGCGATACTGGTCGCAGTCAAAGCCGTCCCTATGAAAATGGCACTGTAAAAATCCATGCCGAAAAAGACCGCGGTGAAGTATCCCCCGATCCACGGGACAATGACACCGCACAGAGCAATGACAATATATCGCCAATTGGTGATATCGCGCAGTTCAAACTCGAATCCGATCACAAACAAAAGAATTATTGCGCCAAGGCCGGCAAGACTCTGGACAAAGTCCGTATAGGTGATAAGTCCCAGAACACTTGGACCGACGATCAAACCAACCAGGATCTCGCCGATGACTGCGGACTGGTGGATCCGTGTCGCGAGAAGATAACCTCCCAGCGCAACGAACAACAGCAGACTCATCTGAAATTCGATGGTGGATACGAGTTCTTCCAACATAAGTATCTTGATTTAGGTTGTATTACTAAAAAGAATTTCTCTTGAGCGGCCCGGATCTCAGTAATCCGGGTCCTGTTTTGCCGGACAGAAATTACATAACGCCTGAGGAAGATCCTTTTCCCGGTCGCGGATCGGGCAGTAAACAATGTCTCCCGCCTGACGGATCTTGAGTCCGCCGGGGAAAGGCATCCCGACGGGATGACCGCAGCCCCCTTTTACAAACATCACGTAGGCAAACACCAGACGATAGAAGAATTTTGACAAGGGATGGTTCTGGGCCGGCCGGGGATCCTTGGAAGGGGCAGTGTCCTGATAACAGTATTCGGGGACATCCGTCCAGTATTTTTTCCAGAGATCGATATCCGGAAGCGGACCATGACAGACGATCCCGGGTCTGTACTCCTGCATGAAGGAATGGTACTGGTCAAAGAGGTCCATACAGTATGGTTTGTACAACCGGCGGTACGGATCGGGGAGGCGGTCGGCCTCACGTTTCAGATATCCGCCGATGTACTGCAGATCAAAAACCGTGTAGGCCGACAGAGCTCTGCCGATGATCCCGGCAGCGGTCTGATTCGTCTCTGCAAGGAGAAGAGCGGCGACCGTATCTTCAATAAATATTTTGGCGGAGGAGGGGGAACGTGAGAAGATGTCCATGGAGAGAGTACCATACATTGGCCGCGGCACCCCATAAAATCTGTGTGCCGGCAACAACACATGTTTATATTCCGCTACGTCGAATACAGTGTACTTTTCATGGATATTCTCTACGCCGTAGTGGTCATCATCGGCCTTGTTGCCTTCGAAACCGTTGCAAGCATAGATAATGCCATCATCAACGCGGATATTTTATCGACGATGAAGGCCTGGGCGCGGCGCTGGTTCCTTACCTGGGGTCTTATCATCGCGGTGTTCGGTGTCAGAGGGCTTCTTCCCTGGGCCATTATCTGGGCATCGGCCCCATCGCTTGGTCCGATTGGAGCTCTTACCGCGACTTTTTCCGGGGATGAGACGGCGGCTCTCGCGATCGAACATAGCGCTCCGTTCCTCCTTCTCGCGGGCGGAGTGTTTATGATTTTTCTGTTTCTGCACTGGTTTATGGTGGAGCAGAAGAACTGTATTGTGCCGGGAGAACTCGCTTTTTCCAGAACAGGACCCTGGTTTTATGCGGCAGCCGCGATTATTCTTCTGGCACTTGTTTACTTTACCGTTCAGATAAATCCGTTCCTCGCCGTCGCAGCAGTGGCTGGATCTGCGATCTTTTTTATCATGCAGGGATTTCGACTGTTTGCAGACGCAAAGTCGCTGGAGCTTGAGAAAGGAACGGTTGATCCAAATGAAACGGGACACAAGTCCGAAATCAGCAAACTGATGCTTCTCGAAGTTATCGACGCGACGTTTTCCATCGACGGCGTTGTCGGGGCATTCGCATTCACGATGTCGGTACCCCTTATCCTGATTGGAAACGGTATCGGGGCATTGGTTGTTCGTGAACTGACGATTCGAAATGTCGACAGCATCCGGAAATATGCGTATCTCAAGAACGGAGCGATGTACTCGATATTCTGTCTGGGTATCGTCATGTGCTCGGAAGGATTCGGTCTGGAACTGCCGATCTGGCTCGCACCCCTGCTTACCGTGAGCATCGTCTCGGTCTTCTTCTGGCTCTCTCTTAGGAGAATAAAGAGACATGATTACGGAGCCTGCCCGGCACCGAGAAAAGAGTAACTATTTTTTTGGTTAAGATCACACCGCGTAAGTCCAGGCATAAAAAAGAAAATGCAGATGTGATCCGTTTTCTGTCCGGAGGTACAGACCTTGCCCGTCGGCAGCGACCGCGGAAAATCCGCGGGCAATTATGCGGGCAAGGCAGGTCTCTCACTCTATATTGAGTGCTTTGCGCCGCTCTTCAATAATATCCCTCTGTTTTTGCGTGATACAGATTTCGAGAGCCTGTGTCTCGTCTTTTGGCTGATCAGGATGGAGCTCAGATGTTCCAAATCCTTTTGGAAAAACTGTTTCTGCTCCCTTGATATGAGATACTTGTTTCTCATTGAAAACGTAAGAATAGGATTATCACTGTTTCAGACATACAAAGTAGAAATCCCATGTATGAGAAAGATGAGTTCATCACCCGGATAAAAAACCAGATCCGGGTGGAAGAGGAGTATGCAAAGCTGCTCGAGGACGGCAGACACCGGCTTGCCCGTTCCAAGTATCTGATCCTCATCCCGCTTGTTTTGTTTATCATTGCGGCGGCGGCTTTTGTGATATCCTCCAATAACCCCGGACAGGTCCTTATCCTCTGGATCGAAGGAAGCTTCTATCTCTACATGTTCTACTTCTTTTTGATGATGATCCCTTCCATCGGCTCGGATGCAAAGATCAGCATCTTCGATAAAAAATTCCGGGTGTATGTGCTGGAGTTCCTTCGGCTCGCAAATATCCTCCGGACCGTCCGGAGAAATCCGCTGACCCTGGTGGAATTTTTCTGGAACGCTTTTCTCATCAACACCAAACCGCTCGTAAAAGGGTTTACGATCCTGTATCTGATCGATCTTCTCTGTGCGGTCGTGATGAAACTTTTCGATATCATCGACTGGCTGATGTTTTTCCTGCTTGTTGTCCAGATCGGCGTGATCCTGATCTTTTATTCAAGGGTCACTGCGGCAAAACCGGGAACGCCGGGATTTTTTGTCGGGAAACCTCTTCCGGGTGCGGATATCTTCGATGTCAGAAATCTGAAAGCCTGGCTGTATGTCGGGATATTCTGCATTTTCACCTGTCTTATTATCGTAGGGGCGATGTTTTTCCCGGGTATGACGCTTGGTCAGTTTCTGCGTGATATCTCCCTTGTTTCCGGGCAGTATCCTCTTCTTCTCGCCCTTATCCTGATCACCCAGGGTCTGATCCTGCGGTATTTCCAGGGTGTCGAGAGCCGGAAACTGATGAATACGCTCAATGAGCATCATCTTTCGGTTTTAAAGGACGATCTTCTGCCCCGGGTGGACCGGGCAGAGACTGCGGATCTGCCGGAACTGAAGCGCGAGTTCCTGCTGTTTATCATGAACAAACTGATGGTCCAGGAGTTCTTCTACCGGTTCCCTGCATACACGCTGATGCCCAATCTGCTTCTGGCTCTCGATCCGGTGGCTCAGGAGATCCTGACGGAGACGGGCGAGGATAAACATCTGAAAGATATGCTGTAAAAAAAAGATTGGGATCAGATCCGGCTCATCTTGAATTCAGCTGCCGATCCTGAATCGGTGTAGACTGCAGCGCTGTCAGTCAGAGAAGCCGTCAAAATATACGACACGACGCTCATAACGATCATCAGGATCATGGGGACAAGAATGCAGGTGAACACCTTGTTTGGCGCGAGTTCGGTGATCGATGCGATCCCAAAGATCCAGACAGGGATACACCAGAACATCAGGGCTCCCTGAACTGCAAGGCTCATCAGGGTATCCACGGTCCCGATCAGACCGACAGCTCCGGTCAGCAGCGCTCCGATCGCCAGGATCGCCGAGGCATAGCCGGTCACGGCGAGCATCTCCTTATACGTGCATTTCGCATAGCCGATGATTTTTACGCCGGCAAGGAACAGTCCGGCGACGACTGCCCAGGAGACAAAGACGCCGATCACCCCTCCGATCACCGTGAGGATCGCGATCAACGGATCGGCCGGGAGGATGAAAACGATCGAGAGCAGAGTATAGAGGAGAGTGATCAGTACAGGTATCAGGAGACCTTTGGGGCACTCCGCAAAGAACTGTTTCTGATCAAAAAGCAGGTAAATGATTGCATTTTTGATATTCATGGATGACTTATTATATTTCTATTCAGTCAGTATTAACCTTCGCCAGCACCCGTGTCAGAAGCGCGATCGTCTTTGCGTCCACGATCTCTCCGCGGGCGATCATGCCAAAAACTTCATTCTTTTTGACCTGGACCACATCGATGATCTCATCCTCATCTCGGGCACAGTCCTCACACGGGTTGAGCCCCCGTGCCTCAAACAGCCAGAGTTTTTCGGTGCAGAATCCCGGCGTCGAGTAGATATGGCCTCTCGGCACAAACTCTTTTGCCGAAAACCTCGCCTCCTCAGCCAGTTCGCGTTTTGCACACTGCAGAGGCGTTTCACCGGCATGATCCATGCCGCCTGCGGGAACTTCCAGGATATACTCATTGATCACTGCACGGTACTGTCTGATCAGATACACATGCTCCTCATCGGTTGGGAGAATGCAGACCGCCGGGACCGGCTGGACGAAGAGATAGTTTCTGTCCTTTCCGTTCGGGAGATGCACGTGCCGTGTCTCGATGGTGAGCCTTGGCGTGTCGTAGATCTTCGTGCTGCCTTCGGCCGGGAGGATCGGAGCGACAGTTTTTGTCTTCGGCGAATCCAGATAGGCAAACAGGGGTAGGAGCTCCTCTTTTCTCACCTCATCCACCTCTTCGATCTTCTCCTTTTTCATCATCAGTTTGTAGACCAGCCCGAGTTTGTTGTAATCGAGCGCTCCCCTGAGATGGAAGACACGGATCTTTTTCATCATCTCGGGAGTGAAGTTTTTGAGCAGAAGATCCTCCGTCCGCCGTTTTTCCTCAGGATCGGTGACGCCGACGGTGAAAACGATCACCGATTTGTTCTTCAGCTGCCTGAAATTATTCGCTATCAGGGCAATTCCGGCAATACAGCCGATGTAGATCCCTGCACCGTAAATGACCGTGTCGTAGGGGGCGAGATCTTTTACCTCCGTCTCATCGGCATTTCTCAGGTCGGCACCAAGCTCTTCAGCGATCCACTCGGCATACCGTTTCGCGGATCCGTACTTCGATTTATATACGACTACTGTGCTCACAGAATATCCCTTCTCTATTCTGAATAGGTCGTGATGGGATAAGTGTTTTAGTATTGCACAGAGAAAAAAGGGGTGTCAGTTGGTCAGGGCTATGCTGATCCTGACCTTGAGATCATCGATCTCCCAGTCCATGGAAAGATCGGCCTTTTCGGCAGCTCCGCATTTGCAGGGTTCCCCGTCCGGCAGTCTGATCTTCAGACAGCTTGCCCTGACCTCGGCCCCGATGACATCATGCTGTGAATCCACAAGCGGCATGATCCGTGCATCATCGATGACGACCTCTGCTTTGATCTTTGCATCGACGGCGAGACCGGCCTGTTTTCTCATCTCCTGGATCCGGCGGATGACTTCGCGTGAGTATCCTTCGGCTTCGAGTTCCGGGGTGAGGGTCACATCAACGTAGACCATACCCTCCTCGATCGGCGAAGAGAAGATGTTTTCCGGCATCTTCTCTTCGAAGGTCATGTGCTCATCGGTCAGTTCGGCGGTGAATCCGTCCTTTTCCATAATGACTTTTTTGTCAGCGAGGAGCGAGGCTTTGAGTGTCGTGCCGTTTGACTCTTCGATGAATGCCTTGACTTTGGGTCCGTCCCTGCCGAACTGTCTGCCGATGACTTTCATCACCGGGACCGCGGTCCAGTCGAGTTTGTCCCAGATCCCTTTCACGACCGTAACGGACCTGGCATTTGCCCGGTCGCAGCACATATCGTTCATTGCGGAGACGGCGGCAGCGATCTTGTCCGAATCGGTCGCGACAACGATCTCGCCGACCGGCCAGCGTCCTTTGCGTTTTCCGTTCTGGCGGGCATTTGCCACTGCTTCGTCGAACTCCTGCACGATCTCCATCTCCTCTTCGAGGACCGGGTCACGCAGCGAATCGTTTCCGCAGAACCAGCCGGCCATATGGACCGAAGCCGGGTCGCCAACGCACTTCAGGTTCTGGTACATGCATTCCGTGATGTGGGGAGCGAACGGAGCGAATATGGTGATGAGTCTGCGCAGAACATAATACATAGTGTCGTATGCCTGCATCTTCGAGACCGACTCCTCTTCGAGCCACATTCTCGGTCTGACCAGCTGGACGTACCAGCGGGACAGTTCATCGAGGACGAAGGTGCTGATCGGCCGGGTCGCCCGGTGAAGACTGCAGACCTCCATCTCTTTGGTCACCTGTTCCGCAAGAGAGTTCACGCGTGAGATCAGCCAGCGGTCTTCTCTGCCGAACTCTTTGATCCGGTCTTCTACTGCTGACGGATCCCAGACGCCGTCTTTTTCCGCCGGCTTGTAGCCGTCGAGCGCCATGTACGGCAGCGGGAACTTGTAGACGTTCCAGAGAACATTGAACATCCGGTGGTTCGTCTTGACGCCTTCAAGCGAGAAGCGCATATCGTCCCAGGGGGCATTCGCCGAAAGGATGTACTGGCGCATAACGTCCACACCGAACTGTTTGATCACGTCTTCGGGGGCGATAACGTTCCCGAGACTTTTACTCATCTTTTTGCCGTTCGCGTCAAGAGCGAAACCATGCATGAGTACGGATTTGTACGGGGATCTTCCAAATGCGATCGTGGAAAGGGCGAGCTGGGAGTAGAACCATCCGCGGGTCTGATCCTGTCCTTCGAGGATGAAATCTGCCGGCCAGTATTTGCCGAAGTCTTCGGTCTTTTCCGGGAACCGGAGGGTCGCCCAGGAAGCGATGCCCGAATCATACCAGACATCGAAGATGTCCGGGATCCGTTTCATCGTTCCTCCGCATTCGCAGGGGATCGTGATGTCATCGACGTACGGCCGGTGGGGATCGGTCATCTTCTGACCGGAAAGCTCTTCGAGCTCTGCGTATCTGCCGACGACATGGTATTTATTACAGATCGGACAGACCCAGACCGGGATCGGGATACCCCAGTATCTCTGCCGGGAGATACACCAGTCGCGTGCCTCTTCGATCCAGTCATGGAATCTGGCGGAGCCTGCCCATTCAGGGAACCAGGTGACCTCTTTGGAGATCTCTTCGAGCATCTTCTCCCTGACATCCTTTGCTTTCAGGAACCACTGGGAAGTTGCCCGGTAGATGATCGGGGTCTTGCATCTCCAGCAGTGTCCGTACCGGTGAGTGATCTTCCGGACTGCAAGCATGGCGTCTCCTAAGACGTCGATGACCTCCTGATTTGTTTCTGGCGCCTTGACGTATTTTCCGGCAAAGACACCGGCATCATCGGTGAAGTTTCCGTTTCCGTCCACCGGGCAGACGATCGCGAGGTCTTCTTTCAGACCGACGAGGTAATCGTCCCAGCCGTGACCCGGAGCGATATGGACCATTCCGGTGTTTTCCATCGCTACGTAATCGGCGATGACGATCCGGTGCTCGATCTTTTCCTGAATGGGAACGAAAGAAGCGAGGGGAGAAGTGTATTTTGTTCCGGCGAGTTCGGCTCCGGTCTTTGTTTCAATGATGGAGTAGTCCTGATATTTTCCGTATTTGAGGATCTGCTCGGCGAGGTCTTTTGCGATCCAGAGATCTTCGGTCTTTCCGTCTTTTACTGCATGGCATTTTGCGTAGACAAAGTTCTTTCCAACGGCAACTGCCACGTTGGCGGGAAGGGTCCACGGGGTCGTGGTCCAGATGACGAGGTACTCGTTCTCGGCTCCCTGGATCGGGAATTTGACGAAGATCGAGGGATCGGTCTCGTCCCAGTACTCGACTTCGGCGTCGGCGATGGCCGTTCCGCAGCGGGGACACCAGTTGACGACCCTGGATCCGCGTTCGAGCATCTTCTCCTCTTCGCAGCGTTTGAGGGTGTACCAGGCAGCTTCGATGTATCCTTTATCGACCGTCTGGTAAGGGTCGTCGAAGTCCATCCAGGTCCCGAGGTTTTTGAACTGCTCGCTCATCAGGTCTTTGTGGGTGAGAGCGAACTCGCGGCACTCTTCGATGAACTTTGCAACACCGTACTTTTCGATATCTGCCTTATTTTTGAATCCGAGCTTCTCCTCGACTTTGACCTCGATCGGGAGTCCGTGCATATCGTAACCGGCACGTTCGATGATATGCTGACCGGTCATTGAGTGGTATCTGAGGATGGCGTCTTTTAAGATCTTGTTCCAGGCGGTCCCGAGATGGATGTATCCGGTGGTGTAGGGCGGACCGTCGACAAAGAACCACGGCTGGCCCGATTCGTGAAGTTTGCGTGTCTCACGATAGGTATTGTTTGTTTTCCAGTACTCCCGGACGTCGTTTTCGACAACGGCGGGTACATAGCTTTCTTGTATTTCTTTCACGAGTTTTCCCTCACTCAATATGTGGGTAACTATTGGTCGTCGTTATACATAAGGGGTTTTGTGTGCCGGCGGTTTCTTCTCTTGGCAGGTTTCCTTGATGCGTGTATGGGCCGAACAGAGATATTCTGACTGATCCTGAAGCTTGTCAGAGGACATTTCCCGGGCTCTCAGGCAATAACGGCTCTGATCCATCTGCGAAAATTATCCCCTACTCATACCTTTATGCATTATGGCCACGAAGTAACTGTTTGGTAATTATTATGGACGGATACGCAGGAAACATGGTCTATGTCGACCTTTCGGCAGGGACAATATCAATCAAACCAACGCCGCCGGAACTGAAGCTGAACTATCTTGGCGGCCGGGGTTTTGGCATACGCATCCTGACCGACATGGTTGATCCGAAGACCGATCCGTTGAGTGATAAAAACATTCTTGTCTTTGCAGCAGGACCGCTGACCGGGACCGGGATCCCCCTTGGGAGCAGGTATGAGGTCTCGACGATCGCTCCATTGACGGGACTTGCCATGAGCGCAAACAGCGGAGGCGTATTCGGCTGGAAACTGAAGAAAGCCGGATTCGATGCGGCCGTCATCTCCGGCAGATCGGAAAAACCGGTATACCTCTTCCTCGACAATGGAAAGGCCGAACTTCGGGATGCTTCGCATCTCTGGGGTAAAACCACTGGTGAAACCACCGACGCGATAGTAGATGAGCTCAAGGACCCGAGTGTTCGCGTTTCCTGCATCGGCCCGGCAGGCGAAAACCTTGTGCTGATGTCCTGCATCATCAATGAAAAGACCCGGGCAGCCGGCAGAGGCGGTGTCGGGGCAGTCATGGGGTCGAAGAATCTGAAAGCGATCGCGGCAAGGGGTGATCAGCCCATCAAACCGGCGGATCCCGAAAAGGTCAAAGAGGTCAAGGAGCGGATCACTGCGATGATCCAGGAGAACGGGATCGCCAAAGGTCTGCATGATTACGGAACGGCAGTTCTCGTCAACATCCTTAATGAAAACTATCTTCTTCCGACCCGGAACTTCCAGACCGCCCACTTCCCGGAGGCGGATAAGATCTCCGGCGAGACGATGGCAAAGACGATCCTCAAAAAACCCAAAGGATGTTATGCCTGTATCGTTCAGTGCGGAAGGGTCCATGAGTTCGACGGCGAGTCCGGCGAGGGGCCGGAGTACGAACCCGACTGGGCATTTGGTCCCGGCTGCGGGGTCGACGATCTCAAAATGATCGCCCGGGCAAACAATATCTGCAACGAGTACGGACTTGATGCGATCTCTGCACCGACAACGATCGCCTGTCTGATGGAGATGGCCGGGAAAGGATATGTCGACCATCCGATCCGGTTCGGCGATGCAAAAGGCATGCTGAAACTCGTGGAGCAGATCGCCCTGCGCGAAGGGATCGGCGATGAACTTGCCGAAGGATCCTTCCGGTTTGCGACGAAATACGGCCATCCTGAGTTTTCCATGAGCTCGAAAAAGCAGGAACTGCCGGCATATGATCCCCGGGGGATCCAGGGATACGGGCTTGCAGCAGCGACCTCGGTTCGCGGAGGAGATCATGTCTATGCGTACCTGATCTCTCCGGAGATCCTCGGGGCGCCGAAAAAGATCGATCCGTATCTGATCGAGGGAAAACCGCAGTTGGTCAAGACCTTCCAGGATCTGACAGCCGCCATCGATGCAACGGGCATGTGTCTTTTTACCTCCTTTGCTCTCGGGGCCGAGGATTACGCGGATCTCATTACTGCAGCAACCGGAATGAAGATCGACGCCGGCGAACTTTTGAAGATCGGCGAACGGATCTGGAATCTCCAGAAGCTCTATAATGTCAAACGCGGATTTTCCCGCAAAGACGATACCCTGCCGGAAAGGCTTTTGACCGAGCCCTTAAAAGAGGGAGCCCCTGCAGGTCAGGTTTCCCGGGTGCCTGAAATGCTCGATGAGTATTATGATCTTAGAGGCTGGGATGCGGAAGGGATCCCGAAAAAGGAAAAGCTCAGGGAACTGGGGCTTGTATAAAGCGGCAGTCCACATTTGAAGGTCCTGAAATGTCGGCAGAATCTTCGTCTTCGGACGTCCGGTACCTGAGGCAGACACCTCTTTTTGGGAAAGAGGGGCAGAAAAAACTTAAGAACGCCCGTATCCTTCTTGCCGGGGCGGGAGGTCTTGGTTCAGCGATCGCGATGTACCTCGCCTCAGCAGGCGTCGGATATATCCGGATCGCTGATGAGGACGCCGTCGAGCGTTCCAACCTCAACCGGCAGATCCTGTATCATGAAACCGATATCGGCATATGCAAGGTCGAAGCAGCCGAAAAAACGATCCATGCCCTCAACAGCGGTATCGAAGTGGAGGCGGTCTGCCGGCATATCGATGAGAAGTCGGTTGGGAGCCTCGTCCGCGGGATGGATCTGATCATTGACGGGATGGACAACTTTGCCGCCCGCTACGTTTTGAACCGGGCCGGTCTCGATGAAAAAATCCCGTTCATTCACGGAGCCGTGAACGGATTCTACGGACAGGTGACAACGCTTATCCCGGGGATCACTCCATGTCTGCGCTGCCTTGTTCCGACCGATCCGGCCTGGGAAAAGAAGGTTATCATTGGCGTGACCTGCGGGGTCATCGGCTCCATCGAGGCAAACGAGGCGCTCAAATATCTCACCGGTACCGGAAAGCTTCTGCAAAACCGCCTGCTGCTCTGGGACGGGCTTTTGGGCGAGTCAGAGTCGATTGAGATCGTCAGTTCTCCCGACTGCGCCGACTGCGGTTTTTCAGAGGGGGAGCCGGACGCCCGGAGGATCGTATCATGAAGATCACGGTAAAAGCATTTGCCACGTTTCGCGAGGTCATGGATATGCAGCTCGAACTTGAGTTTCCGAAAGGCACGACCGTCCGCACGCTTCTTTCTGATCTGACCGCGCGATACGAAGGATTGTATGATCTGATGTTTTCCGCTCCGGATACTCTCCGGGACTTTGTGAACATCCTCAAAAACGGCAGAAACATCCATTTTATTACCGGTCTCGACACCTCCCTTGATGAAGGCGACCTGATCGCCCTGTTCCCGCCGGCAGCCGGCGGATAAGGAGGTTCTCCGCCGAAACGTGATCCGGGTTTATCTCCCATTTACTTCCCGGCTCCGTTTTCCTGCCCGGATCTGAAAACCAGACCGGCTTTTCAATCAAAACGCCCGGCCGCGTTCTCTTCTACGATACACAAGTATATATCCCTGTGAGGCGTATAAAGAGTCGCAGTTATCTGTGGGAAATATCAGTAAGACTTTTTTGTCTCATTGTTTTTTTCGTGAGCATTATTGCTCAAAGGAAATCCTATCATGGAAAGAAGAAATAATTTTGGCGCACCACGCCAGTTTAACGACGGCCCACGCGAAATGACCAAAACAGTCTGCTCAGACTGTGGAAAAGAATGTGAAGTGCCGTTCAAGCCAACAGAAGGCAGACCAGTCTACTGTCAGGAATGCCTTCCAAAACACCGGACCCCACGGAACCGGTTCTAATACTGTTTAGACACTCTGTCTAAACACATCATTTTTTTAGTCTGCTCTTTCTGCAGCTTTTTGTATCCTTAGTCCGCTTCAGTCTTTCGACCCGGCCGTTTCTTCAGTCAGATTCATCTGTCAAAAAATCCAACATGATAAATAATGCAGATTCAGATATACGGAAAAGCGGTGTTAGCCAAACCCGCCGAGCCCGTTGATGCCATAACCCCTGAACTTTTAGCCATTCTTGACGAGATGATCCCGATGCTCAAAGAACACCGCGGAGTCGGACTTGCAGCTCCGCAGGTCGGGATAGGGAAACGATTTTTTGTGATGGATCCGGGAGACAAAGTCCGCAGAGTTATCAACCCGGAGATCCTGAAAACCGGCAATGCCTTTGCGGATATGGAGGAAGGCTGTCTTTCCGTTCCCGGTATCCATAAAAAAGTCCGCCGTCCCAGAAGGATCACGGTCAGATATACGAATGAAGCCGGAGAACTGGTCGAAGAGGAGCTCAAAGATTATCCTGCCCGGGTCTTCATGCACGAATACGATCATCTTGAGGGGATCTTGTTTGTCGATAAGATCGCACCGATAGCAAAAAAGATGATCGCAAAGCAGCTTGAGGATCTGAGCCGAAAGGAGGCGTAAATGCGTGTCCTTTTTATGGGGACACCGGAGTATGCCCTCCCTTCTCTTCGTGCGGTTTTTGGAGAGCATGAGATCGTCGGGATCCTGACCCGGGCAGATAAACCGAACCGGAGAGGAAATAAGATCGAGTTCTCGCCGGTGAAGATGTTCGCCCTCGAACACGGGATCCCGGTGTTTCAGCCGGAGGATATGAAGGATCCGGCTCTGTTTGAACAGCTGAAGGCTCTTTCCCCGGATATTTCGGTCGTTGTGGCATTCGGGATGATGATCCCGGATGCGATCATCGATCTCCCGAAACACAATACGATAAATCTGCACGGGTCGCTTCTGCCGAAGTACCGGGGGGCTGCTCCGATGCAGTATTCCGTTTTGAACGGGGACCCGGAGACCGGGGTCTCGATCATGTATGTGGCTTCGCGTCTGGATGCGGGTGATGTGATCCTGAGAAAATCGATCCCTCTGGGCGAAAACGAAACTTACGGCGAGGTGCATGACCGTCTGGCAGAGCTCGGGGCGGAAGCGCTTGTCGAGGCGCTTGGTCTGATCGCATCGGGAGAGGTGACCAAAACTCCTCAGGATGAGGCGATGGTGACCGTTGCTCCGTCTATTTCGAAAGAGGAGTGTGTGATCGACTGGTCTTTGCCGGCGGCCGAGGTCCATAACAGGATCCGCGGGCTTTCCCCGATCCCCGGAGCAAACACCCGGCTTCCTGACGGCAAGCTTCTGAAGATCTACCGGTCAGAGAAGGTGCCGGGGGATTATGCCGGCGTTCCCGGGGAGATCGTCGATCTGATCAAAAAGAAGGGGCCGGTGGTGATGACGGGGAAAGGAGCGGTCTGCATACTTTCAGCAAAACCCGAAGGAAAACGCGAGATGCCGGGCTTTGAGATCGTGAACGGTCATTATCTGAATGTCGGCGACCGGCTCTGATCCGGTTCTTTTTTTTTGAGACCGCACTGCGTAATGCCTATGAAAAAAGAACCCCGTGTTGGGGGTATCCAGCTCGCAAGCCCGCCCCTACGGGTCGGCCCGCCTCGGCTAAGGTCGTCCGCTTTCAGCGTCCATCCCGTTCATCACACGAAAACACGAAAAAAATAATATCACTTGGGTGTCACAACTATCCCACCCTCTCCTTCCCCCACACGAAATATGCAAAAGTCAACGAAATGCACGAAAAGGGGTACGGGGCAATATCAAGGCGGAGGGGAGGATCGTTTGAGCGAGCTATCCGCTGATGTAGGGGAGGGATAAATGTGGCTAATTTTTTGGATCTATATCAACAATGATAGTTGGTACTATAAGATTATTCTCTTCAAATGTACTTTTTATGGTAATAATCTCGCAATTTAAGTTATCAACAAGTGATTTTGATATATTTATATCATCGACATAAATGATTATGTTAGGTTTATGATAAATCAAATCTTTGATATTCATGTGTGCTTTCCATATTTCATTTGACTCATCCCCTAATTCTAATTTGATTATATCATATACGGCACTAGGACATCTTTGACGCGTAATATCACATGCATCCATCAAACGAAATATGGCACAAATCATTCTTAGTCGAACGTTATCACATTCGTCTGGAACATCTATAAGAGAATAACTTTTCCTATGAGCTAATATTATATGCTTTAAACAAAATACGTACTTTTCAGGAAATGGGTCTAATAACTTAGATTTTTGCATGAGTTTAATTGATGCCGATGCATGGTCCTCACGACTAATAATACAACCTATATCATGAACCCATGCGGCAAGATATAACAATAAACCTTCATCCTGATTTAATATTATACCCCACGCCCCAAGAAAGAGATTAATATTTTTATTGATAATCCTTAGAGTGTGATCAACACCATGTGATGAATATTCTGGGAGTTTCCTGGGAATGAATGTCAAAAATTGAGTTGAATAATTATCAAAAGCATCGATTAGATATTTTGTATCTGATGAGTATTCAACAAAAATATAATTGGGGATTTCCATTTTAGTTCAATATTATATAAATTATTTAATCTTTCCAATAATGTTCATACAGATCTTTTATTCTGCTTATGTGCTCATTACTTATTTGGAACAGTCTTCCAGCACGTCCCGTATCAGTGGGACCATATTCCCCTCTGATGATTCCCCAATCGAAAAGTGTATCTATAGCGTTAGAGATGGTATTTTTACTTACTTTACCATCTAATCGTTCCACCAATCTAGTGAACCAAATGGATTCTCCAAGAGATTCCGCTTTGTAGATTTCACATGCCACTTTAAACTCATTTGAAAGTGGATTTTTGTGTGCTTCGGTCAATCTGCTTCAACTCCTCTCTGACATTAAATATAATTTATGATATGATAAATCTTTTTCTTTGAGACTAACTCTCAAATTTTGACTATTATAGTTATACTTTATACATCATATACTTATTCTATGATTGACTCTCATTTTATTAAGTGTATAAACCAGGGTATCTCACCAGATCCTTAAATATCAAAACGATAACATAATCATAAATTAATTAAAATGTAATTAATTCATGGCAGAATCTGATGAAGATATTATTGTTGATATGAAACATTATTTTTCTGAGGCATATGCCTTAGATTTCGAGCCATATTCCAAACACGTTAATAATATACTGGATCATTTAATCAAATCAGAGATTCTAAATTATAAAAATTCGGATGTATTAGTAATCGGTAGAAAAGGAGTGAGTCTTTTTCAACCATATATTAAGACGGTTAATAGAGAGAACAATTTACAGGGAATTTTTACTATTCAATTATTTTCCCACTCAAAACATCCCATTATAAAAATGGTACAACCTCATCGATATAGTGATTTTAAGCCACTTAAACAAATAGAACGCATAAGGAAAAGATTTTACGGGAAGGTTATATTATTAACCGACGCAATCAATTCAGGAAATGAAATATCAGAGGTCATAAAAACAATTGATCCCAAAAATATCTCTAAAATATGTGGTTATCTTGCAAATAAAGATCGTCTTTCTGAATTACAAAAAAAATATCCTCGCATACAATTTTCATTTATTAAAATAGTAAACAAAGAGGAGTATACCTTAGAACAAGATAGATTGCAACTTATATATCAGAGTCGATTGATCCCAATCGATGGGGAACACCCATATCAGATATATTCATTAAAATATCAATTAAGCCCAGAAGATCTTGTCAATCACATGGATAATATTTTTAGTAAATTTAAATTAGCAGAGACAAATCTAAAAAAAGATGAACTACTTGTCCCAAACATCTCTAGTTATACCATTAATTTAGATTACAATATATTATGTCAGGAAAATCCAGAATTAATACAACAAGTATATGATATTGAAAGACTGCAAGTAAGATTTAAAATTGATCCTAAAGAATCTAAATTAAGAATAATGGCACTTGCTCTTGTAAATAATACAGATATTGATATCAATAAGCAATGTAACATTGAATATAAAACATGTGGAATAAATATCCTCAAAAAAATGTGTGAAACGATTTCTATCCCACACCCAATGAAAGATAAACCTCAAGAAAAAATTTGTCCCCTCTGTATCGATTTAAATATTTCAAATTTCATTATTTTCTATGCTGAAAAAGAACTGTTCAAAATATTAGAATCAAATGGGGTTAAGATTGATAAAATGGAAATTTAATCGGATGAAAACGGAATCAAGTTAGAGTTGGTCACAAAGCCCCATCAGCTCTTCAACCCTTTCGAGGATGCGACGTTGTTTGGCGATTCGTGGGAGGGGAGTAGCGTAATTCTTTACCTGTTTTACATCAATAGGTTTTGCAGCAATTTCTTGTTGCTCAACATTAGCGGATTTTAAAATTTTAGGGGATTTGTTAGGCTGAGCTCATCGACTCCGACGATGATACGCCAAAATAGAACTCCGTAAAAAGGAGGGAAATCCCTCCCGTAAGGAAATATTGCTGCACTCATACATTACTTCTGCCCTGTGAGAAAACCTTCGACAAGTTTCCCAAAGAGCATGATGAGAAACCCGAGGAAGAGCATGATCAATTTCCGGAGCCGGCTGGAGATCTGCATCTCCGCCCTCCCGTTAGTTCAGGGCCGGCTTCGTGTCTGCCCAGGCGTCCACTGCGGCGATCGTCGCGTCGTCGGCATAGCCGGAGACGGTCATCGAATCGCGGTTGAGACTGATCTGGAAGGTATCGGTCCCGAGCTTTGCCGAAATGCGGACGTTCCAGGTCGCTTCGGTACCGATCTCCGTGGTCTCTGCCGTCCCGCCGTTCCCGAATGCGGTCTTGAGATCCGCACTGCCGGTAAGGGCGGTGATTGCTGCGGCATACTCAGCACGGGTATATGCCGTGACCTGGACCTTGCCGTTCATTGCGGAGGTGTTCGGGTCGAAGTAGCCCACATAGGTCTTGTAGGTCTGCTTCCCGAGCTCGACTTCGGTAAGGCCGAGGGGATTTGTAACGCCGGTAATTTCTGCGATGATCGCATCATACGCGGCGGCGTTCGTAAATTCTGTACTGAAGATCCGCTTTGCGGACTTCGAGATTGCTGTCTGAATGAAATCTGCTGTCATATTGTATTGCGCTGAGGAGGCCGAAGGCAGCCGAGGCGAGGAGCAAATCTCCGATTTGCGACCTGCTGCGGGAGCCAAAGGCGACCAAAGCTATCCTATTTTTTCGCTGAGACCGCCCAAGGCAGTCAAAGCTATCCTGTATTCTCGAAGCCGGCAAAAACGCCAAAGAATCCTCTCGTCAAGTATCGTATCAGTATAGTATCGTGTATAAGATATGCGGGAGAGGATGCTTCGGCTTTGTGCCGACCTCTACCTATATATTGGTTTTATAACTATAAAAAAAGGAGGAAATTTGAACAATTTTTAACAAACTGCAAAATCACTGCTTAAAACTGCAGAGGATCCGTTCTGCCTGGACACTTGTCGGAAACACGATCCCGTGATGCCGGATGGCATTCTTTACCGAATAGACCGGGCACCCGAGTTTGTTTGCTACAAGCGAGATACTGCCTTCCTTCACCAGCAATTCTCGGAGTTTTTCTTTATTTTTCAGCTCAGGGTAGCTAGACCAGTATTTCATGTGTTCACCTCATACACGACATACCCTTTTGGTACTGTTTGGACCTCCAGAAACTGTGAAAGCTCAGGCTGAGGCAGCCGTGCTTCCAGATCCTTCACGTTCACTTCTTCATACATCGCGATCCGGTCGCCGATACGTTCCTTCACCGCATCATAGATGAACCTGCCCGACAGGATCCTCGCCGCCTGAGGGGCCGGAACATGCACGACATCCAGAAACAGATCCGGCATCCGTTCCTTCAGCAGAGGCACATTCACAATACGGTTCCTCTTCTCCTCGAACCGAAGAAAATACGCCTGGGAGATCTGACCTGAGGAGATGATCTCATCCACCGTCTCGTTAAAACGGATCTTATACGCTGCGGAAAGAGCGGTCAAAGCCCGGATCATACGCTGACAGTAGAACGCATCGGCGTATTCGTCCGCCGGAATGGGAAACGCCGTCTCCAGTGCAGCTCTGATGGAAGTAGAATCAACGGTAGTCATACTGATCCTCCATCTGCTCCGCCATCCGCTCATCGAGCTTCTGCCGGACATCCCGGTACACAAAGAAGTTGACATCATCTTCGGGCGTATCGATCCGGAGGGTTGGCGAACCGCAGACCCGGCAGGGAACGAACAGTTTATTCAGATCGTCCGGATCAGAGACCCAGACCTCTTCCGTCTGTGAAGACAGACAGACCGGACACGCGAATCTGATCCGGCGGAAGTACTCGGTTCCGCCGCCGTGAATCACTGATGCTGCAGTCATGGGATCTCCTTGTAGTATGTTCGGTCAGCGATCCGGCGGATCGTGGATTCGGAAACACCGAGTTCCCGGGCGAGTTTTCGCCGGTATTCGCCGGCGGCACACCGTTTTCGAATCAGGATCACCTCTTCCGCGGTGAACTTCCGGGACGACTGGATCCGGTTCTCTTCGCCCGGGATCAGGCGGAGATTTGCAAGGCGGCAGTCGAAAATATCATGATTGATGTGATCGACTTCCAGATTGAGATCGGACGGGAGATGCCGGAGGTCACAGTGGCCGGCAAGGTAGATGATCCGGTGCTTAAAGAGGGCGACGGAGAATCCGTTATGGGTGATCGTGAGCCGTTCGTATCCGTCCCTTGACCGGGAAAACCTCAGAGGAGTCCCGGTGATCCGGTTGTAGATCTCACCGTTTTTTGTATCGATCCGCCAGTCGCCTGACTCGATTTTCAGGACGGCGACGTAATCGGCAAGACGAACGCCTCTCCGGGGACGATTCTGCTTCACCAGCCGGGATCCGCGAAGAGTGCATGCGTCCGTCACGGTTCACCTTCGAGATAGCTTTCACAGCTGAAACTGTCGGGCGTGTAGGAGTAGGCGTACTGACTCTGCGGATTTGTGCAGCGGCCAAGTCCCGGCCGGCGTTTGAAGTGCCAGTGGATGCAGGAGCTACAGATCGGCAAGGGTATCTCCTCCGGGGGTCCCCTGGGATTCAGCGGATGTTTTTTCACCTAGTACTGCTAATTTTGTATTGCCTGTTCCCTGAAACTGTTTAGACGCGGAATTAGGGCAGGCATCTTTTTCTTTGGTCATTTTAGACTCCTTTGATTTGTGCAAAGTTTGGATGGTTTTTCTTGAACTGTGCGATGACATCCAGGTAGATATCGGGATGTTTGCTGAATAGGTCGGCCGAGCGGTTCATGATCGCGGTCTCGGCGCTTTGCCGGTCGGAAAAGAGCGAGAGGAACTGATGTTCGGTTTCGATGTCGCCGAAAAATGTGTCATATATCAGACCGGGGTCCTGCTTTTGATCATCTGCTTTTTGCGGGACCGGATCCCGGCTAAGGCTGGTTTCCATGAAGCTGAGGATCATGCCTGAGCTTTCCCTGCCGAACTGTTCTTTGAACTGGTACATGACCGGTGCTTTTGCTTCGGGGATGTAGATTTTGTAGTCAGGCATTTCATGAAATGTCTCCGTTCAGATGTTTTCTGATGAGCCCGAGTATGACCCTGGATGTATGAGGGTTCGGATATCTGCGGGTGAATTGTTCGAACGTTTTTCTGTCGGCGTCGCCGATGAAGAGGGTAAATGTCTCGCCTATGGGTTTCACTTCCTTGATTTTTTGTGAGAGAAGGAGGGGATCTGACTCCCTGGGGTCTTTCACATTACATTATTGGATTTTTACCAATATTAGTGTTTGTTTTTTGCAACAATTGATGAAAAATCAAACAAAATAGTTGTAACTATTGGTTAAAAAACGGGGGTTCCGAAGACGCGGGTGAGCGGGGATAAGGGGGAAAACATACGGGTTTTCAAATCCAACTGTCTCTTTTTGTAAGGTGACGGTTTTTCTTGTAATGATCACTCGATCGGACCGGTCGCCGGAGGGACCCAGATCCTCCGGGATTCGGTCGGTTTGTTATGGCAGATTGTCCCAACAGGGGTGTGTTGAATCAGAATAATGTGGGTTGGGGTCTGCCAAATTACACATCAACGTGAGATGATATAAACCCCTGACCGCGCGGTGCGATAATGCCTCCGCTTTTTGCGGATAACGGGTGGTCAGTGAGTGAAGAGGGGGTTTTGGGATGCAAAAAAATGAGGTTGGGGGGTGAGAGAACGAATGCCTGTCTCACCCGGCAATATCTTTGAGTGCGAAAAGCAGGACGCCCTTTTCCCCCCGCCTCATCCTGTAATCGTTTCGTGAAACCCAATCTCGAGAAAAGACAGTAGAACACCTGCGCATTGGACGAGGGAGGGTATTTGCGCATAAGCGAATGCAGCGTGTCGGTATCTTCGAGCTGGCGGCAGTCGGCCGGTTCGATCCTGCAGCTATGGAAGTTCTTGTTCTCTTCTAAGGAACCGCGGCGTTGTATAATCGTGATTATTATAATCATGATTATATTTAGTTTGTGGAGGTGGGGTGAGCCGACAGGCTCGCCCTTAGCTGAGGCGGGTTGGACGCTGAAAGCGGACGACCTCAGCGGAGGCGGATCGACGGCTCAGCCGGCGATCTTAGCTGAGCAAACCGAAGGTTTGCGACTAAATCTTTGATTTGCAATCAAGTCGTTAGACTTGCGAGTGGGGGGATTCTCCCCCATCTCTCCCTGCGTGTGTTCTATTTTTACCCCACTCCTTCAAATACACAAAAAAAGGTTTAGAGATCATCACGGTTGTTTCCGTTTTTCACGATCCAAACTATGCCAATGATTAAAAAGACTGCTGCGATGATCCCGATCACGAGGCTATAGGGTATTTCCTGCACTGGTGTTTCCGGAGCAGGTTTTCCCACAATGATACGGGTATTTGGAGCGTAGTAATTCGTTCCGTCAATAAACAAAGCAGCCGTCCGTTCATCAGATACATAGATTACACTGCCGGATTTCAGCCCTGATGATTGAGTAGAACCAAAGGCAAATTGACCGACTGAAGATAAGGCAGTTGTGTCACTCAAATCAACGACTTGAAGATTGTAGCAATCATCAAATGCATACTCCCCAATGGACGTTACACTGTCAGGGATAACAACAGAAGTGAGGGAAGTACAACCAGAAAATGCACCATCTTCAATGGACGTTACACTGTCAGGAATGACAATAGAGGTGAGAGAAGTACAACCAGAAAATGCACTATCTTCAATGGACGTTACACTGTCAGGAATGACAACAGAGGTGAGGGAAGTACAACCAGAAAATGCCATCACTTCAATGGATGTTACACTGCCAGGGATGACGACAGAGGTGAGGGAAGTGCAATGATAAAATGCCCAAGCTCCAATGGACGTTACGCTGTCAGGGATGATAACAGAGGTGAGGGAAGTACAACCAGAAAATGCAATCTGTTCAATGGACGTTACACCGGAACCAATTGACACTGATGTAATTGTATCACGATAGTTATACCAACCAATGTCAGTTATTGCAGAATAATCTGTCATCTCACCAGTACCCGCGATCTCCAGCACACCGGTATCTGTATCCAGCGTCCAGGTTAGGTTTTCTCCACACGTTCCATTGACCGTCGTCGCCGAAGCACCGCCCACAAACAGCAGTGCAGCCAGTAAAAATACGGCGATTAGGATACGAAAGTTTACGATGGCACGACTATACCTTTCGATATGCATGCCGGTTAGTTGAATAGATTTTTTCATAATTATTACCACATATAAGCCGTATCGACCCACGGCAGAATTAGAATTAGACCGAATCCAATGATTAAAAATAGCATTTTACGACAATAACATTTTCGTATATAATTGGACTATCCAGGGATTTTTGTATCAATACGTTCGAGACCGTATGACACATCACTCCATGACAAGAGAACAGGACGGGTGCGCGCTGATTCAAGCAAGGGTCGAAGACCCGAAGCGGAGAGCAAATCTCTGATTTGCGGCTCGCGGTTGGTTTTTCTCATGCTTCCACACCCAGCCATACACTTCCCGAATCGGCTTGAAACTAATACCGCCTACGTCCAATTTTTACAAGGATTTGATGAGCTGACCGAGGTCACAAACCATCGGTTTTCCCCATACTCTCCACTCGAAAACCACCATTTCCACTCCATTTTGATCCATCTCAAACCAATTTTCACCCGCATTTTTCAATCAAAACCAGAGCTCAAAATAAAAATACGCTAAATCCTGCCGATTTGACAAAAAATCACACTCATCATATATAAATCATGCACACGTGTGATAAAAAAACGATAACCGGTAAAAAATATCCTCCTTACGGACGGAAAATATTATATACTACTTTTTTTTGCAAAGCAATTCTCTCTCTCTCTCTCTCTCTTCTGTACTGTACATAGTAATAATAATAAGAGACCACACGTGTGAAAAAAAAGTGATTGATGAGAGATTTTTTTTGCGTCCGTAAATACTTACGGACGGACCGAATTTTACCCCCCCATACAGATTTTTTATCGCACGTCTGCTGCATTTATATATGATGATCTATCCAAAAGCCCAAATCGCCGGCATTCGGCGTATTTTCTAAAAGACAGGGGTTTTGTGCTGCTCAGAACTGCTCAAATCATCCTTGAAAAAGCTCAATTTCCAATCGAAACCGTGGTTTTCTACTGGAAATGGCGGGTTGGACGCCGAAGGCGGACGACCTCAGCGGAGGCGGATCGACGGCGCAGCCGGCGATCTTAGCTGAGCAAACAGAATGTTTGCGAGCAAATCTTTGATTTGTGACTGAGAGTTTTGAAGATCTGGATCGAATACAGACCCCCCGGATCACTCCATCTTCCCTTGTCCTGCATAGAAACACCGTGCAAACGTATTTTCCGTAAACCGTCCCGTTTCCAATGCCGAACAGAATTTATCCGCAATACACAACACCCAGCCCTCCAAGCATCTCGGAGGGATCGGTGTCAGCGGAAACATATGGCGGAGGATCATATTCTGCTCCACCGTGGTCAATGCAAAATCATCCATCGCATTCTGCAAAGCACGCTTCGGATGGGTGAACCCATGCAGGCGGTGTTTTGGATCCGGAACATGCCAGTCATAAAAAAAATAGTCGTGAAGCAGAGCACCCCGGATAAGAGATCCGCGATCCACCGATAACCCCATCTTATCTGCAAGCAGACAGCTCACTCGCGCCACAGCTATACAGTGGTCGTAAACGTTCGTGTCCCCGTGCTGCATAAACTGCTTTGTTTCAAGCAGGCGGGAAGCCTCGCAAGTGGAGAGGATCTGCTGCAGGACAGCTTCGTTTTCCTGAATGGCGGTATTCATCATGGTCATGTATGCTCACAAAATCGGTTCGACTTTGTACGACTGCTCTGCTATTCTCGTGTCTGTACTATTATTCGATCTTAGGAGAAAACCTTTGTCCAATTCACGAGACGCCCGGGCCTCAAAGATAAAAACGCGGATATTATTCCTTAAATCAGCCATCTGTACCACGAGAAAAATATTTTTCCCGGGCAGACTTGACTCCCGTATCTTTTTTTACCTGACTCGACCTAAAGTAAATCATGATACCGGCCGCCTACTTTCTCGGGTTCATCTTTTACAGTTTTCTTGGATGGATCTGGGAAACGACATACTGCTCAGTGAATGCCAAACACTTCATCAACCGCGGATTTTTAAACGGCCCGATCATCCCGATCTATGGATTTGGGGCATTACTGGTCATGCTTGCCGTGAATGCATTTGGAAGTCTCGCTGTTCCAACTCCGGCGGTTCCCATCAATATCATCAATATTCTCGTAGTATTTCTCGGGGGAATGCTGCTCGCAACGGTTCTTGAATATATTGCTGCAGTGATATTAGAATCATTTTTCCACATTAAATTATGGGACTATTCCAAAAATAAGTTCAACTTTCAGGGAAGGATCTGTCTGAAATGTTCGCTGTTCTTCGGTCTCCTTTCAGTTCTCTTCATAATGGTCATCGAGCCGCTCACCACCCGCACAACAACCCAGATACCGGAAATGGTGATAAATATCGCAGCCGTGGTCATTGGGATCATTTTAGCTGTAGATATCATTATCACGGTCTCCTCTCTTCTGAAACTCAACGAACGGCTTCGTGCAGCGGAAGAGATCATCAACGCCAGAGTGGGCACAACCCTTGCTGAGGCAGCGAAGATACGCGAGTCACTCCATGAAAAAATCGAGGAGCGCGTGGATGAGAATCTGGTCATTTCCAAATTCCATTACCAGATCCAGCGTATGGCAAGAGCCTATCCCGGATCGATCTCGCTGAAGCATACGGAGATCTGGGAGAAGCTGAAAAAACAGTCAGAAAAACGGTGAAAATAATTTATCCCTGTTTTTTGGGGAAATACGCTGATTTACCGTCTGATGAAGGACAAACTGCCAACATTTCATCTGCTCTCCTTCCGTTATGACATATCCACGTCTCCGCCTGAACCATGATTCCGGGAATCCCATCAAAAAAGATGATCGGCAGTATCCAGAGCCGGTAGCGGGCATCTGCTGTTTCCAGATATGTCCATGCTCCAACCGTGGGCATTTTTCCGTTCAGCGCATTCACATACTCAGGCAGAGCAGTTATTATGTTAAATAACTCGATATTAAGTTCCTTATAATTTTTCCCGACAAGGTTTTCCTTATCGATTCCAAGGTTATTTCCGAGACTCTCCAGCATGTACGGATTTAATGCAAGAATCATGCCTTCGTTATTGACAACGATCGTGGGTTCGGGCTGTACTGCAAGAAACTGAGGCGAGATGGGAAGACGTTCGGATAACTGATACACACGTGAAGGACCAACAGTGCGTACCTCAACCTGCCCCAGTGTTGCAAGTATCGTCAGATATCGGGATATAGTATTCCTGTTTAATCCGGTTTTTTTTGCAAGGTCGGATATCGAGAGTCCGAACTTGCTGTTTCTTAAATGAAACATTATCAGATTAAGTCTGGATTCTTCCGAGTTTTTTAGAGAGGGAACATTCACCGTATTTGTATCCATAATCGCGCAGCACTCATACAATAATATTTAGTTAAATAAAATTTATCTGTTTATTCATATAAATTATTGCTCGTGATCCATCACCAGAAACATGAACATGCCAAACATAAAAACTGAAGCATCAGCTATATTTATGAATGTACTCATGATTTTAAATTACTATTTTAAATATGTTAAGTATATTTTGTTTGTGGCGGGTGATGAATTCTGAAAATGTGCGCGCAAGGGGATGTGGAGTTTTTTTCGTGGATAAAATAACATTGGGTGGCGAATGGGTATTCGTCTCCCTGTTAATCTGTTTTCAGAGCTGATCTGGATTAAACCGTTGCGATCATATCCGATTCGATCAGCGTATGTCTCACATACACGTATCCGGTCTCGGCATTTACCAGCGTCAGTATTGCATCACCGTTTGCTCCAATTCCTGCGCTGATGACGGTGTTGCCGTCTGCATCATCTTTTCTCAGACCGATCGCAAGGCTTGGACTGGAGGGGTTGACGTACTCGCATGAAACAATGAACATATCTCCCGGATCTGCGATCGTGTTATGAATGTTCGGGTCATTTTCGCTCAGACCAAACAAGACGATACGATAACCTCTCATGTATTCCGGAGGAAGAATTATTGCGCTCCTTGAATTCCACGTACTGCCTTGCGGGAGATAGACGGTTGAAACCGGATCATCATAACCAAGGTCAACAGATCCGCCGCCGCCGGAACTTAGCCCGCTTGCAAGATAGAGTTTCATCTTTGTTAAATCAACCGGCTTGCTGCCGACTACTTTGAACAAAAGACCTGCTGCTTCTGTTTGATATGTTTTTTTGGCTATGCTGCCAACTGTTGCAGAAGTGTATCCTGCAGTATAAAGACCGACAAACTCGATTTGCGGCTCGTCTGTCTGCGTGCCGGTTGAATCCATAAAACCGGCTGCCGTCAGGCTGACAATTCCTGCAACAATAATCGTCACAACCAGCATCAGCATAACACCGACAACCGGTGATACACCAGCGTCTTTTTTCTTAGAGTGTCTCATTGAAATCACCATATCGCTGTCACATCCTGATCGCTGAGTACGGTTCCCGAGGGAACATGAATCACCGTTATGTGAACAACTGAACCTTCAGTGAATCCGTAGGTTGTTCTCTCAGCGGTTGGGAAACCAAAGAATCGGTCGATCTCCTTAAACCACCATTCGGTGCCGCTTGCGATTGGAGCATTACCGCCAAAGTAGAGATAATCGTTCATGTCATAGCCAACAGTCAGACCATTTCCGGTGGTTGCGACAATTGGAGCATTATAAACCTGTGTTTTTGGAACAAAGGGATCATCAGAGGCAGAATAAACCGGAGCTGAAGCCCAGCCTACGGAAGCTCCTCCGCTGCTCAGATCGATGCCGTAATCTTCGACCTGCCCGGTGATGGTATGGGTGATTGTCTTTCCTGCATTCGTGAGATGCATGCCGTTGCAGGTGTCGGGAACAACATAGGTCGTAATAATCTTCAGCTGATTTGAGGTGAATTCTCCAGCAGCAGCCGGGATGTCACATACAACTCCAGGATAGGATGAAGTCTTGCCGCCGGCATGAATAGTGAAGTCAAAGCATGCAGATGGTGCAGGGGTAGCTGCAGAGCCAAGACCCCCCGCAAATGCTGCGACCAATGCTGCAACAATGATGGTTACAACCAGCATCAGCATAACACCGACGACCGGGGATACCCCGTCATTTTTTTCATTATCTGTTCGCATTCTCTTCACATCCATTCAGTTGATGGTGATTGTCCCTTTCTGGATCTGCTTGCCGGTCGTTATATCAAAGATCGTATAGGTTACCGGAACATGTTCCTGAACGACAAATCTGCCGCCTGTTTCCGGGGTCCAGAGAAGGAATCTGCCTATTTTACTTGCGGATGCATCAGCAGTGTTGTCATAATATCCGTCAGCAAGAAGGATGAATGATTCGCCAACCGCAATTGTTGTGTCCAGATTATTGGGAACCGCATAGTAGGTCTGGCTTGTCGTATTATCGATGCCAAACATAATATCAATTACTGCCTCGTTTACGGCAGGACTTGTTCGATCACGATAGATGCTCGGGTCAAACGTGATCGACGACCCGTCGCTTGTCAGCATGATTTTTATCTTATCAAGCTGAACCGGATCTCCTCCAAGAAGTTTGAAGACAAACCCATTGTTTTTTGATGCCGATGAAGAATAATCCGGCACGCTGTTTGTTTTATCGGTATCTGAAATACCTGCAACATATGAGACATCAAAATTGACGCTTGGAGCGATCTGTTCATCGCTCGTAATGCCGCCGACAAATGCTGCAACTACTGCTGCAACAGTGATGGTTACGACCAGCATCAGCATAACACCGACGACAGGTGAAACTGCAGAGTCTTGTTTCATGAATCTCATGCTACGATCACATCCTTACTGTACAATACGCTGTTCGACGGCATGTGGATAATTTCAACATGGACGCTCGATCCGATACCAAAGTCGGTCACGCCGTCGTTGACCGTGTCGCCGTTATATTTATTGAGGTATTTCAGCTGATTTGCGGAACTTGTCTGACCCATAAGAATGTAGGCAGTTCCTTCATTGCTGTAGGTACTCATGATCGTCCCGGGAGCAAAGTTGTAGCTGCCGAAGTTTATGGCAGTGTTATCAGTTGCAGCGTCACCATATGCCGCATTCAAGAGAATCGGCGCAACGATTTTCTGACTTGTTGCTCCGGTCGAATTAGTAACCGTAACGGTTTTTGTGTTCATTGCCGTACGGTCGCCTTTGATCGTTCCAGCCGCTGAACCCTTCTTGGATGTGTAATAGGTCAAGATCCGCAGATCTGATGTAGGAATGGAATCTCCGCCTAGATTTTCGATATACATGACACAATCGTTTCCGGTATATCCGGAGTTGTAGAGTATTTTTACGTTGATCGATGCAACTGGCGCTGCTTCTGATGTTGAAAACAGACCTCCGGCAAATGTTGCCACAAATGCGGCAATAACGATGGTTACGACCAGCATCAGCATAACACCGATAACGGGGGATACTGCGCTGTCTTTTTGTGAATTATGTGTTTTTTTCATAATGTTCATTGTTCAACACTCCTGTTTTCAGATATAATCATACACCTTTCCGGACAATACACCAGACGCGAGGACATTTCCGGTTGACGTATCCTTAATGGTGTAAACCGTTCCCGGACCTATCTCAAAGAATCCTTCAGAATAGGTGCCGTCTCTCGTTGCAGCCATGTAGAGCTGACTGTACTTTGATGTATCACTCCGAATGATCCGGTCGGCATAAATGATGAAGCGGTCTCCCGGTTCAATGGTCTGATACGCAAGATACTTCCCGTATGACATCGTGACGCCGATCTTTTTCATCCGGTAGTCAACCTTCTTGGCCGACGGCGTAATAGACAGACGGGCTTCTCCGGGCGTCAGGATGCCGGAAATTGCAGTTGACGGAGCGTCATTAAACGTAATGACAGTTTCATTGACAACTCCACGCATGTTTTCTTTCAGGGTAAGTTCCAGATTTGTCAAAACGATGTTGTCACCGCCGGCGTTTTCAAAAAGAAGGCCGACTTCACCTAAAAATCCGTTTTCAAAATCATTTCCCTGGACAGAACCAAGATAGTTGATATTTGTCATCGGTGATGAGTCGGTACTTCCGACATAGTCGGATGCAGCCATGCCGACACCTGCTGCAACAATGATCGTTATAACCAGCATCAGCATAACACCGATAACCGGGGAGACCCCGGACTCTTTGTTTTTGGATCTCATTGGATCCTCACATCCTTGTCATAAATGACCTTGCTCGTCGGGAGGTGAACGATCGTTACATGGAACCTGGTTCCGGTGTCAATGCCGTATGTTTTTGCCTTTGTAGTATCGAAACCCGCGAAATAATTCAAATCAAAAGCAATGGAACTTCCGGAAACCAAAACAGCCTGGCCAAAAAGCTGATTGTTTACCGTTCGTTTACTGACGACCGCATTATTGTTCGTGATCTGATACACAAACGGATAGCCCGCCACTGTTGTATCAAGGTCGTTTTCGGTCACAGGTTCAAGCCTGCCGTTAATCGTGTGGATGATCTTCTCTCCGCCGTGAGCCAAAGCAGTATTGGCAAACTTAACCGGAACATCATACGATACGGTGATCAGCAAATCTTTGGTCAGCAGAGTATCTCCGGCAATATTTTCTATCATGGCAGAACCCTGCCCTATGAATAGGGAAACATCAAGTGAAGCTGTGGGTGCAGCTTCAGTTGTTGTTCCGATACCGCCGGCAAACGCTGCGACCAGCGCTGCAACAATAATTGTTACAACAAGCATCAGCATAACGCCGACAACCGGAGATACCCCGGGATCCCGGTTGGAACAGTGTTTTTTCAACATCTTTGTTTTTTTCATACAATTACCTCACTTCTCGCAGCTTTGTAAATTTAGTTGAGTATAACTCAAATGAAATTTTGCAGACATATATTGGAATGAATGCGATATAAATAAAGTGCAAATCGGGATTGAAACCATATTTGATGATCAAATATGCCTATCATATATGATTTCAGATATGCAAAGCATAAGTAACGTGCAAATAATTAATAAAATATAATCTCAATTTATGGTGCAAACTAAAATTAAATTGTTTTTGGTATTTGGATGCAGACCAGATGCATCCTTTCTATTGAAAGCAGAAGGACAAGTGCAATGAAGACGAAAAATATAATTACGATTCTACTGCTTGCAGGAATCATACTCTGCATGGTTACCGGAACGGTCTCGGCAAGATATGCGACAGCAGCAGGTGATAATGCAGGAATAAATCTTAGTGATACTGTATACCGGGGTGAGAAAAATCTCAATTTTTCGGCGTATTCAAGCGGCGGATCTACTGTTGACTATCTGCAGCACGTAACAGACGGATCCCAGATCTCTCTTATTAACCAGATTGCTTCGATAGGAGAGACTCAGACTCCGGGAACATATGGGGCATGGAATAATTCCGTTGGCAGACTGGGATTTACGGTATGTACTATAGCCGAACTTAATCTAGGAAAGATCTCGGTAACGCCTTATGCAACTACAGTTACTGATACAAATCCCGCCTCTATTTCAAAAGCTGCTGAAGTTGTCTTTTACATCTCCGGCAGCAATCTCCACCCTGATCAGTTAAACGGAAACTGGAACGGATTCACCATTACGAATAGACAGACAGGGATTCAGATACAGAGTATTAAAAATATCGGAGGTAACACTCAGTCATTAATCGGCGTTACTGACCCAACTGATAAAACCAATGGGACTTATGCATTTAAACTGGTTGACCAATCCCCAATCCCTGCCGCTGATTCAACACCGGTCACGATCTCGTTTAACATAGATCTGAACAGTATTCCAAAAGATAAAACACGAATCCAGTACTCCTTTACTGCAGTACAAAGTACCTTCGATCTTACCGGAGCACGTATCGCTGCAGGCAACACCGGAACAGCTGTATTGACCGGCGTTCCTTTTACAGCCTATACTGTGGCTCTTTCCACCACCGGAAGCGACACGCCCTATTTCAATCCTGCCGAAGGCGTAGTTCTCATTGACACTCACACAGTAATCGCGACACCCGGATGGAACGGGACGGTCCCCCTCCCGATAACAGTACCCGCCAACACGCCGGCTGGTAATTATCCGATAACGGCTTCAGGATCAGGCACAGTAAAAAGTGCATCGATCACTGTTAATGCAGCTGTAATATCCCTGGTTTTTGATGCCCCTTCAAGTGATGCCGTTTCCGGTCTCTTTGCAGAAGGGGATTTTATCAAACTTGCCGGGACGGTAAAAGGCGCACAGTCGAATGTTGACATTTATTTCTATATTACCGGACCAAACCTTCCACAAAACGGTGTCAGTCTGACCGGAACACCCGTCGTTGACGGAGATCCGTCAACATTTACCATATTTACCTACAGCATTGTGCTTAATTTATGGGAGGGAGGGTGGATCACCAGCGGATTTGAACCGGGAACCTACACGATACATGCCAATCTCAAACCCTGCGGTTACCTAGAAAGCAGCACGCCGAATGGAAAAGGATACAGCAGTGATATTTCGCATGATTATGTGATTAGTGACCAGAGCATTCACGCAAAATCCGATGAGACCAACAGCGGCTACTTTGCCCAGGGCGATTACCTTCGCTATAATATCTCTGCGAGAGGGAGTCCGGGAACAAAGGGGGGAATGTATGGCGATATCCGCTGGTACATCATCGGATCAAACTTCAGATATGCTGATATGAAAGCAAAGTATCTGCTGGTAGAAGATCCGACACTGTTCGGGATCGTTGCTCCGCAGGGAACAACGAGTTTTGAATACAACCGGTCTTTTTCCTACAATCTCGATCCGGGAACATACTATCTTATCCTCCAGCATCCCGGTCCAGACGCTGTATTTGACGTAACGCCGGATATTACCGGCGGAAGTTTCAGCATTATCAGTACAGCCTGGGGCAGCAGTGCCAATCTTGGAACACAGCTGTCTGACAATGCTGCCTACACCTTAACAAATGCGATCTCTGATGCCAAGTCTGACGATTTGTATGTTATCACAGAATTTACAATTGAAAAACCGCGGATCGAAATAACCCAATTGGGAAATACCCCCATTGGGACCACTATAACAATTCAAGGAACTACGAATTACTACACCGATGACACCTTCAGTCTGAAAATACAGAGACTTGATTTTGAAAATCCTGATAACAACATTGCAATGCTGATTCCAACTGAACGGATACAGCCGTCATCGGTATCTCCCTATGCAAAGTATATGTCACGCCCCTTCTCGTTTGGTGAAATTGATACGTCAACCTGGTTCCCGGGAACCTATGAGGCAAAGGTCACCAACATCGACACCGGTGTTACAACCGCCATGACATTCACCGTTGGAGGAGAATCGGAAGTTGATTCAACGGTTATCGGTGAAACATACGATCCGGCCCTAACCACCCAGCAGACACCGGAACCAGTACAAACAAATCTGCCCGTATCAACACCGGTCCCTGCCCAGACAAAATCACCGGGATTCATCTATGCAGTCCCGGCATTTCTTGCAGGACTTGTTTTCTATATGCGGAGGCAGTAAATGACGGCAATTAGTCTCAACAAAAAAACATTCCGGAATCTGATCATTGGAATGGGAATTGTCATAGTAATAACGGTTGCCGCCATCATATTTTTCGGAAACGGCGGCTTTTCCCTTTTTAACCCTGGAAAAACCGTGGAAAACCCCGAAGACATAGCGGAGTTAACAGGACCTTGGGGAGCTAAAAAATTTGAATGGGAGTACAACGGTGTTGAAAACATCGTAACAGTGCTGATAACCAAAGATGCATATAAAAAATACAACACTAACTTCGGCGGAACGGATATCCCGCAGGATTTACGTAATTACATCATAATCTCCGGAGATGACGGATGTATTGCCGATTTAGCACGACAGTTATCGGGTATTGCTAACGCAAATGCGTACAACAGCGAAGAAACGATAAATCTCGCACTTTCATTTGTTAAGTCTGTCTCTTACCAGACAGACAGAGAAACCGGTCATTCATCCAAATATCCCCGGGCACCGGCAGTTACCCTTGCTGATGAAACTGGTGATTCTGAAGATCTGACGATTCTGGCATCAGCTCTTTTAGAAGAGATGGGATATGGCTCGGCTCTTCTGTATTATCCGCTGAAATATGACCGCCTCACAATAATTCCGGAAGCAACTGCTCTCGGACTGATTGGAACAGACCCGGAAAACGGGATGGTATACGGAGTGAATACGACCTGCCCCCCGACCACGATCAGTATCAGCGCAGAAAAAACGACAGTATATCCAATATTCGGAGTTACTGCCGCGGTCAATCCATCCGGCAGCGATACTGCTGAAGGATGGTATGCAGGAAATGGGACCTGGAATATAGGAAATCTTTCCGGATCCCTTGGATATGCACGCTATGTTTCGTCATCCAACTCCTTCACAGCAGAACTCACGCCTGATTTTCCGAAAAATACCAGCGCCAACGAAAAAATTACCTGCACGATAGAAAATGCTTCGTGGACCGTGCCGGTGAAAACAGTTTGGCTTGCAGATACAGCATCAAAAGGGACCCCGGTCTCTGCATATGATTCACAGACACCTATTGTTATTCAAACCGACATACTCTGGAGCGGAACATCCGGCGAGTCGGTGCAAAAAGAATCCCTTGACCTTGGATTAGTATTTGATCTGGATATGTCGGCAAACTATCCAAAAACCGACTCCTCACTTACAGGCGGCAAATTCTGGATCGCAGGTCGCCCGATTTACTCGCCGATCTATGTTTCTGAAATGAATGCCGACTATTACCTCAGTCTTGAACAGCAGAAAAATGCGCAGGAATATCTGGAAAGCATTTGGTATCCGTCCGGTGTTTCTTGGGATTACATGTATGATAAATGGAAACTCTACGAGCAGTTCCTCACCGTAAAAGGGACTCCCGGAACGCTGTATACGCCGGCCGGAACAGCAGAGCAGGTAATCGAAACACCGTGGAGACTGACCTACACCATCAACGGGATCTATGATCAGAACGTTCTTGATCCAAATCTGGATTATCTGACGCCATATGCTGATTTGAACATCGCGGTCTATAAAATCGGTGATGACGGCAGTATAACATTAGTTGAAATAACCGGATGGCAGGGCCATGCAAATGCAGACACGTATGACGCAAGCAGAGTCTATTCACCCGGACACTATGCGATAGGTATCTTTTCCAGAAATGTACTTGCCTCGGTTGAAATAGAATACTGGGGTAAAAACGAAGACACCGTATATGCAGGGGGTATCTGATGCGTCTGCCCCAGTTTAAAAAATCAGCGGAAACACCAGCAGTTCCGCCAGTGATAGATGAAGAAGATTCCGCAATAATCAAAGAAATCTTCTCAGAAAATACCGGGAATTCAGCAGATATAAAATCTGCTCCTCTAAAAACGAAAAAAAGCAAAATGGGGAGAGCAGCAGATCAGAAAAGATCTGCTGAAAAAGAGGAGATTTCATTCAATTTCAAATCCCTTCTCTCCGGGAAAAATGAAGAAAAGAAAGTCTTTGAAGAGCCGCCGCAGGTTCTCCACCTGCCGCCGTGGGATACAGAATATGAAATCCTGGACAGATACTGGCTTACCCCGCCGTATGCATATGCCAACATTTACCGTGACGGATACGGGAACGTCCATTATCAGATGGTAGAGCCGAAACTCAACGAAAAAGAGCTCGTTGTCTTAGAGGAAACATTTGAACATCTGAGAAGCATGCTGGTCTACGACACGGTTCGAAAACGCGGCGAGCTTGAACTTGATCCGTATCTTCTCAGAGAAGTCATCACCAATTTCGATCCGGATATAACCCCGGAAAGACGTGACACACTCATTTATTTCCTCAACAGAAATTTTCTGGGATACGGCAAACTTGATCCCCTTATGCATGATGAAAAGATTGAGGATATCACCTGCAACGGGGCAAACATTCCTGTCTTTCTTTATCACAGAAGATTTACCAATGTTGAGACCGATGTCATTTTTGACTCGGCAGAACTGAACAAATACGTCTTAAAACTGGCACAGAAAGGAGACAAGCAGCTGTCCTTAACATCACCGATTATTGATGCAGCTTTGCCGGAAGGTTCGCGTATCCAGTTAACTTACTCAGATATCATCTCATCCAAGGGAAGTTCCTTTACCATCCGAAAATTCAAAGCCGAACCAATGACTCCGGCAGATCTTGTCATCTCGAATACGTACAGCAGCGAACTTATGGCACATATCTGGCTTGCAGTAGAGAATAGAAAAAGCCTGATTATTGCCGGCGGAACAGCCAGCGGAAAAACCTCAACGATGAATGCGGCATCGTTTTTTATTCCGGCGGTTGCCAAAATCGTCTCTATTGAAGATACCCGCGAGATCCAGTTGCCGCATGTCAACTGGCTCCCGATGAAAACGCGTGAGAGTACGTCAAATGTTTCCGGCGTTGGAAACGTCAGCATGTTCTCACTTTTAAAAGCTGCTCTCAGACAAAGACCGGAATACATCATTGTCGGAGAAGTCAGAGGAGAGGAAGCCCAGACACTATTCCAGGCGATGAACACCGGACATACCACCTATTCGACCCTGCATGCCGGCAATGTCAAAGAAGCGATCAACCGACTTATCAATGATCCGATCAATGTCCCCGTGGCGATGTTCGGGGCTCTAAATCTTGTTGTGATTCAGAGTCTTCTTTACGGAGAGGGAAAAGGATTCAGGCGCTGTTTATCCTTAAACGAAATCATTGTCGATGATGATAAAATTGAATGGAAACCCCTGTTTCAGTGGAACCACACGACAGATCACTTTGATAAAGTGTATACCCATTCCATCGTTTTTGACAGCATTGCCTATCAAAACGGCTGGACGGATGAACAGCTGCAGGAAAGACTCAGCAGCAAGAAACAGGCACTTGATCAGATGGCTGCATCGGAAAATATCAGCCTGAAAGCTGTGGAAAAGGCAATTATTGAGACAAATCTGCGTGAACGAAAAGTATAGTGAGGCCGGAGAATGAGACAGAACCCCGATATCCTTGATAAGATCCTTTTCAATAATAAACTGGAAAACGCACTGCGCTCGGCACACATAATTGTCCCTGTAGATCAGTACATGATGCTTGCGATACTGATCACCGTGTTTTCCGGCATTATGATCGCCCTTTTAGGAATTCTCATAACGGTTATAGGAATCACCATTCCCGTTATCTCATTTTTACCGGCATGGGCAGTTATCACCATCAGCTGTATACTCATTCCAATCGGCGTCTTCATCTGCTTTTATTACTATCCGATGCTTCAGGCCCAGGGCAGAAAAAACAAAATTGAACAGGATCTGCCCTATGCGATAACCTACATGCAGGCCTTGTCTTCGACGATAAATCTGTATGCAGTTTTTCGAAGCGTCTATGAAGCAGCTGACCTCTATGGAGAAGTTTCACGGGAATGCGGACTGATTGTCCGTGATGTGGAATTGTTTGGCGAAGATCTGCTGACGGCAATAGAGAACACCATAAAAATAACTCCTTCTGAAAATTTCCGGGAATTATTAAATGATCTTGCCCTTGTTTACAGAAGCGGCGGCAATATGACCAATTTTTTCAACTCAAAATCAGAGTCATACCGTGAAATTGCCAGACAGCAGCTGGATGCACTCTTGCAGTTTTTGGAAATGATTGCTGAGGTCTATGTGACGGCATTTGTCGCCGGACCGATCGCTATTATGATCATGCTCGTTGCCCAGAATCTTTCCGGTCAGAACTCGATGGGAAATATTATGCCGATCATGCTGATTTTCCTGCCGCTTGGCGCAGTAATTTTAATTGTGATACTGTATATTCTCCTGCCGCCGGATAATCTTGGAATTGCCAGCAGGGAGATCAGAGACAGCGAATATGGCCCTGATCTTCTTGATACAAAAACAAAAACCGAGCCTGATGCTCAGTTCATCAAGCAGATAAATGCACGAAAAAAGATCATCAGATATCTCGATATCCTAAGGCATCCGATTAAATTTTTCATTTCGGATTATGCCATTCCGGGAATCATCGGAGCAATTCTTGCAGCACTGATTGTTGCATCATGGATCACCGGAACATTTGCCGACGTTTTCCCTGTAATGACAACGGAAGTTCTCATTTGCATCATAATTATTGCGGCCGCTCTTCCGTTAATGACTGCATATGAGATCAGAAAAAACTATGTGAACAAAGTGGAAAGACAGCTCCCGGAATTTTTGCGGGAAATTGCCGATATGCGTGATATCGGTATGACGCTTCAGGGAGCAATAGCAATGATCTCAGGAAACAAAACCGGCGTTCTTTCCTCGGAAATCAAAATCGTGACAAAGGAACTGTCCTACGGAGCTCATCTTTCAAACGCTTTGGTCCGGATGGAGGAACGTATCGGTCTTGTTTCGGTAAAGAGGGCAATATCGCTATTAGTGAAAGCAAGCGAAGTCACAGATTACATCAGAGAGATTCTGACGATCGCAATCTCAGATCTTGAACATTATGTAAAGATGAAAAGCAAGCGTCTGAATGTATCGTTTGTCTATCTTGCAGTGATTTATCTCTCGTTTGGAATTTATCTTTATTCTGCATATCAGATGAACGTTGCATTCATCTCGAGTTTCTCATCATTTGATATCACCTTTGATCTGACATCAAACAAAACAGACATGTTTCATATCGGCATAATTCTTGCATTTTTTTCAGGAATAATGGCAGGACAGATGTCGTCAAACAGTGTTCTTTGCGGTCTGAAACATTCAATTATCCTGCTTATTGCAACCATTATAACATTTGTGTATATTATCTAGGTGAAATCAATGAAATCCACTAAAAAAGATGATGGAATAACCTCGGTTGCCGGAGAGATGCTGATCCTTGCACTCATACTGATACTGATATCCCTGTTTGCTATGTCTGCATTTAATCTGCTGCCGGGGGAACGCGACACTATTGTCGATGTTTCGATGTACAAATCAGTTGATACGATATATTTCTGGCATAAAGGGGGGGATTGGGTCGATGAAAAAGAACTTACTGCAGCGTTGACGCCTGCCGCCGGCGGAGATAAAATTGTTCTTAATAAAACTATGCTCAAAGACTGCAGAAACAATGTGTCCGCCGTCTTTGATCTTGGCGGATGTTATGCCGTAGATATCTCGAGTGCTCCTTCTAACAGTTACAGTCTGAGGCTGACAACAGCCGATAGTATCATTTATGCAAAAGACGGTTTGGTGATTCCATGAAAAAAACACAGGAAGAAGCGGTTTCAACGGTAATTGCCATGATGCTGATTCTGGCAATTCTTTCAACCTGCATCGCGGTTTATACGACAACCTATGTTCCGGGACTGAAGCAGCAGTCTGAAGTTATCCATAGTGAGGATGTGAGACTCGTCTTTGACCGGTTTGCATCGGATGTGGAAAATATGTACAGCCTAGGAAAACCAGCGCAGTTTTCCGAGACATTCGCACTCGGGGGAGGCAACGTGCTTCTCTCGCCGGCCAAATCAAGCGGAACTGTTGAAGCAGAAAACGTTGTGATCGGCACACTCAAAATCCCGGGGAACCCTGATAAGGAAATAACGCAGGTGAATATCACATACGCTCCGTCATTTACTTCATGGGAAAAACAGGGATATGCTTATGAAAATGGTGTTGTTTGGATCACGAAAGATACTAAAAGGACACCAGCCTCCCAGACAGTATTTACAATCGAAGACGGGATCAGCAGAGAAGAGAGTATTGTCAAAGACAGACTTTCCGGGAAATATATTACTGTTGCAACCGACGGAAAGAACAATGCCACGGTAACGATACCAAAGATGAGCATTACTGAGAAAAACAGTATGACCGGCAGCGGGAATGCAAACATCCTGATGAATGCTTCAATTACGCCGATTGCAGATATACTGCTCACTGCCGGAGAATACATCGAAATTTTCGACACAAACAGCACTTCGGTTTTCAGATATCCCGAAGTACCGAGTTCGATCAATATGAATCTGAGCGTCAGATGGCTGAACATTACGGTGAGTGCAGAATGAAAGAGAAAGACAGTGCAGTTTCCCCTGTTATCGGTATAATGCTTTTACTTGCCATGACGATAATTGCGGCCGGTGTTCTTGCAGCATTTGCAGGAGGGATCGGATCGGTTTCAGAACCAACACCGTCGGTAGATCTTTCAGTATCGTCGTACGGCTCGGGAGATAATCTCAGACTGCTGTTTGAACAAAAAAGCGGGAATGGATTGACCCCGTCTGATATCAAAGTATCATTTCTGGTGAAAAATCCGGATAAAAATGATTATGTAGGTTCATTTATTCTTACTGAACTTACAGACGACACGGCATGGACTGCCGGAGAAATACTCACGACGAAAAATATCATGAAAACATCAGAAATGCTTGGGATAACTGTTGATGAATTAAAAGCTGCTGCAAGTGTATCCACCCCGGTTGAAATCAAAATCTATCACCTGCCTTCCTCGACAATCATTTATCAGTCAACTATCCTTTTGGAGGAAACATGAATTTCAAAAAAGAGAATGGAGTCTCAGAAGTTGTGGGTGTGCTGTTAATGCTCACCGTTACGATTCTGTTGGTCAGCAGCGTTGCTATCATCATGAATAATTCGTTTGAAACTACGGAAAAGCCCATTACGGCAAATGTTGCGGCAACCGATATCGATGACGGGAATGTTATTTTGGAACTTATTTCAGGAGACTCATTTTCTCTTGACATGATACATATCAGACTTGGTATTCGTGAGGAATCGGACAAATCCATTATCCTTAAAGGTGATTCTTTCGAGGCATATACCAACAGCAGAATTATTTCTCTTGGAGACAGGTTCAAAATACTTGGTGAAAATAACGGGACGGTTATCAAATTTGATACTTTCATCGTAGCAAAGGGAAAACATCTGATGTATACAATCTATGATCCAGACGGAAAACCGGTCTCGTCAGGGGAAATATTAGTTGCCTGAGGCGAAAGACTGCAGATTGATTCCATCACAACAATCAGACGAACAGAATACTTTTTTTCCATTTTTGATTTGAATCATTGAACCACACATCAATTTTGGAACTGTGAGTGGAAACAATTAAACAGTTTTTCATGAGATTCTAACGAAGAGAGAGGGTAAGGACCTTTGTCAGGTTAAAATCTCTTTTCTGAGGGGGTATTTTTTACTTGTAATTGAGGCACTATTAAAATGAGGAGAAGATTTTTCAAGAAAATTTATTCAGTGTTGTGTTCAGTATTTCTTCCTCTTCAAAGTATGATTTTAAGATATCTTTGATGTAGTTATAACGTCGTGCATATGAGTTATCGACGGAAATCAGTTCTAACCCATGATCTTCACATATTTTTTTCTTCTGTGCATCACGTCGCATTGATACTGGATTCTCATAATGTTCTCTGCCGTTTAGTTCAATTGCAAGCACAGGTATTTCATCAGCAACTCGTTTTTTATATACAACAAAATCAAATCTGCGATCTTCCAAATTGCAAATTTCTGAGTAATTTTGAGAGAAAACATGCGCAAGGCTGATTTCTGTCTTTACACTGTATTTGTGACCCGCGGTTCTGATGTTATCTAGAGCATGATTTAACGTTTCCAAAAATGCAGTTTCCGTTTTACTGCTAAATGGCTTGACACCAAATGCACGGGATGTGGCTGCTTTTTGTCCAACTACATAATCCCCATTTCTCGTTGTATATTCAACTAAATCATGAAAATCATCCTCATGACTGTTTCCATGAAGAAAATCTATCCGCTCTTTATCACCAATTATTACAAGTGATGTTTTTGCACGGGATGTTGCAACGTTGATAAGTTCATCATTATTTTTGAGCCAATCATACGTTCCAGAACGTGTCTGATCTGTGAGTGCAGGAGAGAAGAGAATAGTACTTTTTTCATCCCCTTGAAATGCATGAACAGTACCACATGTCACCCCATAAATACCGTTCGCTTCCAATTTTTGTTTAATTTGTTCTTTCTGATTAACAAAGGGGGTAACCACACCAATATCCTCTTGAGGATGGGTTTTGATGTATGTAATAATTGCATCAACCTCATCCGGTGCTGTGTTTTTGTAATCTGTTGTTTCACCAGGAATATCGATAAATACGAGAGGATGATCTGACTCTACACTTGACTCAATCTTTAATTGATTGTTGTAATATTTTCGATTGTTGAAGCCTATGATCTTTTTATGACAACGATAGTGTTTTCTTAACAATATTTCATCGCTAACAGGATCACAGGCCATGTAGGTTTTGTAGATAGAATTCTCGATATAGTCGTAGTTGTCAGATACACGATATTTTATTTTCAGTATGTCATTGGTTGTTTCATCAACGAGGATTACGGGTCTTAATTGTTGCGGATCTCCAACAAGCATCAGACTTCTGCCTCGCAAAATCGGAACTAGTGCTACAGCAGTATTGCACTGACTTGCTTCATCCATTATTGTCATGTCGAAATATGGTTTTGGCAAACCTAATTTTTGTGCAGAGATACATGTTGTGAGAACAATAGGAAAAATGCGAAGGAATTTTGTAAATTTTAATTCATCAGCAAGATATTTATTGAACTTGCTTACACGATTTCCAGAAGTAGACTCGACGATTGCCCGCAAGTCGTCATATTTTGGTTCGGAAAGACGCTGAATATATTTTACCGAAGTGTAGTACAGATATTTCCTAAATTGTTCATCCTCATCAGGAACAAGAGATAATACGTCATCCGTAGTTACGTTTCCAAGTTTCTGTAGATCATTACTTATGTCGTGGAGTTGTCTGTTTCGGAGGTTATTGGTAAATGATGGAACCTTGCTAGAATCTAAAAGAGTTTCTATGGTTTGTTTTCGATCTTCCAAGTCAAGTATCTCATCATATCGTTTTAGCAGATCGGATAATCTTTTTGTACGCTCACCCTCTTCATACCTGTTTTTCTGCAGTGTTCGATCATAAATTTGGATATTTTTTGTTTTATTATAGAGATCTCGAATGTAATCTAAGGATTTTTCCACAAGTTCATTGTTTCCTAGCCTGATTATTGGAAAAGGAATTATTTTGTCATTGTATTTCAGATTCTTTAGTGAATGAAAGACATTATCAATTGGCTTGTTATTGTATGATGTGAATAATACTTTTCTTTCATCAAAGAACGCAGTAATAATAGTGTTTTTGATGGTGGTCGTTTTTCCCGACCCAGGCGGGCCTTGAATATAGGCCAAGGGATAACGCATTGCGGTATGTATTGCAAGAAGCTGATCAAGATTGACCTTTTTGTCGATAAGTTGAATCTGGTATTCTTTTCTGTGTTTGGTACGTGTCTGCAAATCACCAAAAAATGCTTTAATAGGATAGGTAATTGTTTCTTCGTTTGCGTACATATTAAGAATGCCTGAATATTCTTTCTCTAAATCAATCTTTGACTCATTTCCAATAGCAACGAGATGGGGTCTGTCATCAACCAAAGACACATGAGGATTATATGAGGCAATTAGATTCTTTATTTGCTCAATATTCGCGGAAAAATCATCAAGAAGTGGCATATCGGCCATGTCAATATAACGTCTGATACTTTCCTTATATTTTCCAGATTCATCAGCTCCAATTACATATTCCTTGCAAAGAGTGATATCCGGATCAGGAATGAAACGGTGGTTTGCAACATCAAAATATAGTGGACGATAGGCAAGAACATATATTCCTCTGTTGGTGTGGATACTGAGTATATTCATACCTATCTGACGTATTTTTATGTTGTTTATTCGTCCTTCTTTAGCCTTTTCTTCATCTATTGCATAGCTAAATGTTTTTACAACGTTACTAAACTGTTCCTTAGTTAGATTATAACCCTCGGGTGTCAGTTTATCATCATCAAGATATTTCAGCAAGATGTAATCCGTTGTATAGGGTACAGAATCTAGTTTGTTACAGTCTGAAAGGTAGTTTAATATTTTGAGATTAGCTGTATTGTGAAAGAGAGACTCATATTTAGAGGGAGTAATTTCCATATCGTCGATTAGTTCAGTATTTACGGGGTAATATGAGCCATTGATTATTGATGAAGATTGGATGTTGTCAATTTGTAGGTGGAGTTCTCCAATTTGGTAAGTCGATAGGTTCATACCTTCTACCACTAGAGTTTTTTTCAGAGGATTTAATTCTATAATCCCAATCCAGAAATCCTTCGTCTCCCCAGATTGGTTTTTGTATTTGATACTGAGCCATCTCCCTTCATGAATTGCGCGAAAAATATCTCTGTTGATACTATTCAGATTATTGTTTTTTATCAGATTAACGATAAGAGAACACCACCTTTTGTATACTATATAAATTATTTGTGGTAGAATACAAAGAACTTACCGCCACATTTTTTTTAATAGGACTTACGCGGTGTGCTCTCAATAAAAATGCTGACGCACGTATGAGATCTACTTCGATTTCGTGTAAGGCATTTATGCAAACACAAGAGAAAAACCAACCGCGAACCGCAAATCAGAGATTTGCTCTCCGACTCGCTTCGCTCGCTTGAATCGGCGCGAATCCGCCCTGCCCTTCGGGCGAGCGAATCGGATTTGCTTCTCCTCACTCTCGCAATCCAGCTACGCTGTCTTGCTCGCCCCTTCATCGGGACCGTTCGGGCAAATCCTGTCGGCGCCCCAGCGCCTCCCAATGGTGAACCTCCTCCCTTTGTTATCTTGAGATTGTCAGAAGAGAACAATATTCACATTTAGCAATGCCCAATGAACATTTCCCTCACAGGAGCCGCCGGGGCGGCGACAGGATTTGCCTGAACGGTCCCGATGAGGGATGAACCGGCGGGACGATAAGGCCCGCCGAGTTCAAGTGAGGAAAAGCAAATCCGATTCTGGGAGCAAGCCAAAGGCTTGCGGGATTCGCGCCGATTCGCGGTTGTTTTTTCTCTCAGGTTTCAACACCCAACCAACTCCTTCCCGAATTGAATCCACACCAACACCGCGTAAGTCCTATAAGAATAAATTGTACACATATCCTATCATGAATTTGTGTGAATACGTCAATATCCTGATGCACAAAACGGAACACGCAGCATAATTACGCAAAACAACATACATCTAAACATGCCCCAACTATCCAAAGGAGGAAAGTTTGTCTTTGGGATTTCAATATTGCGTTCTGACTTTACGGTAAAAATTCCTCCGCAGACGATTGAAGAATACAACATCACTGCAGACGATGATATTATTTTGTTCACCGGCAGTAAATCTACCGGAGGATTTTGCGTAACCTCCCGCAGACTTCTTGAAACATCAAAATTAAAACACATACTTAATGAATGTCCGGTGATTGGGCAAGATACAGCACCTCCTCTTGAGTTTGTCCGCTACAAAGGCAGGGGATACTGCAGGGCAAAGATAAACGAAAACGGCATACTGCAGCTGACCGATCAGGCTGCCGGTTATCTTGGACTTGAGATCGGCAGTGAACTCATGGTTATCCGGAGCAGTAATATCGCTTTTACTATGGGAGCAAAAGGGCCGCTGATGGATGCGGTCCATGCATATCAGGGTAAGATAGACCATTACTGACGTACGTCAGCTTCTTGATCGCGAGGTCCTGCCTGAAAAAAGGAGTTTATCCCATCCAAAAATCACATGAAGGTTGCAAAACCCTCCGGCAGAGTCATCCCTTCAGGAATCGTCATGTTTTCGAAATCCTGATCATCGCCCTGTCGCAAGTTTCCTTCGAAAACTTGCTCCGCTGAGGGCGTGCCCATGGGGCCCGCCCCTCCGCCCATGCCTCCGCCCATCGAGCCCATCGCGGAAAAGTTCAGACCCGACACATCGACCAGGAGATCCGCATTCTCACTCTGCCCCTCCTCAGTTGACGGGATCGTATCGTTCAGCTGACCAAGAATACTCTCTGCCCTCAGATCCCCGTACTCCGCCAACGTCACAATCGCCGTCTTATACTCATCATACGTATAGAACGCCGTTGGATCCGACGCAACATAGTTGCCGATCAGTGCATCGATCGCCGCGATCCGCTCATCGAACGAATCCCCGTAGAACTCGGTTGCGATTTTTTTCAGATACGCGTGATAAAGCTCCGTGTACTCCTCATTCTCCAGAAGAACGCCGATCAGCGGCCGATCCTCAAGAGAAACCCCGCTCGCCACCGGCGTATCGATCGGGAAATTCACCGCATCACTTGCGCCGCTGGTTCCGTAAGCGCCGAATGCCAGATTGAAATCCCACGGCAGGATCGAGATCCGACCATCCTTCTCATACAGATAATAATTGTGCTTCATCGAACTCACATAACTATCCAGATTCACCAGAGCCGTATTCGCTGCAAAGTACCTCAGCACCTCATCGACATCCGCATACGTCTCCAGATCGGTGCCTTCATTCAGACTCTTCAGCGCAGTTACCACGCGTTTTTCATCCGATTTTTTCACATCCGTCACCGCATTATCAAAGATCTGAGTATAACTGTCTAAATCATCATCCGTATAGACCAGATCCGCTCCGCCTCCGCTTGCAGACATCCCGCCAAATCCGCCTCCACCCCCGCCCATCTGTTCCATCTGCCCTGTCATCTCTGTTATATTGACGTCGGGCATAGTACGGTTCCCGAAGTCCATTTGGGTCATATTCCCTCCCGGCATCTCCTGCATCCGGTCTCCCTCTTCGCCGGTCGTCCGGTCGCCCATCTCTCCCGACGTCGACTCCGGCTTATACAGTTCCCCGTAATCCGCTCCGTACACTCTGTCAAGGAAATCTTCTTCCAGTGCCTCGACCATCAGATACAGACCGAAATACTCGCCGTTGATATAGACTGCCGCATACGAATACAGCGGCGTATCGACGCCGATGTGATCCATCATTTCATACGAGAGATACTCCTTCATGTAGGTCGCATCCTGATAGAGATTGTTCAGCACGAACTCATCCAGCCCGTCGAAACTCTGACCGCTCACATACTCATCGGCTTTAATTTTAAAACTATATCGATCCGAATCGCTTCTTGCAACGGACGACAGGCTCGTCATCCCTTTTGTCCGGATCCCGACCGAATCATACGTCTCGCCGTTTACCGTGATATCGCAGATATGGAACTCCTCCTCAAGAGGATTTTCCAGCATATCCGCCCAGTTCTCATCGCTGATCGTGATGTTGACCGTTGTGATCTCGTCTTTATCGAAAAGGGTGCTCTCATAAAGGGTATCCTTTGCCGCTATCCCGAGAACCGCCGGATTAAACATAAGCATGCAGGTGAATAAGACCGCGCCAGCGATCAGAAAAATAGTGATGGTGTTGATATGCTTCATCTTACGTCATGTATTCCCCGTTGTAGCTGACTAAAACGGCATTCGAGACGCCGGAAAGCTCCGAGATCCTGTTCACAAAACCGCTTTCCTGATCGGGCAGGCGGACCTCGATCGTGAGTTCCAGCCCGGTCTTTGTAACGGTTTTTGATTTCAGGAGGGACTTTTTCACGGTTCTCTTCAGAAGAGCGGTGACGCCTGCCTCTGCATTTTCATCAGCACAGTCCACGATCAGGATGTAGGGTTTGTCCGTCGGTTTCTTCGTCGAGAAGATGTAGAGAACGATACCGATGAACACCGAACCGAAGATCGCAAGAGGGATGAGTCCGGCACCAAGAACGATACCTGCCGAGATCGCCCAGAACAAATAGGCAATATCCATCGGATCTTTCACTGCCGATCTGAACCTCACTATCGACAAGGCACCGACCATACCAAGAGACAGGATGACGTTTGATCCGATCGCAAGAATGATCATCGTCGTTACAAGCGACATGGCAACAAGCGAGATCCCGAATCCGGATGAATACATCACGCCGGTGAACGTTTTCTTGTAGATATAGAGGATAAACAGACCCAGCGCGAACGCGAGCACCATCGCGATGAGCATGTCCGTTAAGGAGAACTCGGTCACTGTCGACAGAAAGTCCGAGGATAATATATCGTCAAAGGTCAGTGCCATTTACTCACCCGAACACGCGTGCAGCTGCATATTTCGAGAAGGCAGTGACCCTTCTGTTTTGTACCTGTACCATACTTCTGATAATTTCAGGGAGATAATTGTCATATTTTACTTCCATTATGATGACCGGTTCCCCATGGGCTTTGATCATGGGTGTCTTGGCGCTGAACATATCGGTCGAGTTCACGCCGGTTGAGATCTTGGTGTCGAAGGTCACCCGCACATTTCCGGGGCGGTAGACAAACGGCTCTCTCATGTAGTCGACAAGCGTTTTCGGACGGAGAAGCTGATACTTCATCTTTGCATACAGTTCCAGGAGGAGTCCGTTCTTTGACTCTTTCATCCATTCCGTATCGCCTGCTATGAGTTTTTCGCACTCTTCCTGGGTGATGGGTGCGGAAATTTTGTTCGTGAGGTTGTTTATTTTCGTTTTCTTTTCCAAGCGGATGAATGAGGTATCGTTGTTGTAATACCGGATTCGAAACTTTTCCCGCTCATTTACTCCGTAGAGTTTTTCAAGGAGCGCTTTGTCGTCAGGTGTTTCAAAATACAGACTCCGGATCCTGTATGATCCGTTTCCGTCAGTATGTTCATCCGATCCCGCAATGGTCGAAAGGCGGTTTTTGATGATCAGATAATCTGCTGTATTCAGGTAGTATTTCAATTCGTGCCTGAACGTTCGTGGTTTCACTTCTTCCTGTCACCTCGTTTATACTAGGTTCAATGTAAAACATAATTAACATATTGGTTTGTTTGTATTACATTATGTAAAACCATTGCCTCGGCCAATTACTTTTTGACCTCCGCGCTCCAATATATTAAAGACAGATGCAAAACAGTGTTCAGTATACTCCTTTCGTAAAGGACGATGAAAACAAAGGGTTCGATATGCATGTTCATTCGACCGCTTCGGATGGGCGTACGATCCCGAAAACACTGGCAAAATATCTCAATAAAAACGATTTTTCCGCCGCGATAACGGATCACAATGTGATCTCCGGGGTAAAAGAGGCACTTCAGTATTCTCCAAATATCATTCCGGGAATCGAGGTCTCCGCTCTCGAAGGCCCGCATGTTCTGGTCTATTTCGATTCATATCGCGATCTTGACTCATATTATACCTCCTCGATCCGGGATCGCCGGGGCAAATGTCCGCACATGGCAGTGGATCTCTCAACCGAAGATGTGATCTCCGGGGCAAAAAACGCGGGAGGTTTTGTGGTGGCCGCTCATCCGTACGGATACGGCGTGAGCGTGAGGGGCGTGATGAAAGGGATCGACACAGGCGTGATCGATTCCTCGGTCGCGAGGGAGCTTGACGGACTTGAAGTGATCTGCAGCGGGATGTCTCTGCGGTTGAATCAGCGGGCCGAGATGTATGCACAAAAAAAAGCGATGTGTATGACGGGGGGATCGGATGCCCACGTTCTCTGGGAAGTGGGACGGGCAGTAACGGTTGGCTATGCCAATCAGACGCCGCTTGAGTTTTTGGAGGATGTGAGATCCGGAAAAACGGGTGTGTGCGGGATGAACCGTTCATCCGGGCAGAATCTTCTGATGGGGGCATGCATGACGCCGGGATATATTCCCTATGTGGCGCCGGCGATGAGGATCCATGCACGGCAGAGCTGGATGCGGATGAGAGCCTAAGTCCTATTAAAAAAAAGAAATTTGGAAGATCAGTAATTTATTCTGATGAATCCGAGCGGTTCATCCTTCACTTCATACGCGAGTTTTGCATCACCCTGCGGGATGATATACGTGAGCCATCCCTCGATTTTTGCATATTTGAGGATGTTCGTCGTTGAAAGAGGCGTATACCCGTTTGGCAGCACGGCCGATACGGCAGGATAGCCTATCCCGTTCACATAGATCTCGTAATGATACGGAGCAACCACCTTCGCAGCCTCGTCTCCGCTTTCATAGGTCTCGGAGATCTTCAGCATCACCGCATACTGGCCGGGAGCCGGTTTCGGATTCTTCGCAGAGCCTTTTGCCAGAATCTCTTCTGCTTCACTGCCGAATTTTTTCTGCAGGATACGTATCGAGATCGTTTTTCCCGTGTCGGTGACCGTCAGTTCCTGACCCTGCATAACTTCGGCCGGTGTAGGAACAGGCGTGGGAGTCGCGGTCGGCACCTGGGTCACGGGCGCCGGTGTATCGGACGGTCCCGAGATACACCCGGCAGACAGCGTCACTGCCGTCAGTATGATGAGCAGACCAAAAACATACCAGATTTTTTTCATATCTTTTCTACTGGTTCTCTTCGCTATAAATAGATTATTGCAAATTGTCAGAGCAGAGCAGAGAACAGCCGCGAAATTCCCTCTTTTATCCTCACGGATGCTGATCGCAGATTGTACTCTTCAAGCGTGATCTCCGTACAATTCGTTTCCAGCTCTGAAAGATAGATCCGGTTCATTCTTTTTCCAAACTCGATATCATAGACGAACGCGTTCGTTTCAAAATTCAGCTTGAAGCTTCGGATATCCCAGTTGGCAGTGCCGATAGTTGTCGCTATCCCGTCGAAGATCCCGGCTTTACTGTGGATGAACCCGTCATTGTAGGTATATCCGCGAACCCCGGCGGCGAGCAGATCGCCCAGATAGGAATGGTTTGCCCAGTACACAAACGGATGATCCGGTTTGCAGGGGATAACGACCCGCACATCGATACCCGAACGTGCCGCAAGCACAAGTCCGGTAAGCATCGGCTCATCCGGGATGAAATACGGCGTATGGATATAGATCGACTCCTTTGCATGGCCGATCAGGCTCATGTATCCGGAATAGATGGCTTTTTCCGCAGAATCCGGCCCGGAAGAAGCGATCTGGACATAGGAATGCCCCGTGACATCCAGGAATCCCTCCTCCGGATAATACGGACTCTTCCTGTCTTCCACCGAGATCTGGGCATTCTTTGCCGCATAGTTCCAGTCCATGATGAATCTGGTCTGCAGTGCCGCCACGGCTTTTCCATGCAAACGCAGATGCGTGTCCCGCCAGTATCCCATCGGCCCTTTCCCCAGATACTCGTCTCCGATATTGAACCCGCCGATAAACCCGACAACCCCGTCGACCACCAGGATCTTCCGGTGGTTCCTGAAATGCAGCCGGGTATTCAGAAACGAGACCTTGAGCGGGAAAAAGATCCGCACATCGCCGCCTGCCTTTTTCAGCGGAGCAAAGAACTCATCTTTCACGGAAAACGTCCCGGCGGCATCGAAGATCACTCTGACCTCGACCCCTTCGGCGGCCTTCTCTGCGAGAAGCTCTATGATCTCATTTCCAAGCTCATCGTTCCTGATGATGAAATACTCCAGATGGATGTGGTGTTTTGCTCCCGCCACTGCTTCTTTGAAGGCGGCGAACTTCATTTCCCCGTCGGTGTAGAGCGTGAGTTCATTATTTCTTGTCAGGACCGCCTTGTCCAGACTGAGAAGGAGTGCGATCGTGCTGTCGAACCGCGAGATGCTTGGGGCAAGTTCCAGTGCGTTCTCCTTGATCTTTTTAAACTGTTCCTCAGCCTGAGCTGCCAGCATCAGATCGGCTTTGGTCTTTTTGCTGAAGATACGGGAACCGTAGAGGTGTCTGCCGAAGAACAGATACAAAAACAGTCCCAGAAACGGCAGAAAGATCATGACCAGGACCCAGGTCAGTGCTGTCTGAGGGCTCCGTCTTTCCAGAAATATTACCGTGATGCATGCTCCGATGTCCAGTAACACCACGATCAGCTGCAGAAACCAGAAAAATTCCTCGATGATTACGGAAATCAGATCAAGCATAAGATACATGAATATGCGCTCCCTGGATGATAAAAGTTGATGTATCTACACCTCGAATGATACTATATTGTGGTGTCTTACAGAATGTTGTTCGAGTACTGGGGAAGGGGGCTCTTAGTCGCCTCGGTCGTCTCGGCGGTTGCCGGACTGTTGATCGGCAGTGCCGGTGTTTTCTATCTCATCGCCGGCGTATGTCTGATCCTTTCACTCGGGTGCATCTGTATCGGACGCCGTTTACAAAAAGAGGTCGTGTGATATGCCGGTAATTACCTTTTCCCGCAATGTGTTTCTCCCGCTGACCAATGTCTGCGCAAATGCCTGCGGGTACTGTTCGTTCAAATCCCCCGTTGCCGAGGGCTGTGTTATGCCAAAAGAGGAGGTCATCTCCACCCTCGAACGGGGGGCAGCGTTTTCCTGTACAGAAGCGCTCTTCACGTTCGGCGAACGCCCGGAACGGGAAGCCGGTTTCACCGCATACATAAACCGGATGGGATATCCCGATATTCTTTCCTACTGTAAGGACATGAGCCGCTATGCGATCTCTCTTGGGATCCTTCCTCACACGAATGCCGGGATCCTTACCTATGAGGAGCTGGAGGAGCTCCGGCCGGTGAACGCGAGCATGGGTCTGATGCTTGAAACGACCGCCGGCGTCACTGCCCATGCCCATAGTCCGGGAAAAGATCCGGCGGTCAGGATCGAAATGATGGAGAACGCCGGCAGGCTGAAGATCCCGTTCACGACCGGACTTCTTCTCGGTATCGGCGAGATCCGGGAGGACCGGATCGAATCGCTCGAAGTCATCCGCGGTCTGCATAAAAGATACGGGCATATCCAGGAGGTTATCGTCCAGAACTTCTGTCCAAAACCGGGAACTGAGATGGCGTCCTGTCCCGGAGCTTCGACGGAAGTCATTGCCGACACGCTTCGTCTTGCAAAAGAGATCCTTCCGCCGGATGTTTCCATCCAGATCCCGCCGAATCTTGCCGACGCCTCCCTCCTCCTCGATCTCGGGGTGACCGATCTTGGCGGGGTCTCGCCGGTGACGATCGATTACATCAATCCCGAGCATCCCTGGCCTGCTCTGGATGCTCTCAAAGAGATCGCCCGGGGGTATGAACTCAGAGAACGGCTGTGCATTTATGAAAAATACTGCGATCCCGCCTGGGTGGCTCCCGAGCTTTTCGGACTGGTCAGCGACCTTGCGAAGAAGGTCTACTGATCCCTGTTCCGGGATTTTCGATGCCGACCTTCTTTATCTTCCCCGTCCAATAGAGATGCACATGGATGATTTCTGTCCCTCCCCGGTGAAGGAACGGTACTGGGAGATCGATGCAGTACGCGGGTTAGCGCTTCTGGCGATGATCCTTCTCCACACCATCTTTCTTCTGGGCGTCTTTCACATCCTTGACGTGGAGGTGTGGCTGGGTCTCTATCTCTATCTGCCTATTGGGACAAGCGTTTTTGTTCTCATATCCGGAACTGCCCTTGTTCTGCGTCACGGAAGGATGGCTGGTCAGCCCCGCCGTGCCTATCATTTCGCCATCCTGAAACGCGGGGTCGAGATATTTCTGATCGGCATCGGTGTCTCCGTGGTCGCTTCTCTCCTGATCATTTTGTTCATCGATGACGCAAGGTACGTGTACTTCAACTTCCTGCAGATGATGGGTCTTTCGATGATCATATGTATCCCATTTCTGCGGTTCGGCAAATGGAATCTGATCCCCGGGATATTTTTCATTTTGCTGGGATTCGTTCTTGAAAAGATCAAAGGACCTGCCTGGCTGATGGTCTTCGGGATCCTGCCGCCGGATTTTGTTCCGCGTGATTATTTTCCCATCTTCCCCTGGGCCGGCGTTATGCTGCTCGGGGTATGCATCGGCGCTCTTCTGTATCCGAAAGGGATCCGCAGATATTCTTTTCCGAAAGCAGGAAATATCGGGCAGTTCCTGGCACTTATCGGCCGGTATCCCCTGGAAATATACCTCGCTCACATACCAGTGATCGGCGCCGTGCTTCTGGTGATCGTCGTCGTCTCCGGTCTGCTCGGTTTTCCGATCGGTCATCTTTGAATCCCTGCTGATAAACTACTTATCCAAAAAGCGCATACATGCCTGAAACAATGAGCAATGACGAGCCGTCCGGCACTCCGGGTTCTCCCCCGCGGGTGAAAAGTGAACGATACTGGGAGATCGACGCCATCCGCGGTCTTGCCCTTTTCGGGATGCTCTACTTTCATTTTCTCGCGATCCTCGTGATGTTTCACATCCTGGAGGAGACCAACGAGTTTCTCTTTTATTACAGTCCGATCGTTATCGTCTCGGCGGCTTTTATTCTGATCGCCGGCGTTGCGATCGTTCTCCGGTATAACCGGATGCTTGGAAAACCGATGGGTTCCTATTACCGCGAGATCGCGAAAAAGGCCCTGATCCTGTTTTTTATCGCGATGTGCATCACGGCACTGACCTGGCTTGCGTCCGTGGTTATCTATAATGACGATGTCTTCATCAAGTTCGGGTTTCTCCACATGCTGAGTATCTCGATGCTGATCTCGATCCCGCTTCTGAGGTTTGGGAAATGGAACATCCTTTTTGGCATACTGATCATCCTGATCGGGGTGTTCATCATTCCGGGGATCCAGGATCCCGGATGGCTCTACCCTCTGGGGATCCATGGTGCAGATTTCATGGATCACACACCTGACTACTTCCCGATATTTCCGTGGAGCGGGTTCATTCTCTTAGGCGTCGGTCTTGGAAACATCTTCTATCCCAAAGGGGTCAGATCGTTTTCCGTCAGACAGCCCGGAATCCTCGGCAGATTTTTTGCAAAAATGGGATACGGCAAGGTCACTCTTATCATCTATCTTGTCCACATGCCGATCTTCTTTGTTATCCTGTGGCTGCTGAGCATCACGACCGGGATCGGGTATGTTTAGCTGTTCATAAAGTACTTAGATGCATACAACCAATAGGGATGGAACAATGGGTGGTGAACTACTGGAAAACGATGACTCAGTTCGGGTAATGCCCGGCGGGTCAGGCGCTCCGCAAAGCGATCGGTACTGGGAAGTGGATGCCATTCGCGGGATCGCTATTTTGGGGATGCTTTTTTATCACCTGCTTGCCTGTCTTGTGATGTTTCATATCATCACCGAGGATCCCCGGTTCCTTGCCTATTATAACACGTATATGTTTGGCTCCGGCATCTTCGTTCTTATCGCAGGTATGGCGATGATCCTTCGCCACGAACGGATGAGAGGAAGAACGACAAAAGAGTATTACGGTGCTCTGGTCATCAAGGCCCTGTTCCTTCTGGCTCTTGGATTCTGCATCACGATCGCAAGCTGGATCGGTGCTTCGGTATTCCTCGGCAGTCCTGCGTTTATCAAATTCGGGTTCCTGCATATGCTCGGGGTGTCGATGCTTCTGGCGATCCCTCTTCTCAGATACGGGAAATGGAACATCATTATCGGGATGAGCATCATCGCGATCGGAGCGTTCATTTTCCCCTACATCAATGATCCGTCCTGGCTCTATCCTCTGGGCATCCATGCAGAGGATTTTATGATGTATACGCAGGATTACTTCCCGCTGTTTCCCTGGTTCGGGGTGCTTCTTTTAGGGGTGGGTCTTGGCAACGTCTTTTATCCGCACGGCAGACGGGGATTTTCCATCCGGGAACCGGGATTGCTCGGGACCGGTCTTGCAAAGCTTGGTAACGGGGCGGTGACGCTTTTCATTTACCTTGTGCATGTCCCGGTGATATTCGTGATACTGTGGATCATCTCAAGTCTGACAGGTATAGGGTATTTGTAGTATGATAATTGACATAGTGAACTCTGACTCCGATCCTGCAGGACGAAATATCCGGGCGGCCGTCGACGAGCTTTTGAAAAATCCGCCAAAGGAAGGGTTCCCTCTTTTCGACGGAAACGAGGTGACGTTTCATACGGTTCCCGGCAGGATCATCCATGCGGAAAGATCCGGGATGAATCCTGACGCCGATCTTATCATCGTTGTTTCCCGTCACTCAAGTGTGAATCCGGTCCCGGTCCTGACGGTCCATCCGGCGGGAAACTTCGGGATCGCGGGGCTTGGCGGCAATGACCGGGAGCTTGGTCTGACAGATCCCGTCTGGATGAAGGCGGTTCTGCAGAATCATGCAGCTTTCGCTCCGGAAGGTTACCGGGTCTCTTACGAGATCACGCACCACGGGCCGACGGATCTTCCCGTTCCGTTCTTTTTTGTCGAGGTGGGCAGTACAGAAAAGGAGTGGAACGACTCGGCAGCCTGCCTTGCAGCGGCTAAAAGTGTTTTGTATGCCCGGCCCTCGCCGGACGCCGTCCCTCTGATAGGGTTTGGCGGGACCCATTATGCGGCCAGGCAGACGGCGATCTGTCTTGAGACGAAGGGAGCGTTTGGGCACATGATGCACACCCGGGATGTCGGTTCTGTGTCAAAGGAGATGGTTTCCCGGATGATCGCAACGTCAGGCGGGGCTGCCGCCGCGCATATCGACAGAAAAGCCCTTTCAAAGCAGGAACTCTCCCGTCTTGCAGGGATCCTCTCTGATCTTGGTCTTGAGGAGATATCCGAAGGCGACCTGCGAAAAATCAACGGGATGTCCTTCTCCACATGGATCGCGTATCGAAATCTGGCCGCAAAAACGGCTCAGGATCTGAAAATCTTTCCGCACGGCCGGATCATGGACGGAGAGCCTTCGGTGATCGAACTGCCTGCTGATCTGTTTTCCGCAGCATTTCTCGGGTATGAAGAGTTCCTCCTGACCGAGCTGGACAAAATGGGGAATATTTTTCACACGACCGGAAAAGGCGGCCGGATTATGCCGACTCTGTTCACCCCTGCTGAAAACAGGCGTCAGGCATCAGGTGATTTAATAGTCTTATCCGTTCAACAAATAACACGTACACAGGATAGTTTGGTGGAAGGTGATCAAATCACGATAACCCGCCGGCAGTTTGACCCCGGTATCGCGCGCACGCTTGGGGTCCCGTCAGGTCCGCTGTACGGGCAGCTCGCCGCCGGAACATCCGTGGATCTTCCTGACGGCAGAACGATCACGCCGGATATGGTCACTAAAGTGGTCAAGACATCCATCAAAATACCGGGATTGGAGAATTACTCATGAGATCAATTGTAGAAGAAGCATTATCACGCAAACGGTTCGAAGACGTTGCACGCGACGACACGCCGGTCTCCGCAATTTATGACGCGGAAACCGAGGCTGAACTCGGTGCAAAAACCTACTCAGCCCGTCCGCAGACGCCGGCACCAGCCCAGGCTGCTGCCCCGGTGCAGACCCCGGTCCCGGCTGTAAAGAAAGAGCAGCCGAAGCCTGAGGTCGACTACTCCAGTCAGTACAGTTTTACTGCTGCCAAGACAACACCGACGGACGATGACGACGAATTCGATGAGATCCTGGCTGCTCTCCGCACAAAGATCACCGTGATCGGCTGCGGAGGCGGAGGATCCAATACCGTTGCCCGTGTTTATGAGGAAGGGGTCGAGGGTGCTGAAATTTACGCACTGAACACCGATGCCCAGCATCTCTCCATGCTTCGCGGAAGGGTCGGCCGCCGTATCCTTATCGGCAGACAGACCACGAAAGGTCTTGGTGCAGGGGCGATCCCCCAGCGCGGAGAAGAGGCTGCAGTTGAAAGCGAGGATGTTATCCGCCAGGCACTTGCCGGCAGCAATATGGTTTTCGTCACAGCCGGCCTTGGCGGCGGCACCGGTACCGGTTCTGCCCCGATCGTTGCAAAAGTTGCAAAAGAGATCGGCGCTCTGACGATCGCTATCGTTACTCTGCCTTTTACGAGTGAAAGTGCGACCCGGATGGAAAACGCCGAGATCGGTCTCGAGCGTCTCCGGGAAGTTGCCGACACGGTGATCGTAATACCCAATGACCGTATCCTCGAGGTCGTCCCGCGCCTCCCTCTCGCTCAGGCATTCAAAATCTCCGATGAGGTCCTGATGCGTGCCGTGAAAGGGATCACCGAACTGATCACTCTTCCAGGTCTCGTGAACCTTGACTTTGCCGATGTCCGGACCGTCATGGAACAGGGCGGTATCGCTATGATCGGCGTAGGCGACTCCGACAGTGAGGACAAAGCAACCGATTCGATCAAAAAAGCTCTCCGTTCCCCGCTCCTCGATGTCGATATCACCGGCGCGACGGCTGCTCTCATCAATGTCATCGGCGGACCCGATATGACAATGGTCGAAGCAGAAGGTGTTGTTCAGGAAGTCTATCAGAGGATCGACCCTGCAGCACGCATCATCTGGGGTGTCCAGGTCGATCCGAAGATGGAAGGCCGTATGCGTACAATGATCATCGTTACTGGTGTCCAGTCACCACAGATTTATGGTAAGCAGGAACAAATATCTAGGGCATCACAATCTAGTCAGGTCCAGCGCTCAAAGTTTGAGATCGACTTCCTGAGGTGAATACATGGTTAAAAACGAGAAAAATACCGATGAAAAAAAGGCACTTCCCACCATTCAGATAAAGAAACCGGTGATTACCAAGGCAAGTGTTTCAGAATTCTTCAGAAAATACATCCGTGTTCTGAAACTTGCACGCAGGCCCACAAAAGATGAGTTTTGGAAAATCTCCGCCGTCGCCGCTGTGGGTATCGTACTCATCGGGGTTCTTGGCTTCCTGATATATCTGATATTTGAATATCTCCTTCCATAACTATGACTGAATCAAAGTTTGGCAATCACTACTATATCTTAAAGACGACATCCAAGCACGAGCGGACCGTTGCGGACAACATCCGTGAGGCGATCGAGAACAATATGACGGACGTCGTCGTCACTGCAGTAGTCGTGCCGGAAGATATCAAAGGCTATGTCTTCGTGGAAAGCCCGGAAGAGCATGCCAGGATCGAAGAGCTTGTCGAATCGATCGCTCATGCCAGAATTGTTTTGAAGAACGAAACATCCCTGGAAGAGATCAAACATTTCCTTGTCCCGAAACCGGCAGTTGCAGGTATCGACGAGGGAACTATCGTGGAACTGATCGCCGGTCCGTTCAAAGGTGAGAAGGCAGTGGTCAAGCGCGTTGACCACACCAAAGAAGAGATCACTGTTGAACTCTACGAGTCCATCGTCCCGATCCCGATCACAATTCGCGGCGACAATGTGCGTGTGATCGATCGTAATCAGGATTGAACCCGGATTTTTCTGCGAGGATGCAGAAAATCCTGATCCATTCTCCAATCCATCTGTTTTTTTCCGGCCCTCTATCCAGTAGGTTTATGTTCTCAGAGGTCGACTTTAGTGAACCAATGTTGGGCTACCTTCGGGTATGTGCCAACATACGGTGATACAATGGCAGAAACTGTCGAGGTACTGGTACCCGGCGGTAGAGCAACTGCAGGACCGCCACTCGGTCCGGCACTGGGTCCCCTTGGGATCAACGTGAAAGCAGTCGTTGATGATATCAACAAAAAGACTGCTGAGTTCAATGGCATGTCCGTTCCGGTTACGGTAATGGTCGATGACAAAAAGAACGTCACGTTAACAGTCGGTATTCCTCCGACAACCGCTCTTGTAATGAAAGAAGCGGGCGTCGAAAAGGGTTCCGGCACTCCGAACACTCAGGCAGTTGGTAATCTGCCGCTTGAAGCTGTCATTCGCATTGCAAAGATGAAGATGGAATCCATGCTCTCTTACGACCTGAAAACGGCCGCAAAAGAAGTCATGGGCACCTGCGTTTCCGTTGGTGTAACCGTCGAAGGCAAAACTGCCAAACAGGCAATTGCCGCCGTCAATGCAGGCGAGTGGGACGAACAGCTCGCGTAAGTGAGTTAGTTTGCACCGCTTCAAACGGGTACGTGGATTTTCCACGTAAAAAAATGTACAGTAGTAGAGAACAAAACCATAGGAGATTGGGGAACACTCCAGTCGAAGAACTATGGGAGGCTTCATCAAATGGTTGAAAGAACCCAAATTATAACCGCTGTTACGGCAGCACTCAAGCAGGCCCCCGAGCGTAAGTTCCAGGAAAGTATTGATATTACTATCAACCTGAAACACGTTGACATGGCCCAGCCAAAAAACCGTATTGATGAGACGATTCTTCTGCCACAGGCAATAGGCGTCAAAAAGATCGCCGTCCTTGGTAAGGGAGATATCGTATCCCAGGCACGCAACGCTGGTGTCGATTTAATTATCGGCCCCGACGAGATCGAGCGTCTGGGCGGCGTTCCGCGTGAAGCACGCAAAATGGCCGGCAAATACGATTTCTTCCTTGCAGAGACCGCGGTCATGCCCCTTGTTGGTCGCTGGCTTGGTCAGAGACTCGGTCCACGCGGTAAAATGCCGCAGCCGATCCCGCCGACCCAGGACATCACTCCGATCGTCGAGCGTCTGAGAAACTCCGTCAAGATTCGGTCAAAAGACAGACTCAATATGTCTGTGAAAGTCGGCAACACCGGCATGACCGTTGAGGAAGTTTCAGAAAATATTGACGCCGTCGTAAAGAGGGTTGTAGGAAGACTTGAAAGCGGAGAGTTAAACATCCGTTCCGTCTACGTCAAAACCACGATGGGTCCAGCAGTGAAGGTGATGTAAGTATGGCAATTTATACCCACCATCTTCCGGCATGGAAACGTGAAGAAGTTGAGCAGATCAAAGATCTCGCCGGCAAGTATACACTCGTCGGTTTAGTTGATGTCTACGGTATCCCCGCAAGACAGTTCCAGCAGATCCGCAGAAATCTGCGCAGCAATGCAGTCGTGAAAGTTGCAAGAAACACTCTTGTCGAGCATTCCCTGAATGAACTCGGCGGTCACTTTGTTGATCTTAACGAGAAAGTTTCCGAGCACTCAGCGCTCATCTTTGCAGACGGTAACCCGTTCAAACTGTTCAAGTCCCTTGAGCAGACAAAGACAAAGCGCTCCGCCAAAGCAGGCGAGATCACTCCTGAAGACATTGTTGTTCCAGCAGGACCAACTACCTTTAAGCCCGGACCGATCGTAGGAGAACTCCAGCAGGCTGGTATCCCGGCAGCCATCGACGGCGGTAAGGTCAAGATCAAAGAGACCAAGACCGTTGTTAAGGCCGGTCAGGCTATCAACAAAAAACAGGCCGATGTACTTTCCAAGCTTGGTATCAAACCAATGCCGGTCGGTCTCTCCCTCCTCGCAGTATGTTACGAGGGAGATATGTATCTGCCGGACGTCCTCTCAGTAGACGACGAGGCATACAAGGCAAAGATCACTCTCGCAGCACAGCAGGCATTCAACCTCGCAGTCAACGCAGCAGTTCCAACGGCATGTGCCGGTGTTACTGAAGCTCAGATCGCGAAGGCCGTCCGTGAGGCAAGAAACCTCGGTGTAGAAGCATCCATCTATGAGAAGGGTGTCATCGAGCTGATCATCAGCAAGGCATACAGACAAGCAAACGCCCTGAAGGCAATTTAAATCATAAATAGGTGAAATCAAAATGGAGTATATTTACGCAGCTCTGTTAGTTCACTCCGCAGCTAAGACTGTGGATGAAGAATCGGTAAAGGCAGTTCTCTCTGCCGCAGGTATCGCAGTCGACGACTCCCGTGTCAAAGCATTAATTGCAGCACTTGAAGGTGTTGACATTGAGGAAGCAATCTCCAAGGCAGCAGCAGCCCCAGTAGCAGTTGCAGCAGCACCGGCAGCAGCTGGCGCAGCAGCAGCAGCAGAAGAGGCAGCAGCACCCGAAGAGAGCAAGGAAGAAGAAGAAGAGAACGCCATGGCAGGCCTTGGCGCCCTCTTCGGCTAAATCTTTTTTTAATACGGCAGTATCGAGCCGATTCGTTTGTTCCGTTGTTTTTTAGTGACTGAAGGGTCTATGAAAAAAAGTCGTCCTGATCCGGACCGCACTACATCAGTACGAGAGTTTCGTTTTCAAGATTTTTGTCCCATCTGCGTGTATCCACAGGAATCGTCTCCAGCTGCGTGAGTATTTTTATCTCATCCAAAATATCACGCCGGTCGTAGAGATAGAATTCCACCGGTTTCCAGAGAGCGACCCAGCCGATCACCACAAAACTCTGTCCGATCGCATACAGTATGTCATTTTGATAGTAGGTGCTTGTAACCACACTGCTGAGGATAAGACATATCACCAGAAAGATCAGACCGCGAAGGAGATACCGTCTCCCTTTGACCATCGAAAGTTTATATTTCTGGTTTTCTGAGCAGTGCCTCAGAGCAAAATGAGAATGGATCGCCTGTTCCATATCGGTCCGGGTCTCCTCATCATCGTAGAGTGCCTGTTCCAGATATAAGATGATCTTGGCAGCACTGCGTTTATCATTCGGCATGTCCTCAAGGGAATCCATAATATATGCTTCTGTTGCCCGATTGATCTCTTTTTCATCATTTGGCGCCGGGTCGAGCAGATTATAAAACTGGATCTGATGAGTGATCCGCAGTTCGATAGCGGTCCATGAATCATGTAATCTGCATGCCGTCATATCCGTCCCTCTTTTGCGAGAATGCCGGCGGTGATGACCTGTCCGCAGGAGATACATCCGTCACCTAACGGGGATCTTGGATTCGTGATGCAATCCACTCCAGCTTCTTTCAGTTTTTCAATGATCGTCTCCCGAATGGAGCGGTTTATGGCAACCCCTCCGGAGAGTGCCGTCTTCTGTATGCCGGTCGTTTGAACTCCCGCGAGTGCTATGTCTGCGATTCCTTTCGCAAGAGTTGTTTGAATCGACGCGGCGATGTCTTCAATACATATTCCCTCGCACAGCATTTCCATTCCCTCCCTGAGTAAGGAGGATGTCATCAAAACATCTCGGCCGTTTCGTGACTCGATAGTGATCTCCATCGGCTGGGCCACACCCCGTGCAGCATATGCTTCCAGCATCATCGAAGGTTCGCCGTCATACGTTCTTTCACGGCAGATCCCAAGCAATGCAGCTGCAGCGTCCAGAACTCTGCCTGTCGATGTTGTCACCGGTGTGTTGAATCGTCTTTCGGTCTGCTGGGCAAGGACCCGAAGGGCTGTCTCACTCCACCCTCTTCTCTGGAGAAGTGACATGGTCGCTTCGGTCGGAAGAATCCCGTAGAGCATTCTCTCCGGAAACTTTGTTGCGAGGTCCCCGCCCGGCATCAGGACCGGTTCGAGGTGCCCTGTTCGGATGTATCCGTTTCCCGGTGATCCGGCGAGGATCTCCCCGCCCCAGATGGTTGCATCGTCTCCATACCCGACCCCGTCGATCGCGATACCCACGACCTCTTCAGTGGTCACCGAAGCAATGTGGGCACGGTGATGCTGGACCGGGCAGAGAGTTGCCCCGTATCTCTCGGAAAGTTCCTGTGCGACCCGGGTGCTCAGGAACTGGGGGTGAAGGTCATGGGCAATGATCTCGGGAACCGATCCGATAAGACTGGTCAGTTTTTCGATCGTCTCTTCTAAATATGCGACGGTCGGGGGGTTTCTGATGTTTCCTATATGCGGTGATGTAATCAGAAACCCGCCGGTATATACTGTTGTATTTGCGTTCCGTTCCGGTCCTACGCCGAGGATCTGTCTGTTCCCAAGATCGAGGCGTGTTCTAAACGGCGCAAATCCGCGCGACATGCGGATCAGATACCCGTCTCTTACAATCGAATCATCACATCGGTTCACGATCTCGCGGTCGTGGGTAAGAATATAGTCCACGACCCGCCCCATCTTTTCGATGATGATCCCGGTTTCGGTGATCATCGGTGTTCCGGGAGCATTCGCACTCGTCATTACCAATAGAGGGGATTTGAGTTTTGCAAACAGCAGATGGTGAAGCCCGGTGTACGGCAGCATGATCCCGAGATTATGGAGTTTCGACAGGGATCCGTGTGATCCCGGATCGATCTTGTCAAGGATCATGATCGGATGGACCGGTCCTTTCAGAAGTTCCCACTCCTCCTCTGAAGGGGATGTCACATACTCTTCGACCGATTCGGGCTTCATCATCACCGCGAGTGACTGATTCGGCCGTCCGAGAAGAGTTTTCATTCGTTCTGCCGTCTCTTCAGTGCAGCAGATATGAAATCCTCCGATCCCTTTCACCGCCACGATATTTCCCGCATCCAGAAGTTCTGCGGTGAAGGAGATCGGATCGGCCGCCTGGATGATCTCTCCGGTTCCTTTCAGCAGAGAAAGTTTCGGCCCGCATTCGCTGCATGCAATCGTCTGGGCATGATGTCTTCTGTTTCCCGGATTTTCATACTCTTTCAGGCAATCTGCGCATGCCGGAAAATCATCCATACTCGTTCGTTCCCGGTCGTAGGGGACTGACCGGATAATACTGTATCTTGGTCCGCAGTCGGTACATGACGTCGCCCAGTATCCGAAATATCTGCTTTTTGGATCCATGATGTCATGCAGACAGTTTTCGCAGGTCGCAATATCTGCAGGCACGAACCCCGTCCTTGCCCCGTCCTGACTTTTCAGAATAAAAAATCCTTTTGGCGGGGTCCAGTCAGGCAGGGAATACACTGAAACCGAATCGATGACCGCCATCTTCGGCCCTTTTGCCGCTTCACGGCAGAACTCATCGAACTTTTCCCCGCCGGCATCGATCTCCACTTCGCTCCCGTGATTGATGACCGTCCCGCTGATTCCGTACCGCTGTGCCAGTGCATAGACAAACGGACGGAATCCCACTCCCTGCACGATCCCGCGCAGGATTATTTTACCTGACTTCATCAATCCCTCTCAAAAAGGATTATAGAATCACAGACAATATAAGTGTAGGGTTTTGTGCCCCACATATTTTCTTTGTGGAGCGCCTATAATACAGATAGGAGATATACCATGCCTGATGATCCATTAACCAACATCCTTCGCAGTAAACGTGAAACGACCAGATTCCAGGTCTTAGTCGAGGTCGCCGAGCACCAGCCTTCGATCCGCCAGCAGGAGATTGCGGAAAAACTCGGCGTGACCCCTCAGGCGATATCAGAATATGTGCGTGATCTTGCTGATGAAGGCTATATCAGCGCAGAAGGAAGAGGGCGGTATTATGTCACACATAAAGGGGTCGAGTGGGTCCTGAACAACGCGGAGATCCTGGAATCCTACGCCCGGCATGTACGCCGTGACATCATCCATCAGGTCGTTACCTGGGCCGCCATCGCTGATTCCGATCTCAAAGCAGGAGACTCGGTCGGGGTATACATGAAATCCGGCTGGCTGTATGCGGGCAAACGCCCCCAGACGGCGATGGGAATGGTCACCGCCGATGCAGCGGAAGGTATGGACGTCGGCGTAGCAAGACTTGCAGGCATCATCGAACATACGGAAGGAAAAGTGGACGTTGCCAAAGTCCCGCGCATCGAACGCGGCGGCTCTAAGATGGTTTCTGCAGCAAAATTCCTTGCTCTTGCAAAGAATGCCGATATCATCGCAGCAGTCGGTCTTGAGGCCTACCTTGCCTGTAAAAATTCAGGCATCACGCCGGATATGTTCTTCGGTGCGCGGGAAGGGACCGTCGAGGCGGCATTCCACGGAATGCGCTGTCTGATGCTGATCGTTGACGAGGAGTTCACCGATTTCCTGAAACGCCTGGAAACTGCGGGTCTTTCCTATACGATCCACGAACTGGTGACTGAATAACGTGACGACCATCGTCCAGCCCTGGAAAAAGGGGTATAAAGTCTATTTTTGTGACGACGCAAAGGCAGGCAGAATCAAACATGTAGGTACGGTCGAACTCGAAGCGACCTCAAAAGGGATGCGTCCGTCTGAGTTTTTTGTCAGAAGGCCGGGCACTTCCCACGCTGAGAAGACGCCAACAAAAGAGTTCATCACCGTTCTTCGCGCAAACGGCCCGATCAAGCTTACCCAGACCCTGCCTGAATTCCAGGATTTTCTCAGGGGCATGCAGTTATCCTGGGAGACAACGACGCTTTGCCGCACCTGTCTCTTTGATGACCGGATCACCCCCCTTACCGAAGAGACCCGTATCAGATGCGGGCAGGAGTTCGTCTGTCTTGACTGCGCAAGGCGTGAGCTTCGCCGTGAACTCGGTCACATAAAGCATCTGGGGAAACGCACGCAGCTCCATATCGAAAATCTTCTCGAAGAGTATCGTGATCTTGACATGGTTCTTGCCATTCTCCAGCCCGAGTCGCTCGATACCAAAAAGACCATGTTCGACCGGCTCGAGGCGCATGATCAGACGCCGACGGAACGTATAGAAAACCTCCCTCTTCCGCGGGAATTTATCGAACGGTGCGGTGTTGAGACCTTGATGCCCGCTCAGCAGCGTGCGGTCGAGTCGGGTCTTTTGTATGGGAAAGATCTCCTTGTTGTCGCAGCGACGGCAAGCGGTAAAACATTCATCGGCGAGATGGCCGGGCTGAAAAATTATCTCGAGAAGCGCGGAAGAATGCTGTTTCTCGTTCCTCTCGTAGCTCTTGCAAATCAGAAGTATGACCGGTTCTCTGAAAAATACAAGACCATAACCCAGACCTCGATAATGACCGGTGTCTCCCGGGTGAATCTGCCGGAGACCCGTCCGGTTGGAAATCGCGGTGCCGGCGGCGGGATCGTCGTTGGAACATACGAAGGTATGGACAATCTTCTCAGGAAAGGGATGCCGGTCAGCAATATCGGAACAGTCGTGATCGACGAGATCCAGATGCTCGAGGATCCGGAACGCGGTCATCGGCTCGACGGACTGATCGCGAGACTGAAATACATCGCGCCAAAAGCCCAGTTCCTCTATCTTTCGGCAACGATCGGTTCACCGAACCTTCTCGCAAAAAAACTGAATGCAGCTCTTGTATCGTATGCCGACCGGCCGGTGGCTCTGGAACGCCATCTGATCTTCACAGAAAAAGACGGCAAGATCCCGTTCATAAAAAAACTGGTGTTTGAGGAGTTCAACAAAACCTCCTCGAAAGGATTCAAAGGGCAGACGATCGTTTTCACGAATGCCCGGAGCAGATGTCATACCGTGGCCGAGGCGATCGGCGGGACGGCCGCTCCGTATCACGCCGGCCTTACTTCGCAGGAACGCCGGGCCGTCGAACGGCAGTTCGAAGAAGGAAAACTTGCCTGCGTTGTCACAACTGCAGCCCTGGCAGCCGGCGTGGATTTCCCGGCGAGCCAGGTGATCTTCGATGCTCTCGCGATGGGGATCGACTGGCTGTCCGTTCAGGAGTTCCATCAGATGATGGGACGTGCCGGGCGGCCCGACTTCCATGATCTCGGGCGTGTTATCGTTCTCGCCGAGCCCGGGGCCTCATACTCGCGTGAAACCAAACTCACCGAGGAGGAAGTTGCCATCCAGCTCCTCAAAGGAGATATGGAAGAAGTCTCTCCGGTGTATGATATCGAGGAGACATCTGAAGAGTTTGCGGCAAATGCCATTACCTGCCGGGGACGTGAAGCTGATATCGTCGCCGTTGGAAACAGCATGGTCGGCGTGGGAGACGATCCGATCCAGGAACTTCTGAGACACAAACTCGTCAGAAAATCCGGCGGGATCCTGGAGCTCTCCCCGCTTGGAAAGGTCATGGCCGAACACTTCATCGGCATGGAACGGTTATTGGAGATCGACAAACTTGTTCGCGTTATGGATGATCCTTTGGAGATGATCGCCGAACTTTCCTGTATGGACGATGAACGGGAGAAAGAGAAACGCCGGACCGACCGCCGTTCGACTGACAAAAAGGAAGCCGCCTGGATCGGGGACAAGAAGGCCTCCGCCAAACCCGCCGCCGAGCCGGCCTGGGTCGCGAAAAAGAAGGAGATCCATGCAGAGGAAAAGCATGCTCACGATGATGAACGGCGCAAAAAAGCCGGATCCCGAAAACTCCGCCGTGAATCAGCGGAGCCTGAGATGCCGGCAGCTCCCCGCCGGGCGAACAAGGAGATGGAAGATCGGGTCGAGCGCAAAAAACGCGAAGCCTCCCAGTATATTCCTCCGCCGAAGCGAAAACAGCAGAATGCCCCGGCGGCCGGCGAACCTGCATCCAGATCCGGGTCGGCAGCCGGTGATCCGCTCACCTTCATCGAGACCGCTGTCGATCTCAGACGTGCCGGAAAATATGACGAGGCATTGTCGATGCTTGGCAATTATGTTGCCGACAATCCGAAAGACAGCCGCGCCCTTGTTGAACTCGGGAAGGTGTATGATCTTCGAAACGAACGGGATACCGCATATTTGTGTTATCAGAGAGCTGCTGCGGCCGATACCAGAAACCGTGAAGCGATCGACAGAATGAATGCATTCCTTATCGGGATCACCGTCGACATCGATACGGATACTCCCGGCGCCGGAAAAGGACCGGCTGTCGTGAAAAAGAAAAAAGAGTGAGGATTCCCTCTACCTTTTTGTATTTTCCATCCTCTCCGCATGACTCATTTTTGAGAGGATGATAACTTTATTCAGATCAAGACCGCAGAGTTTTGCAAACCTCGTGCCGTAATCCGGATCCGCAAGATAACAGTGGGCAGCGTGCCGGTACTTGATGTTCATCGTTACGCCCTCCATGTTTCGTGCGGTGTTTTCGATCAGGACCTGTTTTTTATCCTCCGTCATCAAACGGTAAAGATCTCCCGGCTGATAGAAACAGTCGTCGTTCACATCATCCTTCTGCTCATACCTGTCCATATCTCCGGAAAGCGCCAGCGAAGGATCACGGTAAGCCTCCTGCTGTTTCCATTCATCATAACTGTTTGGCACATACCCTTTTGCAGCTCCGTAGTTCCCGTCCACCCGCATCTGCCCGTCCCGGTGGAATGCATGGACATCTACTTTAGGGCGGTTCACGGGGATCAGCGAATGATTCACTCCTAACCGGTAACGCTGTGCATCGCCGTAGGAAAACAGTCTGCCCTGCAGAAGTTTGTCCGGCGAGAGGCCGACTCCCGGAACGATGTTTGCCGGATTGAACGCCGCCTGCTCCACATCGGCAAAGTAGTTCTCCGGGTTTCTGTTCAGTTCAAGCACGCCGACTTCTCTCATCGGATACTCTTTGTGACTCCAGACTTTGGAGATGTCGAACGGATTTTCTTTTCTGACTCTTGCCTCCTCTTCGGTCATGATCTGGAAGTACATCGTCCATCTCGGGAACTCTTTTCTCTCGATTGCTTCAAAGAGATCCCTTTGATTGCTTTCCCGGTCTTTGCCGACGAGAATTTCAGCTTCCTGGTCGGTGATATTTTTGATTCCCTGCTGGGTCTTGAGATGATACTTGACCCAGACCCGCTTCCCTTCGGCATTGATCAGACTGTAGGTATGACTCCCAAATCCGTGCATGTGCCGAAAACTTGCCGGGATCCCCCGGTCAGACATGACGATCGTCACCTGATGAAGAGCTTCCGGAAGTGATGTCCAGAAGTCCCAGTTGTTCTGTGCAGAACGCATGTTGGTTTTCGGATCGCGTTTTACGGCATGGTTCAGATCAGGGAACTGCAGGGGGTCTCTGATGAAAAAGACGGGTGTGTTGTTGCCGACCAGATCCCAGTTTCCTTCTTTGGTATAGAATTTGATTGCAAATCCCCGGATGTCGCGTTCTGCATCGGCCGCTCCCCGTTCACCTGCCACGGTCGAAAACCGGACAAAGACATCGGTCTTTTTTCCTTTCTCGAAAACTTTTGCTTTTGTGTATTTTTCCACGTCGCCGGTCACGGTAAAGGTGCCGAATGCCCCGGAACCTTTTGCATGCATACGTCTTTCCGGGATTACTTCCCGGTCAAAATGTGCAAGTTTTTCCAGAAACCACAGATCCTGGAGCATCAGCGGGCCACGCGGGCCAGCTGTGAGCGAGTTCAGGTTGTCGGCTACCGGCGCTCCGTTTTCATGCGTAAGATCATGTTTTTTATCCATAATATCATCTTACTCATTTTCGAAGATAAAAAGTACTGCAATGTGATAAAAAAATTATTGGCACTGATTGCCAAGTTCGTAGAGTGCATATAATTCATTTGCAGCATCGGCGCCGGCACGACGCATTGCCTGTTCGATGAGGACTTCGGCACATTCGGGCGGCAGGCATCCTACTCCCTCTTTTCCGACCCGGATGAGGTCGATAAGGGAAATGAACTCCTCTTCCGTGAGCCGGTTCAGCCGTGCTGCAAAATCATCCGCATCCTTTGCATAATGGTTCGCTACCGGGGGCAGGATCGAGCGAAACGCTGTATCTGATTTCCCGCAGATAAGGGTGTCACACTCCGGGGCGAGTTTCAAAAGAAGGGCTATATCTTGTTCGGATAATATGCGGGCCATATGCTAAGGTTTTGCGGTCATGGATTAATTAGGTTTTGCAAAGGGAACATAGATCCCGCGAGATCCGAAGAACATAGAGGATCTCCCCGTCTTCCTGCCGTTCCTCTGCAGTTACGAGAGCGATCAATGCTTCTGCATGACAGATCTTCAGCACTTCACCGATGCCGGTAAGAGATGAGATGAGAAGGAGGATCCGCCCGAACTTCGAAAGATGCGGGGGTGCTGCATGCAAAAATCGTTCGACCGCGTCCCGGCCGGATGGTCCGCCGTCGAGAGCATATTCCAGCCAGTCGTCAAGCCGCTCTTTTGGGTCCGTCGGGAGGTAAGGTGCGTTGAATAGTATCAGATCGAACTCGCCGCAAACGGGATCAAAGAGATCTCCTCTGATGACCTCGACACCGTTTACTTCGTGTGCATACTGTGCAGCGTGGGGATTTATTTCAACAGCGAGCACATTCGGCGTTACTTCTATTATGGATTTTGCTACTGCCCCCGAGCCGGTCCCGATCTCAAGGACCCGGTCGGTTGGTTTTACCTCGGCGAGTGCAGCTTTTATCAGGAGATATGTATCGTCAGAGGGAAAATAGATCTGGGTTTTGTCGATATCCATTATATCAAATATGAAAGCCGGTTGGCAAGCCCGATGAAGTCCGTGACCGAAAGCATCTCGGGACGTTTGCCGAGAAGATCTTTTGGCAGTTCATTGATGAGCGCGGTCATTGTCTCTTCCCCGTAGATGCTTTTCATTCCTTTGAGTCCGTTCTGGATGGTTTTTCTCCGGTGGGAGAAGAGTTCGCGAACGAGAACTGCATGTACCTCGCGGTTCTCTATTTTGACGGGGGGTTCACGCGGGACGATCTTCACCACGGCCGAATCGACTTCCGGCGGAGGATCGAATGCACGGGGCGGGAGTTTGAGGATGAGTTCAACATCGGCATAGGTCTGCACCATTACGGAAAGTCGGCCGTACTCTCCATCGCCCGGCGGTGAAACCATTCTCTTCGCAAATTCCCACTGATACATCAGGACCGCTGTCTCGAATCCGATCTCGAGAAGTCTGAACGTAATCTTCGAAGAGATGGAGTAGGGCAGGTTTGCGATCACCAGATCGAAATCCGGGAGGTCAACTCTGGAAGCATCTCCCCGGGTGATGGTCAGCTGACTGGTGGAGAGTTCGGCGCTGAATCTTTGTTCAAGGTTTGGGAGAAGTGTTCCGTCCAGTTCGACTGCTCTGACGTTTGCTCCCCGTTCGAGAAGAGCTGCGGTGAGAACTCCTCCGCCCGGTCCGACCTCAAGCACATTTCGTCCCCGGATCGGGACTGAATCGGCGATGAGGTCCACGGCGTCTGTATCAATCAGAAAATGCTGATCCTTTGGCGCTTTCATAAAAAAGATTATTTTGAGGTAAAGAGATGATACTTCTCTTCCGGATTTTCGAGTTCGAGCATGATCCGTTCACGGATGAACTTCTCCGGTTTCTGGAGGGTCTTGACCCGGGCGCGGATGTCCTCGAAGCTGTCAAACGGTTTTTTCTGGCGTTCTTCCAGGGTGTCGGTAAGGGTTTTTTTCCCGAATCCGGGGAGGAGATTTAACATATGCATCTTGAGACTGATGGGAACGGCCGTGTTGTAAAATTCCACGAACCGGCCTTCAGATGCTGCAATGATCTTTTCAACTACCGGCTCAAGTTCGCCTTTTGCGGTCGGCGTCAGTTCATCGTAGGAAAGCCGGCGTTTTACCCGCTCGACATGTTTCCTCTCCTCTTCGCCGATGTAGACTTTGTCGTGCAGATTGATCGCGACGTCTTTTTTTGCGATGAGTTCAAGGAGTTTGAACTGGTCAGTGCCTACAGCGATAATGATCGATTCACGCTGATTCAATGGACGTCTGTCGCTTGCATATCCCCACTGAAGATAGTCAAGGACTACAGCTTCGACTTCCTTTTTATCGGTCCTCTCAGTCTTTGGCGGCATTTCTACCACTCACTCGTATTTGTGCAGAGTGTCAAGGATCTGATCTAAATCTTCGGGAAGAAGGGTGAACCGCTCTTTTGCATAGATCGCCCTGATCTCATCACGGCTCTGCGGGATGATGTTGACGATCCTGTGGGCGATCTCCGGCTTCATTTTTTCCATTGAGGCAAGGTCAACAAGGAGTGACTTTGCCGTTTCAACACTGCATTTACTGAGGCTGTCTGCATGGTCAATACTCTTACGCAGTTCGTATGATATGCTCCGGGATGGTTCATCACCCTGTTCTCCAACCGAACGTTTTTCGCGGATAGCAATAAGTTCTTCGCGAAGCTCTGGAAGGGTCATCATATCTTCACTGATAATTTTCTTTACTTTCATGCGAGACTCCTGATAAATGTAAAATAAGTATTTGGGGGTTAATTATATTTCTGCGCCGTGAGGTGCTGCGGTCTTGCAATGACTGTTTTGGTTGCATTGCCGTCTTTGATCTCAAGGAGCCAGGCTCTGCCTCTCTTGCCGACGATCGTTCCGGTCTTGCCGTGGAATCTCGGGTGGGGCTGTCCTTTCTGAACGCTTGAGTCTAAGACAAGGTGAACTTTCTGTCCTTCGTCGAAGTTCTGGATGACCTTGGTCACGTTGGGCATTCCGCGGGTACGCAGGGTTTTCTGTAACTTATATCTTGTTCGTTTTTTAATTCCATTGTGCTTTGCCATGTTTACTCATCTCCAATATTTGGTAATCCGTCGACCTGCACCACGTCTAATTCGACGACTTTAGCCGGAACGGCGAGGATTTCAGCAAGACTGGGGGTAGTTCGCCCCCCGTCTCCTGATACGAGTTCTTTGATGTAGAGACCGCCTTCACCGAGCACTTCGAGCCGGTAAAGACCATTCTCCACGCCTAGAACTCCTATGTCAATGACCTGTCTCTTTCGAACGAGATCTGCACGTCTATGCGAGACCCGTTCAGGCGTGCGCTGATCGATCCAGGCTCCTTTGAGCTTGGATACGGCATTCTGAACAGTTTCCAGAGAGATACTGTCATCTATTGAGACTAGAATCCTGTATGTTTTATGCCCTTTGTTTGATTTAAGCATTTCCACGGTTTTTTTGTCGGACCAGCTTTCGAGGACGACTCCTACCCGGGGGTTTGCCGACTCGTTTATCGCTTTTTCAAGCTCTTTTATATCAAATGTGCGTTTTTTCGGGTTCTGCATCTCCATTACGAAGGGTCTTCCGGTCCCGATCATCACTGCATCGATGTCTTCTCTTCCTGCTCCGTGAAGAACCCCGCAGTCACTTGCAAAAATTCGTTTTGGCGCTTCTGCGATGAGTTCTTCCACTGATGTGGGGTATTGTTTGCCGGTAAAGTTGCATATTTCACAGCCTTTTCCTTTGCATGCGCGGCAGTCCCAATGGGTTTGCGGAATGCCCCGTTCATATTTCAGATACCGGCCGTAGAAGTATAATGAGGCGATCTGGACTTCGACACAGTCGTCTGCAATATTCAATACGATAGTGACTTCGGGATTTTTCGGATTGCCGTGTCTGCCGGTCAGGGCGGAGACTGCTTTTCCCACTTCACGGTTCATCTCGGATTTGAGGGGTTCGGGGTTTTCGAGCGAAAGGTCGGACCAGAGCATCTCTTCGGATTCTGCCATCATGGGGGGAACACGGGTGCCAATGACGAATGTTTCGTGTTCGATGCCTTGTACGGCAGCTGCTGCTTTTTCTGCCCAGTAGGGAATCGTATCGAATAAGTCGTTACAGACCCAGCAGGTTCCTTTTTCGTATGGTTTGTAGGGGATATTGTAAGCTAGAGCATGGGCTATTCTCAGCGAACGTCCCCGTTCTTCGTTGGTGAGTCCGAATGATTTTTTTGCGAACAGCCGGCCAAGGCAGTGATCACAAATATCGCCGTACTCTAATATGGTGTTGACGAGTTCAAGCATTTGATTTCTTACTATTGGTCGGGAAACCATTTAGGCTTGTTCTCCCCGGCGGTCGAACTCGTTTAAGATGACGGTGATCGTGTGGTCGGCATGGAGGACGCGTGGGCCGACCGAGTATTTCGGCAGATCTTTGATCAGTTCCATTTCGTCTTCGGTGAAGTTCTGATGGTCGCTCAAGATGAAATTTTCCGGGAGGACTTCTGCTGTTCGGATGTCTTCGCCGGTTTCGTCAAGGACGGAGAAGGGGTGCTCCTGAAGAAGTTTGTCAAGACCGCTTTTTCTGATGGATATGCCGGGGGCCGCTCTCTGATATTCGGGTTCAGGGATCGTTACGAGTGCTTTTTTGATCAATGCTCCCGCACTTCGTTCGTCTGGGTTGAGGGATTTTATTTTTTCACCGGAAAAACGGAGGGTGACCGTGTCTGCCGGATCTGCATGTTCACCTCCTTTCAGGAGAAGGAAACATTCGGTGTTTCGCCGGAGGTCGTGGCTGAGAAAAAACGAGGCGTTGATGCATCTGCACAAAACATCCATTCGTCCGGCCCCTCCGGGCATGTCGTTTAGCGAGAAGTCAGGTGTCGTGACTGCTTTGTGGCCTATTACTGCAAACCGTATCATTGTGATAGTATGGTAGGGTGTAAGGGGTGAAAAAGCTCATCCGGCATCGCTTTAAGGAATAATCATTTCTGCAAATTTCGAGGGCGCATACTAAAATATCACGCACAGACTTAATCGAGCAAATAAAGTATTACAAATTGAAATATTAACGCACTTAGAAAAATCGGTTTAGCGAAAATACCTCTAAAATATGCCCGGACTGTCAAAAATCGTCAAAATATGGAGAATGTATAATAAATCCTGTGACCTCTCTTCTAAAGATAATACTTATATCCCGACACAAAGAAACAGTGTAAATGTCCCGAGAGGGGGCGGATATTCATGCAATGGATATCTGCCTGGCCTGTAGGTTTGCAAAAACCGGGCCGTGGACGTGAAAAAAGCAACCGTCACTGATCATCAGCGTTTCTATTCAGCAACAAGCAGGAATTTTCAGAATAAGTAACGGTAAAACAGCCAATCCAATCACCTTACAAAAGAGGAAAAATTATGGCAAAATACAAAGATGTAATCGACCTTTACGACGACAACGGCAAGCTCTTAAAGAGCAATGTCGCACTCGAAAAGATCAGCCCGCTGGTTAACCCGGCAGTAAAGAAAATCATCGACGACACCAAGAGGACCGTCGCCGTCAACCTTGGCGGTATGCAGGATGCATTAAAGACCGGTAAAATCGGTAAGCACCAGCAGATCCTTGGACGCGAACTGAATCTTGATATCATCGGAAACATCGACGCTATTGAAGCAAAGATCAAAGAGTACGTCTCTGTTGAAGCAGGCGACGACACAGTGGTTAAACGCTACAACGGCGGCAAACTTCTGCTTGTCAAAGTGCCTTCAGCACGTATTGCAGCAGCAGCGACTTACGATGCAGCCCTGACCTCTGTGGCAGCAGCTACCACCTATGCAGTCGTCGAGCAGTTCAACGTTGACATGTTCAACGCAAACACTGTCAAGGCAGCAGCATATGGTACCTACCCGGTCACCATGGATATGGCAGGCGGAGCTTGCTCCATGATCATGTCCATCCCGCAGAACAACGAATCTCTGGGATACGCACTTCGTAACATTCCGGCAAACCAGTCTGTTATGATCACCCACAAGAATGCTATGCAGGGTGCAGCCCTCACTGCTGTCTTTGAACAGGCAGGAGAGTTCGAAATGGGAGCCGCAATCGGTCCGTTCGAGCGTGCCCAGCTCTTACTCCTCGCCTACCAGGGTCTGAACGCCAACAACATCGTCTATGACCTTGTCAAACAGAATGGTCAGACCGGTACTGTTGGTACTGTTGTTCAGTCCTTAGTCGAGCGTGCAATTGAAGACAAAGTCATCAAGCAGGGTGCAGCAGCAAAAGGCGGCTACTTCAAGCCCTACGAAACCAAAGACCCAATGCTTTGGAACGCATACACCTCTGCAGGAACGCTTGCAGCAACCATGGTCAACTGTGGTGCCGGACGTTTCGCCCAGGCAGTATCCTCGACCTTACTGTACTTCAACGATCTTATCGAACACGAAACCGGACTTCCGGGATCTGACTTTGGAAGAACGATGGGTGTTGCAGTCGGTTTCTCCTTCTTCAGCCACTCCATCTACGGTGGCGGCGGACCTGGTGTCTTCAACGGAAACCACGTCGTTACCCGTCACGCAGCAGGTGTAGGTATGCCTTGTATCGTTGCAGCATGTGCACTTGATGCAGGTACTCAGATGTTCTCTCCGGAAGGAACCGCAAAAGTATACGGTGATACCTTCGGTCAGATCGACGAGTTCGCCCGCCCGCTTCAGGCAATTGCAAAATCAGTTTAAACATGTACTGATTTCCGCTTAGGCGGAAAGGAACTAGAATGACAGAAACAAGATATCCACAACTAAGAATCGTCCCCACGAGATTTCTGAATCCGGAGACTACCGAGGTTCTTCTCGAAAAAATCTGTGCAATAGATGGGATACGCCGTCTGGTCCTCAATGGTCCAAACCTTCCGGCCACCGTACCTTACGGTCCGGCAAGAGGCGAGGTCAATGACAACTCGCATCGGCGCATCATAAAAGTCTGCGGTGAAGATTATCTTCTCCACGTTCAGGTCGGTGCAATTCTTCTTGAATTGGAAGATGCTTCTGTGATTCCGCTTGTCAAGGCGGCATGTGATGAGGTCTTCGCTGACAAATTCCCGTATGGTATCACCGAAGGTGTCTATATGCGGTCGAACATGACTACCACCGACTATGCTAAATACGGTATTGTCGATGACAAACGAATTCTTGGAATGAGCGATCCAAAAAGCAAACAGCGCCCTATCATTCTTCAGGGAACAAAATAAAAATGCCGCTTGGTCGTGTAACACAACTCGTCGACTGCAGACAGAGCATGGGTATGGGCAAGGGGGGATCTCTTGCTCAGAGGGGAACCATCTCTGAATGTAAAAATCCTGATGTTATCATCGTGGGCATGTCTCCAGGCCGGAGACATATTACAAAACCTGTCTGTGATATTACGTCAGCACTGCGGCAGCAGGGGATCGAATACAGCGTAAGTACCTTGGTGCTGAACGCAGGCAGCGGAGTTCCACCTGATGCGGATATCGGCGGGGTAGCACTCGGCTCAAATTTCGGAATTCTCGATCGCGAGATAGAACAGATAGAACGCCACAAAGTGGCGGTCCTTCACCACGGAAACATACGGTCTCATGTGGTCCACAAATCAAGAAAGATCCTGCAGGAATGCAGCGTAAATGCTGTTGTTGTTTGTCAGGCTCCTGTTGATTATGAGGATTTTGCAAAAGCCGGTGTTAAGACCGCGTACGTCATGCCAAAACCAGATGACATTCGGACCAAAGGCACGGTAATGGGACTTGTTACCGGGATAACCAGGGGACAGACTCCAAGTCGTGTGGCTATGTCAGATGTCATTCATGAAGTACTCAGAATTATTAAATCTACAAACTAGGTGAACAAACTATGGCATACAAACCACAGTATGGTCCGGGAACCTCCAAAGTTGCGGAAGTACGTCGCAACCAGATGAACCCGAACGTAAAGCTCGAAAAGATTCGCAGCGTCACTGATGAGGACATTGTCCTTATTATGGGACACCGTGCACCAGGACAGGCATACCCGTCAGCCCACCCCCCACTCGCAGAGCAGGGAGAGCCGGACTGCCCGATCCGTAAACTCGTTCAGCCGACCGAAGGCGCAAAAGCCGGTGACCGTGTCAGATACATTCAGTTCGCTGACTCTATGCTGAACGCACCCTGCCAGCCGTACCAGAGAACCTATCTCGAGATGTACCGCTACCGTGGTATCGATCCGGGAACTCTCTCCGGCCGTCAGATCGTCGAGTGCCGTGAGCGTGACCTTGAAGGATACGCACGCGAACTTGTCGAGAGCAGTCTTTTTGACCCGGCAACTGTTGGTATCCGCGGTGCAACCGTGCATGGACACTCACTCCGTCTCGCAGAGAACGGTATGATGTTCGATGCAGTACAGAGATGTATCCTCGACAACGACGGCGTTGTAAAATACGTTAAAGATCAGGTTGCTCTCCCTCTTGACCGCAAAGTTGCTGTCGGCAAACCGATGGACGCAGCCTGGCTCAAAGCGAACACCCCGATGTTCCACTCCCTTGTCGGAACCCCATTCCGTTCTGACAGTGAATATGTTGCATACGTTCAGCGTATCCACGCCCTCCGTACAAAATACGGATTCATGCCCAAGGAGGCCTGAGTAATATGGCAAAAGTAGAAAAGACCCAGAAACTCTTCCTTGATGCACTCAAGCAGAAGTTCCCAAAACAGGACGTTGAAGCCACCACCGCAGAGTTCTATAAATTCAACGGCGTCCAGCAGTCTCCCCGTAAGAAGGAGTTCATGGCAGCCAACAAGAAGATCGAAGCTGCACGTGGAATCTCCATGTATGACCCTGAACACTGCCACCTTGGCGGTATCCCGATGGGTCAGCGCCAGCTGATGACCTACGAACTCTCCGGCACCGGAACCTTCGTTGAGGGTGATGACCTGCACTTCGTCAACAATGCTGCCATGCAGCAGATGTGGGATGATATCCGCAGAACCGTAATCGTGTCCATGGACATGGCCCACCAGACCCTGCAGAAGCGTCTCGGCAAGGAAGTTACTCCTGAAACCATCAACGAGTATCTCCACGTCGTGAACCACGCAATGCCCGGAGGCGCCGTCGTTCAGGAACACATGGTCGAGACCCACCCGGGACTTACCGACGACTGTTACGTCCGTGTGTTCACCGGTGACCAGGAACTCGCCGACAACCTTGAACCCCAGTTCGTCATCGATGTCGAGAAGCTCTTCCCGAAGAAGCAGGCTGAGGCCCTCCAGGCAGCAGTCGGCAAATCCCTCTGGCAGTGCGTCCACATGCCGACCCTTGTCGGCCGTACCTGTGATGGCGGAACTACCTCCCGCTGGTCCGCTATGCAGATCGGTATGTCCTTCATTGCCGCCTACCGTATGTGCGCCGGAGAAGCAGCTGTCGCTGATCTCTCCTTTGCAGCAAAGCATGCCGGTGTCATCAACATGGCCCACCACCTGCCTGCCCGCCGTGCCCGCGGTCCGAATGAGCCCGGAGGAATGCTCTTTGGTAACTTCTCCGATATGATCCAGGCCGACCGTGTCAACCCGAACGACCCGGCAAAAGCATCCCTGGAAAATGTCGCAGCAGGCGCCATGCTCTTCGACCAGATCTGGCTCGGATCCTATATGTCCGGCGGTGTCGGTTTCACCCAGTATGCAACAGCAGCCTACACGGATAACATCCTTGATGACTTCACCTACTATGGAATGGACTACCTCCACGACAAGTACAAGATCGACTGGAAGAACCCGAACCCGAAAGACAAAGTCAAAGCAACCCAGGAAGTTGTCAACGACATTGCATCGGAAGTCAACCTCTACGGTATGGAACAGTATGAACAGTTCCCGACCATGATGGAAGACCACTTCGGCGGTTCCCAGCGTGCAGCCGTTCTTGCAGCAGCATCCGGTATCTCCACATCGATTGCAACCGGAAACTCCAACGCCGGTCTCAACGGCTGGTATCTGTCCATGCTTCTGCACAAAGACGGCTGGTCCAGACTTGGTTTCTTCGGCTACGATCTGCAGGACCAGTGCGGTTCCGCAAACTCACTCTCCATCAGACCTGATGAAGGCTGTATCGGCGAGTTCCGCGGCCCGAACTACCCGAACTATGCAATGAACGTCGGTCACCAGGGAGAATATGCAGCCATTGCAGCCTCCGCCCACTTCGGCCGCGGCGATGCATGGACACTCTCCCCGCTGATCAAGATCTGTTTCGCAGACCCTGCCCTGAAGTTCGACTTCGCTCACCCGCGCGAATGCTTCGCCAAAGGAGCAATCCGCGAATTCATGCCGGCTGGAGAGAGATCTCTCATCATCCCGGCACAGTAAGTGGTTGATCGACCACTCACTGTTTTTTTTTAAATTTCCTTGTTTAAAACGCGCAGGCGGCTCTTTTCTATATATACTGTGAAGCAAAAAGTCCGACAACAAAGGTATTATACCACCATTCTCATCAAAAATACCTGTCTTGAAGTAAACTTCACTTTACTTAATCAACTATATTATTATTAATACAAATTAACTGATATTAATTCGCGGTTTTTCCGGCATTATTTTTGTAAAAAATGCCATCTCCGGTATTTTCTCACACAATTTTCGCATGTCTTATATATCTCCGAAAGTAAACAGAATACTTGTCCACACTTTGTACTCCATTCTTTAGAGTGGTAACGTTAAACGAACACTTGAGACGCATCCTTCGTTTCAGTTAGAATTCTGAAACATATTAGGTTCCTGATCAGTTATCCACGATCGGGAAACAAAACTCAAGGGAGAATCTTACATGCAAGAAATTATAATCGGCATTGGAGTAACTGCCCTTGCGGGAGCTCTCGCAGCGGTTGCCGGTGCAGCCGAAGATACTGAGTCCAACATCGGATCACAAGGTGACCCGAACTCTCAGGTCCAGCTCGCACCGCAGATGGGATACACTCACCGTATCTATAACAAAGCAGTGAGTGGTGAACCACCGGCATACACCCTGTGGGTGACCCTTGCTTGTGGTGTTGCATGGGCATTCCTTATGTTAGGAGTCAATGCAATCCTCGCAATCATCTTCGGAACAGTTCTCGCAACCTTTGTGCAGGGAGTTTACGCAACTACTGCATACCTTGGAAGAACCGCAAGTCTTTCCAAGTTCGGACAGCCGGTCTTTATTGATGTTGTTAAATCAGTAACGACCGTGACTATGGCTCACGCATTCGTAGCTATCTTTGCAACGGTAACCGTATGTTACCTTATGATGACAGTGATCGGTCATCCGTTCGCCCTTCCGCTTCTCGGTATCGTATGGGGTCTCGCTCTTGGTGCAGCAGGTTCTGCAACCGGAAACCCGTACTATGGTAAAGAGCGTCAGTATCAGAACCAGAAATTCGGTGCTGGTGTGCCGATCTCTGCCTCTGGTAACATCGTTCGTTACGCAGAAGCCGGACAAAGAAGCTCGATCGACAACGGTTTCTTCACCGCAAAATTCGGTGGACCCGCTTCCGGTCTTTGTTTCGGTCTGATCGTGTTCTTCGAACTTTGGCGTACCATCATCTTCGAGGACTACCTCGCAGGGTGGGGTGCCGTTATCGTCGGAGCCCTTGTTATCATCATCTTCATGATCATCGACCGTTACGTTGAAGTCTGGGCACGTAAGAACTACGGACCCTACACCGTGGAGGCCTGAATATGAGTGCAATTGCAGCTAAACCCGGAGCAAACGCCGGCTCATTCCAGCCCGTTCCTTCGGTCATCGCGATCGTCATCGCCATCGTTCTCGTTGGTGTTGCTTACTTCCTTGGAAGTTCCGGCATCCTCGCAGGCGGCGCAATGTACGTTCTTCAGACACTCAGTCTGATCATTCTTGGTGCAGCCTTAATCGCTTTTGGTGTTCACTTTGTTCCCGTCGGCGGAGCGCCGGCAGCTATGGGTCAAGCACCCGGTATCGCTACCGGTGTCGCAATGCTTGCAACAGGTGCAGGTCTTGCAGGACTCTTTGGTGGAGCATGGGCAGCAGAGTTAGGTCTTGGAGTCGCTCTCGCCAGTGGTGCGATCGGCGGCGCATTAATGATGGCAATCACCTGTCTTATGGTGAACATCTCCTATGTCTTCGGCATGGGTATCCCCGCAGCATCTGGTAAGGTCCTTAAAGACCCGATTACCGGTGACTTACAGGCAGCATACAAATCCCAGGGAACCGAAGGTCACGGTTTACCGTTCATCTCTTATGTTGGCGGTGTTATCGGCGGTCTTTTCGGCGGTCTTGGCGGAACACTCATCTACGTTCAACTTCTCAACTTCTACAATGCTGGTCTTCCGGCACTTGGTTTTGTTGGCGCAGCAGACATCAACATGCTCTCTGTTGGTCTTGCAGGCATCTTTGCAATCGGTATGTTCCTTGTTATCGCAGTACTTTCTGCATACAATATTACCGGAACCATCGAAGGCCCTCACGACCCGAAGTTCAAACGTTTCCCCCGTGCAATCGTAGCCGCAATCTTAGCATCAGCTGTTTGCGGTCTCGTTGCAATGCTTGTGGTGGCATTATTCTGAGGTGTAAAAAATGTCAGTAAAAGTTGAAGCATCCCACGACGGAATTCCACATGACAAAGTCATGGCCATTGGAGCCGTTATTTCACTGGTATCCCTTTACATCGCAATCATCGGCACAGTAATCGGTGTTGACTACCTTGCATTCTTTGGTGGATTTGCAGCAGTCGGTGCCCTGATCTGGGGTAACAGCACAATCAAAAAGCTGTGCAGCTATGGTATCGGAACCGGTGTTCCGTCAGCAGGTATGCTCGCATTCGGGTCTGGTTTAATCGCCCTGCTCTTTGCGGCTGCCCTTGGCAAATTAAGTCTCTGGATCGTACCTGTAGCAGCATTAGTAATCGCCCTCATCGTCGGTCTCTTCCTTGGATGGATCTCAAACTCCGTTCTGAACATGAAGATCCCGGTGATGACCAGAAGTATCGCAGAACTCGCCGCAGTCGGCGCCCTTGCCCTTATGGGTTTTGGCGTTGTTGCAACCGGAGCCGTCGGCTTTACGGGAATTGCGACCATCGAGATCCTCGGTGTCACTGTTTACAACGCATCCTATATTGGTGCCGGTGTAATTGCAGTTTCATTCATGCTCGGTGCAATCGCTCTCCAGCACCCGTTCAATGCATGTCTCGGTCCGGGCGAGAAACAGGACAGAACCAACATGCTCGCAATCGAGTGCGGTTTCCTTTCCATGATCATCATGGCAGTGATCTCCTTCGTCTTTGTCTCACTGGCAGCGGCCTGGATCTCACTTATCGTGGCAATCATTGGATGGGCAGTGTCCTATGTCAAATACATCGCCTTATCCAAGCGCGATGCAGCAGCCTGGCTTGATGCCAAGCCGTTCTCCGATGCGGAGGAGTAAGTTAGGAGGAAACAAAAATGGGATATGTATTAGTATTACCGGAATTTGGCCTCGTAGCTGATCCAATAGCAGGTATCGTAACGACTGCCGGCGTATCATATCAGCCGGTCATCGATCAGGTAGCAGAACTCGAAACGATCGCTGAAGATCTTGTCGGCATGCTTTCGGGTGAAGGCAACTTCTTAAACAGTTTCCCCGGCCGTGAAAAGACCCTCATGAAAGCAGGTATGGTTACCTCTCTCTGGTATGGTCTTGCGGTAGGTCTGTTTGTGGCCTTCGTCCTTGCATTTGCCCTCTACTTCGGAGGTATCTAAAATGGCAGACAAGAAATCCCCCGCAAGCGGATGGCCAATCATCCAGGGTGATTACCAAACTGGCGATGCAAACAGCCCAGTCGCTGTCATCACTATGGGTTCCCACCTTGATGAGGCCGGAATCTGTGCTGCAGGTGCAGCTCTTGCAGGTTCCTGTAAGACTGAAAACCTTGGTATCGAGAAGGTCGTTGCAAACGTCATCTCTAACCCGAACATCCGTTTCGTTCTGCTTTGCGGTACTGAAGTGAAAGGTCACCTTTCCGGTCAGTCTATCGATGCAATGCACAAAAATGGTGTTGAGGGCGGAAAGATCGTCGGTTCTACCGGTGCTATTCCGTTCCTTGAGAACCTGACGGCAGAACACATCAAACGTTTCCAGGAACAGATTGAACTCGTAAATATTATGGAGACCGAAGACATCGGCAAAATCTCCGCAAAAATGAACGAGCTCAAGGCCCGCGATCCTGGAGCATTTGGTGCAGACCCGATCGTCATTCAGTTAACTGATGATGATAAAGGTGGAGCATCAGGTGCCGAATCCGGCGAGGAAGAACCTTTGACCGGTGAAATGGCCCTTATTACTGCCCGCATCAAAACTATCCAGATGATGGTCACCGATATCGGTTACCGCAACAGATTCGCATCCGGTCTCTACGGAGGCAAGATCGAGGGTATCATGATCGGTTTGATCATCTCTCTGGTTATTCTCGGCGCACTTATCGGCGTTCAGGTGATCTAAAATGGCAGGTTCGATTATTAGAATGGTCCCCATCGATAAGATGGTGGATGATATCAGATACAAAGGTCAGATTCTTGCCAGAACAAACAAGGTCGACTCTGCAATTTCAAGTTCAGGTATTGTTGGATTTGCTGCAGGCGTCGTTATTGCCCTTGTTCTGATCCTTGTGCCAGTACTGATCCTCCTTGGAGGTGTCTAAAATGGCAGACAAGAAATCCCCCGCAAGCGGATGGCCAATCATCCAGGGTGATTACCAAACTGGCGATGCAAACAGCCCAGTCGCTGTCATCACTATGGGTTCCCACCTTGATGAGGCCGGAATCTGTGCTGCAGGTGCAGCTCTTGCAGGTTCCTGTAAGACTGAAAACCTTGGTATCGAGAAGGTCGTTGCAAACGTCATCTCTAACCCGAACATCCGTTTCGTTCTGCTTTGCGGTACTGAAGTGAAAGGTCACCTTTCCGGTCAGTCTATCGATGCAATGCACAAAAATGGTGTTGAGGGCGGAAAGATCGTCGGTTCTACCGGTGCTATTCCGTTCCTTGAGAACCTGACGGCAGAACACATCAAACGTTTCCAGGAACAGATTGAACTCGTAAATATTATGGAGACCGAAGACATCGGTAAAATCTCCGCAAAGATCAACGAGCTCAAGGCACGAGATCCTGGAGCATTTGGCGCAGACCCGATCGTCATTCAGTTAACTGAAGACGCTGGTGGTTCAGGCGGTGCTGCATCGGTTGCAAGTGCCAACCCCCAGTTCCTCGAAATCGAGAAACGTCTTGATGCAATCGAGCAAAAGATTGAGTTCACGGACGCAGAAATTGCAATGCGTGTCGGAAGAAAAATTGGCCGTGACATCGGTATCCTCTACGGACTTGTAGCAGGTATCATTGCCTTCCTGGTAATCATATACTGGATGTCAGGGTTATTATTCATGTAATTGAGGTGCCAATATGTTCAAGTTTGAAAAAGAACAGCAGGTCTTTGACTTTAATGGAACGAAGATTGGTGGACAGCCCGGAGAATATCCGCGTGTACTTTCACCGTCCATCTTCTACAACAAACACGAGATCGTCTTAAACGATCACACCGGTGAAATCGACAAAGCAAAAGCAGAAGCACTCTGGAACCGCTGTCAGGAACTCTCTGACATTACTGGTAACAAGTACTTCCTCCAGATCCTCGCAGAACACGCTGAGGCATTTGAGTCATATTTCTCCTGGTTCGACAGTATCGACAACAAGACCGCTTTCCTGATGGACTCCTCTGCTCCGGCAGCACTTGTCCACGCAACGAAGTACGTTACGGAAGTCGGTCTTGCAGACCGTGCAATCTACAACTCGATCAACGGATCGATCCTGCCGGAAAATGTTCAGGCACTTGCAGAGTCCGATGTGACCTCTGCAATCGTTCTGGCATTCAACCCAGGTGACTCATCCGTTGCCGGCCGTGAGAAAGCACTCGTCGACGGTGGTGTCGCAGGTCAGGCAAAAGGTATGATCCAGATCGCAGAAGAATGCGGTATCACCCGCCCGATTCTCGACACTGCAGCAACCCCGCTCGGTCTCGGCTCATTCGGTTCCTACCGTGAGATCCTTGCATGCAAGGCAATCCACGGTATGCCGACCGGTGGCGCTTACCACAACATGACTGTTTCCTGGACCTGGCTGAAACGCTGGAGAAAGAACATTCACGAGCAGTATGCAGACAAACCACTCCTTGCAGAACAGATGTTCCACCACCACTACGGAGGTATCGAAGGAGTACGTCAGGCTGCATGGTCTTCACCGGATATCGGCTGTAACATTATGGCAATGACTCTTGGTGCTGACTTAATCATGTACGGTCCGATCGAGAACATGGAAGGCGCTGCAACCGCAACCGCATTCTCTGACATCGTTCTTGCCGAAGCCTTCAGAGACTTTGGCGGAACCATCGCCGTCGAAGACGGTCCGATCTCCAAACTCGTATAAACGTAAAAATAGCGGAGGGGGATCTCTCCCTTCCCTTTTTTTCAATCTATTTTGCCTGTCAGGTTCTTCTCGCATCAGAAGAAATACATAGACTGACAACGAAACACTGGTAATTATGCGTGTCCGTGAGGGGAACCTAACACAGCAGTACTTCTGCGATTACCTGGCAATGATTGCCGGTGATACATACGAAACAAAAGCAGGCCATGAAGACATCGTCTTAGCCAATCTCTTTCTTCACCGGATGAGTGTCGACGGCGGGTTTCATGCACGGGTACTTTTTGCGATCCTCGGACACGAATCCGACCGTGCTCTCCTCATCAACCTCTTCAAAGAAGTGTCCGACGAAGCGTATGCTCCTCTCCCGCTTGACGAATGGCTGAAATCAGAATACGATTCTGCAGTAAAGAATGCCGATGTGCCTCGGAAAACCGCTCTCTCAGCCATGCTCCGCTCCCAGATAGCCGGAACGAACATGTCTGCTGAGATCGTTTCCGCCTTCAAAAGTCCGTATCCGGAAAGCTGGTGGCAGCTGAAAAGCCGCCGTCTGACCGTGGATGAGATCGAAAATGCCGACATCTACTTCGGGGTCGGCAGACGGCCGTTCTGGCACTCCTTCCCTCTGGATGAGTATGCTTCCTTCCTTAGCGGCGCCGAACCACTCTCTCCCGAAATCATCTATGATATCGTCGTATGCGTTGCCGGTGACTGGTTCTCCACCTTGACCCGTGAGGAAAAGATCATCTGGCTGAACATGCCCCGGACAACTCCGGAGGAATGGGCAAAGTATGCCGCCCCTCTTCTCGCTCTCGAAATACCGGGTCCTGCTATGGGAACGGCAAACTGGCTGTATGCTTCAGGAAATCATGATTCGGCTTTGGATCTCTATGCCGGGATAACTCTCGCATTTCCCCATACGCCGGCTGAAAAAACCGCGTTTGAACTTATGGGTGCCATTCTGCGTGAGTTCGGCGATGCCGACTATGCCTTTGAGTCCTACAAAAGCGCTTTCCTTCTCGCGAGAAACGAAGGCCCCTATCAGACTGCTCTCGGCCTGAAAAACCTCTGCGAGGTCGGCGAAGACCTTGGCGAAGATATGCGTGATTACTACATCCGGATCGCCTCCATCGCAGAAGAACTTCCTTCTGCCGAAAGGGTCAAACTCTACTTCGATCTCGCCTCGTCCGCCAGAAAAAAATACCAGTATGCGGATGAGTATGCCTATCTCGAACGCATCATCGGTGAGGAAGAACCGGAGGAACCGTATTTCTCCCGGGCGCTTTCCCGTATCTCCGAGATGAACCGTTCCCTCGATGAAAACGGCAAACCGGACGTCACGCTGCTTTCGGCAAAAGACAGGGAGGAACAGGCCGGGATGCTCAGATCACGCGGAGATGCCGCCTACTTCGGGTTCGATCCCGTCTGTGCCCTCTACTGGTATAACCGTGCGGATATGATCACCGGCACCAGCTCGCCCGGCAAAAAATTCCGGGCGGCAGTTGCTGCAGGTCTGTATGCTGAAGCAAAAGAGTATGCATCGACGTCTGCTGAAAAAGCCGTGGTTCTGGTAATGGAAGGGGCTCCTCCCCATCTTATTGCCCGTGAACTGAACACGGCCGTCACCGATGCCTGGAAAACCGGCGGCGACATCCAGAAGATCGTCACGCCTGCAATGACGCTGCTCCCGGCAAAAGACCGTATGCGTGTATGCGAGATCCTCACCGACCGTTCGACTCGTGACGATGAAAAATCCCTTGTTTGTTCGGGGCTTGGCCACTGCTGCATGAATCTTGGAATGCCGGATGAAGCCCGCCAGATGTTTCGTTCAGCTCTGCGTGCCAACCCCACAAATCCTGTCCGGGCCAGGATCCACGCGGAACTTGGCTGGCTGGAGTATGAGACCGGAAATTTTGAGGGATCATCGGAAGCCTATCTCTCCGCCTTAAAACACAACGAAAGGTTCCCGGCAGCATGGGCTGGTCTTGCAAAGGCTTGTATCCGGACATCCCGCTTTGAAGAAGCACACGCTGCCCTTGAAAACGCTGTCAGACAGCACCCGGTCAACACCTCGTATCAGGAGATGCGCGACGCCGTTCTGGCGATACTCGCTCATCCTGTCGATGAAACGGCCGATCAGCTCTTTGCTTTGAATGAAGCTGCCGGTCTGCCGGCGGCAGCCGCCCTTTTCTCGGAAAAATCGCCTTCCGGCTTTAGAAAAGAGTCATGGGATGCAGCATCAGCTGCAGATGTTTTTGCATACAGAAACTGAATCCCTCTTTTTTTACTGCTCTTCACGCACAGTGAACAGCTGCTCGTTTGGCGTAGCCAGCATGATTTTGACCATTTCCAGTCTGATCTCCTGCAAACGGTCCGACTCATCGGGCGTTGCCGTCTTTGCAGCTGCTCTCACTTTGAGCCGGTGCAGCTCCTCACTCGTGAGTTTTGTATCCGGGACCTCATCGATGAAAAGTTTACTGCCGTCCGGTTTTTCCAGAACGTAACTCCCGGTGTTCGTGTTTTCAATGATCAGACGATCAGGATGGCGGTTCAGATCGAAGATGTACCTTAGTGCATCCAGAGGACACCGCTGTGTGTGGGAAAGAACGGTGATTTCCCTTTCAGTGCCTGCCCATGCTGCTGCGATCACCGCGATCTTATAGCCAAGCGCGATCCCCGGACAGATATGTCCGTGTGCTTTTGCTATCGTATCGAAATCCGGAATAGTTGTCATACAAAAAAATGTTAAAGATATTTGTGGGCACGAAGCCAGTCTACCTGAGGTGTGGTGTACCGATAAATGATATCACACTTCTCATCCTGGAAATCCCAAGGAACAACGATAAGGATATCGCCTTCACGAATCCAAACTCGTTTCTTGATCTTACCTTTGATCCGCCCTAAGCGCGTAACACCGTCTGAGCATCGTACTCTGATGTGGTTTGATCCAAGCATCAGTTCTGCCTGTGCAAATTGTTCTTTTAGTCGTTTGTTCGGCAGTTTTACACGAATAATACTGCCATCATCTGACACGTCCTGATTAGCGTTCTCTATTCTTCCCAAGTCATACTTCCCCTATAGTACTTTATTATAGGGGTTGAAACCTGATAAACACTCCGGGACCTGCCCTGCTGCCGGACAGCGTCAAAAAGGCGTCTTCTCTGTGTCTAAAATCCGTGAATGGGATGAATCTGCCGGTTCTGAGCGATCTTTTTTCATCAATCGGAGATACCTGGGGCTCCGGCTGCTCTGGCCAAAAATCTGGAATCGAATTTGACCGTTCCGTTCGAAAGCTTAATGTGCATATACAATATATACATTAGATAAGGTACAAACAGGTGAAGATCCTTATCAGCAACGCGAGTGAAAAGCCGATCTATGAGCAGATAACAACGCAGATCAAAGCCATGATCATCAGCGGTGAGCTCCATCCCGAGTCCCCGCTTCCAAGCATGCGTCTTCTTGCAAAAGAGCTCAGGATCAGCGTGATCACCACGAAACGGGCGTATGCCGACCTGGAGCGCGACGGTTTTATCGAGACCGTTCCCGGGAAAGGAAGTTTTGTCGCCAAAAAAAATACCGAACTGATCAGAGAACAGCAGCTGCTTTTAGCTCAGGAGCATCTGCAGAAGGCCGTTGACGCGGCGAAACATTTCGGGATCAAAAAATCCGAGCTCACCGAGATGCTCGAACTCATCTATGATGGAGAATAACAATGTCTGACGCAATTTGTGTGCATGAATTATGTAAGGAGTATCCGGATTTTTCCCTGCAGAACGTTTCATTTTGTCTTCCGAAAGGAAGCATCATGGGTTTTATCGGGGAGAACGGAGCGGGAAAAACCACAACGATAAAGACCCTGCTCGGTATCGCGAAAAAATCCAGCGGTTCAGTGAAACTGTTCGGGCTGGATTTTGCGGATCACGAAAAGGAGATCAAGAACAGGATCGGTGTCGTCTTCGATGAATGCAGTTTTCACGACACGCTCACTGCGCCCGACGTGGCGAAGATCCTTGGGAAAATCTATGCAGATTGGGATGATCCGCTCTATCTCAAATATCTCAAACAGTTCGATCTGCCGGAAAAGAAAAAGATCAAAGAGTACTCCCGGGGAATGAAGATGAAACTTGGGATCGCCGCGGCTCTTTCCCATCACCCGGATCTGCTGATCCTTGATGAACCCACGAGCGGACTCGATCCGGTTATCCGCGAAGAGATTCTGGATATCTTCCTTGACTTCATCCAAGACGAGGAACATTCGATCCTTCTTTCTTCGCACATAACAAGCGATCTCGATAAGATCGCCGATTACCTTACCTTCATCCATGAAGGAAAGATCGTGCTTTCCAAATCCAAAGACGAGATTCTGGAAGACCTGGGCATTCTCAAATGCAGTCTCGAGGAGTTTGATGCCCTTGACAAAACATCATTTATCACCTACCGAAAGAATCAGTTCGGCTGTGAGGTGCTGATCAAAGACAAAATGAACTTCATCGCCCGGCATCCGGATATGATCGTAGATCCTGTTTCGACGGAATCGGTTATGGTGTTTTATGCACGGGGGAAAACCGTATGAAACCGTCATCCTGGATATCCGGCCTTCTGCTGAAGGATCTGCTGAACCTTCGGCCGATGACCAAGACCCTGGTCTTTATGTTTCTTATCTTCGGTATTATTTTTATCTCGATGGGAAACACCATGACCGTGTACTTCCTGCTGATGATCTTTGCGGCTCTCCTTCCGATGACATCCCTCACGATGGATGATATGGCGAAGTGGGACAGATACGCCTTAACGCTGCCGGTCACGAGAAAGGATATCGTAACGTCCAAGTATCTGATGACGATCATGTTCTTCTGCGTCTCGATTGTGATTTCGGGAATCATTGCCGGTGTTTCGTATTATCTGATGCCGGAAACCGCGACCCCGTTCTGGTTCATCGTTCTCGTCGGTTCTCTCGGCTTATTCTACGGAGCACTTCTGTTTCCGCTTCTCTATAAGTTCGGTTCGGAAAAAGCCAGATATATGATGTTTGTTCTTATGGCCGTCATCGGGATCCTTCTGGTCGGCTGGTTTGCGCTCTTTGGAGAATCGCTCACCGGGAACCTTCTCATCTATATTCTGATTACGGCGGCGGGCTCGATTTGCGCATTCATCGCTTCGTACTTCGTGTCGGTCAGGCTTTATGAGAAAAAGGAGTTCTGAATGGCCGGGATACCTCTGCAGAATCTTGCAGAGCTGGAAGCCGAGCTCGCACTTCTGAAAAAATATCCAATAGAGAATCTGGAAAAAATCATCAAAGAGATCGGGTTTTCCTGTACCTGCTGCGGAAAATGCTGTACAAAAGCGTTCAACGGCCATGTGTTTCTTCTTGCGGAAGATGCCAACCGTCTGAAAACGTTTTCGCCGGAGTCAATGATCCCGGCGCCGGATTTCCCTTATTCGGATCCGGCGGGGAACTTCTATGTGTCGGGGTATGCTCTCAAAACACGGGAGAATGGAGATTGCGTGTTTCTGGACGAAAACCGACGATGCAAAATCTATGATCAGCGGTTTGCGATCTGCCGGGTCTATCCGTATATGCTTCATCGGGAACCGGACGCCCGGGGAAAGATCGACTGGCGGCAGATATCGGGTCTCGACGAACATGGGGAGTATGACTGCGCTATCTCTGATGAGGAGTGTGCAGAGATCGCTCGGGAAACAATATCGTACGAGACCGCATTTCTGGAACAGGAGATCGCTTTTCACAAAGCCGTTCTGCAGAAGTTTTCAGATGAAGGTATCCGGTTTGTGAGAAAAGAACACGATCTTCGGGTCCGTGCATTTCTGAAATCAGGAAAAGCGACGGTGTTTGTCTGGGACGGATATGATCTCGTAAAAGAAGAGTTGTAAATAGGACTTAGGCGGTGTTATCCTCAATCCAAGTCAGGAATGGTACGTTTGGGTGTGGACACATGAGAAAGCTCACCGCGAATAAGCGCGGTTGGTTTTACCTCTTGTGTCAAAATGAATGCCGTGCACGAAATCGAAGTACACATCATCATTACGTCAGTTTTATTATTGAGACCAACACCGCGTAATTTATCTAAAAAAATTAGTTGATCTTTGCGACGTCGGCGAGGAAATTCTCTATGACGTCGCGGGTCACGTGGGGCATCAGGACAAATCTGAGATGACCTGCACGGGTATGCGAGACGACCCATCCCTTTGGGACCGGTCCGTCAGTGAATGTGGCAACATTCATCACCGGATCAACGGCACGGATGTATCCGAACGCTTCCATCCCTTCGACCAGCCGCCGGGTGTTTTCCATACAGCCGGCAACGACCGAACGGAACCCTTCGCGTCCGAGGAGTTTTATTACGGCATAGGCGCCGGCAACATCTGCTCCTGGTCTGGTCCCGGCAAGGGTGCATTCCTTCTTTACGGTCAGATACGGCGTATCCACATTCAGCGTTCCAAACTGTTTCGGGTCACGCAGAAGCAGACATCCGCAGGGGATCGTACTCAACCCCATCTTATGGGGGTCAAGAGAGATCGAGGAGACGCCCGGGACATTGAAGTCGAACGGCGCCGGGTTTGGCAGAAACGGGATCACCATTCCGCCGAACGCTGCATCAACATGGAAGAACAGATCGTTTTCAAGAGCGATCTTTCCGATCCTTTCGATGTCGTCGATCATCCCGTACTCGGTCGTTCCTGCAATTCCGGCAACGGCTATGGTATTTTTATCGATCATCTCCGCCATTTTATCGCAGTCAACGGTATATTTGTCTCCATAAGGGACCGTGCGCATCTCAAGTCCGAGCATATCGCAGGTCTTGTCAAAGGAAAAGTGCGCTGAAGCCGGAACGACGATATTGGGTTTTTTGATTTCGGGCTTCAGTTTTTTCGCGATACGAATCGCCTGCAGATTCGACTCGGTCCCTCCCGAAGTTGCATAACCGCCGGCTTCAGGGTGATGCATGAGTTCACCAAGCGAATGGACCAGACGGTCTTCGATCTTTGCTGTGCCGGGGAAGAGTCCCGGATCGCCGAGATTCGTTGCACTAAACATTTCATGTACAAAAACCGCCATTTCGTGCGGAATCGTACACATCGAACTGAGGATATGGTCGTGATGCAAATCCTCTGCCCGATATCCGGATAAGAAGGAGATGACCTCCTCCCTTTTGCATCCTTTCTCCTCCATAGAAAAATCACGCTGAAAAATATTTGGGGGTTAGTTTTTCTTCAGTGCTGCATTGAGCAGGATCTGTTTCTCGGTCTTTGCGACGGTCTCTCTGATCTTCTGGATGGCGTCGATGTTGGCCGAAACGCTTGCGATCCCCTGGTTTACGAGCCACTTGACGAACTTCGGATCGGATCCTGCCTGACCGCAGATGGAACATTCCACTCCGGCTTCTCTGCACTGTTCGATACAGGATGCGATCAAACGCATGACGGCCGGGTGTTCGGGCTCGTACATCTCGCCTATCAGACCGTTGTTCCGGTCAACCGCGAGCGTGTACTGGACGAGATCGTTTGTTCCAAAGGAACAGAAGTCGATGCCGGCTTTGATGAACTCGTCGATGATGATCGCCGATGCGGGGATCTCGACCATGATACCAAGATCCATGTGCTCCACATCAACTCCCCATTCGCGGAACGACTCTTTTGCAGCAAGGAACTCGCGCGGGTGCTGAACGAGGGGGAACATGATACCAAGGTTGTGGTAGCCTGCTTCCCAAAGCCTGCGGAAACATTCCGCCTGCATTTTGAACTGTTCTTTCTGGCGGAGGTCCCGGCGGAGTCCGCGGAATCCGAGCATCGGGTTGTGTTCATGGGGTTCGTCTTCGCCGCCTTCCATATTGAGGAACTCGTCGGTCGGGGAGTCAAGTGTTCTGACCCAGACGGATTTTCCGCGGAATGCATCGAGAACGGTCCTGATACCGTCCATCAGTTCGGTGATGAACTGTTCCTGTTTATCGTGTTTGATATACCAGGACGGGGTTTTGTTCATCCCGATGATGAGGTGTTCAATCCTGAGGAGACCTACTCCGTCTGCTCCGGTGGCGGCAGCGCGTGCTGCAGCTTCGGGCATGGACACGTTGACCTTTACGGAGGTCGCGGTGATGATCGGAGAAGCGACGATAGCCGGACCTTTGGGAGAAGCTCCGCACTCTTCGGCCACGGCCATCTTCCCTTCGTAGATGATTCCTTTTTCTCCGTCGATCGTGATGATCTGCCCCTCTTTGAGAAGGGAAGTCGCCTGTTTGGTTCCAACGACTGCCGGGGTCCCAAGTTCACGGGAGACGATCGCAGCGTGACAGGTCATCCCTCCTTCATCGGTGATGATGCCGACGACTTTTTTCATTGCCGGGACCATGTCGGGATTTGTCATGGTTGCGACCATGATATCTCCTTCCTGGACTCTGGAGGTGTCTTTTACATCATTGACGATGATGACTTTACCGGAGGCAACGCCCGGGGATGCTCCGTATCCCTGGAGGATGATGGCGCCTGAAGCGGATGCACCTGAAGAAGAGGACTTTGTCGGGTTTTTCTGGATCGTCGTGATCGGGCGGGACTGGAGGATATAGATCGTGTCGCCGACCATGCCCCATTCCATATCCTGGGCGCTTTTGTAGTGTTCCTCGGATTTTACTGCATACTCAGCAAGACGGAGGATATCTTTGTCGGAAAGCACCTGGATATTCTGTTTGTCTTTTGGGACTTCGGATACTTTGGTGCCTTTCTTTCCATCCGGAATGATCTCGACGGATTTTTCGGCGATGGTTTTCTGGATGATCTTTCTGCCTTTTCTGTCATAGACATAGTTGTCGGGAGAAACGGTTCCGGAAACGATTGCCTCGCCAAGCCCCCAGGATGCCTCGATCATCACGGTTTTGGCACCGGAGACCGGGTGGGATGAAAACATCACGCCGGCTTTTTCCGAGTAGACGAGCTGCTGGACAACGACGGCAATATTAACGCTGCGGTCATCGAAACCGTTCTTTGAACGATAGTAGATCGCCCGGGATGTGTAAAGAGATGCCCAGCAGTTTTGTACTGCTTCGAGGAGGTCTTTGTCGCCGAGGATATTAAGATAGGTGTCCTGCTGACCGGCAAAGGATGCATCGGGAAGGTCTTCAGCAGTGGCGCTCGAACGGACGGCAACAACGGTCTGGTTCCCCATTTTTTTGTAGGATTCCAGGATCTCTTTTTTGATCTTGTCCGGCATTTTTGCGGTACCGACCATTGCACGTACTTTTTCCGAGGTGGCGTTGAGGGCATCGTTGTCGTCAACGTCGAGTTTTTCGAGAATGGAGAAAAGAGGTTCTTCCAGTTTTGTCAGCTGTAAGAAACGGCGAAATGCCTGCGCTGTAACCACAAACGCCTGTGGGACAGGCAGACCGACATGGGTCATCTCCCCAAGGGAAGCGCCTTTCCCGCCTACTGAGGGGATGTCAGTGTTGCGGATTTCAGTCAGCCAGAGAATATTGGGTGATTTGTCCATAGATACTCATTATATCATTACTCCCTTAACAATAATAGATTATTGGCAGGAAGCAGTTTTCCTATGGTCCCGATCTTTGAAAACCGGGTGTGAGGATGTCTGCCGGCCGGGGAATTTTGGAGGGGGCTTTTTAGTCTGGGAAGGGGTTTTGGTATGCACAGAAACATACTATACGGGTGACTGCCAAATAAGTACACGATTATCCGTGAGCTTCAAAGTACTGGTATCTGATCCTCTTGCAGCAGAGGGTATTGCTATATTAAAGGAATTTTGCGACGTCGATGAGAAAGCTGATCTCTCGGAAGACGAACTCGTAAAAATCATCGGCGAATACGATGCGCTGATCGTCCGCTCGGGGACCCAGGTGACCGCCCGGATCATTCAGGCGGCCGACCGGATGAAATATATCGGCCGTGCCGGTGTCGGTGTGGATAATATCGACTGTGAAGCGGCGACCCGGAAAGGCATTATTGTTTCCAATGCCCCGGAAGGAAATACGCTTGCAGCGACCGAACACACGATTGCGATGATGATGGCGATGGCAAGAAATATTCCCCAGGCAAATGCATCGCTGAGGAAGGGCGAGTGGAAGCGTTCGAAGTTCATGGGCAATGAGATGAACGGAAAGGTTCTGGGCGTTGTCGGCTTCGGCCGTATCGGCCGCGAGGTTGCCAAGCGCGCTCAGGCTCTGCAGATGACGGTCATTGCTTATGATCCGTTCATTCCGGCTGAGGTCGGGGCAGCGATGGGTGTGGAGATGATGAGCGTTGCCGAGCTTTTCACGAAGGCGGATGTTATCACGGTCCACACGCCCCTTATCCCTTCAACGACCCATCTCGTGAATAAGGAGTCGATTGCGACGATGAAGACCGGCGTTAGGCTGATCAACTGTGCCCGCGGTGGAATTATCGATGAGGCTGCATTGTATGATGCGATCGTTTCCGGGAAAGTTGCCGGTGCTGCTCTGGATGTGTATGAGGTGGAGCCGCCGACCGAGTCTCCGCTTCTGAGGCTGGATTCAGTGATCGTTACCCCGCATCTTGGAGCAAGCACGGTCGAAGCCCAGAAGAATGTGGCAATTTCGGTTGCCTATCAGTGTATCGATGTGCTGAAGGGCGGGTCTGCGAAGAGCGCAGTGAACACGCCTCAGGTTTCTGCAGATGTCAAGGCGAAGATCGATCCGTATGCGCTTCTTTCCGAGAAGATGGGAAGTCTTGCAGCCCAGATCGCCGACGGAGCGATCACGGAAGTCGAGTTTGCCTATCTCGGGGAGATTGCTGATCTGAAGCAGAATCTGAAGTATGTGACCCGTCTTGGGATCAAGGGCATGCTTGAGCAGGTGCTTCATGAGCCGGCCAATATAGTGAACGCAGAGGTGATCGCCCAGGGGCGCGGTATTACGATTTTTGAGAAGACGTCAAGCGAGGCCGGCGATTACAAGTCTCTGGTGACGCTGAGCTATACTACGGAGAAGGGCCGTGAGTCGATTTCCGGTATCGTTACGCGCGCGGGTCCGAGAATCATTGCGATCGGGAAGTATGCGACGGATATTGTTCCAAGCGGATATGTTATCCTTGCCGATCATGTGAACCGTCCGGGTGTTGTCGGGCCGGTGGGTATGATCCTTGGGAAGCATAATGTGAATATTTCGAGTATGCAGGTCGGCGGCAGGAATGTCGGGTCTGAGTCTTTGATGATCCTTGCCGTTGATGATGTGGTCTCTCCTGAAGTGATGAAGGAGGTCGCGTCAAGCGACGGGATCACTGCGGCGAAGTTTGTTCGTCTGTGAATGCGGGGTATATCCCCTTCTTTTTGCGACACAAGTTAAAAAAATTTATATGTATCGGAGAACAATCTAGTAAGGCACACAAGGTGCGATTGGACTCGTGGTCTAGCTGGCTATGACGTCGCCTTGACATGGCGGAGATCCTGGATTCGAATTCCAGCGGGTCCATACGTTTTTTTTCTAAGTTTTGCAAATATAATGCTATTTTCTCCTTTGAAAAAGATCATTTAGATTGGAAGTTTTGCAGGTCGATCTTTATCAGTTTTCAGCATGAGATGCTGCTGTGAGGAGAAGGCAAGGTTTTGGAACGTGCGTGAACAAAAGAGACGACTGAGCGTATTTTCAAAATTTACACGGTTTGCGTAATATTCACGGAAATGGTGTGATGTATGGGTATGTTCGTTAGAACGTCCACTGTGTGCTCCCAACTAAGATGCTGGCGTATTTTTTGGATCTACTTCGATGTTGTGTGCTATATTTATCTGGATATGTGAGATCATTGAACTGTGAATAATTACAGCCCAGTTCTCTTAAAAAGTCCCAGACACCGTTTCTTATATTCATCCTCCGTGATGATCCCGTTCTCCCGCAGATACTTCAGCGCTTCAAGCGATTTATCGATCGCCTCATCATCCAGCCCCTCCCGAGGCTCCAGCGTCACCGAAGACACTCTCACTGGCTGCGGAGGTCTTGGAACCTCCCGCTTCTTCGAAACATACACCTCGGAATCATCCTCCTCCGGACGAAATTTCGCTTCATCGCTCAGGTGTTTGTATCGGCCCCCGCCGACCCGTGTCCGTCCTCCCGGTAAAATCATCGCATCTCCTTTCCCCTCATCATGCCACTGATCGTCCATCTTCCCCGAATCCTTCTCGAACACGATCACATCATTCACCGGCTCATCCGCCTTCTCCACAGGTTCCGGCTCCGGAGAAACCGACTCGATCATTCGGGATACCCGGGCGGCCTTTGCCTCATCGATCTCCTGCTCCGTCATTCCAGTTTTCTCCTCAAAGAATTCATCCCCGGCATTGTTTCCTTCCGGAAAATGAGAAAACAGACTCTCTGTCGAACCCGCCTTCACGCGGTCAGGGGCCGGGCCCTCCTCAAAAACATCATCCTCACCCGCACCCCCGGTCGGTTTTGGCCCGCTCTGCCGTATCAGATACTCCTCTGTCAGCAGATTGTGCTTCACCGCGATCTCCCAATTGTTCCCTGTCTTCATGTTCATCATCTCCCTCAGCGTCAAAAGTGCTGCCCTCAGCTCCTCGATCGAATTCTTCAGATTATGGAAAACATACTTATCATTATTCACCGTTTTCAGCGTCAGCGTTGGCGCGATCGCTGCAGGCACCCGGATCGAAGCCTCCAGAAGGTCGATATAATTCATCTCATAGATCCGGTATACCGTCTGCCGCTCCGGGTAACCCCAGAGCATGCGAAGACGCGTCAAAAGGATCGGAATCAGAAATTTATCCTTGCTCCGTGCGTAAACAACATTCAAAACCTCCTCGGTCCGGGGAATGTCGTCCAGGATCTCGATGGGGAGATCATACTGATATAATACTTCGTGACGCACGGAAAAGTTCCTCGAATACTACTATATCATTAGCGCTTGAAAATAGTTAAAGGTCGTGAATGATCAAAAAAAAAGATGAGGGAGAATACTCCCGGGGCATATCTGCCTTTACATCATACCTGGGGGCATACCGCCCATTCCGCCCATGCCTCCGCCCATCGCGGCCATCTCTTCGGGTGATGGTCCGGCTGACTTTGCGGATGCGATGACATCATCGATTCTAAGAATCATGACTGCGGCTTCTGCTGCTGAGGAAATTGCCTGGGTCTTCACGCGGAGCGGCTCAACAACGCCTGCTTCCCACATATCGACTGCTTTTCCGTCGAAGACATCAAGACCGAAGGTCTTCTGTCCCTTCTCGTGTGCTGCACGGAGCTCTACGAGTTTGTCGATCGGGTCGAGACCTGCATTCTCTGCAAGGGTTCTCGGGATGATCTCCAGTGCTCCTGCGAATGCCTCGATTGCGAGCTGGATACGTCCGCCCTGGGTCGCTGCGTATTCACGGAGTCTAAGGGAGAGCTCAACTTCCGGTGCGCCTCCGCCGGCGACAACTTTCTTGTCTTCAACGACACAGGCAACGACACGGAGTGCATCTTCGAGTGCACGGCCGAGCTCGTCAACAACGTGGTCGGTTCCGCCTTTGATGATGATGGAGACTGCCTTCGGGTTCTTGCATTTCTCAACGAAGATCATCTCTTCGCCGCTGACTTTACGCTCTTCGACGATACCGGCAATACCGAGTTCGTCAGCAGAGATCGCGTCGATCGAGGAGATAAGTGCTCCGCCGGTTGCGCGTGCAAGCTTTTCCATATCGGATTTCTTTACACGGCGGGTTGCGAAGATGCCTGCCTTGGAGAGGTAGTGCTGAGCAATGTCGTCGATACCTTTCTGGCAGAACAGGACGTTTGCGCCGGATGCTTTGATCTTCTCGACGATGCCTTTGATCATGCGCTCTTCCTCATCGAGGAACATCTGGAGCTGGTCTGGGGATGTGATGGAGATCTCTGCGTCGACTTCGGTCTTCTTGTATTCGACTGCGGCGTTGAGCAGAAGGATCTTTGCGTTCTTAACGGATTTGGGCATGCCCGAGTGGACACGTTCCTTGTCGATGATCATGCCTTCGATGATCTCGGACTCGTCGATCGAGCCGCCTACACGTTTCTCGACCTTGACGTTTTCAGTGTCGACTGTTCCGTCTGCGTCTGCGACGAGCGTGATCGCGCGAACGATAAGGTCACAGAGTTTGTCCTTGGATGCTTCTGCATTCTTGCCGGTCATCGCGGTTCCTGCGATCTTTGCAAGGATCGCAGTGTCTTTTGCTTTGACATCGATCGCGATGGTCTTGAGAAGCTCCTGTGCTTTCTCTGCTGCCTGTCTGTATCCAAGAGTGATAACGGTCGGGTGGATGTCCATCTCGAGAAGCTCTTCAGCTTTCTTTAAGAGTTCGCCTGCAATGATGACTGCCGTGGTGGTTCCGTCTCCGACTTCGTCATCCTGGGTCTTTGCGATCTCGACCATCATCTTTGCTGCCGGGTGTTCGATGTCCATCTCTTTGAGGATGGTCACACCGTCATTGGTGATGACGACATCTCCGATGGTGTCGACGAGCATCTTGTCCATGCCTTTCGGACCAAGAGTCGATCTAACTGCGCCGGCAACGGCCTTTGCTGCTGCGATGTTCATGCTCTGTGCATCCCGTCCGCGAGTACGGTTTCCTCCTTCTTTGAGGATAAAAATTGGCTGTCCGCCAAGTTGTGCTGACATAGTATAATCACCTATACCCTGTTTTGACAGAGTAATGTATGGAATATGTTGTTTAGTGGTTCTATATAAACATGATCATTTTTGACGATCATCGGCGATGTTTTCGGGTCCTATCCTGCTGACTGTATGCAGGATACCCGGTACGCGCCGAAGAAAAATAGGGTTGGTCGTGTTTCTCTTATATCAGAGAACGGACTCGATACGGTTGAGTGCCTCTTCCAGCCGTTCCATGGATGCAGCGTAGGAGATGCGGATCCATCCCGGTGCGCCGAAAGCAAATCCCGGGGTGGCAGCAACGTGGGCTTTTTCCAGCCAGAGATTTGCTGTTGCATTGTCGTCGCCTCCGCAGTTGATGAAGGCGTAGAATGCACCGTCTGCCGGTGCGGTTTTGAGTCCCATGCCTGCAAGTCTGCCGATGACATATTTTTTTCGTGCCTCGAACTCTTTTCGCATCGACTCGACACATGTCTGATCGCCTGTGAGAGCAGCGACGCCTCCCCACATGGCAAACGTGTTGACGTTGCCGACCGAGTGCTGCATGACTTTGTCCATGTACGGGATAACGTTCTGCGGAGCTGAGATGTAGCCGAGTCTCCATCCGGTCATTGCGTAGGCTTTGGAAAATCCGTTGATGGTGATCGTGCGTTCGTCCATCTCAGGCAGGGAACCCATCGACACATGTTCCTGTCCATAGACGAGTTTTTCATAGATCTCATCCGAGAGACAGTACAAATCGTGATCAACACAGGCATCTGCAAGGATCCTGAGTGATGAGCGGCCAAGGATCGAACCGGTGGGGTTCGACGGAGTGTTGACGATGATCATCCTGGTTTTATCGGTGATTTTTTCGTAGAAGGATTCGTCGACCTGGAAATTATCGTTGAGGGAGTGGTGGACGGGTTTTCCCCAGGCGATGCGGACACAGGGATCATAGGAGACCCAGGAAGGGTCGAGGATGATGACCTCATCCCCTGGGTTGAGGCATGCCGTCATAGTGATCCGGATGGCGTCTTTGGCGCCGCTCGTACACAGGATCCGGTTCTGGGCGGTCGGTATATGGTTTTCGGTATTGAGTTTTTCAGCGATCGCTTTGGTGAGTTCGGGGATCCCCCGTGACGGTGCATAGTGGGTCTCGCCGCGGCGTAATGCGTCGATCGCCGCCTGAGTGATGTGGGCAGGTGTAGCGAAGTCAGGTTCGCCAACCGCGAGGCTGATGACGTCTATTCCTTTGGCGACCATCTCTTTTGAACGGTTGTTCATCGCCATCGTTGCGGACGGGGGGACTGCAGCGATGTTTTCTGAAAGAGGCAACATACTATCTATGTCTGTTCTGCAAGATATTTAAGGAAAGACGTATGGTCAAAAAAAGAAGGAGTTAGGATAAGATATCGACGGCTGCTGAAAGTCCGTCTCCTTTGAGAGGGTAGCCGGCCTTTTTGAAGCACATCTGGACGGCTGCAATGGTCGCGATGATTTCGGGCGTATCGATGATCCCCATATTGCCGATCCGGAAGATCTTTCCTTTGAATCTGTCCTGACCGCCGGCGAACTCGATACCCATCTTTTTGCAGGCTCCGCGGATCTTTGCATCCTCGACGCCTTCGGGGTAGAAGAAGCCGGTGACGGTGTTTGACGGTTTGTGCAGAGTATCGACCTGGGGGACGAGGGAGAGGCCCCATGCCTCGCCGGCAGCGCGAACGGCGGCGGACATTTTCTGGTGACGGGCGATCCTGTTTTCAAGTCCTTCCTCTTCGATGAGTCTGCATGCTTCGCGCAGTGCAAGGAATAAGGGGATGGCCGGCGTGGTCGGTGTTTCCATCGGGCTGCCGTCGGCTGATTTCTTTGCTTTCATTAAGTCGAGATAGAACGGTCTGTTTTCGGAGAGTCTGTCCCAGGCTCTTTGTGAGACGGAAACGGCGGCGAGTCCTGCAGGGGCTGCAAGACATTTCTGGCTTCCGACGATCGTGACATCAGCACCCCAGGCATCGGCCTTTACGGTGTCTCCGCCGATCGAGGTGATCGCGTCAAGGATGAAGAGTGCATCGTATTTTCGGGCGAGTTTTCCGACCTCTTCGGCCGGGTTGAGGATGGCGGCGGATGTCTCATTGTGGACGAGGGTAACAACTTCAGCGCCGTTTTCCAGTTCCTGCTTGAGGGCTTCAAGATTCAGCGCGTGCCCCCATTCTGATTCGATCATCGCGGTCTCGCTGTAGATCTTGGAGATGAGGCCGAGACGTTCGCCGAACTTTCCGTTGACGAGTGAGACGATTTTTTTGCCTTTGGCAAATGAGCCGATCGCGGCTTCCTGGCCAGCAGTGCCGGAACCGGAGAGGACGAGCATGTCGTTTTTGGTGCCGAAGACGGGTTTGAGTGTCCGGACGATGTCTGCATAGCAGTCGCCGAACTCTTTGCTTCGGTGGTTGATTGCCTGTCTGGTCATTGCATTCCGGACCGTTTCGGGCATCGGAACGGGGCCGGGCATCATGAGAAGTGTTTCTTTATACATGGGAAAGTCTGTTACATATATGAGAATAGACATACATATACTAATTCCATAGAGGTTTTATCAGATGCCAGAAGTCGCAGTTATAGCCGGTTCAGTTTCGGATCAGGCAATCGTTGATAAGGTAACGTCCGTTCTGCAGTCATACCAGATTTCATTTGACGTCCAGGTGATCTCGGCTCACCGCGATGCCGATAAGCTGGATGCGTATGTGAAGTCGTCGGATGCTTTGGTGTTCATCTGTATCGCAGGGATGTCGGCGGCTCTTCCGGGTGTCGTCGCGGCGAGAACAAAAAAACCGGTGATCGGGGTCCCGGTTTCCGGGAAGCTCGCCGGTGGACTGGACGCTCTTCTTTCTATCGCCCAGATGCCCAAAGGCGTGCCGGTCGCCTGTATGGCGGTGGATGGCGGGGAGAATGCCGGGCATTTTGCGGCAAGGATACTGGGGAAAAACTGATTTATTCCTGTCGATCCTGTTACTTCCGATTTTACAAGTGATAGGAATCGAATCTCATATTTTGAGTATTTTTTGAATTTAATTCGTTCTGTCACTTCTGTCATTGTTTTTGAGTATCTAACTATATACAAAAATCTGCGTATAGGGCACTGGATCTCAAAAAAAGCTACAGAAGTGAAATAAGTGACAAAATCGCATTGATCAAAAAATAAAGGCATTATCGGACGTTATATTCTGTCGGTTCCGGTTTATGACTGACGGAACATCGTCAGAAAAAAAGGGGCTGCCGGTTTTGGCAGCTGTTTTTCACACTTATGCTTCGATGATGTACTTGGCGAGAAGCTCGTTCCATTTCTCGGAAGCCATCAGTTTAGTGATTCCGTCATTGATGAGCGTGTGGAGTTCGGTATCGCCGTTTCTCATAGCCACACCATACTCTTCACCGGTCGGAATGGTGCCGAGAATGACGATCGCATCTTTGCCTTTGATGTAGTCTTTGATGTTTACATCATCGAAGATGACCGTCTGCACGAGACCGTTTTCCAGAGCGACCATCGACTGCGGGAAGGTGTCATAGAGTTTGATCTTTCCGTCTTTTACCATCTGGTCGTACTTTGCCTGGCCAT